>Ga0179593_1447767_pt1 | contig 12828 bp, 12 predicted proteins | sample CZODoug2_1_08_16_FD_185931 | JGI IMG/M metagenome (GOLD analysis project Ga0179593, IMG submission 185931) | Vadose zone soil fungal communities from Angelo Coast Range Reserve, California, USA - CZODoug2_1_08_16fungal (PacBio error correction) | ecosystem: Environmental > Terrestrial > Soil >... | reverse complement strand
CTTTTTTTCCCTATTTTGCGCCTGCCCTGGTCGTCTATGAGAGGGTTATCTCGGCACCCCTTATGTAGCAACAGTGCAAAATTTTTTTCGTTCTTGGGCGCGAGGCCCTATTTCTTCTTTTCTCAAACGGTCTTTCCGTCCATTTTTGTTTCCCCTTGGCTTTTTCTTTTCCGGTGGCCCGTTTTTTTCCCCTTTTTCGGGTGAAAGTTATTCCGATAGCAAACGTTCCTCGTCAGCACCAAAAATGACCTCATCCCCAGCCAGATGTTGCTGTGCTGCCTCCTCTCTCCCTGATTCCCGCATGCTTCCCCTCTGGCTTTTATTTTCGCCTCCAGTTCGGCTGTTATTGTTGGGCCGTTTTTCGGCAGGTTTTCCCTTTGCCGGCTGTTGGCGTCTTCTGTCCCTGACGACCCCTGCTTCAGTCCGCCCGTGGTATTTTGTTTTTTTTTTAAGGCCTTTTTTTCGCCCCCGATTTCCCCGTTATGCTATGCGCAGTGCTTCAATACCCTCTTCTTTTGCTTCCGCTTCAAACTTTGGCCCCTTTTTTCCACAACCAACTATCCCTCTTTTTTTTGGGTGGGCGCTCTTCGGGACTTGTGCTTTGGCCTTTTTTCGTACCCCCAAGGAACGTGGCCTTTTTCTCGGGCCTTCCTATTTGTGGTCCCGCCGTCCGGTCCTGATTAACTCTTCGGCCATCCAATCGTCGTGTTGAGAGTACCTTGCACTGGTCTTCCCCCCCTGATGCCTGACCTGCGGGAACGTCTTCCCTCATTTTTTCTAGTCCTGATCGCAGCCCATTTTCCTGCGGTGCGTTACCTTTTTTCTGTCTTGTCTGCCATTTTTTTTTCCGGTAGTGTTAACGGTCCCACCAGACTCCATTGTTTTCCTACGCCTCGAACATCCCTCGTCCACGACGTTGATTTGTGTTTTCAACTGTCAATTCGGACGACTTAGTTTCTTCCCGAACGGTTTTTTCCCTCAAGTTTTTCTTTTTTTTCACGTTCCGGAATACCTATTAACTGTGTTTCTACGCTGTTGTGCCTGCAGTGACTCCCCCTTTATTTCCCCCATGCTTGACAGGTTCATTATTTATCCCCCGGCCTCATTCGTTGTGTCCTTTGATGTTGTTCACCCCCCCCCCCCCCTATCCCCGCCTTTTTTTTGCGTGGCGCGCAAGTTTCCCCCATTTGATCGTCTGGTTCTCAAGGGTCCTGTGCACCTGCTATGGTGATCCATATTTCGGCCGTTTTCTTTTCGCGTTTCCCCTACTTCATAGGGTCCCCGGAGTGCCCCCTCTTTTGACTCGTTTCATTTCTAGGGCGTCAGTCTTTTGGCAGCCTTCCTGGTTTGGCTCGTAGGACCCCAGCCCCTGCGACCCCTCCCTTCTGAGGAAACCTGCCTTCTCCGTCCCAGGTTGCCCGACGCTTTTTACCCGACTTTTTGTCGTTGTCTTTAATTGCTTGCTCCCCCATCTCTTCGTGAAAATCGTAACTTCGATACCACCCTGCCAAACTGTTTGCCACTTTTCATCTCTCCCACCCTTTGGTGGACGTTTCCCTTTGTTTGTTACGGATGTCCATCCCTTTTTTGCGGGGTCTTTTCTCCCCGGACCCTGTTTCATTTTTCTCTAAGAGTTTTGGCATTCGGTAACCATTTGAGTGTCAGTATGGTCTCACTTGCTTGGTCCACCCCCCCCCTTTTTTATTTTTTAACACCCCCCGAACGGGCGGTGCACCCGATAGAGGGAATCCCCCTGTTCCCATACCCCTTCTACCCTTATTTCGGTTTGGCCGTGGTTGCGTCTTCTTGATCGCGAGTCATCCCCCTTTCATGTTTGGCGGGGGCAAGCTCACTCTGCGAATCTCTTCTTCCTTTTCTTCTTCTTCCCATCAGTCCCGTGTGCTTCCAGGTAAGCGTGAAGGGCAAAATCCAAAGAACACACCCAGTCCGCGAAGAGAGCCGGTGTTTTGGTGTTTGGTGTTTCGCTTTCCCATCCTTGACTATTTTTTCGTCGCGCTCCTTGTCGTTTTGGCGAGGGGACCCCTTCAGTTCCCCTGCAGGTTATTTCGGAAATCGGTCCTCCCCCCCCCCCCAATCGGCCTTTTTCTGTTCTGAAAGTGTTTAGCACCCCCAAATGCCCACCGAGAGCCACTCCCGATCGCCTTTTTCGCCCAGCCACGACCTTCTTGGTCCCCTTGGACCTGACTCCGCGCAATCCTGCGTTACTCCCCCATCGGTTAAGTTACCGTATTTTGCGGCCCAAACGACTCAAAGAGCCCAGTGATTGCCTTTCCCCCTTATTGGTGCGGTTTCCGTCAAAATGCGTGTTATCTTGGGGCTGCTGCAACACTGGAAGCGGTTCCTTTCCCCACCCCCCCCTTTTACACGCATTTTTCCCATCCTCTGATGGACCCCAATTCCTTTGGCACACATGTTAATGTATGTGCGTTGGCAACTGCCCTTGCACGTGTGGTCCCCTTTTCCCAGCTCATTTTTTTTTTTGCCTTTTAACAACAAAGCCTTACTGTTGGCCTTCCACACTATTCCTGGCGCTACCATCCTTAGTATTGCCTCCCTTGCAAGCTGGTCTCTTCTGCATCTTCTTCCTTCTTTTTTTCGCGTTTGAATGCTTTTCCCCCCCCCCCCCCCCGCACCCTCAATTCTGTGTAACCCTTTTCTCAGCTTATACTCTGTGTTCTGACGACGGCTCCCAACTTGCCATGTCAAGTCCTCTGTCGCCCTGCCTTTTCTCTGCAACCGCTCCTTTTGCTGCAACCATTACTTTTACAACCCCTGTTTGCAGTTTTCCGCGAGAATTTCCGATACAAGCTTTTGTTTTGCCCCCATGCAAACCCCCTTGAATCGCCCGGTTTTGCAGCCCAGACAACCACCACACTTTGTCGGGGTTTCTGTTCTACAACTAAACTTCATCTGTAATTCGCTCCTGGCCCCGGCGGCGGCCAAGAGTTCCGTGTCTGCGACGCCCCGCCCTTCAAGCGCAAAACATTGCATCCCCGATACCCACCAAAACCCTTCCGGGGCCCCCGCCTCCTTTCGCCCCTCTCACACCATTTTGCCACACCCCATCCCTGCGACAGTCAAAGGGCAGATCTTGTTCATGTCACTCAAGATTCCGTCAGCTACCAGGGACTCCACCGGCTGTGCCAGCTTAGCCCCTATAGGTTCCTCAATGTCTGGCTTCAGGCCCCAGGCGTTGGAGTGTTCATCCGCTCAAAGGGCCATGCTGCTTTGTTGCCTCGATGAGTGGCGTGGATTCAGTCTCGCATTTATGAGGCAAAAACCACATTCTACTAATGCGAACCGACGATACCATCTTCGCTTCTTTTCTTCCAAGTCGTCTCAAACGCTCCACTACCCTCATTCGCTTTTTGTTCTCTCCCCGCCCACCCTCTTTTCAGATACTTTGGAAGGGCACTAGATTTCATTCCTTCCTCCCCCTTTACTATTTTTTCTCCGTGTGTGTTTCATGGTGCCCGTCTGTTTCCGTGGGCCTTCCCCACCGCAAGGTAATGACTTCCTTCCTTTTTTACCACGGTTTCAACCCCAGGTAAGTTTCCGAACATATGGCCGGCCCCCAGCGCGGCATTTTTCTTTGATTCTTGCATTCTCACCGTTTCCCCTTCTCCTCCGCCGTCTGTCAGTCATACCAGTGTAGTTCCCCTCCGCCCACCCCAAGGGCTCTTAGGCTTACCGTCGTTATGTCGCCTCCCTTCCCCCATGTTGTGGGGGGAGTACACCCCTTCGTTGCCTCGTTTTGAGTGATTTTACCATTGTTTGCCCCTGGGGAAACCCCCCAACTTTATCCGCTCTGCTCCAACTTTCCTGGTCTCTCCGGTATTGGCCTGGTTGTGGTTTTTGCTTACCCCTTCCACCTCCAGGACCAAGAGGCTTGGGGTTAGCGATCTCCGCGTTTTCCATCCCATCCTCTGTGTCGTCGTTCTTTTTTCTTTTCGTCGGCTCACGGGAAGTCAAATGTTACTCAACTTCGCCCCTTTCTCTCGGTTCTTCCACGCGGGCTTACCCCTTTTCCTGGTGGTCTCACCGCAACCCCACCGCACTTTTTTTCTCGGCCTTTCTTCAACCGTGCGTCTCCTTCGCGGAATCATGGGGATGGGGACGTCCCCCAATATGTTTCCGCACTTTCCTACCATCGTCTGCCATCGACAAAGTCTTTGGTTTGACTTCCGTCAGTTGCCGCGTTTCACCTTTTACCTCCCCGCGCATCACCCCAACCCAGTGATATTTTCTTTGGGGCGCCGATTCCTTGCTCCCCAGTGTTTTCCCCCCACCCCCTTGGCGTTGAACGCCCCTTGTCCCCGTCTTGTCTTTTATCACCCCAACCCGTTTTCACCGGCTACCGGGGGCCAAATTCCTCCTGGAAGATTCTCCCCGCGTTTTCAAGTCGTCCCCTGGCATTCCGTGGTTTTAATCAAAAATTTTAATAGAATCTCTTTTTTTTCCTCCTTTTTGTTTTTTTTTGTGATTTGTCGCTTCTATCCTGTTTTACCCAGGGATCATGTTTTGGTCAACGCCTTTTCCCTTCACCCAAACCGCGGTTCGGGTGCCACATTAGATTGGCACCGGTTCTGTGATTGGATCTTTACCTTTTTACCGTGAGTGTCCTCAGTCGAATGTTGTCCGGTTGGTTGGCAGGACCGGTTTACCTTATCACTTCCCTTTATTCGTTTTTGTTCCCAGCGTGTACCCGGGTTTTTGACTCGCAACACCCTGCCCCTTACTCCCAATGACAACTTTAACTTGATGAGTCTGGCCCTTTTTCGGGCTCGACGAATGTTCGTTTACCACATTGCTCCCGGTGTCCGCCTCTTTCGTCACTTCTGCGAAGTGTTCGTAACTCTTGTCTTAATTGTGAAGCCATTGGACGCTTCTTTGTTCCGACCGCTGCGTTCCCCCCCCTTTTACCTATCACGGCGGTCCCCTTTGTTTCCTCTTTTGTAAATTTTCAATTCCCCCCCCGGCTTGGTCGACCTCGCCCATCATCCTCGAGATTTTGGTTTTTTCAGCCTGGTTGGGATACGTACCATGGCGGCATTAGCATTTGTTCCCCGTATCCATTATCCAACAACTTGCATACCGACCGGTGGTAGGAAGTGGCTGTGGCCCCCAGGGGCTATTCGTCGTTGTTTCACCCCAACGGGAACCCCCGTTTCACTTCTTGTGCTCTTGTTTTCTCCGCGCCGGTGTTCTCCCTTTTTTTCTATCTATCCCCTTGTCCCAAGGTCGTGTCTGTTTCCTTTCGCCTTGGTCCTGAGACCTTTCCCAGCAACACTGTCCGCGTTTGCGCCCTGTTCCCTTTTTTGCTTCTTTGTGTTTTGATTAATTTCATTCTTTCGGTATACTGGAATCCTTGCAGGCCCGGGGTTTTGGCAGTTTTATTCTTTCCCATTTGAGGACGGCCACTTCATTCCGCCATTGTCTTTGTTACCGGTGTCCTTCCTTCAGGCCACAGAACCCCGCCAGAAAGCCCCAACCGGGGGGGCCACCACTTCGCATTCAGTGCAAACATCGTTTTTTTTCCCCGGGCAATGAATTCTTCTTAATCAAGTTTTTCCTGTCGGTATGTTTTTTTTTTTTTTTTTTTGATTTTTCATTCTTTCCCTTTCTTTTTGTCCCATCCATCGACGTTATTGAGGTTTCATTCGGAAGTAGCGTTGTCTCCGTTTGTTACTTCTATTGCCCCCTATTCCCGTCCTTATTCTCTCTGTTTTTTTTTTGCTTTGCTTTTTTTCCTGCGCCTGCATAGGAGACCCAATATTGATGTTCTTTTTCGGTTTCCATCTGGGCCTTTCCCTTTTATCTGACGGGGGTCTTGCCCTTTCCCGATAGACAGTTTCTCCTGCACTGGGCATTCTAAAGGTTGATCTGGCGCGACACCTTCTTGGTTTGATCCCCGTCAACTGTTTTTTTCCTTTGTTAGATTGGAGGATTTGGCTGCCTTGCTATTGACGATTGGCGGCTTAAGGGATGTGATTTTCGAACCTCGGAATGGGGGTCTGAGTTCTTTTGTTGGGAATGTTGAGCTCTTTACTTGCATTGCCCCCCCCGACTGAACTGCTTTTTTCTGGATTTGCGGCACTCAGTGTTGGTTTTTCTTTTTGCTTTTTCCCATTTCTTCTTTCCGCGTGACCTTCTGTTATCTGCATGACAGCTTTCATGCGTTCCGCGCTTTGGTGTTTCTATTTTTCAGCCAGAAACGGCTTTTTTGCCTGCACTCCGCGGTTCAGGTCCTTTTGACGTGTTCCTGATCTTTTAAAAAAACAAAACCCAACATTTGTTGGTTTGTGCTCGTTTCTTCCCTGGTCCTTTTGTTTACTTCACAATCTTCACCTCCCCTTTTCTTTTTTTCCGTTCCCTGTCCTTGTTTTTTTTATAATATCTTTTTGCCGGTCGCACTCCCCCCTCGTTTACTATGGCCTTTGATTTTCTTGTCTAATCTTCTTCCCCTATTCTGGCCACTCTCCCCCCCCTAGACACTACCTTTTTAACCCGCCAGCAATCCCTTGTTTTCGTCTCCCCTAGTTTTTTGTCTTTGATTCCCCCTGACGTTTTTTGCACCCTCTGTTTTCACGGAGGCCCCGGGCATTGTAGATTTTACCGATTTCCCATTTTCCGCCTCCTGTGCTTCCCTGCTTCCTTTTTTTTCGGGGGGGAGCAAATGTGTAATTTTGATTCCCTTGCCCGCGTTCCCATTTTGTTGTAATCTCGATCTTGTACCGCGGCCCGCCCGCTTTTCACCATCCTCAGATTTTTTTCGCCTTGTTGGCATGTTTGGCGTAAACATTTCGTTCTTTTTTACCGCGCATGGCGGATCTCGCTCTTTTTGCGTGATGAGCGTACTCGTTTTTAGTCCCACTTTTTCTCCTCTTTTGTACCCTTGTCTTTTAGTCTTTTGCCTTTTGTCGGTGCTTTTAAAACTGCACCTTTTTCCCCCCCGCCTTCTTATAATCTGAGTCTAATATTTTTCCCTATTCCTTTTCCGCTTTGTGTTTTACCTCGTCCGAGATTTGTTGTTCTCGAGGAAAAAAAATCTTTTTCGTCTCTCCCTCTTCGGCCCGACTGTTTTCCTTTTTTCTGTGGTTTTCTCCCTCGGTTTCCCCTGGTGCATATTCCCTTACACTGCTCGATCGGCTTTTAGGCCTTTGTCTGTCAGTGTATTACGGGTACACCGTCACTTTTTCTGTCGCTAACCTCTGCCTTCCCTCCCTCCGCCATCCCAAAAGAATTTGTTCCCCGATTTGGAAACTACTTTCGTTCTTCCCAGGGTTGACTTGTTACCCCCTTTTATTTCCGTCGGATTTTAATTTTATAAAAAATTTTGTGCAGTCTTCTTTCCATGTTTTTACCCGCTTGTTCCCCCTCCCGGCGCGTATGAAGGTCTGTTGAACCGTTGTACAACCCGTCAGATTCGTTGGTGATATTGGCCATGTTTCCCCCCCCTCCGGGCCAAGGTGTATATACGTCGTTTTGGTTCATGCCGATCACCAGTAGAAGTTGTTTTTACATACGAGTTCGGACCTTTTCCCGTGATGACCTGCATCCCCTCTCCTTTTTTCCCCCCCCCATCGATGTGGAACGGATTGCCATCTTGTTCTGCGCCTCCTTCAACGGAAAACTCGGTACCTAAACAAACATCGGTTTTTGGCATGACCTCGGGAAACGCTCTGCTCCCGTCCCCCCCGAAGTAGGGTTGGACACCAGTTGCTCGGTCCCATCGCTGTTTTCTTCACACCGCGTGCCATTTAGCACACGAGTTTATTGCCAGCCTGCTCGCGTTGCCTATGTGAAGAATCAGACGTCAATTCCCCACCTAGGGTCCGACCATGAAGTCGTGGTTTCAGCTGTCCTAAAACATGCCCCCCCCCCCATTGTTTCCCCATCGGACGGTAGTTTTTTACAACCAAAACTCTCCCTCATGGTCTTTTTCTGCCTGCCGTGCCCACCTGCGGGCTCTGTCCGATCGTTTGGCCCCACATCTTTCCCCCCCGAAGTAACTTTCCCGCTTTTCATACCAACTTCCCCCCTGTTTTCTCTTTTTTAAAAATTTACGCGTTGCCTAGACCGCGTGAGGACCCGCGCACCCCCCGGCATCATGACCTCCTTTCTTTATCGACGAACGTACCTCCTCTTGGCGACCTTGTTTTCCGCTTATTGCAAGTCCCCCTGAAGTGATCCTTTTCTTTTTGGGCATTGATCTGTCACTTTTGCGTTGTGTGATTCCTGTGGCGATGTGCCTTTCAGTAATCATGGGTGGGCAATTACAGGGAGTATATGGTTCCCGGCCCCCACGCATGCGTCAAAGGCCGGTCCCATCTGGCTCACCTCGGACCTGGGCATCGGTATTTTTTGCGGGTTCGACCGCGCACGGAGTTGTTGGTGGATTTTGTTGCGTTCTTCCCCAATTTTTCCTCTGGTAAAACCTGGGCAGTATTAACCTACGATGATGTTCGAGTGGCGTCCATTCAGTGTTCCCCTGGTTCCCCTCTGATCGGACCTCCCACCCTCCCCTGTAGGCGGCGTGCACAAGTGCCCCCACCCCGGCAGGTTTTATTGCTTTTTCTTAAACAAATTCCGTAAAAACTTCCCATCATTCCGCCACAGCTTCGTGCCTTTTCCGTTGTGTTGTTTGTGTTTCTCTCCCAGTGTGTGTGTTGAACGGTAGCCTATTTTTAGTGTTGAAGCAGTAATCCCCCTTTGAGGTTCTTTCCTCCCCCCCAACGGTCAAAAACCAATCCCAGCGCGTCCCCCCAGGCGCGGTTGCTGCCCCGTTTTTGATGCAGGTTCGTCTTCAGTTTCGTTCCGACACGCCATCCCTGGCCTTTGTAGACTGCTGCGCCCCCAGCCCCGTCATCTTCAGGGTTGCTCCCAAATCACCCGGAGTTATGGCTTCAATCGATGGGCCGCTGTCTATAGTTGAATGCGGGCCAAGTCCCAAGCCCCTTTTTGCGCACTGGCCCTTGACATGATGTTAGTTTTGTGGTTTTGTACCTTTTCTTTCCTGTGAATCCTTGAAAAAACCGAAAAGGGTCTCTTTTTTCCACGCCCGGCAACCCCCCTTCCAACAGATTATCGGGGACATCCTCCCGCAATTGCTTCAGGAAAAAAGTTCCATCGCGAGTGTTTGCTAGACGTTGGCCCAACACCCCTCCTCCCCCCTTTTTCTTTTTTTGCTATACCATGTGCGAGACTAATCCCCTTTTTCTTTTTTTTCGATTTCGACCCTGGGCGCGCCCCTGCAAATAGGTTTTCTGTCTCTCTCTTCCCTCCCCGTTATTTTTTTTTCGTCGATCTCAGTACCCCTATTTTGTGGGCCTTGGGAACAAACAACTTTGAGCCGGCATTATTCTGATCGGCCTTGTATCGCAAACAGCAACCTTTCTGTTATGTGGTGCTGTGCGAGCCCACTAAATACCTTTGCCTGTTTTCTAGCCATTTGGCCTTTCCCTCCTGGCATTGGGTCGGTATTTTTTCCGGTTTCCTTTTCTTATGGATTTCCGGATTACCGGGTTGAATTTCCTCCCGCAACCGTCCTGCGTTTCAGTCCCACCCCAAAATTTCGCCAGGTAGATTGGAGCAACCTTTTGCTTTCCGCGGCTTGCACCTATAACCTCCCTCCTTTCGCGACCCTACTTTTTCCTGCGCTCTTTTTCCTCTGGTGTTTTTAGGTGCCCATGTTTTTCGCTTCGGAGGGTTGCGGGTAGAGCGGGTTCTCCCCTAGTCTGCAGTGACTGACGGCAGCGCAATTCTCCTGTACTCCCGTTCAGGTTTCGTGTGTAAGTGCAACGTTTGCTTTTTTGGGCTCCCTCCCCTGAATTTCCAGTTTGTCCCTTTTTCCCTGGCGCTGGCTCCTTAGGCGTTTCCTCCTTCAACCCATGTACCAACCTTTTAATACCCGGTCATCAAATCCCCCGGTCTTCTGGGGTGGCGATGAGGTCAAGCTCTTGCTGACCCTGCCAAGTTTCCCGGCGCTTGAGGGTTGTGTTGCCGCCTCCTATATTGACGTCCCCTGCGTTCTGTCTGTGGCCTGTCTTTTTCAAGTGGACATCATCGTTGTGTCCAGGCCTGCCCAGGGATGTTCCCCAGTTTGCCCGACCCCGTGAGTTTCCCCCGGGGGACTTCCTCACTTCTTTTCCTTTCGAACTCGATCTCCTCTTCTCGGATTCACTTCGCGGCGCAATTTACGTAGGTCCCCCCCCTGGTTGCATATATTTGTCCTAAGTGCCAATCTTCTGGATTCTCCACACCACCGCCATCTTCTCCCATATCGGGGACGACCATTTCTACTAGCTCTTCTTGTTACTTCGAATACTGAATGGGTTTCAACTCCTGTTTTTTTAGAATTTGTTCCGCCCGCAAACTCTTGCACCCTGCGGATCACTTCAGTGAGCAGGTTTTCCTTTCTTTCCGGCCTTCCTGCTTCATAATGTTTTTTTCCCCCTCTTCCAACGGGGTGAGGGGCGTGTTCGGTAAAGAGGAACATATCGTCGCACTCTTTGTTGAGGCCGTCTGTTTCCCCCCCCATTCCCGTATTTCCCATGTTGGCGTTGTTGGTTGCCTACCCTCTCCTTTGCATGGGTTAATTTTTTGCTGCCCTCCACGGGCTCAGTCTGTTCCTTCTTTATTCCCTCTTCGGCTGCAACTCCCCTTTTGTTCGCTGCCCTTGAGGTGACCCCGTTGTCTCTGGGTACGACTAGGAAATTTGCCCAACCTCCTCTCCTGGTTCCCCCTTTTTCCTTTTGTGGTACCACCCGCTTCCAAAGAGCTTTGTCTCCCTCCTGCATACATCGTTATATGTCATTTTCTATCTTGTCCGATTTTTCTCCGGGGCTCACCCCTCCTTGCCCACGATTTTGTTCCATTCTCTCCCAGTCCCTTTCTCTTCCCTTGTTGAGGCCCCCTCGCCACGCATCCTTTTTTCCATTTCACCCAGCACCGATCGCGGCACTTCTTGCTTTCGCACGGCGGTCGACCATTTGAGTTTTTTGGAGTACTTGGTGGCCGTGCCCCCCCCACAAATTTTGCAATTCCCCGACGGCACTGACGCGAACCCCCCGTCCCTGTAATCCCACCGTATTTTCTTTTTGTTTTTTGACCCCTTTTGTTTGCTCATCTTTCGTCTAGGGTCAACCTTCCTATTTCCCCAGGGCTTTTCATCTTGCGAATGGAGTCGATCTTCATCCGCGTCACCCTCGTGTTACTTTTTCCTCCCCCCCCACATCCCAAAGGACCTTTACGTTACGTCAGGAACTTGCTGGATCGCACGAAAATGGTACTCTTTGCCAACTTCCTTGTTCCGGCAATTCCTGGCCTAGGGTTCAACCCCCCCCTCAGACATTCGAAATTTTTCTTACTGTCCTATTAATGGTGGACAAAGTGTTGTTTCTTCCGCAAAAATATTTCCGTTCAACAGCGTTCGCCCAAACGCCCTCCGCTTTTTTCATGCCAACAGAGAGTATTGGGCATCCTGGACCCGGCTTTTTATGCCTCCCTTTTCTGTTTTTCCTTCCCCCCCCCCCCCCCCCCGCAGGCATGGTCGGAAGCACCGGTTTATGAAAAAAAAAAGGTTTGCGGGGCTTTTTTTTCCCCTTCGAATTCGTGATGGTTTAAACCACACTTTTTTCTTGCGTGTGGCGGGGGAACACCACCATTTTTGTCGTCGCCCCCCTCCCCCGCCCCCCCCCCCCCACCGAATTCGCCCCCGATTGCCCCGCCCGCCACTTTTCTGTAAATTTTTAAGAAGCGCCTTTTTGCCTGATGCCCTCGTTACCCCAAAACATGGCTGGTCCGTGATCCCCTGGAAATGCAGGGTTTTCACCCTTTTTTGCATCCCCCCCCCCCCATCTTTCTCTACGTCCCACCCCCCCCAGCCCCCGTAATGATTCAGCTACATGTGCTGCTGAGCCGGCGCATTTCCCCGGGTGCTTACGTCCCCCTTGCTGCAGTTTCCTCCCCCCCCCCCGCAAATGCAAATGGAGTTCAAATTTTGGAGCTACTAGGCCGTCCCGACGCTCCCCCCGAGCCCATGCCTTGTCCGTCTGGCGCGCTGGTCTGATTGCACGTTTCGTCTTGCCCACGTATCCCTGGCAGGGCCGTGTCTGTTCTCCGATTTACAAGCCGCACATGCAACCCACCCCCTTTTTATCTCCCCTGTGCCCCCCTCCCCGTACAACCAAATGTTCTTGCGGGCTTTGTTGCTGCACCTTGATCCAACGTTCCCCTTCCCCGTCCGCCCTGGGTGAAAATTGCGACGCCGGCCATCTGCGTGCACGTTAGTGTTGTGCAAACATCCCCTGTTAGGACTAAACCAGTCCCACTTCAACCAACCGGGGGTCCCCGATCCTTCTTTGCCTGAGCCCTCCCCTTTTTTCTACCTGCCTGCGTCGTCACTTTCAGTTTTTTTTTTCTATTTTTAATGGCCAACTCATCGTTCAGAGGGATGCCATTGCTTGTTCCGTGACTTTGCAGATTTCCCTTAATCTGAGTTTCTTCCCCCTTTCTCCTTTGCCGCACCTCCAAATGGCCAGCGAGAGAGGCGTAATCGTTCATCGGTACCCAAACTTTCCCCCGACCTGTACTGGCCTGAGAAACCCCCTTATTTGTATTTAGATTACTGTCCCAACACAAACGTCCTAGTCACCAGCATTACGCTTGATTTTTTGACCTTCTTGATTCCTGCCCTTCACAACCTTCGCAGTTTTTTTTTTTTTTTGTGCCCAGTCGATCGTCCCTTACCGGTCTCCCGGTATCAGAACTCGGAGTGGCAGCTCAGACCTCTCCATTTGAATCCTC
>Ga0179593_1517484_pt1 | contig 12829 bp, 25 predicted proteins | sample CZODoug2_1_08_16_FD_185931 | JGI IMG/M metagenome (GOLD analysis project Ga0179593, IMG submission 185931) | Vadose zone soil fungal communities from Angelo Coast Range Reserve, California, USA - CZODoug2_1_08_16fungal (PacBio error correction) | ecosystem: Environmental > Terrestrial > Soil >... | reverse complement strand
TTCCCTCCCCTGGGCGTGGAAATGGATTTTTTGCCTGAAATGATCTAATCGAAAATAGGCAGAATACCTCTTTTTTTTTTTCTTTTCTTTTCCCTGGCAGGTGTTCCAAACATGTCGGTTGCCAGGTTGTTTTTTTCCTACGTTTTCTTCTCCCCCCTTTTTTGGTTTTTTTTGTTCCTTCCCACCCCGAGTGCGTGTACCCACTGGGAAAACAGTCCAGCTCAGGCGGTGCTTGTTGGCGGTCCCTCCTCTTCTTTTTTCTCTCCTTGCTCTTTTTTTCCTTTCCTTCCGGCCGCCAGATCTCAGATTGTACCGTCTCCCTTTTTTTTTTTTTTTCCCTTTTTTTCGTCTGGGCCGCCTTCCGGCAAAGCCCGCTGACGACCTCTCTTCCCCCTTTTTTTCCTCCCCCCTCACTTTTTGTGATGATCCGAAAGATTTCGCACGATGCTCCCCTCCATCCCCCTTTTTTCTTCCCCTTTCTTTTTTCCTCCTTTTTCCCCCTTCCGGTCCTGAGGCGTCATTTCGTTTAGCGCATATGTGATCCTTTCTTTTTTCCCTTTTTTCTTTTTGGTTTTTTTTTTCGCTAACCGCTGGAACGAAATCGTTACGGTTGTATTGTCGCCTCTCTCTTTTCTTCTTTCTCCTCCCTTTTGGTCACGTCCGAAACTGAAAGGGGTTTTTTCCCCCCCCCCTTTCCCCCCTTGTCCTTTTTTTTCCCGCTGGCGGCCCACGGCGCTAAGAAATTCAGCGAAAGGCGGGCCGACCTCCTACATTCCCCTTTCTTTTCGTTTTTTTCCCCCCTGATCTCCCTTGGTAAGATCGTCTCCGGCGGCTCGGTCGGTGGCCGAGCCCTATGGCGCCGCGGATTTCCTTTTTTTTTTTTTTTCTTTTTCTCCCCTGCCCCTTTTTTAGCCGACTGTGCAAAAAGCGTCAAGGACACCGGCCCTCCTCCCTCTTGTTTTTTCCCCGATTTTCGCCCCAACGTTTCAAAAAAAGGTCCAAACCGCCGCCCCCCCTTTTTTTTTTCCCCCTGAAGCGCCGGGCCAGCGTAGCAAGCCACCCGCCCCCCCTTTCCTCTTTTCCCCGCTTTTTCCCTTTTTTTCCGGTGCCTTGGCCCTGGCCTGCCCGAGGAAGGACAGAAAAAAGGCGCTCGCCCCCCCCCGTTTTTTTTTTTCTCAATTTTTTCTTTCCGCTGGGCCCGTGGCATGCGTCACAATAAAAGGGGCAGGGGCCTTTCACTTTCTTTCCCCAAAAACCCCATTCGGCCCCAAGAGGCCGTCCATCTCTCTCCTTTTTTTTTTTCTTTTCCCTCCTTTCACCACCCCCTCCCGAAGACGACGGTAGGGCCGCAAGGTAGTCACGATCGGTTTCTTTGTGTTTCTCCTTTTTTTTTTCTATTTCCTTCCTCCGGTCTTTGCGTCGAACTGAAACAATTTGGCGTAATTCACTTTTCTTCTTTCCCCTTTACCCTTTTTTAGGATTTTTTTTTTCTTCTTTCCCTCTACTGGTTCCCTCGAAAACGGAGAAGAAGGGGATTGTCTTTACCCTCCTTTTTGATGTTTTTTTTTTTTCCTTTCTTTTTGGTCACCCGGGATCGGAGGCGTGGCGAGAACTTTTCCCGTTTTCTTCTCTTTCCCTTCTTCTTGCTTTTTTTTTTTTTTTTCTTTTCTTGTTTCCCCCCATTTCTTCAAGGGCCGCCATCCCAGGCAGCTTCCCGTTGCGATAAGAGAAAAACGGACCCTTTACCCTCCCCCCCCCCTTTCCAACCCCCCCCCCTTGCCGGAAAAAATCGTAAAGGCGACAAGGTTTATCAGCCGGTTTTCAATTTTTTTTTTCCGTTTTTTTTTTCCTTGACACTTTGGGCCCTGCGTAGGAATTTACATGGTGCGGCCTCTTTTTCACTTTTTTTTTTTTTTTTCCCCGTCCTTTTCTCCTCTCCTTCTCGCTTCCCCATCCCAGGCGGCAAACGGCAGAAGGAAAGGTAAACTTGGAAACGTGGCACGCTTTTCCTTCCCCTTTTTTTTTCCCCCTTCTTGAGGCCCCTCCCTTCTTCTTTCTTTGGTGGGGTCACTGTGTGCAAAAGCCGACGTTGTCCTTCCGTTCTTTTTTTTTCCTACACTCCTTTTTTTCCTTTCTTTCTCTGCTGTGGCAATTGCAACATCATAGCGAGAGAGAGTCGCTTCGCCCTCCCCACTTTTTCTTCTCGGCGGTTTCGTTGCAAAGCTATGCGAACACCCCCTCTTTCCTTTCCCCCGGCTTTCCCTCCGCGCCAGGGCTGGAAAAAAGAAGACATATTTTCTACCTTCTTTTCCCCTTTTTTTTTTTTCTTTAGTGGTTTTTTTTTTTCTCCCTTTTTTTTTTGTTCTTTTCCTGGCGAAGATTAGGTTTTGAATAGGGGTCGGGTCCCTTTTTTTTTTTTTTGTCTTTCTTTACAAGAACCGCGGCAGGGGGAAATCTTGCCTTTTCTCCTCCCCCTTCCCCCGATTAGAGATATCTGCCTCTTTTTTTTTGCGCTTTGTTCCGTGATTAGAATCAAGCCGGCCGCTCCTGTTTCCTTTCCTTTCTTCCATTCCAGGGGCATTTGATTTACCGGCGGTTGAATTTTCTTTTTCCTTTTTTTTCCCCTTTTTCCCGGGATTTTTCTTTTTTTCTTTTTTTTTTTCCCGCTGTACCGCAGAGCCGGGGACCCATTAGCCGCGGCCAATTTGATTTTCCCTTCTCTCCCGCCCCCCCCCCCCCCTTTTTAAAGGCGCGTCGAAGGACGAGAGGTACCCCCCCCCCTTTTCTTTCTTTTTTTCCCCCCCTCACACTCCCCTACCGCAACCAGTTCCTTCATCGCGCCTTCCAACCCTAGGAATTCCCTTTTTTTCTTTTTTTTTTTTGTTTTTTTTTTTTTTTTTTCCCCTTCCCCTTGCTTTTGCGCCACCGGATTGGAGCCACACACGCGTGGCGTCTCATTTTTCTTTTTTTTTCCCTTTCTTTTTCCTTCCCCCATGGCTCGACCGAGCCCGGGCAGAGGGAACCATGGAACTCGTAACGGCTACCTCCTCTGTTTTTTTCTTCTTTTTTTTTTTTTTGAAGCTTTTTTTCCTGGGGGCGTTGCGGCGGTGAAAGAGGCGAGTGTCTGCTTCCAGACTCCTTCCTCTCGTCCCCCTTTTTTCTTTTTTTTTTTCTCTTGGAACAGCTCCTAGAAATGATAGATATGTGAGGAATAAAATTGGGACCCCCACTCTCTCCCCCTTTTTTTTTTTTTTTTTTTTTTTTCTTTTTCGGTTTTTTTCGCGGATAACGTGGTTGGCGGTATAATGGGATGTAGGGGTTCTCTCTTTCTCCCTGGGAGTTTTTTTTTCGCCGCGCGATCTGATTGTATTTTTTTGCTTCTTTTTTCAGTTTTTTTTTTGTTTGTTGTTGAGAAGAGATCGAGCCCTTCCCCCTTTTTCCTTTTTTCCAGCTTTTTTTTTCTCCCCCCCCTTTCTCTCACCACGATCCAAGGGAGACCGCCAACCCGGTTATTCTCGAAGGTCCCTTTCTTCTTCCCCCCTCTTTTCTTTTTTTTCCATTTTTTTTCTCCCCTTCGGAGGAGAATGTTCTAGGACGGCGAAGACCGAATTCAAGCACTTTACCTTTTTTTCCTTCCCTCCCCTTTTTTTTTTTTTTTCCCCCGCACGTTTTCTTTTTTTCCCTTGCTTGCAATTAAAAAATATTAGGCAAGAATACAAGGGTGGGTGTTCGTCTTTGTCTGCTCTTCCTTTTTTTTTTTTTTCCTAATTTTTTTTTTTTCCCTTTTTCTTTTTCCCTTTCTTTGCTGGAGGCGAATCACCCGCACCTATCGCACGCGGTGTGGGCTCAATCCTTTTTTCTCCCCCCCCCCCCCCTCTTCATTTTTTTTCTCTTCTCTCAGTTATCCGATAACGATCGGGGGGTTGGAAGGGCAGAGATGAAGGAAAGGTCGTTTTTTCCATTTTTTTTTTTTTTTCTTTTTGATTTTCTTCTTTCCCCTCCCCTAATTCTGGCGTTTTACGAGCGTTCTCGACGCGCTATGGAGCTGAAGCTGCCCCCCTTTTTCCTTTTGTTTTTTTCCCTTTTTTTTCAACTGCGCACGAGTCCGGGATTAGGTGAGGGGAGGCGGCTTTCCAAACCCTCTTCCCTCCCTTTTTTTCTCTCTCTCTTTTACCATTTTTTTCTCCCCTTTCCCCCCCCTCCTAGGAATTGGAGAAAAGTCAGAGAGGCTGCTTTCTCTTCCCCCTTTTCCCCCCCCCCTTTTTTCTTTTCGTTCTTTTTCTCCCTCGGCGACTGCAAGATTCCCGGCGCGTTTTTCCGCAACCGCGGCATGGCTTTCCGTTTTTTTCTTTCTTCCCCCTTCCTTTTTTTTCACCTTTCCTCACCCTTCTTTCCCTTCTTCCTGCGCCTCGGCGCTGGGCGGCGGAAGACGCAAAGGAACATGGCTGGAAGCCGGTCGCCCTTCTTTTCTTTCTTTTTTTTTTTTTTTTTCTCCCTTTTTTTTTTTCTTTTTCCTTTTGAACCTAAGAAGAAGGGGCTAGTTGTTCGAATAGACTGCCACCGCCCCTTTTCCTTTTTTTTTTTAGCTATTTTTTTTTTTCCTTGACATCCTCTATTCCAAATAAACCACGATCGTGAGTATGGATTTCCGGTGCCTTCCCTCCCCCCCCCCCTTTTTTTTTTTTTTTCTTTTTTTTACACCCCCTTTTTTTTTTCCCACCTACTGATCGGCTTTATACACCGGAATGGATAGACGCGCATCGTGATGATCTTTTTTCCCTTGTACCTTTCATTTCCTTTTTTCTTTTTTCCCTCTTTTTTCTTTCTTCTTTTTTTTTTTTTTTTTCCGGTGGGATTTTTTGATGTCGATGCGGTTATACCGAAAAAAATGAAACGCTTTGCCTACCCTTTCTCCCCCCCCCTCCTCTTTCTTCCTTTCCATTTTTTCTCCCGTGGTAGAATAAGATTCCTCCCCTTATTTTTTTTTTTTTTTTTCTTCTCCCTTTTTCGTTCTTCTCTTCTGCAACGTGGAAGGGCTGGATGGCGGCCTGAAGAATGGAACAGCGGAAGGCGGAGGCGACTCCCTCCCTTCCCCTCTTTCTTTCTTTCCTCAATTTCTTTTCCCCCCTATCGGATGACGCGCGACGAGCAGGTTGGTCGATGGAACGAAAGAGGAGGGGAGTTAGAAAGGGGGTACCTTCTTCTTCTTTTTCTTTTTTCTTAAGTTTTTTCCCTTTCCCCACTTCCCCCTTTCTCGATGAAAAAATAGGCTCCGGGAAGAAGAGCAAGGACTTCACCTTTTCCTTTTTTTTCTCCCTTTTTTTTTGGGCGTCTTTCCCTCTTTTTCTTTCTCTCCTCGGTGCGTGCGCGGAACCGAGATATATGACGGCTAGTGGGAAGGAATTTTTTTTTTTCCCTCATTCCCTCTTTTTTTTTTCCCTTTTTTTTTTTTTTTTTTCTGGTCCTTTCCTTTCTACCGTGTGGTCGGAAAGAGGCGCTGTCTCTCTCCTCCCTTCTTCCCCTTTTTTCCCTTCGCTTTTTGTCGGGCTTCATTGCGGATAGGTCGATGGGCTTGTGGCGTGATTAAGCTGGGCCTCCTTTTTTTTTTTTTTTTTTTTCCTTCCGTTTTTTTTTTTCCCCTTTGTCTTGCACATTTTGAAAACGTTGGCGAACGTCGGAAAGCGCGCCTTTTACTCTCGTCTTTCTTTTTTTTTTTTTTTTCTTTTTTTTCTGACGTCCTTTTTTTTCCCCGCTCGGGTCGCCACCGTCGCAGAGCCGCCAAAAAAGGTCTAATTCTCGTCGCCAGAGGGCTCTCCCCCGCCCTCCCCCCTTTTTTTTTTTTTCTCTCCCTATCATTTTCTTTTTGTCTCTCTTCATTTCTTTAGCGCGGTTGGGCCGCAAGCGCGGAAGCGGGACAAGCCTCTCCCTTCTTTTTTTTCCTTTTCCATTTTTCCCTTTTTTTTCCCCCTTCGCTCGGCGACAATACAAACGTAACGATAGTTCCAGCCTTCTCCCCCTTTCCCTTTCTTTTTCTCATTTTTTTTTCCCCCCATTTTTTTTTTTCTCGAAATGAAGGCACAGACGTAATTTTGCATTCCAGCACTCCCCTCTTTCTTTTCTTTTCCTTTCTTTTTTTTTTTTTTTTAGGTATTTTTTCTTTTTTTTTTTCTGTTCGGCGTCGTTCATCTCGTCGTCAGAGGATTGAAGGGAGAAGGGAGAAAGATTCATTGTCCTGCTTCTTCTCCTCTCCCTTCCCTTTCTTTTTTTCTTTGGACCCCCCTTTTCTTTGATGCTCAAGAAATATTGGACCCAGGCCGTTAAAGGAAAAATGATGGCGCTGCCGCCGTACCAATCCTCCTTTCGTTTTCTTTTTTTTTTTTCCCCAAAGTTTTTCCCCCCTGCTTCCAGCAGATCTTCGGGCAAAAAACGTCGGTCAAAAAGCCCACGGTCCCCTTTTTTTCTGGCGACCCCTTTCTTTTTTCCCTTGGCACCGGATGTATGTCTTGCTATTTTCGAGGAATCATTCGCGTCTCTTCCTTTCCTTCCCTTTTCCTTTTTTCTTTTTTCCTTATAGCTATTCCAGTAAGCAGCGTGAACTTGTTCCTCCCTTTTTTTTTTTTTTTTTTTCTCCTTTTCCTTTCCCACGTGGCCGCACATTACATACGGGGTGCCACGGGGCCCCCCCTTCTTTTTTTTCCTTCTTTTTTTTTCTTTCTTCAGTTTTTTTTTTTTCCTTCTTCCGTGGTTTTTGGCCCGCGAAAAGAATCTGCTTTTTTCCTTTTTTCTTTTTTTTTTTTCTAATTTTTTTTTTTTTTTCCCCCCTTTCCCTTTCCCCTGCCTCAGCGGGATTGGTCGGGCTTCTTTTTTTTTTTTTTTTCCTTTTTTCCCTTTCTCCCCCCATTTCCCAAACCTGGACGTTTCGGGCCGGGACGCCAGATTTTACCGGAATCTCTTTTTTTTTTTTTTTTTCTTTGGCTTTTTACTTTTTTTTTCCCCTCCCGCTGACGAACACGAGGATCTTTTGCTTTTTCCTCCCCCCTTCCTTTTGCTGGTTTTTCTTCTCCCCTTTTTTTTTTTCTGCACCCCCTTTCTCCAAAATTACGGCTGGAGGGCGTCATTTCGTTCGCGTTCTCTTTCGTTCCTTCTTTTTCTTCTTTTTTTTTTTTCCTTTTTCTTTTTTTTTTTTTTTTTCTCCCCTGCTGGACGATCGTTACGTGTATGTCGCCGATTTTTTTTTTTTTTTTTTTCGGTCACGTCCGAAAAAACTTGATTCCTCCCCCCCTTTTTTTTTTCCCTTTCCCTTCCCTCCCCCTTTCCCATTGGGATCGGGAGGCGACCGCACGGATTCTTTTTTCTCTGATAAATCTGGTAGGTAGATCGGTATCAGGCGGCTTACGTCTTTTCCTCTTCCCCCTTTTTTTTTTCTTTTTCCCGACGGTTTTTTTTTTTTTTTCCCCGCCTTTCCGCTCCTGAACCGGCAGGCCGGAGGTGCAAGCGTCACGGGCCCCCCCTGTTTTCCCTTTCTCTTTTTTTTCGTCCCCTTTTTTCCCCCCATTGTTCAGCCGCCACTCGGGTGGACCAAAAATGGGGTTCATTTTCCTTTCCTTCCCCTTTTTTTGGACCTTTTTCTTCTTCCGTCATCCACAAGCCACTATCGACATATCCGAACATGATTCCGTACCCCCTTGTCCCCGCTTTTTTTTTTTTTCTTTTTCCCGCTTTCCTTTTTTTTTCTCCTCTTTGCCCGCTTGCGACCACAGGGGTAGCAGAAATTTTCCGTGAAGCGGTCCCCCCTTTTTTGGGTCTCAAAAAACCGGCGGTCCGTAGGGGCAAACCCCCATTCTTCCCCGTCGCCCTCCCTTCTTTTCTTTTTTTTTTTTTCCCAGCTTTTTTTTCCCCCCTGCCGCCCGCGGCCGCCGGAAAGCCGGGAGGTTAGGAACGAGCGGTTCGTGGTTTTTTCTTTTCTTTCTGAGACTTTTCTCTGTGGCTTCTTCGTTAACTTTTTTTTTTCCTTGGAATATGAACCGGAGCGGGGAGTTTGGGCAAGTGGCTTAAGCGAAGGTCCCTTTCTTCACCTCCCTCTTTTCTATTTTTTTTTTTTTTTTTCCCCTCTCGTATATTGGCTATACTTGCTGCTGGCTGGGGATGTTAACAGGGATCGAGGTTTTTTTTTTTTTTTCGGTTTCTTTTTATTTTGTTTCGCGCGCCTTCGATGGTTCCCCCCCCCATTATAAGGCCGAACATCCTCCCCCTTTCCTTTTTCCCCTTTCTCCTTTTCCTTTTTTTTTCCCCCCCCCCCAAACTGCCGGAAAGTAGGATACCCCCCCCCCTTTTTTTTTTTTCATCTTTCGTCGGCCCTGGCCCTGGTCGGAGATTTACCAATGGTAGGAAAGGCGGAGTTCCTTTTTTTTTCTTTCTTTCCCCCCTTTTTTTTTTTCCCCCCCTTTCTTTTTTTGCTAATAAATCATCCACGGCGGGGAAAAACGGGCAGCACCCTGTCCCTGTTTTTTCCTTTCCCTTTTTTTCCCGATTTTTTTCTCCCCCCTTTCGTTGGAGACAAGGGCGGATAGTTCGGTTTTTTCTTTTTGGCTTTTTTTCCCTCCCCGTCCTTCCCTACTCCCGAATAGTTGGTTATGGATTCTCTGATGGTTTGCAATTTCCCCTCCTTTTTCTCCTTTCCCTTCCCCTTTTTCCACTTTCCCTTTTCTTTCTTCTAAGGAAGGTTTCGTGGCAGCTATTCTTCCCCCCCCCCTCCTTTCCTTTTTTTTTTTCCCTTTTTTCTCGCAGGCTGCAAAACCCGCCGCCCATATGGCGACCGGTCTTCCGGTCCTTTTTTTCCCCTTTTTTTTTTTTCTTGCTTTTTTTCCTTTGTCCGCTGAATTTTTGTCTTCCTGGAAGATCGGTTTTTTGCCAGGTTCTCGCCCTTTCCTTTCCCCCCTTCCCTTTGATTTTTTTTTCTTTTCACCCTCGCCGGGAATCTTGCAGTTTTAAGATTCTTCTCTCTTTTTTTTTTCCTTTCGTTCCCTTTTCTTCCCGACATAGCCGCTTTGAGCGGCCCTTTTTTTCTCTCCCCCCTTTCTTCCCTGTGCTTCGTCCGGATCAGGGATTTGATTACCGAGGTGAATGGTTCTTTCTTTTTCTTCCTCTTAGGTCCTTTCTTTTCCCCCCTCTGCCCCTTCACGAGGCCGGGACCCCATTAGCGGCGGAAAATTTGAGGGGGCCCCGGCTCTTCCTCGTCCCTTTCTTTCGTTTTCCTTTTTTTCTGCTTTTTTTTTTTCCCCGTGGAAGGAAAATCCCTTTCCTCCCTCCCTCTTCGGATCTTTTTTTTATCCCCCTTTCCGGCGGATTGATGGTGGTTGGATTTCCGAATAATCCAGTGCTTTTTGCGACACCTTCTTTTTCTCCCCCCCCCCCTTTTTTTTTTTTTTTCTTTTCTTCCTTTTTTTTTTCCCTCTCCCTTCCGGGGACCATGAAACCTCGTAAGGAGGACATTCTATTCTTCTTCCCCTCTCCCCCTTTTCCTTTCCGTCTTTTTTTTCCCTTTCTTTTTGCTTGAAAGAGGCGCTTGTTTCTGCTAAAGAACGCACGTTCATAGAGGCCCCTATTTTTTTCCCCCTCTCTTTTTTTTTTCCCCCCGGGTTTTTTCTTCCCTCTACACTTGCAGATATGAGAAATAAATGGAAAAAAAGATATAGAGTAACACCCAGTCCCCCCTTTCCCTCTTTTTTCCTTCCCTCGATACAACCGTGGTTGGAGTTACCGTGATAGGGGGACTCTCTCGGTTTTTTTTTCCTTTCAAGGGCGAGCCAGGCGGCGATCTGATTTTCCATTTTTTTTTCTTTCTCTCCTCCTTTTTGTTTTGAAGGGGGGGGAAAAGAGATCGGACTACTTTCTCTTTTTTTTTTTTTTTTTTTTTTTTTTCGAGTCTTTTTTTTTTCTCCCCTTACGAACTCGACCTCGGACAAACCAAGATAAAAGGAGACCGACAAAACCCCTGTTATCTCTACCTTCCTTCTTCTTCCCTTTTTTATATCTTTTTTTTTTTTTTTTTTCCTCTCTCCTTCATGGTCGAGGAGTGTTCTCTGCTTCCTACTTCCCCCCCTTTCCCCTTCTTGTGGGCGTTTTCTTTCTCTCCCTCCTTCCCCCTCGCCGGAACGGACGACTTGGGGAAGTGCTGCATACTCTCTCCCCTCTCCCTTTTTTTTTTCGGTCTTCTTTCCTCTCTGGTCAATGAAGAGGGGCCGGATAGGTATGGGCTGTTTCTCTCATTCCCCCTTTCCCCCTTTTTTGGGCTTCCCCCCCCTTCCCCTGGGACTATCGGAATACACCACCAATAATACGAGGCTGTTCTTCACGAGCGCATTTCCCTCCTCCTTCTCTTCTTTTTTTTTCTTTTTTTTTTTTTTTCTTTGCTTTACCCCGGAACGCGGGCGGAAGGAGATCACTCCCTCCCTTTTTCTTACTTTTTTTCTGTCTCCTTCCCAGAGCCGGGGCCAATAAAATTGGACGCTCTATGGGCCCCTTCCCCCTTTTTTATGCTTTTCTCCTTTTGTAGGTGGGAGGCGGCTTGGCAAAAACGCTTCCTCCCCTTTCTTTCAAATTTTTCCTACCTTTCCCGAGATCGAGGAACGTAGAGCGGCGGGATGAGATCCCTTGCCTCTTCCCCCTTTTTTTTCCCCCCCTTTTCTCCTCTCTCGCGCCGGCCCGATTTCCCCGGCGCGGTGTCCGGAAAAACAAGCGGCATTGCTGGCGTTTGTTCTTTTCCCCTTTCCTGGACTTTCTTTCCCCTCCCCCCCCCCTTCTCTCCCACCTGGCCGCCGGCGGAGTGCGCGCGGCGGGCGGGCGGCGACCGGGCCCGCCCGCCCCTGTTCTTCCTCCTTTTCCTTTTCCTTTTTTTTCTTTGTTTTTTTTTTGCGCGAAAAAAGGGGGACCCCGCCCCTTTTCCTTCTTTCTCCCGAACCCCCTGTCATTTCTTGGGGGCGCGAGAGAAGCGGAGCTCTCTCTTTTCTTTTTCCCCCTTCCCCCTTTTTCTTTTTTTTCCCTCTCTCCTTCCCGGAATGACCCAACGAGGATTTGAAAACTTCCCCCCCCCCCCCTTCCTTTTCTTTTCCCCCTCTCATCTTGATGATAAAGGGCTTTCATTTCTTTTTTTTTTTTTTCCGTCTGGATGAATTATCTCGCCGCGCCTCTTCCCCCTTTTTTTTTTTGGTCCCCCCCATGTCACCGCGGGCGGCCATGTATTCAAGACGGCCAGTTCCTTTTTTCTTTTTTGTTTCCACCCGAATCTCCCTTGGTCTCTCTTCTTTTTTTTTTTTTTTTTTCTTGTTTTTTCCCCCCCCTTTTACTGTTTCTTGATGGCGGCCTGAAAGAAATGGGACCAGCGAAAAGGCCGGGCCTACCTCCCCTTTTTCCTTTTTCACGTTTTTCTCTCCCTTCTCCAGTAATAGCCAATAATCGGAGAAAGAGAGCAGAGGAGTTGGTTCGATGGCACGCCCCTCCCCTTTTTTTTTTCAACTTTTTTCCCCTCTTTCCCGGCGCCGCAAAAGTGGACCTTACGACGAATTGTTCGACGCAAAGACCGGCGAGATGAATTCTCTCTCACTCTTCTCTCCCTTTTTTTTTCCCCCCAACTTTTTTTTTTCTTACCTTCGTCTCCGGGCGTATCGGAGCTGGTGATTGAAGGATGGAGATGTATAGCCTCGTGCGTTCTCGGTCCTTTTTTTTTTTCCCTTTTTCCCCCTGCCTTTTTCTGCCCCTTGCCCGTCTGAGGTGACGCAGGCCGGCCGATTAAGGAAAAGTGGCTTCGTACCTTTTTCCCTCCCTTTTTTCTTTCCTTCTCATGTCTTTCCCCTCTCTTCTGCCCAAGGTGGTTCGGAATTAAGGGCGGTTTCTCTTTTTTTTTTTTTCCCCTTTTTTTTTTTTTTTTTTTTTTTTTTTCCGCTTTTTTTCCCCCCCCCCTTTTTTTCAACCGCAGTGGGAGGAGAAAATTTTGAAATTTGTTCGCCTTTCCTTTCCTTTTTTCTCTTTCCGCTTTTTTTTTTTCATTGCGGGCTTTCCGCGAGGGTCGAAACGTCGGGAGAGAGCCGCAAAAGGTCTCTCTCTCTCCCCTCTTTTTTTCTTTTTTCTATTTCTCTTTTTTTCCCTCCTCCCTCTCCCCCATGGCATTTATTATGGTCGGCTCGCTGAAGGTATTTAGAGAAGGGGCCGCCGCGCGGCAATTTTCCTTTTTTCCCTCTCTTTGATTTTTTCCTTTTTTTTTCATGTTCGCGCAATGCGCTAGGGCGGAAAATAAAAACAGTAACGGATCTTTCCCTCCCTTTTTCTTCCCTTCTTTTTTTTTCAGAATTTTTTTTTTTTCCCCCTCGCCGACTGCAGGCTAGACCGTAATTTTGAGGCAGAAATTCAAAGGATTTTTCTTCTGTTTCTTTTTTTTCAGTCCCCCCCCCCCTGTAGGGTAGGATATGGCGGAAGCTATTTCTCCTCCCGAGCTTTCTTTCTCCTCCCCGCTTATTGGCCCGGCTATATAGAGAAGCGTGCATTTCCTCCCCCTCCCCCTTTCGGTTTTCTTTTTTCCCTGACACTATGGCAAGGCCGTCAAGCACATGATGGGAGATGAAGAAGACACTCCCTTTTCTTTTTCTCCCTTCCCCCACCAACTTTTTTTTTTTCCTCAGATTCTTCGTGGCCAAAAAAAGTAGGTCAACACACGCCCCTTTCCCCTGCCTTTCTTTTCCGTCTCCAACCGTATTTTGCCCGTGGCACGGATGTATGTAGGATATTTCGAGGAGATCCTTCTCCGTTCTTTTCCCTTTTTTGGCCCCCTTTCCTC
>Ga0179593_1678895_pt1 | contig 12830 bp, 16 predicted proteins | sample CZODoug2_1_08_16_FD_185931 | JGI IMG/M metagenome (GOLD analysis project Ga0179593, IMG submission 185931) | Vadose zone soil fungal communities from Angelo Coast Range Reserve, California, USA - CZODoug2_1_08_16fungal (PacBio error correction) | ecosystem: Environmental > Terrestrial > Soil >... | reverse complement strand
AAGACCTCTCGATAAGGCCCGGAGAAGAAATTTTTTGAGATGACGTCAGAGCCTCCATACCCCAGAAGAGGTTGAAGGATTAATCAGTGAGCGGTCGATAGGCCGCAGGCCAACACTCCTAACACACCAGTTCCTTCCAGAAATATTACGCCTCGGTACCACGATCTGAAGCGGCTTCTCTGATTTTTCCCCCCCCGCGCTTGCCCCCCGGGCGCGAAGACCTCAGACGGACTGGTCTCGCTCCAATTCCAGGGGTGGGATAAGCAGCTAGGAAAGCTCCCCCTCCTAGCTGCGCGAGCTTCGCAGACACCCCAGGTTTTTCCCACGCACTACGCATTTCTCCCTGACCTCTTCGTCTGCAGACATTTTTTCCTCCTTTAGAAGCTCCCTATAGGAATTTGTAGCCCCGGACCCTTCGCCCTTTTGTTGTGCCCGAACCTCTGACCACTCAATTCCCCCTCCTAGAAAATGAGCTTCTTATTTCGAGCTTTTCCCCTTTTTCGAAGCGGTTTGCGCGGCTGGCCTTCCCCCCCTCTACAAAGCCGGCCGCTCGTGATTCCCAGATAACTCATTCCGGCGCTTGATGACTGTCCACAAGTCATCAACTACGCTTTGCAGCGCCAGTTTGCGCTTGAGCTCCAAACAGTCCCCTCGTCCCTGATTAAGGTTCTTACAGTTTTTTTTTTGATCGAATTCCGATTCCCTTGCCTACAAGTCCTGGCACGAGGCTGGAAGAAGAAGCTAACGCATCCCGTAGGCAACGTATCCGCCTTCTCCCCTGATGTGCAAGCATGAGTCGATTCGGTTCGGTCTCCCATGGCCGCTCCCCCTTTTTTTTGGTCCAATTTTTATCCTCGGCGGCAAAGAGCGATACCGGTGTCCTTGGAGCCGCCGTTTTTTTACGCGTTATTCAGTGGGACTACCTATTTTTCTCTTTATCATTTCGATTTGTTGCCTCGGCCATTCCCTGCGCGGTAGTTCTCTTTCCCAAGGACTCCCCGCCGTCCTTCGCAGTGCGTACTATCACTCTGAATCTGGCCAAACCTTTCGACACCCTCCCTCCCGAGTATCACCCCCTCCGACACATCGAAGCTATTAAGGTTATGCAGGAGAGAAGATGCGACCAATCTCCTCTTTTCTCCGTTGTTCTTTTTTTCTCCTCCCCAAATCTTCGGCCCGTCTATCCAAAAGGACTTGGTTAAGGATCATTTGTAGAAATAGTTCTCGTTAGGAGGGGCAGCCATTGATGTACCTCCCTTCTTCTCTTTGATCAAACGATATGTCTTAATGAAGGTTTCTTTAAGCCAACGACCTTCTTTGAAAGTTACAGTGAAGGGACCTCACCTCAAGAGAGCGACACTCGTAAGCCCAGATGAACTGACCGATTAGTGGGCCGATTTTTTCAGCGGAACCCAAGGTTCCCACGAGCGCCCGGCCCCTTATTTGTTTAATGCTCTTGTCCCTGAGCTAGCCCCCGGTGAGGTGCTGAGATTTCAAACCCTTAAGCATTTTCCACCGGCCAAAGCCGGCTGCTGGAATACTCCCAACGTGTTAGAAATGCACGTCCATCTTTCTGAGGACCCCTGGTTTCATCTCCCCGAATCTTTTAGAACCTCTTTTCTGCGTTTGAAAACTTCCGCGTGTTATTTTTTCGTCCCCAGCTGAGAGTTTTTCCTTGAGAGTCTCGAGTGCAGCAAGTTTTTTAACACAGTCATTACTGCACGAATGTAAATACGCCTTTTTTTCCATTTTTCATTTTATAGATTGTTTTTTCTCCCTAAGACCAAGGAAGTACCGTAGAATTTATCTCCCTTGACGCGCATAGTGTAACCCGCAGCCTTCTTCCTCTCACTGCACCCACACCACTCGGTGCATCAGAGAGTCTGGGGTAGAAAAACTCCAGTTTCGCGGCCCCTCTTTCCAATAGACAGATTTAGAATGCGACTTCGCATCCCCGAATTTTTAAACAGAGATGCAAGAATTAATCCAGGAAAATTGAAGTAAAAATGCCTGCCCGATTATATATTTTCCAGATACTATGCATAAAATGCTCGTTCCCTGACTTACAGGTGATCAAATTTCTCTCTCACGAAGTTGACCCCCCCCCCGCTCGGGAGTTCGCACTCCCTATTTCCCCCGCAGCGTTTGCGCTCGCCCGAGTTCAGATTTACTTTTTAGCACCGAGCCGTAGTGGAAATACGCCACTGCGACATATGGCTTCTGTATTTTCTGATAGGCTCGGCATCATAGCGACAGCTTCCTCCCTCAGCCTGATGGTCCTTCTTTCTCTCACCAAGAAGATAAAAACCGCCCGTACTCTTTTTTCTTTCCCCAGGATGAGCAAGGCTCCCCGATTGTTTTTAGCCGAGCCCTTGATGGATACTCTCTTTATTACGAAAGTGCGGAGGTCGTCGACAACGCGCGGTTCTCTTCTTTTCGCCTCATACGGTCGTGTTATGTTCCGCGGTTTTCCCCATTGCACTCCCCTCCCCCTCCCCCACCGGCACATCCATTCGTTAGGTTGCTCGTTGTTAGATGTTTTTTTGTGTGAGCGCGACAGTATCCTCTCCCCCCAACGCCGTAACCCCCCCACCTAGTGCACCTTAGCATGGGCGATTTCCTCGCCGCGCGCGAGTTTAGGACCGTTTTTCCCCACGTCTAGATTTCCCTTACTGGCGCGTCTGTTTTTTTTTTATGTTCTGCTTTCTTATCCGGGCCATCTGCGCTAGACGGTGCGTCTTTTTGGCAAGCTGAAGCATCCTTCTCCCCCTTTTGGTGTGGTTCTGAAGCGTATATGTGCCCCCGCCGTCTTTTCCCTTCTGTAACCTGAACCCCCTAACAACTGTATGCTCTGCGCCGACAAGGTGGCCCGCGCCCTTCCGCGACGCCCCCCCCCCCCCCCCCCCCCCCCCCCCCCCCCCCCCCCCCCCCCCCCCCCCCGCCACCTTTCTTTTTTTGAGTTCTTGAACCGGAGCAGGAGCCGTACACAGCCTCGCGTCAGAAGTCTGCCCCAGCGGCTCTATCCCTCTTTCGCGCGGGGCCAATATTATCCTCAGCGCTTTACAGGTCCTCTCTCTGCGGAGTCCTCCCCATCAACGGTAGGCCGCTCTTCCGACACCCCCAAATCATCGCAGCCCCCCCCGAATTTCCACTCGCCAGTACAGCCCTTTTACCCAGCAGTGAGTTGGCGTGTTCTACTAAGGCCCCCCCAATTTCCCTGTAGACACTCCACGGGCAGCGCCACGTGCCCCTCATTTAAAATGCCCCACACTGCTACTCCGACATGTCGCCAGCACCCCTCACGTTTTGATGGTGTTTGTTGGCGGCCCCCGGCTGCGAGAGGCCGGGATTTTGTCTTTGTATTACTTTTTAGAGCGTGGTGAGATTCTTCTTGACCCTCAACCGTAACAACCTGACACAAAATACAACTCCACCTCTCCTCCTGGACGTTGATGCCCCTTCGATTTTTCCTCCTCCGCGCAGCATGAAATGGACAATGCATCCTTTGAGACCAGCACTTTTTTTCTCCGGGGCTTTCGCATTTAGCCCCCAGATTGCTTCTTAAAAAGCCGATACCCCTGTTTCTTTTGCCGTAAAACGTCGCCCGCTTACAGATCCTCCCTGACTTTCCCTTTTGCATTTCGTTTTTGACATTTCTCGCGGAGGAAAGAGAGATATCCCTGTCGTTCTCCCCCTTCGTCCCCCCCTCCTGCTCATGCGAGCCGCGTTTCGTCCTTTTGGAGGCCCCTCTCTCCCTAGAAGTCCCCCGTCCCTGAACTCCGAAAGAACCACGTCAGTCGCTGCCCGTTTAAACCGGACGCCGGACTTTCGCTTGCCCTCTTAGTCCTGTCCCCGAGATATATGCCTTATAATCGCAGCTGAAAAGAAGATTGATCCCCACATAGATTCTTAATTTCATGCGCGCTGAGGCTAAGAATGAAACGAAGTCCTTACACAGAACCCCCCCCCCCCCCCCCCCCCCCCCCCCCCCCCCCCCCCCCCCCCCCCCCCCCCCCCCCCCCCCCCCCCCCCCCCCCCCCCCCCCCCCCCCCCCCCCCCCCCCCCCCCCCCCCCCCCCCCCCCCCCCCCCCCCCCCCCCCACCCCCCCCCCCCCCCCCCCACCCCCCCCCCCCCCCCCCCCCCACACACCCAAAAACCAAAACTCTACCAACCCACTTTCCCCCCGATTTTGCGTCTTGACCGAATCTTACTTCTCCTCCTCCTGTTTGCTTTCAGCGTTATTCCGCCTCTCTTGCGGGCTGAGCGTGTGCCGGTTCAGGAAAAAGGGTGGTCCACAGTGGCTCTCGACTTCTCCTTCGTTGTCATCAGAGCACCCTTTGGTGTCGGAGCCTGCACGTTGTTAGAAGTTCTTTTGTAAGATCGAGCAGACTGCTTGTAATCAGACTGCCCTTCCGAATGGGTAGCTGTATTCTTCGGGTCTTTCCTTCCCATGCGTTATTTTTTTCCCCCTCTTTGGAGACTTTCGCCGCGAGCTTTTTCTACGAGTGCCGTTTTTCCCCCCTTTTCCTTCCACAAAGCGGCCCTAGCGACATAGAGCTCCCCCTGCCACTCGAAGTTCCTCAGTCGCGGCCGGAATGCCAATCGGTCAACTCTCTTTTTAAGTGTTCCTGGTCCGCCATCCACTCAGCCCCCCCCTGGACACCCGCGCCCGTGCGCGGCGCGTAACGACACTTTTAGTCCGGCTGCCAAGATCCATCTTTTCCTTCGCAGCCGATCTCGTCCTTTTTTGTGTCTTACAGCCTTTGGTCCGCCCTTGGCGGTTTTACTATTAGTAAGAAGTTGTTAGGTTTGCGAAGAATCTCCCAATCCCCCCCCCCCCCCGTAACCTCCCCATTTTGCCCTTTTGCTCTCGTTTCCCAACGCACGTGGAGGGTCTGAGCCGCGCTAAAGGCCGAGTTTCCTTTTTTCTTTTTTTTAAATTTTTTGTCGTTCGTGCACGCCTGTGTGTCTTGGTCCACTTCTTCTTTTACGACGTTTCTCCGCCATATACGACACCAACTCAGCGACGCGCCCGTTTTTTTGCCGATGCTACTGCCCGATTTCGACGTCACCTTTCGTGGTTTTTCATCAGGACTTCAGTGGGTTCACTTCCCCTTCCCCCCCCCGCCGCACGTGAATGTCCTCTCCGCCCCAGCGCTTCAGCATTTCCTTAACGCCGGCCGTTTTTTCTTTTTCCCCACTGGGACCACCGCGGTTCCCCTACCTCTAGACGCGACGCGTGTGTACTCCGCCACCACGACGTCTTTATACAAGCCGCACGCCCGCCCTACATATGTCGTTTGGAGACTATGTTCTGCTCTTCCTCTTCCCGGATCTCCGATCTCTCCTTCTTTTGATCAACAATTTTACAAACCCCCACACCACAAAACTGATTCTATCTATCGGCCTGCAATGCACCCCCCCGCCCCTTTCTACCCGACCTCTCTACGCTACCCCTCAAGCGGCGCGCCCCCTACGCCCTTTTTTCTTACATTTGGCCAGCACACCGCAGGTTTTTCCTTCTCTTTAAGTGCGCAGGACCCCCCAATCCCTTTCTTCGTATTTTTTTTTTTTTACGGCCCGTCCTGCCTCCCTCTATAACCCCCAACAACCTCCCCCACGAACACTAATTCTTGTTGTGGAGTTTGCTTTCTCCCATTCCAAAGAACAGCTCCCCAAGCCCGCAAATCCACGAAAGAGGAAGTCTCTTGAACGTCCCTTTGCAGCGATTTCGGCATCCATGCTCAGACCCCCCCCTCTTGAGACTCCAAGCCGAGCTCGCGCGGCTTGGACCGACTCCCCGACATGCGTATAAACCTTTTACCCCAGCACCATCAATACTTCTCCTCTGAACGCTTGATGAACTGGCCACTACCGCTGCATCCACTATGCTCCCTTCTCCCTCCATCTCTACAGCCCCCTCTCTCCCTATCCCACACTCTTAACGCCGCCCCTACCTTCTCGTTTTTCCCCCCACTCCCCCCTCCCCCCCAATAATAAGCCCCCCCCTCTCTCCCCTTAGACCGTCCCCCCCTCATCCCCTTTACCCGTACCCCTCCTCCCCTCAACCCCAAGAGACCCCCCGTTTATCACCTCCTCCCTCATCTTATTCGATGGAGCGACACCCACCTCTCCCCCCTACCACTTCTTCACCCTGCCCCTATCCCCACTTCCCGACTATCACTCCTCCCAGAAGCTTTCCAAGACTACCTTCCGTCCCTATCCCCCCAGCAACAATCCCGCGCCTTTGAGTTTCCCTCCTTTCACGCTACTTCCTCTGTAATATCGGTTTCCAGAGTATAACTCTACAAAAAGGAGATCTTCAACAGGCACCTTCCCCCCCTTTGGTCCTCTCCCCCCAGTAATTCAGATAAAACCTAGAAGCATCGTTTTCCCCGAGACAAGCCTTTGACAACGTCATACATAAACCCTCCATACCCCCGTAATTTTTCCCCTTTTTTTTTTTCCATGCCCCTCCTTGCAGAAGATACTTTTTGAAGAAGGAGAGCCTCTCATAGGGACACCTTGAGTCTTTTTTTTCAAGAACCCTACTTGCATCACCGTTTCTACGACTCGAATCTCTTTCTCCGAATTTTTTCCGTAAGTCGAGATGCCGCGAGCTGACGAATTCTCATTCTCCACAGAGCAAAGCGTTTTAAGTTGACCTTTCTCACTTCGTTCGCCTTTTTCCCCTAACCCTCCCCCCGCGCAGTCGCCCGTGCGCAGGTACTCTTCCACAGCCTCGCATCTCAACTTCTCTGAAACCAGCCTTAGACAGCGAGACAGAGTCCTCACTTTCCCCTTACAGTTCCCCTACTCCCCGAAGGCGCGACCCCAGAGCTGAATGATAGTCGAATAGGGTGAATCCCACAATCACGCAAGTACGGTCCCCGATTATCCTACAGATGGGAAGAGATAGAGACAAAGTGTCCCCCAGACGTTCACAGGCTATTCCTTTCCCAATATCTTCTTTTGTACCGTGACTTTAACAGGCCGATTGGCCGAAATCATCCCTTTTCAGCCCGTTTCCGTTCCCCCCAATCTACCCCCCTCCGAGTACCTAAGTCGTCCGAATAGATTGGCCCATATGAGCCCCACCAAGCCCCCCCCCCCCCCACAACAGCACGATCCCTCTTTACCTTAGGCAGATCGAGCTTACCCCAGTTCTCGACGAATAGGCGTCTAGGCTGACACCTCTAGTATTTCATCCTCTTTTTTTTTTTTTGTCTTCTCCCTTGTGCAATGACCCCTTAGTCTCCATCAATCCTTGGTTTTGGCCTCCTCCTCCTGGTTATTCCTCCTTATAGCATACGAGTTGCAATGTGAGATATCCTCGACGACCCTCTAGAAGACGATTTTCCTTTTTTCTGCTATCTTCGCCCCCATCTTTTTTTTCTTTCACGCTCCCCCCCTCCCATTGACTGATCCAAATAGATCCGGCGCAATAGTTTCTGTACAACTATTCCCGAGTCCGGGCATCACCGACGCGGATCCAGCCACTTTTTAACCCTTCCGCTTTGGATAGCTCTCACATGCCAGGAATGTGCACGAGAGCGCGGTTTCTTCGCTATTAGAGATCGCCCCTCACCTTCTTTTTTTTCCGAAGTCCCCTTCGGAGCCGCGGAATCGGATAGCCCCCTGCCTTGAGCTGCATTCGCTGTGTGGAGTGTGCCCGTAATTCCCTACAGACTTGTTCATTTTCCTTCCCAGGCTTGTCGAACCTTCTATCGAGCCGGACTCTCTCTTTTTAGCGACCGCGTCCGACGTGCTCTTAGCTTTGTCTTTTAATATAAGGAAGCCAGTCCCTCCCGACATATTCTCAGTATCCGTTGATACCCCTTTCCCCGTCATGCTGCTAGACGTTGGCAAGCGATCACCATCGACGGCCTAGAGTTTGCATTTGCTCCCCTCCGTCATTCCTGCCTTTTGGACGTAGAAGAGCGTTTGTCTCGGTCCTTTCCAAACACCTCCGCAATTTGGCCCCTCGCCCCTGCTCAAGGATTTTCTAGCGCGCCGGGCCCAACGAACGCCCTTCTCCTCGCTTTTTTCGGTAATGCCGGAGTCGCGACGTTTTTCTTGCCCTTCTCGCAGCTGCCTCTCGCCCGGCGCAGTGTTAGCGCGTAGTAGAGAATGGCGCCACGTATAGGGTGCTACGCTTTCTGCGACTTCCCACTCAGGCCCCTCGGAGATCACAGCGTATAGCTAGTTTCAAAATCGAACTTTTTGCGAGTACGATTCCTCTCTTCTCCTCCCACCCTCTCTGCAAGATTTTCGAGCGATCGGCCCCCGGTGGCAGTATCCTTTCCCCCGCCTCTCTCCGCGGGGATTTTTGTTAGACCAGCCCCTTTTCCGGGACCGGAGACGGTGAGTCTTGCCCTGTTTCCCAGAGTGGAGAACTGATGTTGCCTCTCGAATCCTCTTTTTTTCGCGTGTTGGCGACGAGCCTTTGAAAGCTCTTTTGTGCGTTCCTTTTTCCCGAAGCGTTCTTCTTCTACCGAGGCCTGGCTCTTGATGTACGATGTATTGGGCGCGTCGAATTGCAACACTCCCCGCCCCCCAAGTCCCACATTTCGGTTGTTTTTTTGTCGTGATTCTCCCTTCCCCCTAAAGCCGCTACCTAACAACCGAGGTTGAATTGGGCCTGCTACGCTTCTGATTTTTTCTTTCCTTGACTGGCCTTCCCCTTCCCCACGTCGACCATGATTCGCCTATCTCTAAGAAAGCTGCGTGCATCTGAACCATTAGCTTCCTATCTTTTCGCGTGCAGCTTTTTTTGCGCTCGTATCGGAACAGGTTGATGGTTTTTTTGTTAGAAAAGGACTTCTCTGACCTCTCGAGCCGAACGTAAAAAGATGAACCCTTAACAACTTTCATTTTCGCATTTCAGACGCTTTTTTCTTTTGATGCTCCCCCCCTTTTTCCAGTAGGGGGGTTTTAGGGGCCGGGCCGCGTAGGGCAGCGGTCTTTTTTATGGGTGTTTTTTTTTCCTTTAACACCGTTTACTTTGCAACGACTTTTAACATTTTTTTTCTCCCCCTCTTTACGGATATAGGACGCTGGCAGAGGCTAAGTCGGCCGGAAGCTTCCCTCCTGTAGCGCCTTTGTCATTCAATCCGCCCTCCCCGCAACCAAACATTCAGTCGCAAGGGGTTTTTTTCTCAGAAGACAGCGATAACCACCTCTGTGTTCTCGTAGCTCCTGTAGCGCCGGCCCTCAACCCACTCAAGCACGACGTTAGTCAGCGCTTTCACCTGAACCTTCCCTCCCCTCCCCTATTCCTTTCGAGCGCGCAACACCTTCAACCGTTTGCGTAGGACGCAAGGCGCTCCTCGTCCATTGGTTCCTTTTGTAGTGTTTTTGGCCTTTTTTTAGTCCCCCCCCCCCTTACACCCCCCCTCAACGGTCACGCCGGTACGCGTCCCCCTTGCTGTGAGAGTCCGGAGATCTTACCTTCTCCCCCTTTCTGATCGGCTCTTTGACTTTCCTTCCGCCATCCTTTCCCCTCCGTTATTTCTTTTCTGACCTTTTCGAGGCCGCACCTCTCAGAGGATCTCGTAGAACCAAAGCTTCGTGATCTGGATGTTCTAGGATGCAGGTCTAGAATGGTTTTTAGCGATTTTCCGTCGTTCTGTCCCCCTAAATACCTCTCCCGCGAGCCACCGCGCTGAGCGGAAAAGATTTTACTCCAGTTCTCTGCAACACCTTCAGCTCATCCAGCCGCCTTTCCCCGCACTTTTTTTTTAATATCAGCTTCGATGCCGTCTCCCCGAGATCGATCTTCGAGTGCAACGAAGAGGCCGCCCCCGGCGCAGAAAAAAAGCACGGTATCTTTCTTCACCTCCTTTACGAGCAGCACAGCCTTCCGGACCCACACGCGCCCACTCTCTTTGTAGAAGGTCTTCTTCCCTCCGTTGCTGTTTTTTCTGAGAGGATGCTTTTACCGCTTTCCGTAGGCTTTGATTTTGAACTTCCTCGTAGATCCTTGCGACCGTCTATGAAGACTTAAGAACGATTTTTTTACCCCTCTCCAGTTATTCATATTCTGGCTTCTCCGATTCGAACGTACGGCATCTTTCAAGACTCCGACGACCTTTACCTGTTACTCCCTCTTCCCTCATAAGTATCCCACGCTTACAGCACCCTTCCTCCCCCCACTCCCTCCTATCACCCCCCGCCCGCCCCCTCCCACCCTGTCCCCCACGCCCCTACTTTCTTAATCCCAGCCCGCCACAGACACGAAACAACTAGTTTTCGCGTTCTACCTCTTGCCCTGAACCCTTCTACTGGCGGCGATCGAGAGCCCTGAAGTGTCGCCGAGAATTGCGTCATTTATTTTTCCGGCCGCGATTTTGTTTGTTGTCTTGTTTCCTTTGCTCACGACTGCGTAAATCTCCATCGTGCCATCAGTCGCTTGCCCCCCTAAACCCGTCCATTAACCGCGGTCATCGTCGCCCTTTTCAATTTTCCCCGATGCGTGCCCTTTACTCTCCCCTCCGATCGGAGTTCCCGCACCCAAACGTGCCGGCACCACGGCGACGGTTCCGTTTCACTCGCGGCTGACACTAGCTTTTTCGGATCGCGTCTGCTTGTCGCTTTTTCCACGGACGCTCTCGTGGACCTCCCCCGTTTTAGAGGTTGCTTAAGTTTTTTCCTTGATTAAGATTGTAGGTTCTCATATCCACTCCCCCCCACCAACTAACTACCCTGATCTGCGGTGACTTGGAATCAGCCAGCAAATTTGGGTTTTTCCGTCTGCGCGCTAGCCCGTTTTATCGGTTTTTTCTTCTCAGTTCGGCAGTATACACACTGTCCTCCGCGCCTTTGGCAGGTGGACACGTCTGGGTTGAGAGCAGCCCCTGGCCCTCCTACTCTCATTACGCAACCTCCGCGGCGCGCTAGTAGTTATCTCTTTTTCTTTTTCGTTTTTTTTCTGTTCCTCTATGACTGTCTGAGTGTCGGCAACACCCTTTTTTACCTACGTCTTCGTCGCCAGAGTTCAGACCTTATTTCTTTTTCTCTTGCCGTCTTCTTCCCGCTGTCTTAGCTGGATAATTCCCTGGCCTTGACAGCTAACGCGACGGTATTTTTTTCATTTCCCGCCCCCCCCCCATTCGCCTCCCTCCGCCGGCCAGCGCCATTGTCGGCGCAGTCCCCAGGGACTTGTATAAGAGTTTTTTTGTTTTTTTTCGCGTCCCGCTACTGTTTCCCTAACCCCCCAACCCCCCCCCCCCCACCCCCCCCTGATTATCCCTATAAGTGCTCGCCCCCCACCGGTCTCCCCGAAACATCTGCCGGCTTACTTAAGAACCCGCCGCTGAAAGTCGCTCCCTCGATTTTTTCTTTTTTTTCGATTAAAGTCCCTCCGTTTCTCATCTTTCGCCGAGCCGGCTCGAGCACTTAGCACCTCAGTTCTTGGTTTTCGTTTTTTCTTAGGGAAGATTTTCTTGCCTCCCCAACCACCCAACCTACCAACTCCAACCCTAACTTTCCCATGTGGAGTCCTGTGTGGAGCGGCTAAGAGCCTCCCGTCCTTTAATAACGCCTTACCCCACATCTTGATCGCCACGAGAGAAGCTTGAAACTCTTCGCCTTCAGAATCCCCTGCCGAGCTTCGCATCCCTTCTTACCCCCTCTTGCCCCTTTTCGGCGGGTCGGGCACGCACTGCTCGACCCCCTTCCCCACACAGGCATCGCCCGCTATTTAATTTTTCCTCACCCTTGCTCCGCCATCTACAAATGCCCCCCGGCCGGACTTGCGGTCCCGCGTTCGTAAATCTGCCGAGACGCCACCCCTGCGCGTCCTTCTCCCCCGACTCAGTGCCCGAGTTCACGCCCCTAGCCAACCTGCTATCCGTTTCCCCGTTCCGCCACCGTTTTTTTCCTGGTCTGATTTTTCGCTTACTTACCTGGCCCCCTCCGCGCTCACCTCCGAGATGGGAGCAACTCAGCGAATACGCCTCCAGCTACCATTAGGATTTTTCCGAAGTCAGTTCTGATTCCCTTTTCTGCTTCCCCCACGCCCTCTCACGGAGTCCCTCACGTCTGAGAAGGGACATAGGCGTTATCTGCCAGCGCGACCGCTCTTTCCTTGCCGTTCTTTTGATCGGGCCCCTCGGCCTTTTAGTTTTTTTTTCACCTTACCCAATCTTCCTTTCTTGCTTTTCGACGCTTATCTGCTCTCGAGTTCCTTTGTAGGCCGGTCCTCCCTCGACTATTCCCTTCCCCCACGCAGAATTTTAAGCCCCACCGTTCCCCGCCGGAGCTTTTTTTTTTTTTTTCGGGCCCTTCATTCCCCCTATACCTCCCAAGACGCAGCGCCCCCCGGAGGAGCCGAGTTCGCCCAAAACGCTCTAGTTTTTCGCTTTCCCAGGCGTCGCCCAAGACTGTAAGAAGCTGCCTTTTTTACAAGCTTCGAAGTTCCACATTCACCGGACCTCCGATGCTTCGCAGTCCGCAAGTCGTTTTTTTCTCCCCCTTTTGCCTTTTTTTTTTTTTTTTGTTTCTGCCCTCGTTTCTCCTGGTGCTTTTCGGATCACAATACCTGACGCGTAATCCTCTTCCAGCATTACGGTTGTGCATCGCTTGGCGGCTCGATACTTTGGTCCTTTTTTCCCCCTGACGCGGTCGTCTTCCCCTGGTACAAGACGCAAACCTCATTGCTTTAGACACGTAGCAAGACGGCACTTGAGATTTCTTTTGCAACATGATGGCGACGATCCAAGATCCTCTGATCCGCGACGCCTTTTTTCTAGTTTCTCCCTGCCGACTTTTTCTTCTGCGTCTCCCCTCCCCCCTTCTTTGTCCTAGGTCGAAGAGAGCCTTGAGCAGAG
>Ga0179593_1600736_pt1 | contig 12830 bp, 20 predicted proteins | sample CZODoug2_1_08_16_FD_185931 | JGI IMG/M metagenome (GOLD analysis project Ga0179593, IMG submission 185931) | Vadose zone soil fungal communities from Angelo Coast Range Reserve, California, USA - CZODoug2_1_08_16fungal (PacBio error correction) | ecosystem: Environmental > Terrestrial > Soil >... | reverse complement strand
CTTTTTTTACGTTCTCCTTGCCCCGGGGCTTATTTTTTTTTCAGCACTCCCCCTTGTTCCTTGATTTTTTCCCAAGTTTTCTGGCGCATTGGCGTTTTTCCTGTCCTCTTTTTTTCTGCATTGTCTAACTTTTTAAAAAGGCCCCTTTTTTTCCCCCCCAGCCCGATTTTCTTTTCCCCTTACGCTCCACCTAATCTTTAATTCCCCTTTTTCGTTTTAGCTTAATTTTTTTGGCTTTCCCCTCCAGGCCGATGGCCCAACGCTTCTTTTTTTCGTTTTTTTTGGTTTCTCCGAATCCTATTTCCTTTCACATCGTTGCCTTTTCTTGACGTTGCGAAAAATTTCTTTTTCTAGGTTTTTCCTTTTTTTCCTTCTGCCTGCAAGTGTGGTTTTGGACCCTCCTCGCTCTTGTGCTTCTGCCAGTCTTTGTTTCTTTTTTGATGTGTATCCCACCTCCCCTCGAAATTTAGTCTTCACGAAACGAGTTCACCTTTTGCTATCCCTCTTTTCTGTAATTCCTGCGACCCTAACACTGGGTTACGCCTCGCTTTTCTCATCTTGGGTAGTTGTTGCGGGTCCCCCGCTCTCTTTTCTTCCCCCACTTCCAGGTCCCGTTTTGTGATCGTTAATGGATTTTTCTTTCACTTTGCTTTTGCTTCCGGGGTCCAAAACCCCCTGTTTCCTGATGTTTGATCTCTCGAATCTTTTCCCAACAGAAACCCTGTTCGCTGTTGTTTGGGGCACGTAACAACTCAGATTCCTTTGTATTTCCGATTAGTCCGTTTAGACTTTTAACCCCACTCCTTTTCCTTTCTTTCCCGTTTTTTTTTCACAACCCCAAAAAACCACACTCTGGACTTATCCCTTTTTCTTCGACAGCCCCACAAAATCCTCTGAGGTGTTGGCCTTTTGCCCCCCCCGATTTATGCTTTTGTTTTTTTTTTTTGCTCATTCGCCCTTAACTTTTTCTTTTGATTTTCCCTTTCTTTTTTTCGCCATATCGGTTTCGGGATCACGAAAGTAGTTAACTTGGATCCTTTTACAGACCTTTTTCTTCCGTTGTTCCTGTTGTTTTTCCATTCTTACGAGGCCCTTCCCCCTCTGTATCCTTCTCCCCCCTTTTTTCCTGCCAACGATTTTTTGATCCGTTTTTATCTTTCGCCGATTATCTCTTTGGCGCTTTCCTTAGTCATCGTTGCCCCCCCCTCCTTGTGCATTTTTCGAATTGGGCGTTACTTCTCCTTTTCTCCTTTCTCCGCCGAATTCCACCCCTCTACAAGGAGGATCTTTCTTTGTGCTTTCTGACCCCAACCCCTGAGAGGTTTTCTTTTTGGCGGTTTTAGCGAGGCGGGGTCGAGAGTTTGGGCCGCGAGATTATCCAGCAGTCTCACCTTCTTATTCCCTGTTCTTACCGGGTTACTGGGTGGCCATCACTGCGTTCTTTTTTTCTTTGGGGGAAAAAGCTCCGATTGAATTAGATACTACTACGTATTTGACCTTCTAAACTCACTTTTATTTGTTTAGAGTTACGGGCCTCCCTTTTCTCTTTCCCCTTTAAATTGTGTTTCCCCTTTTCCCGGAATTTATGACCGGTTTTCCACGTCTTTCCCCCGGATTCTACTCAGCTTCCTGCATTTGTGCTGATCTCCCGAATTTTCCACAAAGTTTTTGTTTCCTCAGGCGTTGGGTGCTGGCTGCGGACCCCAATCCCCCAGTGCCTCTGTCACGACATTTTGTCTTGATTTGTTGTTTTTCCTGGTTTTCTTTTTTTTTTCAGGCCGATTTCGTGATACACGTTCTCGGGCAAATTCAGCCCACGATAGCGTTTGCTCCTCGATTTTTCTATGAGCCTTCGGTTTTTCCTTTTTGATTCTTTTGCACTTTTCTGGTTAGCCCTTTTGAGTCAATCGTCTTTTTTTTTCCCCCCCATTTTACGATTTTTCCCAGTCAATAAACCCTCCTTGATTTGGGCTTGTTTTTCTTTGCATTTTCCTCCTTTCTTTTTTCTTTCTGGCTTTGAAGATACGCAAGGTGTATCCGTTACTTTTTTTTTTTTACTTTTCCGTTTACCTTTTGGCTTTGACCTTGAACCTTTGGTTCCCCCAGTTTCATCTGCATTTCATGTTCTTTTTATTTGACCGTGTGGGTTGCCCCCCCTTTTTCGGGTTCTTTCCTTGATCCTGCCCCCCCCCCTCTTTTATAAGCCCCCCAAGGCGTGCTCTCGGGAGCTGCTTGATCTTTTTTATTTTCGGGATGTGGGTCCGTCTGTGACTTTTCTCTTGCGTCGGGCCCAGCCCCCGACCTTTCCCAAAACCCCCCCCAAACAACGATCCCCAGGAGACAGAACAACCTTTCCTTCCTTCGTCCTCGTGTCGTTATTCAATGTTTTTCTGTCCCCTTTTTCTTTTGGCGGTCCTCCCATCTCGCCGCGATGCTTTGACCCGTCACTTTGGCTTCTTTTCCTGTTTGATTTGTTCTCCACAACACCTCCGAGGCAAAGTCTCTCTTTTTTACTTTCGTTTTGATTGACCACCCCCTACCCCGCCCCTCGCGGGTTGCTTGATTGGAGGAACTTCTCATCCTTTTCGGGGTGCTGATCCACAAACCCATGGTTCGCCCTGTCGGGCCAAGTTTTTGTGTACCCTTTTTGCGAAGCAAATCTGTCCCCCCTGTCTACTCTTCACTTTTCTTTCTAATTTTTTTTTTTGCTCATTTTTTTTCTCCTGGACAACCCCCCCTTACTTTTTTTTTTTTTTTATCCCGGTTAAATTTGTACGAGGCGGGACTTGGTCACTTTCAGTTTGGGGCCCATATTTCCTTTGCGCACGCAAGTGTATGATTTGAGTTTTCCTTCACATTTCTTCTCCTCCCGTTCAATTACCTTTTTCCGTCCCTCTCTTTAGGTATCAACCGCTCCGTGTTTTTCTTGGACTGGTTTCTTAGTGCCCCTTTGTCTGCTCCTCGTTTTCGATCAGATTCTTTTTTTTGTTTGTGCGCGCCCGTGGTCAAGGCATTTTCAGGCATTTTTTTCGGGGCTTTTTTTTTATCCCGTAAAACCCCCACGACCAAAAAAAACATTTCGATTTTCTTCGTTTTTTTTATGCCCTGCTTCATGATTCGGTTCCCTGATTATTCTTTCCTTTTGTGTTTTGATGTCAACCGCGACCCCCTAATCCTCCTTCTCCGTTTCCCCTTTTACCAGTTCCCCCGTGACTTGAGCCCTGGAGGTTTTTTCCATTCTTCAGTCGCGAGAACCCCTGTCTTTTCCTGCCGCCCGTTTTTTTTTTTGATTTCCTCCGGAATTTTTTTCCCTGCTATTGATTTTTTTCAGCAGCATCCCTCCGTGTTCAATCCCGAAATTCCGTCACCTTTTTCCCTTTTGGCCTTTTCCCCATGTCTTGGAATATTCCTGCTTTTTTTTCCTCGTCCCCCCCTTACCTGATTCATTTTTTTTTTCTTTCATTTTGCCGATCGCTGATTTCTATCTTCCCCCGCGGGAAGTTAGTGCCCGCTTCCGGAGAAACTCTCCCGTTCTTCTTTTCAGGTCATGGGTCTCCCTCCCTTATTTTTCCCAGGGTTTTTTAGTTTTGTTCTCAGACTTTGTCCTTACATTTCTCCTTTCCTCTAAGACCGGGACTGATCACTTTTTTTTGCCCTAAACCGGTTTTTCATCAGACTGGGTACCCGTAACTCGTTTTTTCTTCTTGACCTTTTGCGCCATTTTTTTTGGAATTTCTTCCCAGCATCAGCTGCCCCCGACCTCCCTCCAAATTTTGTTTGATTTTTCTACCTCCCTTTTTTTTAAAGGCCATAAAGGGAGAACGTCGTCTGCGCGCCTTTCCCCGTTTCCGAGGGACTGCCCCCCTTCCCTTTTGAATCTCGACCTCTTTTTTTCGCCGGTTCTTATTCCCAATTCCTTTTTTGCCGGCTGGTTCAATTTTCCGGGTTCCCACTAATATACCCGTCGAGCTCTTTCTAGTCATCAAGGGCATCTTGATCCTTTTTTCCCTCTTTAACCCTGTCCCCCCAACTTTTCCGTCCCCAACTTTCCTTCGGTCCTCCCCAGGCCCATGCGGTATTGGGTTTAGATGGGCCCTCATATTTTTTTTTTCTTTTTTGCACACTTCTCTTGGACACTTCCGAATTTCCCCCATAACTTCGATTCCACATGTCAGAATTCTGTTGTTACAATTGCAGTACTTTCTATCCCCCAGTCCTTTTTGCTATTAAGCTTTTTTCCAGGGTCGGGTCTCTTCTCCGCGTTTTTTCTTAAATCCTTTGACAATTTTTTTTTATTTCATTGTTCTTGTCTTGGATTCTTTTTCCCCCATTCACTCCTTTTTCTGATGTTCGTCTTTTTTGAGTAATAGTTCGGTTCTCCCCCCACTTTGCGGTTTCTTGTGATCTCCAAACGGCCCCCTTTCCACATTGGGCTTTTTTTTTCTGCCTTTCCACCGTCTTCCCAAAAACCCTTTAATGCGGGTCTACCCGTAAGACCCTTTTTTGGGTCATTCCAGACCCCAAACCCTCTTCGCTACACCCCTGTCCCCGGTTTTTGTCCTTTGCGCGAGTTTGATTCATCTGCTGCCTGTTGTGATTTTTTGCGTTCACCGTGGGGGTCCCCCCGATGTTTCGTCTCTGTAACTTTAATCTTCCCTTCCTTGGTTTCATTTGCGACCCCCTATAAGCCTCGGTTTCGAACTAGTTTTCACGGTTTCGTGTTGGCATTGCAATTTTTGCACCCCTTTTCTCTTTTCAAGATGGTTCGTTCCCTTTTGCTCCGTTCCATCCCCCTCCCTTTTTACTATTTTCCCTTTTTTCCCCCAGGAATTAGTGACCTTTCTCATGCTTTCGCTCTTCGGTTTACATTTAACCCCTCTCATTCGCGTTTTGTTGTTTTTTAACCTTAATTTTCCGTTCCCTGCTTTTTGTCTGAAGAACTGTTTTATTGCTTTGCTTTTTTTTTTTGGGAAGATTTGAGATTTTTTCTATCGGCCTTGTTCGTGTGTTGGTTTGGACATCTTTCTTGTAGTTTTATCAGTTTTTTGGACCCTCCCATGTTTTTCTTTTTTGTGCCCGTCTCTGCGACCCCCCACCCTTTTTCTTTAGGGCTTTTCGGTGGCGACGAAACCACCGAATTCTCCCTGCACGGCGACAGCATGGGGCTCTCCTCTATACCGTTTGTAGATTTCAAGGGAATTCCAATTTTTCTCTTCGATATCCTTAGATTTTTTTAAGACCTCCCTGGGCCATGTTGACATGTTTTTTAGCTTCCCTTCTTTTTCTTTTTCCCCATGGTTCCTTTTGTCAGTCACCCCCAACCCCCCCGGCACGACTTTTTCCCCCAGTTCCCTCTACGGCCAACCCCGCGAGACCCCCCCCCTCTCTGGGTTTTTTTTTTTTCTTTTTCGACCCCCCTTTTCTTTCCTTGGGGCTTTCCCTCCTCTTCAGGACGCCCCTCCATCCTTGGCCCGTGTTCTTCGGGTGTGATTCCCCACTCCAAAACCCCCCCCCCCCCCCCCCAAAACTTGAATGTTGATAATCCCCGTGATCCCTTTTATCCCGGCGGTCCTTCTTTGTGGATCTGCCCTCCTTAGTTTCCCCTGTGATGTTTTTTGTTTTCATCGTCTTTATGGACTTTTCCTTTCGGTTGTCTAATTCCTTCATGATCGGACCCTGGGGAGCGCCATCAGTTTATCCCCTTTTCGTTTTTTGGTTTTCTTTTCCCCTAAAGTCACCGTGACGCGTGTTCTTGTCCCACCCCCCCTTGGAATGGATTTCCCACGGTTCCCGTCCATTCTATCGCTGACAATTCTCTTTGTTTTGCTTTCTTTCAATTATTTATCGGATCCTTTTTTCTCGCCTTTTCACATGTTCCTTGTGATTCACGCTTTTTTTTCCTTGCTTTTTTTTTTGTCTCCAGTTCCCTCCAACACGGTTAAAAGCCGGCGTTCTCCTCTTCCGCGGTCCTCCCCCCGTCCTCACTCCCCCCACCCCCCAAATCAAAAAAACCCCCCAACCCCCCAACCAACCCCCACCCACCCTAGAAGCCTTCCACCACCCAAACCTTTACCTTTAACGCATTCTTCTAAAGGGGGTTTTTGTGACTAAGCCTTTTGTCGGTTTGGTGTTTTTGTAAACGTCCGGAATACCTCTCCCCTAATCTTTCAATTCTCCCTAGGATTTTTTTTCTGTCGGGTTCATTTAATCCCCTCTCTTTTTTTGGCTTTTGGTCATCTCCGTGACGGCCTTCTTCTCTTTTTCCCCCCGCAACGGGTTCCCCCCGGTTTTGGAAGTGCAGTACTCCTTTTTTAGGATTTTTTTGCGCTCTTCGGGTCGATTTTCACAAGTGGTTTTTTGGTTTTTAGGCCAAGGTGGGGTGTCCCGACTTCCCCACAATCTTGAGAAGGTGCAGCCTGCGCCCGCTCCCGTCTTCTTTTAGACATTTTTTGGGCGTGCCTTTGTTTGTCTTTTGATTGACACCTTTTATTAACTCCCTTTTTCCCCCCCCCTGTCGGTCCTCTTTTGATTTTTGTTTTCTGCCGGACCAAATTTCCGGATTTTTACCACCCTTCCCCCCCCTTTTTCTTCTCGTCCCCCCTATACCTGCTGGCCCGCCCGATTTTTGGTCTTGGCAATTTTTTTGAGCCCACCTTCATCTTTTTGCAAGTTTCCATGTTCCCTCGGTCGTCTCCATCGCGGTAAATCAATTCTTTTCCCTTATTTAATTTTCGGGGTTTCCTGTGTGGCGGCGCCCATGCATCCTTCCTATTCCTTTATGGTCTGAAAGCTTTTTTCTTTTGGCTTCCTTTGGTGTTCTGTTTTGACTTTTTTTTTTTTTCCCTGGGGCGTGGATCCCCCCCCTTTGCTGCCTTCCTGGAATTGCCTTTATCGTTCCCTCTTACTCCATTTATGGCTTATTGGTTACCCCCCCCCTTTTATTTCCCTTTAAGTTCATTTCCCTCCGTTGGGTCCTTTCTGCCCCTGGCCCAGCCTTCCCCCCAAAAATCCTCCCGACGGTTTTTCCCTCGCGCCGGACTTTTTCTTGATTTGGTTCGTGTTGTTTTTTCGGTTCTGTACTCCCGTGATCCTTCATTAAGCCGTCTATTTTTTCCGCCGTGTTTATATTCCCCTGGTTTGATTCGAGTTTGCTTCTTGAGTCAAAAAACCTTTCGGCCCCAGCCGCTCTCCTTTGTTTGATTTCGATTTTTTTTGCTTGCGTTCCCAAGTTTTCGTTCCTCTTCGGTTATTTCCTTCTTTTTATTTTCCCAAAGGAAGGTTTCTTCGCAAAAGGGATGCTTGCTTTTTTGACCCCCGCGGCGGGAGGTCTTTTGAGACTAACACACCATCCGGTTTTTCTCTTTTTTGCTTTTCATAGTAATCTTCCTGGGGCATGATTTGCGTAACCTTTTTTGTTTTCCCCGCCTCTCCATTCTTTCATGGGCCCGATTTTTCCCCCGTTTCCCCCATTAATGCAACATTCCCCTTTCTTCATGCGTTTTTCTTGCCAGATTTTTTTTATTACTTTTCCCGCCGGTCCTTTTTTCCCCCCGCGGATGGCACTCAGCCTCCCAGGGGTTTCTGATTTTTTTTCTCTTTTTGATGCTGGACACAAATTACCTTTCTTGTTTTCCCCCTGTCTTATTCTTTTCTGAGTTTTCTTATTTTTCTGTTTTTTTTCTGGCAAAGATCTTTGTTTCTTTTGGTCTACGTTGCGGTTATGTTCCCGTGGCACCCTTTCTCTTCTCGGACTGTAAGTCCTTATGTCTCTTTCCTTTTTTTGCCAGGGTTTTAGGATTTTAGCTTTCTATTATCGGACCACCTTCCCAAACACGTTTCTTTGATTTTTTTGTTAAATTTTGAATAGTGATTTTCTCTTTTTTCCTCACTCCGTTTGGTGTGAGTTCCCTAATCTCCCGTCACCCCCCTTCTCGTCCCGTACGCGAAAACCTGACCCTCTTTGCGTTTTTTTCCCTCTCCTGCCTTTCTTTTTCAGTGCGGCTTCCCTAGGTGCTGATCTTCCCTTGCTTCTGACGCGCTTGCCTTTTTCTTCCCCCTTCCCGGCCTCTTTTTGGTTTCCAAGAGTTTCGATGCTATTTTTCGCGAGTTTCAGTTATTGAACTCCTCCTGACTTCTTTTTCATCTAGCTTTTTTTGGTCGTTTTTTTCTTTACCATGCGTTTGCATTTTCTCTGCCCAGTCCGGCGCCTCGTAACTCCCTGCTTCCCTTTAAAACCCTGTTGTTTTTGACTTGGTTTTCTTACTCGCCGAATTTGCCTTCATGCCTTTCTTTTTCCTTTTCTCCCCCCGCCCTGGGTACAACCATATTCGGCCGAGCCCCTGATCCTATGTTGTGGTTTGATCATCGAGCTACTTTCTTCGGGTCCACTTTTGCTTTTCGTGGTTTTTCCTTTCTCCCCCCGAAAAGGCGACACGAGATTTTTGTTCAGCTGCCCAAGCCCTGTTAGCTTGAGACCTTCTTCAGGGTTTCGGCCCTTGAAACTTCCCTCTTTTGCCTAGCTTTCCCCTACCCCCATTCCAACTTCGTATTTTCCAGTCCCCATCTTTCGCATCAAGTGTCCTTCTTATACCTCCTGAGGTTCGAGCTTTCGGACTCCCAACCAGTCCAGTCCCGCCATTTTTGGACCCTCTTTTTTTTATTTTCTTGCCTCCTCGTCTCCCTTTTTGCTTTTCCCCCCGTTCAATTACCTCATTGTGAAGGTCTTTTTCTCGACCTTTTCTTTTCCCCGCAACCCCTTTTACGCCTCCTCCTACAAAACACCCCGCAGTGCAGTCCCCCAGGCCCACTGACTATCCTTCTTTCCAATTTCCCTCCTTTTTTTTCATTCTGGATTTTTCCCAAATCTTTCTTGCGAGCCCCAAGGATCCCCCTTGCCTCTTTTCCTTTTTGGATTATCGTTCTGGACTAAACTCTTTCCCTCCGTTGGCCATTGAACGTCTTTTTTCTTTGCCCCCTAAATTTTTTTAGTTCAATTCCGGTTCCCTACGTTTTTTTTTTATCATCCTGATTTTTCCTTTTACCCCTCCCCTGCCCCTTCGATCCGCCCATTTTCTAACCCTTTGTTCCTTGTTTCGTTAAGAAGTTATTTTCAAGTTCAGGCACTTACTTGGCGGTCTACGAGATCTGCTAGCTCTTCTTCTCCTTCAATTGGTTTTTTTCCGTTCTTTCTGCAGAAAGGGATCCCCCCCTTTATGTTATTGATGAATTTCCCAAAGACGTTAATTTTGTCATTCCGTTTTTCCCCCCCTATCCGACATTTTTCTCGGCAACCCCTGTTTTTTGTTATCCCTCCCTAAGATTCCCTCCCTCTGTTCGGGTCAGATTTCTCTCACCGGTTTCCCCCTCGTCACGATTAATCCAAGCAATCCTTCCCCCTTCATCTTTACCTTTCTTTTCACCCTCTGACACCAGCGACTGGGTCACTTATGTTCTATTTTCTTTTCCTCCGAGAGGAATGCTTATCGATCGGTCTTTTTTTTATCGATGACTGCTTCCAGTTTTTTCGATTCTTTCCTTTGCCTTTGCCGTTCACTCTAGACTTTGGAATTGGCCTGGGTTGCCTTTCTCTTTTACTCAAATTTTTAGGTTTTTTATCTCAGACCTGCATTGAACGCGGCTTTTTTCGGACTTCTTCCGGCGAACTAAACTTCTTTTTTAAATCCTCAGCTGGAACGATCCTGCTTTTTTTTTTTCGGTTTCTCCCGATGAATTTTATTTTTTGGTCTGGCCTTTTCTCTCCCGTGAGTCCCTGTCACCTTTTTTGCTTCCGACCTGCAGTCTTTTGTGGGCTTTTCTTCGTGACTTTTGCTTACCCTTTCTGCCCTTTTTCCCGTGCCTTTTTTTGGCGTTAGTTTTTTTTCTTACTTAGTGGTTTGCTCTTTAGCCCCAGTGTTTTAGCTCCCCGGCCACTTCCCCTTTGTTTCGCGAACCCGCTCTTCCCCTCGTAAAACTGCTTAAGCCACCGCTTTTCCCACATTCTTCATATTCCTAATTTTGTTAGTTTTTTTTTGAAATGAACTTTTACTCCTGTTTCCACTGTACTTTTTTCCGGCCATTGAGAGAGAGTAAGTTCCTCCTGTTCCCCTGGTGCGGGTGGACGCAGAGAGCTTGGTAACCAGATACAGTGTTAGATTACAAAAAGACGACTTCTTCTGCTACTGCACCCCGACCCCCCTTCCTTGCAATCGTTTGCCCCCTCCTCTCTACTTGTTACCCTGCATTCCGAATTCGGGTCTCACCATCCCTTAACGCCCTCCGTTCGGGTTCAGTCGGTTATCCCCCCCTTACTTTACTGTCCTATTTTCGTCCGACCCCTGCGCCGACCTGCTTTTCTTCCATTTTTCCCCCCTTCCTTGGCCTTGTTTTTTTGCCCGGTAGGGGCAGGGACCCTTTTAACTTTTCTTCCTTTTGCCCCTTTTCTCAAATTTTTGGTTTTCTCTAGGCCCCGTACCTATGCAGACGACCGGTCTTTCACCAGTTCCATTTGTTCGTAGGTCACCACCCTAAATCACCCGACCAGTTTCAAGGCCCCCTGGTCTCTGCCTTCTGACTTCCAACCGTGAATCTGGTTTTTTCACGGGGTTTTTCTGCTTCCTGTGCTTCACACCCGTGTCTCCCGATTTTAAGGGCATCGTCTTGCTTTCCCGATCTTTGACCCATTTCGTGCGATTTTACCGATCCCTTTTTCCACCGGTTCCTTCTCTTTCTTTACCTTTCTGTCCTCGAGTTGTGGCCCCCCGCCACCGGTTACCAGTTTCCCCCTTGCTTTCCTGAACCTGTCCCCCCCCAACTTCTAGGTACCCCGGGACGCTTGTGTGCCCCCCCTTTTGGTTGGTCCCCTCGTACTTTTTTGTGGCCTTTCCGAAGGGGCAACCACCTGCCCCTCACAGATGCGTTCCCATAGTCTTCCATAGGAAAGAGCTTCTAGTGTGGCCACCCGTTTTGAATCTTTTGGTACCGTTTGCGGGTGACCCCAAGGTTCTTGTCATAGCCCCCCCCCGGACCTCCGCGTTTTTTTTTTTTTTTACGAAAAGTGCACTTCCTTTGCTTGGTTTTTCTCTTTTCCCTCACTGTTCTCTTTTGGACAAACCTCCCTAGGCCTATATATCACCATTTCTCGTCGATCTCATCCGTGCCTTTTAGGTGATTGTGCTTTTGAGGTTGTCTTCCCCCCCCACGGAAACAGTTCTTTTTTCCTCATTCTTCGGCCTGCTCGCGTCTTTGATTGTGCCCCCCTTCGTCTTTTACCCCCCCACCTCTTTTTGAAGTCTTGTTCATGGTCCCCCCTCTGGAAACGGCCCAAAGAGTCCGCCCTGGGGGTTTGGAGGTTTTATTCTGGCCAAGGCCCTGCTGTTAACCACGTTTGTCCTTGGAGTTTTTCAGACCGATTTTTTCACCTCACAGTACCCTGCCTTCCGCTCATTATAGGTTTTGCCTTTTCTTGTATGGAGCACGCCGACCTTTTTCATTCCCTCCCCACGGCCTTCTTTCAGGTTTTTGCCGTTTCTTTCCAAAGGACCCTCCAAGTGTTTTTTTTGCCCTTGCTGCGGCTTTTTTTTTTTGTTTTTCGTGTTTTTTTTTCCGGATCTGAGCCCTTGTCTCCAACCTTTTTCTTCTTCTCCAATCTCTCCCTGTTCCCCCGGTGCCCTTATTGAAAAACACGCCCCTGTCGTCAGATTCTGCTTCCCCCCTTGCCCTTGAAGACCCCTTGGTTTTTGGTTGGGTCTCCTCGCTTGGTGGCGGGTTGCGCCTTCTTCGGGGTCCCCATTTTTTTTTCTACCCCTGGTGCTTTTTTACGTCCCAACCCCCAAGACCCCCCCGGGGTCCTTTTGGACCGCACCCTCCATAAGTTGTCAAACGGTTTTTTCGGACTTTTTTTTCGCCCCTTTCGGGCCAAACCCAACAATCTTTGTCACCAACCCGTCCCCCCCCCATCTTCCCTGCGTTTTTTCTTCCTTGCCGGGTCTTTTGCGCTTTATCCAGTGGGCTTCACAGGTTTCAAACTTCGATGGACCTGGACTTCGAAGTCCCCTATTGGGTGGACTGGTGCGATGTAGGTTGATGTGGGCTTCTTGCGAGATTTTTGCTTGACAAGGTTCCACCCCCACCCCCCCCCTTTCGCCCGATATTTCTCTCTCTTTGTAAAACAATTGGTCGTGTTTTAATCTCCAGGGCAACGCCCTTTTCTCTTGCACATATTGGTCCCTCCCTTTTTTGTCCCCTTCCCCCTCCCTTTCCAATTGTTATTTTTATAGGCGCCCCTGGCTCTCCCGTTCCTGACCAATTTGTACTTTTCATAACCAGAGACTCGGTCGCGCAATTTTTTTCTACCCTCCTCACCGGTTACCTGACAATAGCGGCGTATTTCCCATTGGAACTTACTCTCTGTCTGTCAGCTGCATGTCTCGAGCCTTCCTCCCCTCCCCCCTGTCGACTCATTTGGTTTTTTCCTTAACGGTTCCCTTTCTCCTTTCTATGAGTGCTTTTTCCACTTCCTCCTCTTTCAGTCGACTTTCCCAGGTTTCTTGTCCCTTTCCTTCCTCTTTTTCCTTGACATTCCTTCCCCCCAGACGTCACCAACCCTTTTTTCTTCTTTCTTTTTGAGCTCTCAATTGACATATTTTGTCCTCTTTTTTCCTAATTTTGTTTTTTTTTAAGATTGAGTACCTTTTCCATCGCACGACCTCCTCTTTTCCAGACTTCCGCCCGTTTTTAAGTATTTAGAATTTCCCTCTTTGTTATCCCATTTCCTTTAGCCTCGTAAAATCAGTTGATATCTTTTTTTCCTCCATTCCGCCGACGAAGTTCTC
>Ga0179593_1393202_pt1 | contig 12830 bp, 13 predicted proteins | sample CZODoug2_1_08_16_FD_185931 | JGI IMG/M metagenome (GOLD analysis project Ga0179593, IMG submission 185931) | Vadose zone soil fungal communities from Angelo Coast Range Reserve, California, USA - CZODoug2_1_08_16fungal (PacBio error correction) | ecosystem: Environmental > Terrestrial > Soil >... | reverse complement strand
TTTAATCCCCCCCCTTCTGCTCCCCCGGATACATACCGCCTTCGAACATTTTCCCCTTCTTCCTAAGCCGTCGCCGGTAATGCACCTGCTTCCCCCCCCCCCTCTTTCAGAACCGCTTTTCTCTTTTTCTTCCTTTCACCCCAAGCCACCACCAAACCCGAACGACCGTCCCTATTTTCTGTTACAATGGGGATCCCCCTCCCCCACAACCCTCCTTCTTACTGGACCTAGAAGGTCCCCAGCACCTTTTTCTTTCCCTATCAAGCGCCCCAGAATTGCCATCTTTCCTCTTGTAGCCCCCTTCTCCCCCAGGTATCACTGGAAACCTTTTGTCCCTCATGTAGGCGGGCCAGCGACCTTTACCGCCCCTCAGGGCTCGCCTCACATCTTCCCGAGCAATCTGGGCCCCGGGTAGGCAAAGAGGGTCTTTGAAATGTCACGCTTCCCCCTGCCGGTAAAAGTCCACCAGATCACTTTAAGCTTTATTCGTTTTCCCCCCGTTTCCATCCGGCCTTGTCCCACTCACTGGCTCCCACGTCCGTAGCTCAGAGAAGAATACGAGTCTTTTTTTTTACCTCGAGCCCACCCTTAACTCCCTCTACCCCGATCAATGAACCCATACCCGTTCGTCATAGCCGCCACTCCCCCCCCGGCTAAATGTCCCGGCTCCTCCTTTAAGACGCAGAGATAGCGGCCTCCTTCCCCTACACGAACCTTTCTTTTTTCCCCAACACAGTTCCTCGCTCTGGTGACACCTTTCCACACGCGTCGGACACCCTTCTTTGCCCTTTTTGCCCGCCTGAGATTCCCTTTCTGTTTTTTCTTTTCACAATCTTGCGCCGTTCATCCGTTTCTTGATTTCAATACCCCTCACTGGGAGATACTTCACGTTTTGCGAGGTGGAAAATGTGTGCCTCGTTCCCTTAAATATGTCCGTCTTCCCCCCCCCCCCCTGCAACTCACTGCGTGCGTTTTGCTAATTCTCCTTCCTCTGATGGTTCACCATTAGATCGCACACCACCCCTCTCTTTTGTGTAACACGTCGATACCTCTTGACTCTGATCCTAGTGAATAAGAAACTCCTCCCCCCGTCGGTAGCCCGCTTTCTTAATGCAATGCAGCGTCCATCACCTCTCTTCACTTTGCTTGTAGGGTGCTTTTCATAAGGTCCCTGCCCTCCCCCCCTTTTCTCCTTTCCCATGCTTGTTTCTTTCATGGAAAAAATGACCCTAGTATCTCTGGCAACTGCTGGCGTTTCAACTCGCATGCCATTTCACTTCTTTCCACTCCCTTTTTCTCATAAGGTCCACTTTGTCCCTCCGTCCCCAACTAAAATAGTTCTCCCTCCTCTCAAACCACCCACAATACATATCCTGAATTGCCCAGTGGTTGTGACTGTATGACATCCCTGGGACATCTAGACTTCCCAGATTTTACAGACCTTCACTTCAGGTTTTTTCCCTTCACGTCCCCTGAAGGACGTCCAGAGAGGGTGAAGTAGTCCGCCCCCCACCCCCCAATCCCCTGGATTGAAGACCCCGACCCCTTGAATTAGAGACCCCCATCATTACTTGCTCACCCGGTAACGGCCCCTCTAGATAGCACAAAAAACCTTTCGTGACCCCAGGCAACTCAACACTTTACTTCTAAATCATAGTACAGCAGACCTTCTTCTTCCCACCCTCTCTTCCCATTCTCTATACGTCCACCCAACTCTAACCTTCCCCTTATCCTCATCCTCTCTCCGCACTACCCATTAGATTCCTCCCTCTGTCTACTTCACCCCTCTCTCCCGCCCCCCCTCCTCTCCCAATCGCCCGTCATTACCTTTCTTTCATTTCCATCCTTTCCATTTTCCTCTAACCTCCTCTCCCCTCTTTCCTTTCTCCTCCCTGTTCCTTATCCTCTCTCCCCCCGTCTCCCTGTTTTCGACCTTCCCTCTCCTCCTTCCATCATATTCACTTTCACCTTATCGTACTCTCGCTCTTGGCATCCCCCGTTTCTTGCCTCCCTTGGCAACCCCTCCCCTCCCTTTCAGCCCAATTCATTCTACTCCCCACTGACTCTCCCATGCCCGCCCCCAATTGTGCTCTGCAATCGTCCGGTATTTCCTCGTTCATCATCTAGCGTCATTCCCTTTTCTACTATAGCCCTCTCTGCGAACGCCTCTCACCCCTAGTTCTCAGACTTCATACTCCCGCAATCTCCTCCCCCCCCTCTCCGCCTCCCCCCCATTATCCCGCTCCCTCTTCCTTTCAACATCTCCCGTCGCCCCTCCCTTGCCCGCTTCCCTTCACTTCGCTCTCGTACCAACTCTCCATCTATGTTAGCTTCCGTTCCCTTCGGTCCCTAACTTCCTCCCCCGTTCTACTCTTCTTCCCTTCTTGTCTTCCAGCCATAGATCAATCCCCTGCCTATCTCTCTACCCCTCTTTTCTTTTGCCACCTCCCTCTCACCCTCTTCTTTGCCTTTTTTTTTTACTCCTTCTTCCGCCCTCCTCGCTAACTTCTTGCCGTATATCTGCCTCAACCCCCCTCTCCCCGTCTTCTTTAAGTTCCACTCCGATCATTTCTACCTTTTCCCCTTTCCACTTTTATGCCTTCTATGCATTTGCTTAACCCCCCCCCTCTCCACCTACCCCTTTTCGCGCCCCTCCACGTACCCTTTCGCATTTCATACATCATCCGGATATCTTTAGACCCCCAAACCTTAGTCTATTAAACCTTCACCAATCCACTCTTTCGTCTCACTTCTATTTCCCGATTCTCTCCTCCTGTTCCCCCTTCCCATTTCTCTCACCTTTCTACTTGGTGCAACCAGCCCCGCTCCTGTATCCTACACTGCACGAACCCACCCCATGTACCTCCCCCTAGGTATTTCCCTTACTATTTATGGTATCCTTTCGCACCTCTCCCGCTCATCCCTCCTTTGCTTCCCCCTATCCTGACTCCCCATAGAAAAATTTTATATACCTGAACTTACTTGCCCAACGGCCCGAACATCCCCCACTTCTTAACGGGCTGGCCTGGCATGCTTTCTTCTTTTTTTTAGTTTGACGAATCGAAAGGCCCTTTTAGCCCCCCCTCCTCCCCTCGTAAGGTGGCCGATACGCCGCCCCCCTTCCCGCCGTTCAGCCCAGAGTCCCAAACCCCGATGCGTTTTTAATATTCTAGCAACTCCAGCCTTTCCCCCCCTTACGTTACAGAGACAGACTTCTCTTTCCCCCCCCTCATATCTCCTCACACCCTTCCGGGAAACATCTGCCCGGCCTACATACCGCCAGCGCCCCCCTCGTTTCTTTTCGCAGGAAGCCGACCATCCCCTTTTCCCGACGCTACTAAGACAGTTTCTCCCCCCTTCTACCGGTATTTACTCAGTGGACCGTCGACCAGCAAATCTATTTACCCTTTTTTTCGTTTTTTTCACGTTAAGGCCTTGTCACCCTCCAGGATCAATATATAGATTTTTTCCCCACGTTGGGGCGCTTGACTATCTGACGCAGGCTGTTTTACCGGCCGCGCCTTTTCATTAAATTTTTCACCTTAGATAGTGTATTGAACAGTACGCTTTTTCTTTTTTCCCGATAATAAAACGTTTTTCAAGTGATTTTATGACCCTATGATCCCCGAGCGACTTCGGGCCCCCCTCTAACTCCGCGATCGGCCCATTACTTTCTGAGAAGAAGTAGGTGGTCCGCTATGTATTTCTTAAGGTAGAGGTTAAGTTTTCCCTTTCTTTTTTGTTTTTGTTGTGTTTCTTGCTTTTCTCTTTTTGGTTCTTTTTTATGTTCGTCTTAGAGTTTCCTGGTCTCTTCCTTTGTAAAGGAGTGAATTCCCGTTCCTCTTTTCCACTCTTCCTGGGTGGAGAGAGGACTTTTTCCGAGGTGCCCTCCCTCGTCTAACTGCGTTGATGCAGAGTATTGTGATATGTTTTTCCGTGACTCGTTTTTGACATCTCACGCAAAATGCCTCTTTTTTTTTTTTTTTGCGGCCCCCCAAGGATGGTATTCGAACTATTTGACGCGTTGCCAGGTTTCTCTTCCTTTTGTTATTCATTTTCTCATGTTCGGGCCCGTTGTTTTTTTTTCTTACAAGTTTTTATTAACTATGTTCAGTACGATGCCCCCTTCCCTCCTTCGGGGGCATCAGGACTATTTCAACGAGACAAGTTTTTTGAGTTGAGAACGAGCCCCTCTCGCAAGTGGCAGGGTCTTTTTCCTGATATGATTTTGATTTTTTACTTTCACTTTACCCATTTTCTGTGTCTTCAATCCTGTTTTACCCCTTAACCCGAGGTTTGTTGTCGTACCGCTAACGTCCCTTCCCCACGGACGGGAATTTTTAGATTTTTTTTTTTTTTTTTTCCCGGTCTAGGGATTTTTTTCCCCTGGAGGGGACAGGACTTCCCGGTAATTCCACATGCCCTCATTCGGATATGGATTGACTTCGTCTCCCTAAGATCTTGACAATTTTTCTTGTTTTTTCTTCAGGTGAAGGGGAGCCTTTTCGATTCCTCTTCTTGTCTGGACAAGTCTCTTTTTCACCGAGCCCGTTATAGATAAGCCGAGTAAATTTTCCAGACGAGCAGAATGGGCATCGGTAGATCACCTGGTCTCCTTTTCCCAGCAAAGGTCAAGGCCTATACCCCATCTTTGATTTCATTAATCCTCTCATATTAAGTCAGTCTTATTTCCCCCCCTCAGTTAGGAGGACGTTTACCCTTCCTCCTGACTGATAATCGTCGCAACTCTCGTTTTTTTTTTTCCCCCCCAATACCCTGATTTTGTTTCGATGGGACTCCTCTAAATTTGCTTCTTATTCCAACTCCCAGCAGGGTTGTTCCCCGGTGGATTGGAACTTTCGGTCACATCAGGCCCGGTACACGCGGCACCAGGTCCGGGGCCTGACCTGCCTCAGATATGACTTTGTTTTTCTTGGTCTCTTGTATAGACCGTTAACTTTGCGGTTCCCACTTCCTCTCAGGGCGTCGTTCGCTTTGGAACGAATTAATTCAGGGTTCCCCCCCTCCCTTCCTGTTGCCGTGTTTTCAGACATCTGCGGGACTCGGAAGGACACCTTTGTTCTGTCAAAGCGTTTGGAATTCATTTTTTTCTTCTTTCGTCTTAGAGGAGACAGGACCTGACATTCTTCCCTTCCCCTTGGTGTGATTTTTTGGCGGCTTATGCCGACTTTTCCCCAGAGGCGAGGAACTTGAGTCTTTTTCCCTGGTTTGGCTTTTCGCGATTACCCTGGTTTGATTCCCTCTCCCTTCAAGGCACGTGGTAGCTTTTTTTACTTGGTGAAAGGAAAGTCCTTTACTTGGGAAGGCGCTTTCCAGCTGGTACTTGTGAGTTCTGGGGAATGTGGTCCCTTCCGGGACGTTTACGGACTGGCGCGCGCTTTGGGCTTACCCCTCTTTTCTTTTGATGAGCCGCGTAAGTTTTCTTTTTCTTTTCTTTGGACAGCAATATTTCCCCCTTTCCCTTGCGCTCCCGTCCTCCTTGCGGGTTCGGCATTGTGTAACGTGATACCGACCCCCCATTCTGTGGCCCCCCTTCAGCCGAGGAAGGATGTCAATTTTCTTTAGAACGCGGGTGGTTTTCTCTGGTTTTTGGACCCGATGCTTCCCCTAGCCGCCAGGGATGGGCGAAAGCCCCATTTTTTTTTTCGTCTTTGAACCGTTCAGTTTTTTTGTTTTTTTTTTTTGCTTGTCCTTCCCTCCTAAGGAGCGCAACTCTGCCTCATTTTGGTCAGAAACATCAGGCCTTAAACTTTCCCCTTGTGAATTGTCCGGTATTGTCTCCCTCCTTATGCAGGAGACAGAGAAGCAGTTGTTTTTCGCCCCCCCCTCCTTTCTACTCCCCGTTGTTGTTTGTGTTTTAGATGGGCGCCCACCCGCTTTCGGCTCCCTACGCAGGCCTTAATTTACCTTTTTCAAAGGCTTCACGCCCGTAAGTCTGTCCTTTTCTGTTCAGAGGCCCCCCCACTCTTGTCAAGTTTTTGATACATCGTTGCTTCCTGGACCAACTACACCAAACAGAACTTTTCAGGTTTTTTCCCCTCAAGACCACGATGCTTCCCCTGCCCCACGCACCTAGGCATCGGTCCCTTCCCAAACTTCATCGACCCCCGGCTTTAACAAAGTAGGCATCCTTCCTCTGGCGTCTTTGTCTTTCTTCATATGAACCAGATGGCTACCTTCTGTAGGCGGGACCTATGTTCTCCCTGCATTCCCCCCTCTACGCCGTAGCACTCGTCCTTTTTTTTTTCTTTTTAGTCAAGAGTCTCCCAAACTCCCCCTTTTGCCCACAATACTCCGTTCACCAGAGACTCACCCCCTCTTTATCGACTCACTGTCCTCCTCAATGACCTTTAACTCCCCCCCCAAATTTCCTTCTGCCAGCCCTTTTCATTAGTGACTAGTAGAGACCCCCCTTCCCCTTCCTCTACTTTTGTCCGCTGGACCATGACCCCACTACCTGTTTCTAAGCACCCTTCAACCCCGTCTCTTTTCCTTTCAATTGAAGACGCCAGATTCCCGCCTTTTTCCTTTTTAATCACCCGCTTGACTGACCTCCCCTTTTTGGCACGAATTCCCCTCTGTGTACCCACCCCCGGCACGATTCGGAACCCCCATGACTCAAGTCGTTGCCCCCGGCTGTCTCCTACGTATGAGTCCGGCCCCCTCAGGAGCCGCCCCATGTTTGAACCATCCCCCTCCGGAGAGTATACTCTTTCGCAGCCCCGAGGACCGGACCTTTTTCCCCGGTGACCCCGATGTCAGTCAAGTCCCCCCTTGAAAAGGACTCCGGCTATTCTTGTTTTAACTTTAGCTCCGTCCCCTCGATGATCGCCCTCCCCCTTTTGTTACCCGTCGCGATAGCTTTCTTTTTTGATGATCCTCCCCTCTTTTCCCTGGAGAGACTTCATCCGGCTCCCCCCCTCCCCTTTAAATTGAATTTCCTTACTCTGCATTTAAAAATTTGATTCGATGTATGTCTGGGAATTCCTGGCTTTTCATCATTTACCCCCTTTTCCTATACCTCGACTTTCCCATTTTTCTTATACTTTTTTTTCCTTCCTTGCTTTCCAACCATGAGACTATATTCTTCTCTGAGTTCCCCTCTGTCGTTAAATAACGCCTTACGACAGCTATGCATCTTGACATTTTTTAACACCCGTACGACCCCTGTCCAAAATCCCCTTCTGTTCAATATGCGGCACCACATCCCCCTCCTATTCTCCGTCCTTTTTCCCATGTCACCACAATTCCCGATGCTGTCTTCCATCCCTTTTTTTTCCAAAATACCCTTCGAACCGGCAGAGACACATTCCCCCTTCCCTCCTTCCTTAGCGAGGAACAACAAGCATTTGTCTTTTTTTCGGACGATGGATTCTGTATAACAGACAAGTTCCTATTGGCCCCGCATTTCCGCTTGTCCACCCTTTACCCCCCCCCCCCCCCCCCCCCCCTTTGCCTGAGTTCTCCTTGAAGTCTCGGTCGCCTTCCACACCTTTCCATCGTAGAACAACTTTTCCTCTTCCGAGTCCATAGACCCCCTAAACCCTTAAGACTTTATTTGCCCCCCATTCCAACTGCACCGACCGGACCTTCTTTTGTTCCCTAATTTGTATGAGGACTCTCCCGACTTTTTCTTTTGGTCGACCAGCACCAGGAAGTACTGCCCCTTTCCCCCGAGATCAAAGCGTGCCTTTTTCCAGCCCCTGCCAACCTACAGGCAGACCGCCGATGCCATCCCCCGCCGCGCTAATTTTCCTGACACCCAGGCAATCAGGGAAAAAATCCTGCCCTTTTTCAACCCCCAGGACAACTTGCGGCGCTTCCCCTAGCTCCTGAAACGGCTTCGTCCAGGCCTTTCAGTCGGCCTTTGATCGGCCCGCCCCCTCCATCTTTCCTTTCTTTCTCCACCCGGTAGTAAAAGTTTTTTTCTCAGTCCTTTCCCCTCCCCCCCAGACCTCCCAATCTAAGAGTCCCCCCTTTTCCGGCCAACAGGCGTCCAGGCCTGGCGCCACATTCCCCCTTTTTGGTGGAGAGAGATGGACGCCCTTTTGATCCTTACCATAGGACAATTGGTGGTCCCCCTTTTTTCTTTTCGGAAGCTATCTTTTTTTTTTCTTGGGGTCCCGGCGCGTCCCTCCCCCCCCCCTTGGACCCGTGATGCTCAATTTTCTCCCTCTCCTGGATTCGGATAAAATAATTCCCGGCCCCCTTACTAGGTACGACGAATGCCCCCCGTTTCAGGGGCGTTGGGCCTGATGGCGCCGGTTCTATGTTTTTTCCGCTTGTTGGTTTTTTGAAGATGGTGGTGTGTTTTTTTTCTTTTTTATTTTTGGGTTTGTTGTTGTCGTTGAGGCTTCCTTTCTGGTTTTCAGTGCCTGCGGTATGAAACCGAACGGGTGGCCTTGCCTTTTCTTAGCCCCCCCCGTTTCCCCCGGCTTTTTTGATGTTTTCCCACATCGTCTTTTGTTGCTTGAATGCAATCCTTTTCTTTCTGTGAGCGCTATCGGGCCCCACGACTGCTTCCGTGGATTCCTTCCCCCTGATCGCCAATAGTCCTTTTACTTTTTCTTCCCCCCTTTGTCTCAGGACAGGTCCTTTTTTTGTTCCCTTCCTCCTGTTCAGTCCGTTTTTTGGAATAATACCGTTGTCTTAACTATGTTCGCACTGTTTCTGCCCTCCTTCCGTCTGATTTTCGGTGCCCCTTCCCTCTCCCCCCGTGTGTGAGGGAGTGGTTCCAAAGGCGAGAAGTGTTCCTTGCTGTTCCACCTCGGAGATTGCTTTCGTTCCTCCTTGATTCTGAGGTCTTCAATCCACCTGAACTTCCCCCCCCCCCCCCCCTCGCCTTGGGCTTTTCCCCCTTCTCCCCTCGGAAAGGCGCCTTCGTCTTGTCCCTGTTTCTCTCCCCTTGTGGCTAGGATTGTTGGTGACTTCAGAATGCCCGTATAATGACCCCCCTTCTTTCCCCTTTCCCTGGATTATTTGAGTGTATGTATGCCCCTTGTCCCTATTTCTGTGCGTATTTTTTTTTCTTCCTGGCATGGAGCCTTTTTTGCTCATCCTCCCTCTTAATTGAAGGCTATTTTACTCCCACCCTGCAACGCTCTCAGAGAAGTACGTGATTTATTCTTGCAATAACCCGTAGAAGAGCCATGAATAAGGGTCCCGCTTCTCTTGAGATATATCAGGGACTCACCTCCCTTCCATCAATTCCGCGAATCTTTTGAATGCCTCCCCTTCCTTCCCGTAAGGAGCTGGTATTTGATTCCCAGGGGGGTACTTCTTTTTTCTCCGTCTTTTTTCCCCCCGAAGTTCTAATGACAACTTCCTCTCATTGGTTACCCCAGCCTTTTTTACGATCACGATGGGGCCTGTATAAAATTTTTTCTTTTTCTCCCAAAGAGTGTTTGTTTTTGCCCCGAATAGGAAGACTCCACATTCTTTTTCCCTTGAGGGACCGGATCGGTGCCTTTCCCCTAGGAAAAAGGTGCTGTTTTTTTTTTGCGCCCTTTGAGATTTCCCCAAGTATGCAGAGCTCCATCGTGATTTTCTTCTACTACCATCAATAATTTTTCTTCTCCTCCTTTGAGGATAATACAAATGGGGTAGGTACTAAGGGCTTTGTTCCTTCTCTTCGTTTTCCGATCCATTTAGTTGCCGTGGTTTTTCACCCCCCGATTTTTTTTCTTACAGCAAGTTCTTCCCCCCCCCCTTCAAGTCGTTGACTTAAATAGAATATTACTCTGTTTTTTAGAGGACAAGTATTTCAATGAAAATGAGCTCTGCTGCCTGGCCCTGACCTATGACGACCCTTTTCTTTTTCCGTCCGAGGAAAATCGCTAGTTCCTTTTTTTTCCCTCTCGATCCCTTCCCTATTTTGATTTATTCCTTCCGGAAGGTTTTGTGATGTGCACGCCATTCTGAACTGGCGACGATTTGATTTCCTTTTTTTCTGGGAATGTGGACTTAGGGGCCTTTTTTTGGTGGAAAGCTGGACCCGAGATATTGGTCAAGCCCAGCAAATTTCTACTTTCCTCAGCCGATTGTGATGGCCTCTTATTTTTCCCCGGCTATTGATCTTTTGCATTTCCATGTCTGGGTCCTTTTGCCACTGGTTCCAATACGGTCCATACATCGTGGACAGGGCCTTATTCTTACTATGGCCAACTCTGGTATTTTTTTCTGGATGAGACTGGGGTTTTTTCCCCCCTCCGAGTCAGGACAGTAGGTCTGTCGCCGCACAGTTCAGCATTTTTTTTTTGTTTTCTTTTCTTTTTCAAATTTCAGTTCGGGTTTTTTGTTTTCCCCTTTGATCCGAATATGCCTTCGCATTAGCGAAAACAGCACGGCCCCGTGCGAAGGCGTGTTTTTCCCTCCCTTTTTCTTTTGAGAGTAGGAGATATGGCTCTTTCCTTTCGTTGGTCGAAAAATAATATATTTCCCTCCGTTTTGTTTTTTTTAGAGAGCGCCCGGATAGGATCCTACGCAGGGGCTGATTTTTTTTTTTTTTTCCCCCCAGACAGGTTCAAAGCAGTAGCCGGGCTTCCTTTCCCCCCGCGGCACATATTCGACCCCACTGCATCGTGGCGTCGTGTTACCCAGCCCGCCACCAACCAGACGGGCCCCCCCGTTGATGTCCCCTTGGGCTTCGCCCCCCCCTCTTTTTTCTTATTGCCCCACTAGGAATAGAGTTTCCCCCCCCCCCCACAAGTATTCCCTAGTCACCCGGCAGCCTAGAAGAGGTGGGACATTTTCCCTTATGATTCTTCTTTTTCACCTATGGAGGTATACTTTTTAGCCCCCCCCTTTTCGGAAGACCCCCCCATTGTGCCGTTTTTCCTTCCCCCCCCCGCAGGCCACGGTTAGTTCAATGGATCGCCCCACCCCTTTCTCCCGTAGACTAGGAAACGTCTTTTTCTTCACCCCGAGCGCTTCGCCAGGCCGCTTGCCCAGTTCCAATCCCCAAGCCCCGCCCTCTTTCCTTTTCGCCAGTTACGACCCTTCGGCCTTTTTTTTCCACCCAGGGGTCTCCACGTTCTTTCACCGGACAGCATCACGCCTTAATACTCTCCCCTCCCCTGCTCACTTAGTTTTTCCCCTTAAAAAAATGGAACTTTCTTTTCCCATCCCAACGAGCAATTTGCCTCTCCGGCCCTCGCTCCCAGGAGCTTCTCATTGAAACGCTTTTTCTTAACACGAACTTGATTTCCTTCCCCCCTTCCCTTACTGCATCTATCCCCAACCGGCACCGCTTCTTTCCCCCCCTTTTTCTCATGCGTGCCCAGTTCCAGTCCCTCCAAAGTAGGTGTGTCGCAACCCTTTTTGTCCGCGCCAAAGTAGACTGTCTCCCTCTAGTCCAATTCACGACCTTCTATCCTTTCCTTCTCCCTCTTTACAACGGTGAAGAGTGTACCAACCTTCTCCCCTTTGGTCCCCCCATCAAACTTGTGACAGCGTTCTGTGTTCAATTTTACCACATAGCGGAATGTCTAGAGGCCCCCACCAGTTTGAAGGGTCCCCCGTCCTGAGATTGAGAAATGAGTGTGTTTCGTGTTCCCCTTTTCTCCCCAATTAATCAATAGACCCCCGACCGAAAACTCGAACGAATGAGATGAAGAGTTAACCCAATCTTCCCCCTTGAGAGGTTGCCTCCTGGACTGGTTAAAGGGCCCCCTTTTTAATCTTCTCAGCGGTTTTTTAACTTTGTGTTTTGTGTTGGGGGGGGTTTTCCGGAGGGTCTTTTTTTTTTTGGGGGTGGAGGTGTCTTTTGGTTATGCGATTTCGGCTTCTTTCCTCTCTTTTTTTTTAAAGTAGACTTTTCTAAACTCTGGCTCTCCTTCTTTGATTTTTTCTGATAATAGTATTAACAGTAAAGTGCTTCGTTGCAAATCTCTCAGCCAGCTCTAAATCTTTCCAAGGCCCCTTCCGAGAAGGACACACAATTTGCCCTTACAGGATATGCACTGGTCCTCCAACAGACCATATCGAATTCACTTCCTTTTCCAATTACCTTCTTGGTGCTGGTCTTTCCCATCCTTTTTCCCCACCGCCCACCTTGCCAACCTCAGTTGCCCCACATTCTTTCGAGTCCCCCTGGACGTTCCGCTTTTTCACAGGCGTTTATAGTCCGCTGGATTGCGGCAGCCTCCTTTTCTTTGCACCTCTCCCCCCAAAAGAATATCAGATTTTACCCCCCCCTTACTGCCCACTTGCGAGTCTGTACTAGGTCTCCTCCCCCGTACTTGATTGATCGGCCCGAATCCCTCCTTCCCCCTTTTCCCCCGATAGAGAAACCCCGACCCTCCAGACCCCATAGTCTGAAAAATTGCTACCTCCACCAGCCACGACCCTACCTGGCGTTTTCTTTTTTTCCTTCCCCTTAGGGTTGAGGGAATAGTGCTTCATAGCCCTCCCCCCTTCCCAGTCACTAACGAGTAATTTTTTCGCTTTTCCCCCCCCTACAGCTTTCCTTGCTCAGCATCAAAACCTTACCCATAGCGTATGCTTTATTCCCTTCCCTCTTTGCAGCGGCTCACCCCTGTCCCCCAGCTTTTTCCCCTCTCCCCAGCAGGAAAATAGGGATTTTCCGCATCCTTTCCCACATACCCATTCGACATCGACCGAAACGCACGCCAGCGCCCCGACTTTTGTCCTTCTTTCAGACGGAAGCCGATCTCCTTTCTTTTTTTTCTCCCCCCCCCCCTCAAGCACTGCTCACCTCAGGTTTCCCCTTTTATCCAGTTCATCCACCGTGGGCTCCCCCGCGACCGGTAGTCAAAGACACGCCCCCAGTTACTTCGTCCCTCGTGGAA
>Ga0179593_1344796_pt1 | contig 12830 bp, 15 predicted proteins | sample CZODoug2_1_08_16_FD_185931 | JGI IMG/M metagenome (GOLD analysis project Ga0179593, IMG submission 185931) | Vadose zone soil fungal communities from Angelo Coast Range Reserve, California, USA - CZODoug2_1_08_16fungal (PacBio error correction) | ecosystem: Environmental > Terrestrial > Soil >... | reverse complement strand
GTGCTACGTTGGCGTGGACTCTCCATGAGACCCGGAGAGAGTACCTTCTTCGCCCCCCAGTTCCCCGCTCTGCCTGGATGGAACCAATCCCACATTCGACTGGTTTTTCCTTTTTTCGGCTGGTATATTTTCTACTTTTTTTTCCAGGTCCGCTGTCGGTAGGTCCGTATGAGCAGGTACAAAAGACGTCCTGCCGGACGCGTTAGTCCTTCTCTACATTCCAAATATTAACACCTCTTTTCGTCCCCCCCCTCTCCCTTTTTTCAAGTTTGGTTTCAACCTCTTAAACTTTATGCTGGAAAGTTGTCCCCCTGGACGCGTTTTTAGCTCTTCGTCTTCCATCCACGGGTTTGGCTCCAGTCTTTTTGCTTTCTTTTAGATTCGCGGGCGCTTTCTCTCAATTTAGGGGTTCCACACGGGACGGGGCTATAGCTCCACTTATACAGTTTGAAGGCGAGGCGAACCACGTTCACTTTAGAGAAGCAATTGAGCATTTTCTTCCCGCGTCCCCCCCATAACGGGACCAGATCTGAAGATTGCTTTCCCGCTTGAGGGTCACTGGCCAACCCGTTAATCGCCTTCCCCCCCCCCTTCGCCGCCTTCCTTGTTTGGGACCAGAGTGCCTTTCCCAAAAAGTTCAAACTAGCACTTGCAAGTCTTGTTTTTTTGCTGCTGTTGGGGTTGTGTGGTTTTGTGTTTTTTCTGCCCCACCATCCTGTTTCTCCTTCTCTGGATCCCAGGACGAAAGTATTTAGTACCCAAACTGAATAGAATTTTGGGCCGTCTTCCACCCGATCTCGCCCCCCTTTGTCCGCCACCACTTTGATGAGACCAGTCCCTTTTCAAAAGGGGGGGGGACTAGCCTAATCCAGAGGTGTTCCATACGGCAAAGTGCCCTGCCCCTGATCTTACGTCTGAGTTGCCCCTGTCCGATTGCACCACTTCAACCAGTTCCCAAGCTAGTGCTGCATGCCACTCACGGCAACCTTTTTCGGTCATCCCCCTCTTTCTTTTTCCCCCCGTCAGCCAATAGTAATCTCCAGCGGTTTTGCCCCACTGCAAGCCGCAAAGGGGCCTATCGCCGTTTCCCCTATCGTACCTGTGTCCCCCCCGGTCTACCCCTTCGTGACGCCGCGTCACCCCAAGACATCCGACTCTAAGCGCCCCGTCGCCGCCGTCAGGTGTCGGCCATCTCCCATATCATCCTTCTTGCGTCCCCTAAACCTACACAATGCCGAGTTGGCGACGCAATTAGTGCCTCCCCCCATCATATCTTTTAATCGCCTACTTTTGTGTGTTTTCTGAGAGATGGCCGCTCCCCCCCGTTGTTCTCAGGTTCTCCATGCGGCCTTTGATAGTTGGGCTCCATCTTTTAGTTGTCTTATACTTTCCGTCCCGTCACGGTGTGGTAATCGCGTTTTGATGGGACTTTGGGACTCGTTCGTTTTTTGGATAAGCCCTCGACGTGGAAGTTGCCCCAAGCGAGCCCTTCGCATGGCGATTCCGCAAACCTTTTCTCCCTGCTGCCAGCAGATGGCCCAGTATTCGCTTGACCCTTCCGGTGCTGCCCCCCCCCCCAGTTCCCTTTTTAAGCTCAGAACTGCCGCTTTTCTCTTGACCCTGGCAGTGTCGCCGCCCCGACACCGACACCCTTACCGGGTCAGCCTTTTTTTATTTCCGTAAGGGAATTTGCCTTTGCCCTCCCCCCCCTCCCTCTTCCTTACCTTCGTCAACGCACGCCCGCTTCTCCTCACTCAGTTTTCTACGCCACATTCTCCCGACCACGTGCGCCCCGCTCTACACGCTTCCAGTTTTCAAGCACAATTCTTCCCGCTCCCCCACAACCCGCCCACCTCTCCAACCCGCACACCCCCCCGGCACAACCACCCCCCCCAACCCCGCAGAGACATTCCTTCACGTGATAGTGAGATTGACCCCATTTCACTCCTCGCCTCTCTTCATGGTGGGTATCTGTTGTCAGCCACCATTAGAGGACTCCCTGGGGACATGACTTGGCGCTCTACGCCCTTTTCTCGCTTCCCCCCGGTCCCCTCCGATCGTCAGGTTGTTTTTGTGGCTCTGCTCGTTTCGGATGGGGTGATTGCAATTGTGCCCTCTCTTTCCTTGAGGTCAATACCCCGCGATAGAGTGCTGGATATCGCTATGCCAACATCCGGTGATCAAGAAAGGCCCCGCCCAAAGGCCACCCTTTTCCTGCATACAACCCCAGCTTGCCACACCTAGTCAGACTCTGCGATAGCACCCTTCCTCTTTGCGTGAGGTGTAAACCCATTTCAATGGTAATGACCGGTTCTTCCCCCCCCACCCCCGTTGCAATCTGACTCACTTTCGAGTCTGTAGATGTCGTTTAGGCGGCAAATTAATCCCGTTTCATTGGCAGAGTTTGCACTGGCCGCCGCTCAAGAAACCCGAAGAGTGACAAGACCTACCATTCAACAGCTGCCCCACCTCCGTGCTGGCGAGTGTTTCTTCTTCTTTCTCCAGATCCTTTTTCCCCAACATATGTCCTGTAACTTTAGAGCACTTGATTGGTGGATCATGGCTACTCCCGACCTCTGACTCTCTTCCCTCCCCCTGACCATCCCCGCAAACGGTATCCAAAACGTTTAAGCCCCCACCGATACAACTGCTGCTTGTCCCCCCCCCCCACATCGTTCACTTGCCCAAGTTTCAACTTCACAGCTTACACCATCAATCGCCTCCGATGGTTACCTTTCGGGCACCCTTTTTGGAACAGGTCGCGTTCCTTGCGTGCCTTTTAGCTTCCCTGGATAGTTCTAGAGCGGTTCCCTTTTACGGGTAACTCTTTCTCTCTCTTTGAAAGTTCCCGTTACCTCTGCCTGCGGTTTTGTAATCGATGATACTTTCCCCCTGGTTTGCTTTTGGCCCCCCTCCTAAATTTGAGCGCTCTGTAAGTCCATATGGAAGGGTTTTTAAGCTCACTTGTGAGCGTCATTACTTTTGTTGGACCATTAGTATGACTGTCCGTGGCAACCCACAATTTTTTTTGCCGACAACTCTTTTCGCTACGTTGGAGTTAGTTCCTCCCATATTTTGAAACTACCCCCAATTGGGTTAGTTCAAAGTGAACGTCCGCGGTGTGGTGGTTTCCATCCTTTTGCTTCTGCTTTCCCCCCCCTACTTCTGACTTCCCCTTATAGCCCCCCCATCAGTTTGTGAGGCGATGCTACAACCCTGAATTGAGAGTGCAGTTGGCCAGGGTTTCCACCCTTGGGATTCGCCGCTCCCCTCTTTTGATAGTAAACAGCAGAGGCTGGCGGATAGGCAAAGCACACATAGGGTTCTTCAATCGATTGCTGCCTTCCACTGAGGCCTCTCCTTTTTAAAATCCCCCAATGGTCCGCAAAAACCCTTTCAGTTAACGGCCATCCCAAGAAAAAGCCCCGGGCTCCTGTGATAGCCCCCCCCGAAGAGTTTCTTGCCTATTGGCCGCGACCCGTCCGAGGGCCGTCCTAGTTTGTCGTACCGATCATACCACAACAAAGAAGAATTTCAAACCCTATTGAATGGCTAACCCCCTTTCTGGAGTAATTCCCCCCCCTTTTTCCACTCTGCACCGACTCCTATGCACATAGGGCAGGGCCCTACCATTAGAGTACCAGATGTCTTTTCCCCCCAACCAGGAGTAGTCCCCCTCCCCCCCACGTTCCCAGTCTTTCGCACGACCTTGGGACCCACACCCTTCCCCTCCAAATCTCTCACCATGACTTCCTCAACAGACATCTAAAACAGCAGACCTGAAACGCCCCCCCCCATTTTCCCCCGGCAGTGTCAATTAATGGACTTGCCGATCCGCAGGCACAAGAGGCAAATCTCTTCCCTACTCCTAAGTGGGTCCGAGACCCTTTTGTTCTGCCATCTTACCTTCTTTTTCAACCCCCGAGCCGTTGATGTGTCGTTCTGTTTTAGTAGAGGGGCTGTTTGCGCCCTGAGCCCCAGTATTGGGCGAAGGGCCCTGGGGCTATGGACGTGGCGACTTACCCTACTGCTGTTGTCTTGCCTTCCCCTTCCTTTTGGTACGCCCCCCTTTAGATGGTGCTGAGCAGCGACTTGTGCCGAGAGTTACTTAGTTAGAGACAGGGAAAATTTGTTTTATCTCATCCGAAGAGGGCGCCTCTTCTTTGTTCTTGATTGCATCTCTTCCTCCCCCCGGTAACCAATTTTTCCAAGCTGGGCTCGGGCGTGCCTGACAATGTGGATCTGGTAGGGATACGGGCCCTTGTCCTGCTTTCTTTTTTGTTTCTGGTTCTGCCTGCTTTCTTGCGGCATTTCCGTTTTTATGAGTTTTGCGCTGCAACTATTAAAAAGCCATGGTTTATCTCCATCCCCTTGCGCCTCTGTGTCTGTTTACCCTTCAAGCCGGCGTTTACCTCTGCGTCCCCCCCCCACAATTTCGGGAAACATTCAATTCTACCACCCCATAAGCCAAGTCTGAGGGATACCCTCTGCCACAAACCGCATTGGTATTTACTGGCTTCGTCTCTTTTTAACCACCCCCCCGTCCCCCCCTAGTTTACCCCCTTTTTGCCCACCGCCATTGAGTATTGCCCATGGGATGGAAAACAAGCCGTTATGGCTCTCCCCATCCCCTTTTCTTACAAGCCACCCCTTGATGTTTTGACAAGGATGAAATACTAGTCACCGTTATTGTTGACAATTTACAACCCAGCGCCCAATATGTTTCATGCCCCCTTTTTCCTCCATTTCGTCCCTGTTTATTACCCATGCATCGCTAACCTTCGTACCCCTAGCCAAACGATATGACGTTCCCATAACCCCCGCCTTTCCGTCCTCGTCCCTCCATCTTTTACCCTTAAATGAACCCTCTTCTTCCTGTTCCGATCAGGCCCGTACTTCCCGCGCTATACCAGCTTAACCCCCGGTACCCCCCCCTCCCCCGTCCCGGTCCCCCCTTCACTGGCCTCCCTGCTGGAAAATTCCCCGTTTTACTTGGTATTGGATACTGTGCTTGTGCCTTGTAGCAAGTAATGATTTGCCTTCCCTCCCTCGAGTGGTTTCCTATGTTCTAGTTTTGGTCTCCTATGGCGGGGTTCATCTTAATTTGCTGCCTTGTAGAGCTGGATAGAGCTGCGCCAGCGGACTCTGATCGCAAGACGCATCTGTTTTTTTTTCCCCAACTCTTTTTTCCTACAACCTTCGCAACTCTGGTGACGGTGTTTCACAGTAGATTGATGGATTCTTTGGAGTTCCCGGTCTGTCGGTTCCGGTCAACCGTCCCCCTTCGACCGCTATATTTTCCTTATATTTTTCTTCTAAGAATATGCCACCCCTATCCCCCTCTGACTCTGCACGGGGTGAGAACTGCCCTTGAGTGGAAGTGCGCCCACTCGTTTTTCCCTTCTCCTCGTCCCCTCCTCCCTATTTGTGCACCTGGGGGATGATCATATCGCCGGCTGTTTGGATAGCCCTTGTCCGGTGGACGAGAGGGTGCTATCGTAGCAATTTCTTTTTTGCTCTTTGTCTTGGCCCCCCTCCTGAGAATGCCCTTTTTCGCATTCCAGACCCGAGCTCCCCCCCCGTAGAGAAGCTGGTTCGTGTTCCCCTCTCTAGGCGTTCGAACATGCTGACAGCTATATTGTAGCCCCCCGTCACAGCGCGCGATATCATGGTTTTGGAGCTTAGCTTTCCGCTTTCAAAGCTCCCTCCCCCCCCTTCGTTGAGATACAAATCCTGCGCAAACCTGACTTCTGACCGCCTTCATCAGGCCAAAGACGACCCGAGAGGTAAATGCTCTCTCCCTCCTTGCCCGTTTTGCTCCCCTCCAACAGTTTTTCCGACAAAAAATCCAGCGCACGAAGCTGCAGGGTCGCGTTGAAAGGACCATGAAGTGCATCGGCCCCCAACGTGGACGTACTTAACCTACTTTCGGCTTCCTTTCGATTGTCCCACGACACCCGCTCCCCCCCATCGGGAGTTAATGCCCAATCCCTGTCAACCCGTATGACGGTCACTTGTTGCGTCATCGACCTCGAACCCTCACACCGTTTCACCTGCCCTGAATACAAAGGAGGTACGGCAATAGCACGAAAAACACAAGAAGCGTTTACCCACTGCAATCGTCACCAACCCACTCCCCCCCTCCCTCTATATTGCTCTCCATGACTCACCCCCCTCTGAGTAACGTGTCCTTCCTTAACGGTTTCGAACAACGTTTTGCCGTATCAAAGGCCGCGGAGCATTTCAACACCCAAACCCCCAACGTACAACATAACCAAAAACCAAACAACAACCTCCAAAAAAACCAAAAAAAATAAAAAATAAAAACACAAAACAAACCCCCCACAACCTAAAAACCACAATAAAAACTCAAAAACCCCCACAAAAAACAATAAACCCCTACAACAAAAAAACCAAACCCCCAACCACCCCCCCATATAAAACAACCTACCAGCAATCACCAAACATCCCCAAAACCAACAAATACAAAAAAACACCCAAACCCAATACCCCACTGAAAACACCCCCACCACCCACAAAAAACACAATCGAAACACATAAAAAACTTAAACAAAACAACTCCCAAACATAAAAAACCCACCAAACATAGCCACCACAACCCAACACAACAACCAACTCACGCTATAAAAAACCCAAAACCAAAAACAACCCAATTACCAATCACAACCCTCAACTTCCCCCCTAAATCACCACCAAACCCACAAAAAACCAATATAAAAAACACAAACTAAAATAACCCCCCAACCCCAAAAAAAAAATAAAACAACACAACAACCACATACCAAATAAAAAAAATCAATAATACAATCTCTCCAAAAACATCCATAAAACAACAAACCAAACCCACCCACCAACCCCATTCCACCCTGAACTCTCAACAAAAAAAACCACCCCACTTTAAAAACCACAAAACCAAAGTATACAAAACAAACACCCACAGCAGACAACACAACAAGAAAAAAACAACAAACAAAAAAAAGACCATAAGACAAGAAAAAAAAAACCCCCCCTCCAATACAAAAAACACAAAAACCACAACCAAACACCCCCAAATACCAAACAAAAAACCAACACCCACTAAAACCCCCAACAAAACCAACCCACTAAAAAAAAAAAACCCACAACCGAAATGAAAACCCCCCCAAGAACAAAAAAACACACTTATAACAACACCCAAATAACAAAGACTAACAACAATACAGACAATCACCCCTTAACCCAGCAAAAACATAAAAAGGCATCCCCCCAACGCACATACCAACCAAACTATAAAACACCCCACCAAATAAACAATTCGCCAAGGAAAAAACAAACATAACCACAACCAAAACCAATCCCCCTTCAACACAACAAAAAAAAAACAACCACGTATAAAACCAATTCATCCAAACATACCCCACACCCCCCCCACACCCCACCCAGCTACTGAAAAAATAAACGAAGACAAAATGCACAAAGACATTAGCAAGCCACCCCCTCCCCCCCCCCAACACCCCCCCCCCCCCCCCCCCATCAAGGCCCGCATCAAAATCAACAAACCCCCAAAAAACAAGACCAAGAAAGCGCCAAAACCCCTATCCACCCCCCACAAATCCCGCTTCGCAACAAAAAAAAACCCTGATGAACTGAAAAAATAACAGATAAGTAGACCCCCCCCCCCCACCCCCACCACAAAACAAAACCAACAACCAAAAAAAAACCAACAAACCAGACCCCCCCCCAAATCCCCCCCCAACCCCCCAACATAACTAACACTCAACACAAAAAAAAAAAACAAAAAAAAAACCCCCCCCCCCCCACCCACACCCCCACCCCACACCACCCCAAAAAAAAAAACACTACCCACCCCCAAAAAACCCCAAAAAAACCCCCCAAACCACAAACACGCCTTTTTGCCGCCATATCCTACCATAATTGGTTGTTAGAGGTGAGTGATTCAGAGTTTTTTTTTTCCATCTCACTGTTCCTGAGCTATACGTTGCGCAATATGGTAGTCGAATTGAAGGGCCTAATTGCCCGGAAGGCGTGTTCCCTTTCTCTCGTGTTATTTATGGCTTTTTTAGCGGGACAACTGTGAATGAAGACCTGACACAGGGTCGTACTTTTCCCTCGACTCCCCTTGTCCGCCCCTGTTGATGATTCCTCAGTTGCAGTCCCAAATGTTTTGTCGATGCCCAGCAAAGGAATTTTTGGGTCTAAGTTTTTTATTGTGAATGGGCGAGAATCCTCAACGTCCTTCAGGACCTGTAGGACGGGTGAAAGAACGACCATCTGTCCCCCCATCCGAACTGTTAGTTCTCAGCGACATCACGTTGCAACTCCACCGGGTCTGAATCCGCTCTACCTTGGCCGTCCCCGTTTTTTTTCTCTGCTTCTTTTCATTCAATGTGGGCTTAGATTCTGAGCTTCGAGGGACACAAGCAGTCTGCAGAGAGTTTTAAATAGATATGTCTATTATCCCCTTATTATGTTCCCTGTAAGCAATCGCCTAAGGGGAGGAGACTGAAAGTCAGCAGGCCAAATAAGGGCGATTTGTTCATTTTTTAATTGAGTTTTAATCTCACACCGGCGCGCCTGCTTTTCCCCCCTGAAAATTTTTTGGCCGCGTTTCGACGCCATAAGCGCTTGTTGCCCCGCAGCCCCCCAGTTTCAGATCGGGTTTGTGAAGGCGCCCTTTCGTTCTTTTCAATTTCCTTTCTACCTCTGGACTGTTATACCCACCCGCGCTACTAATAAGCCCATGTTCACCTCACTTCTTTCTCCTGCTCCACCCCCTTTTTCCCCGTCCGCTTCTGTCTTCCCCCCCCCAGGTCCTCTTGGCGCCCCCCCGTTTGGTTAGTCTAAGAGCGACGTGAGTTTCCGTGACCCCCCCCGACTCAGTACTTGGAAATCTAAGGGTTCCCAAAACCTTTGCCACCTAATAGGAGTCGTGTGTTGTTTCTTCTTCATTCGGACACTAATCCCTCCGGCAGCCCGGCCCCGGTTGATCCTGTCACGCTGACATGACCATCATCCTCTTTACTCCCTACGCTTCCCAAATTTTTTCCTCTCAGCTCACCCCCGCGGATGGCGACCTGTTGTCCCCCCTTCTGCCCCAACAGCTACCTGGCGTCCCGTGTGCTACTTTTCCTTCCCGCTCATCTCCGCCCCCCCCGACCATGACCCCCCTCCAATCCTGTGGTGGTATCCCAAAAAACGTACTCAATCCCCCCCCTTTGAAATCGTTACTTCTTTCCTTCCCTTCCCCTTCCAACTCTTCCCCTCATTTCTTTCACGGACCGAATAGGGGTACTTAACTTCGGTTTCCCCTTTTTCCCCCCCCGGTTATTCCCCCTTTCCGGGTTTTATTCCGAGCGCGTACGGCTCGTCTTACTTAAGTGAATAGCGTTCCGACACCTTCCGCTTTGTCCTGAGGCGGCGGCTCCCTACTTCGCGTGTTGTTTGGGGGGTCACTTTCTCAAATGTAATTTCGGACCAGTAATCTACCCTAGCATGGGAGGGCAGCATATTGGGCGTTTTTTTTCTACGGGTTTCTCTTGTCCGAATTACCCACTCATTATGGCTCGTATTTGTTAAGTGTCTGGAAAATGTTTCGTGCCCGACACCCTGCTTCGAACTATGGCGGAATGTATTTTTATAAAATTAGTTCCACAAACACACCCCAAACGTGTGGTAGCTGAACATTTACCGGGGTTGTTCCCGATGGGATTATGTTTTCCCCTGAAAGATACAGAGTGTAGAAAACACCCCAACAGCGTGTTCTGGTCTCCCCCACCTCCCCCTGTGAGAGCATTTCCAGAGGGGTTGGCCCAGGGCCGCAGATCTGCACAGACTTGATGGCCATAATCTTGTCTTGACCTCGTGTTCCCCCCCTCCCACTATCAGTTTGTTTCTTTTGCAATCTATTGCGTCTTTTTGAGGGCGAGACGAAAATGCCGCCCCCCCTACGGACCGGCATTAATACTTTTTCCCGATAACCCCCCCCGGGCGTCGTTGAGTGAGTCCTCTCAGTCAATTTGATAGAAACCCTGCCAAGACAAGCCCGAACAAAGGACGTCCTCGACGTGTACCGTCTCTTGACCTTCGACCCACCTCACCCAAGAAGAAGGCCCCCCCCATTGGTTTATAAATGCTTCGATGAATTCCATTTTCCCAATTTTGATAGTACTTCCCCTGACAGCGGAACGCGCTCTTGCATCTTAACCAGCACAACTCTCCCAGTGCTTTCATCCCCCCATGTTTTCTTACCCCAGGTCAATTCCAAAAAGCGTGCATCCCTCCAGCGGAAAAACAGAAAAACGCGAGGAAACCGTATTTCTCCTAACCTCCCCCCATCCCAGCCACGAATCCCCCAGTTTTTCTTTTTGGACGTGTAGGGGGAACGTTTACCCCTTCCCGTTTTTTTCTCCACACCCTTAGTTGAAAGATTCTCATCTTCCTTCTCTCCTTGTAGTTTTTTGAGAGCCTTGTAGGGATATATCTGCGAACACGTATTTACGCTTTTATGATGTGTAGTTTGGCTTCTTCTCTTTTAATTTTGGGCCCTCTTTTTTCTTTTGTTTCCTTTTTTGGCTACTGCACGCTTGTGCATGACCTTCTGGTTGGCCACGCTGCTGGTACGCTCGATGGGTGACGCACGATCTGAAAGACTTTGCAGCTTCTATACTGCATCCCCCTTTCCCTCATTTATCATCCAGCAGAACTTCCATGTTTTCCTCTTATTGGGCTTGGCGGCTGACATTGAGCGTTTCACTCCGGGAAGGGGGATTTTGGTGGGGCCAAGTTGAGCTAGGGATCATGAGAACTCCTTCTCCTCATTTCCTGTCGACGTTCTCCGTCTTGAGGCTTTTAGTTTTATCGACTATTGGCGATGAAGAAAAAATAACCTTTAATTACCAAAGTGGCAGCCCCTTTAGTGGTGCTTTGATTTTTACCCAGTAGAACCTCTCATCAATCGAGTTTTTTCCCGATCTAATGTTGTTCCCCTTGTCCCCTTTCCCCCTTATGCATCGGGTTCTACCTAACCACCAAAACGATTATTATACTGCTGGAGCGTAGCAACCCAGAAAGTTCCCCCCTTTTTTTTCCGACCCTTTTCCTTTGGTCTTCCCGCTTGTGATGTAACACCCAGCCCCTATGTAATGCCCCACCTTCCCAGACAACTCCCAGGGATTTTTTGAGGACTGAGCACCAGAGCCATTCCTCTGCTTGACACTCCCCACCTTACCGCGCTCAATCGCATCTTACGCCCTCAGGGCGAATAGTTTTTCCTCTTTAACATTTCTATACAGGAGCTTGCCGCCCCCTCTATCCCCTTTTACCCCCCATCCGGCATTTGTCGCAATGATTAGCTACTACATCTCCCCCTCATCATTCCTTCCCGGCCACGCTTAGACAGAACCAGGTCCGCTACCGCCTTTTCCCCTTTTAACCGCTGTTGTCCCCCTATATTTTTTTGCCTCCCCTGAAGCGAGATTGTCGCGTTATTTTCCTTTAGTTAACTCGATTTTTCCATTTTTAGCTTGGTGGGTCCCGGATTTAATTTTGGTCTTTTTAGTTGACCTTGCGGCTCTCCTCCTTTTCTTTCTCGATCAAGGATCGCCCCCGCGCGACCCCGCCAGTTCCCCCCTATCATTTTGCCCACTCTGGGAGAAGTCAACTTAGACACATCGTGGTTTTCTTCTCGTCATTGGACTTTAGGTCCTTTGTTCTCTTCCGTCTGTGCTGTTTCTCTTTCATTGGCCCCAGTCACCTGTTTCCCCGCCGATAGTGGCCGGACTTCATCCTCAAAATCGAAAAAACAATATCCTCGGACGGCTCCCTGTAGTTGTCACCTTATTGCCAGTTTCCTGCGGGGAAGGGGTCAGTATCTGAGCCTTCCGCTCGCTCCCCGTTTTTGCTGAAGACTGGAGCAGCGGTTTTGAGTTGGCTTTTCCCCGCGGCCTCTTGTCTTATAGACCTTTTCTGTGGCAACCGGGAGGTGTCGACCGGGCTAGAGATCGAGTTTCCCCCCCCTCGTGCATTCTAGGAACTTTCTCGACTTTTTACGGGGACCAACGGCTGACTCGATCAAGCTTTGCTGTGGCCACTTTTTTTTCCGAGGCGGCTCAAGACAGAAAAGATCTATCGTTTTTTTTCCCCCGACCCCCTCTCCATGTTTGGGGTTGGTTGTGGTTTGGGTGTTTTGTGTTTGGGGGGGGTGGGTTTTTTTTTTTTTGTTATTTTTTTTTTTTTTTCACACTGCTACCCCAAAAATTGCCCAGCGCGCCCGGCTCCGTTTTTTAACTCCATCGAATAGATCCCTTCCCTGCAACCCCCCTCTTTCATCCCGATACGGATGCGAGGTCCCCCACGTTTTCGCTGATCATCTTTTTTCGTCTCGTCTTTATTCACGTGGTCCCCCCCCCCCAAAGTTCAGAGGCGGGTCCCCTTCTCTACCCCGCTTTCGAGTTGTCTTTGCCAGGCAAATTTTGCAAGGCCGGAGCACTAATGTATGAGTCTGCGATTCACCCGATCCCCCCACCCAGGCGGCGTTCGTGATGCTAAAAGACATGAACCCGTGCCAAAAGTGAGCCGTCCACTCTTTGACCAGTTGAAACCTTCAAAATCTCACAGGTTCTTTGAGCTCGGCGACCCTGGGCGTCCCAACCCGCCATAAATGTCGGCTCCTTCCATTGCCCTTAACCCCCTGACAATAATTGCCTATGATTGCTCTGCCGCGCACGCGCCTCCGTGACGTCTATCAAAGCGGCCATTCCCTCCCCTCGTCCCAACCTATTCCCCCTGCCGTTTGTAACAGCATCACGCGG
>Ga0179593_1662582_pt1 | contig 12831 bp, 15 predicted proteins | sample CZODoug2_1_08_16_FD_185931 | JGI IMG/M metagenome (GOLD analysis project Ga0179593, IMG submission 185931) | Vadose zone soil fungal communities from Angelo Coast Range Reserve, California, USA - CZODoug2_1_08_16fungal (PacBio error correction) | ecosystem: Environmental > Terrestrial > Soil >... | reverse complement strand
GGTGCCAGTTTCAGTACACTTGCCCCCCACGTTGACGGGATCCAACTTCACCCCCCCCTTCTCTAGGGCTATGTCTTCAATTTCTTTCACGATGTTTCCCCCCACGCACCGCACCGCCGCAGACACGGGCCAAGTATGCCTCCTCTTTTCACCCAAATCCCCCTTCTTCTTGAGACTCTTTTTCCAAAAGCGTTGTATATCCCACCCCTTTACTCCCGTCCCCCGCTTTTATCCTTTCCCCAGCGCGCGACTTAGTTTGGCTGCTTAGATCTCCTTCCCCTTATTCTTTTAGTGTCCCCCCCTCCTGTCGTCTGATCAGAGTTTGAGGAGGCCGTCTCGCGCTACTTGATATTGTCTTTCCTTGTTTGCCAGCTCTTTTTCTCCGTTTTCTTCAGTTGGTATTCCTGCGCCCTTCTCTGGTTTTCCCTGTCGCCTGCAGTATGCGTCAAAACGGTCGTTTCTCTTTCCCACCAGAATCATCCTTTTTTTCAGTGTATTCCTTTTTTTGCTTTTTTCAATTCTCCCTGATTCTCCTCCACAAGTTTTTATATAGCTCGATTCACCAAGGGAGGTCCCACAAGCGTCTGATCAAATATCGTACCCCCATGACAACCATACCCCCTTCCCCAGGCCATTTTTTGGATGTAGCTATGCTACTGGAGACGATAGTCCCACCCCCCTGTCCTTTTCCCTTTGCATCCCTTTTTTACTTTCTTGTTCCTTTCAGTTCAGTCGAACCTTTCCTTTCTTCTTTTTCCTATGCGTCACAGCCTTAGTGACCATCGACCGCCATCGTTGATCCCAACCTGTAGCCCATAAGATGCCTTTTTTTGATATCTTCCCCTCCCTTCTCCTGACTGTTTTACGCAGAAATTATCCAAGCATTTTTCCTTTCGTTCCCTGCAGCCCCCGTTTCTTAACTCTTCGGCTATCTTAGACCCACCCCTGCTTCGATGTCGATCCGGTGCCCATCAACAACTCCCGTCGGTTCATCTTCTGCCCATAAAATTTTGACTCATCTCGATCATCCCGTTTCCGTTTCTCATCAATCAGATGCTATACTCTCGGAACCGGTTTTTCATGCTTTTCAATAGTCGGCGGTTAACTTTGAGCAATCTTCCCTTGTAGTGTCCAGAGGTATGAACGGCGTATCCTTCCTTCGTCTCTTCCCTTGCCCTTTCGCCCGATCGCACCCATTCTTCAATTTCGACCTTTCGTCTTTAGTTCCCTCCCCCTTTCCCGGCCTGTGTGAGTGCCCACTTTTCACGCTGCATTCCACCTCCCCCCCCCCCCTGTTATGTTCTTTCCTTGTGCCTCCTCCGACAAGACCGTTTTTCAGTTTTGCGATAGTTTCCTGAGAGCATTTGAATACTAGCGAGACTGCTTCTTACCCCTCACTTTCTCTCCCGGTCCAGTGACCATTCCTTTCACCCCGGTGAAGACATACATGTTGTCCCTGCTTGTTTTTTTTAACATAGCCTGGATTCTTTCTTATCTTGCTCTGCCCCCCCTCCTCTCCACCCTCAGCGACGGCGATGCCAGCTTTTTCCGAGGTACCGTCACCCCACAACCTTCTATTTTCGCTGTCTTTATTTTTTTTTTTGCTAACTCCTTTGTCTCCCTGTTATCTTTTTCCCTAGAATTCCATTTGCGTGACAAAGTTCGTGATCTCGTGTCCCTTTCCGTCCCTATACTCCACGCTACCCCAGTTAGCGCCTCCCCACCCCCTCCCCCCCCATTCTATCCCTTCGGCCAACAATAAGCGTTTAGCCCCACTTCCGCCACGTTCCCAGGTTTGGCAACCGAACTGGAGTCTCCCTCCCTCAATTTGCTTGCCTTCCCGAGCGTCCTGTTCTCATTGTCTCCTCATGCCTCCACTCTCTTCTTCCATTCCAGGAAGGCGCTCCCCTCGGTTTTTCCCAGCGTCGTCATTCTTTTCGACTGTCGGGTCTGCAAATTGGGGTCGGAGGACATCTGTTCCCTCTAGATCTTTTTAGCGTTTCGTTGTGACCGCGAACGCCCCTCCTGACTCTTCGTTTTTTTTTTGAATGACTTTCTCAGAGCGTTTATTTCTTCGTTTGGAGGCTCATTTACGAGTCGCCCCCACTTCTCTCCCGAAACCCTGTTTTTCACTTGTTATCCAGCCTTATGTTCGCGTGGGTCATTTCTATTTTTTTTTCCCGGTCTCTCGCTTATGGTGAGAGTCTTTCCCAACAGATTATGTCGATGGGCGGCGGTTTTCCTCTTTCGTCTTGACCCCCCCAATAGTCCAACTATACTGCGGTTTTCTCAGTTCCCCCCCTTCTCCCTGCCCTTCCCTCCGTACTCTATCTGACTTCACGACATCTCTTTCCTCCGACCATCCCCCTGTGTTTTGTGCTCCTCCCCGCTCCCGGCTACAAGATTTAGTCCCGGGGGCAGGGATTCTTTTCTGCCACGCTCTCTTTTGCTTTTTTTTTTTCCCCTTCTGTGTTCCCTCTCTGCTTTCGAACATGCGATGGTAAGCCGCTTCCTAGCTGTGCTCTTTCGGGGCCCCGGAACCATTCTTAAATAGAACTTCCTCCTCCCCCCAGAGAGAGTGTCCAAAACTTCCTTTTTGCCCCTTGTCCACTTTCCGCTCATCTGCTTCGGGTAGAAATCTAAAATGCTACCACGTTTTGCCCCCCCACACGCATCTCACCTTCATATTTTTTTTGCCTTTTCACTGATCCACGTGTCAGAGAAATGGTCCCCCCGACCTCCTCTCCCCCTCCCTCCCGTTAATACCTTCCCCTCCCTCATTACGCGTACCTCCTTCAGGTGTTCTCAGCTTTCGTGTTTGGGCTTTCCTTTATGAGACATATATTGCGACTGCCTTCGGTATGAAAGACTTCTAGGCTCTCTCTTCCCTTCCTCGCTCTTTTTTTCTTTGAGAGGTGTTTGCCTGCTTCCGTCAGCTGACCCCATATCTTCAGCTAACTGTCGATTTTGAGAAAGTCCTTCATCCCCGCGTGTTCGCATTGAATGGGCCCCCCCCTACTTTTCCCTTATGGTTCCCCCCACGGACGAACTTTCTTGACGTTCTTCCCACCATCTTCGCCCCCTTTCACCTGTAGCAAGTCCTTTTTACTTTGCATGTTCTTCTTGCAGCCGAATGATGATCCGGTTCCCCCACCCTGAACTCTACTTTGAAGTCTTTCTGGCCTTTCTGAACTTTTTGATCTCTCAGACCTTTTTTATTTCCCCTTAGACCAGGGGTCAACTATTTTTCCCCGCATTTGCGCCGCCTCGGTTCCACGGCCTTCCCCTCAGTGCACCGGCTCGGTGCCAATAAACCCCCCTCCTTCCCTTCGACGCTGACCCGAGTGACAAGAAGTAACCTCCCCCGCTGTATTAAAGAGGGTTTTCTTTCCCCTTTGCCCATCTCCTCTTCCTTTTTTCCGTTAGACAACTTCTTTTTCGCAAGTGTTGCCCTTTCCGCCTATGTCTCTCCTTGACCTTAATTGATTTTGGCTTGCCCCCAACCTTTTTAGGGTAACGGTGCTATATCCTCTCTTTTTTCCCCTACTAGAACAAAGATTTCCCCTGCCTTACCTATTGTTGCCGCTGACCACATCGTCGACAGTTTACCCCTTCGTCTGCTCCCTTTTTTTTATTTCCACCTTAAATCCCCCATGATCATCGCTGATGACCGCATTCCTGATGTCCACTCATTTTTTCCCCCTTTATGTCAATGCTACTGCAGTATCCTAGAGCCATTTGGCGTTCACCTCCTGCCCTCCTTGTCCGCGGACTCTGACTGATCTAGTCTTCGGGCCACCCATCATTTAACAGTTTTCCGTAGTCAGGCTGCCCACGCTGTTCTCGTCCTCTCGCCTTTTTTGGCCGTTCTTTTCCTCCAAGCATCAGTCATCGATGTTATGCGATCTTCCCCTACAGATGCCATTGATTGTTTTCTTTTTTGTGGTTTGGGTTGTTATATTTTTGTTGAGAGGTGTGGGTTTATTGACGGGTCCTTCCCACCCTCTTTTCTGTCATGATTTTGCATCGACGCTAGACCTGCATAGCTCGGCTTTCCCCGATCATTGTTCTCCCGTCCAATAGGAGACTTTGTCCCCTGCACGTCCTTTTCCCCCTCCACTTCTTCCCCCGTTTATTTCCCGCTTAAGTATTTCGCCAGCAGTTGTACTTCTATCGGAATATGCCCCCGTTATCCCATCTTTTATTTGCTTTTTGGCCCGAGGTTCTGTCGCCCAGATGTTCCGATGCTAGCCCTTCCTCTCCTTTCCCACTTTTCCCTTCCTCCTGCTGGATGTCAGTCCTTCTAACTATAGATTACTTAAGAGTTGAACCGTTCCCTGATCCTCTTGCTCTCTCCCGTGATAGTTTTTCCTCACCAGAGGTGTTTTTGGTCACTGGCTGTCCTTACTATGCCCGTTCACTCCCGCGCTTCTTTCCGCCACGATCCTAGTGACCAAGATAGTAGACATCGGAGCCTGACCCCCCCCCTGTTCCAGGATTTCTAGTTGATCTCTGAGCGGGCCGTCCCGGTAGAAGCGCCCCTGTTTCGTCTGAACACCTGCTCCCGGCATTTCTCTTTTTCTCCCCTATTTCCCTTTCTTACCTCTCTGACAAGGCCTATCAAGAGGTTTTCCCAGCTATTCCTTTTGGAATTTTCCCCGCCATATTCTTAATGTTAGACTTCGTCTTCCTTTTTCCCTTGAAATGTCTTTTTTTTTTTTGCTGAGTTTACGGCTTTATAGTTTTTTTTTTTCTTTTCTTTTTTGAGTTACCTTGTACATCCGCCTGCGCCTTTTTCGATGAATCTTTCTCTTGTCTCCCCCCCCGGTGTTCTAAGTTGTGAATGTAAACGGCTGTCCTTTCCTCTTCTGGCTTTGATTTTCTCCCACGGACCTCCCGACCTGTTTTCTGAATTGCCCAGCTCCCTTTCTTCCCCCCCCTTTCCCATTGTGGCACCCTCCTTTATCTTTCTGCCCACTGATCTCAACATTTCATCCCTCTTTCTTTCTTTCTCTCCTTCCTTGTTTGGTTGTTTTGCTTTCGATTCTAATCATGTATCGGCATTTCTTCCTCTATATGAGGCCCGTCCTCCCCTCTTTTCCGTATCCCCCCCTCTTCTTAAATTCCATTGCCCACCATGCCCATCCATATCGGCCCCGCCGTCGGCCATCCTTCCCTCTTTTTTGTGACTGCGCAAGAGACGTTCGCCAGTTCTTCCCGCTCTTTGTGACACCCCTCACAGCTTTCTTTCTCTCTTTGGAACCTACGTCGATTCTCCCCCCCCCCCCTTCCCCTACGTTTTTTTCTTGCGGGCACGCGCAGCCTCCGCTTCCAGAGTCTCTATTATGCCTGCCCGCCCTGCCTCTTTCTTTCGCGCCTTTATCGATCAGCAGCTCGGCATGATCCGTTTGCTTTTTTTTTTTTCGCGCTTATGTGATTCTCATTCGTTATGCGACCTATCTGCATGATCCTTCTTGGCCCCTTTTCTCCTACCCTTCCCCCTCTGGCCCGCAATCAGGCTGGTCTTCAAATCGGTCCCCTTGATTCTTTTTTCCTTTCCCCTAAGTTCGGCGAGTCTCTTACCCATTGTTGAGATCCGACGAGCAGCCAGTTCCTATCGTCTTTCCTTTTTCCCAAAAAATTCTTACCCAGAGAGTATGAATTTCCTGTTCCCATTTCTAGATGCCTGCATTCCACCGGCACGGTCGGTCCGCCCTCTTCCCGTTTGAGAAGGATCAGCCTCGCAAACTCAACGGCTTTTCTGCAATTTTTTTTCTCCTTTTCCTGTCGTTCTGCTTTTCTCGTTCGTTAGGGCCAGCCAAGTTCCCTTCTTTCCCCTCGTTTTTTTGGTTTCAACAGCGGCCTTATGTTTGTCGTTATCGATCTCTACCCTCCTCTTGTGTACGCTCCCCGTTTCCATGGTACCCGCACAGTTTCCACTCATGGTCCTCCGTCCGCCACTTTTTCCCCTTTCCACGTAAGTTCGACGAACCCAGTAGCCGATTCCCCTTTCCGCATTACGTTGAAATTCCCCCCCATCCACGCCTTTTTCTTCACTCAGCCCTTGCCTCCCCTCACTGTGCACGGTTACCCCAACGTCTCACTCCTGACTCCCCCCCCCCCTGTCCCCTTTGTTTTCGCAACCCAGAACTGAGTCTCGCGTCATCTCTTGTCCCTTCTTTTCCCTGTACCCTTTCCTCCCCCCTGATCTCGCTCCCTTTCCTTTTCCAAAGATAACTCCTCTGAATTTCGCTGGTCCCGACCAGCTTCGTCTTCGTTGCCCCCCTTACTCTTAATTTTCTCTTTCTCCCCGCCTTCATTTTTTTGTGTTTCCTTTTTTTGTATACGTTCATTTGCAATCCGCGCACATTTTTTTTCTGTGTTCCTCCTCTCCTGAGCCGGATAACCCAGCCGTCCCCCCCCTACTCCCCTGGTTTTAGCCCATCCGGCCAACTTTCATTTCGTCACTTCACAGCCGACGACTGACTGTAACCCTTTACTATAGTCGGTCCCTGCTTTTTTCCCAAGGGCTCCTAGACCCTCTCCTATTATCCCCCATCCCTTCCCGATTGGACCCTAAGTCCCCTTTTTGTTTCCTCCTTTCCGCTGATTGAGATAGCCGACATGCTGGCATTTTTTTCCCTCTCCCGGCTTCCCGCCACTTCGCCGATTCCAGTTGCACGAACCTTTTCCTTTATCCTTTCAAAAACTTCCTTCTTACTAATTTGCTTTTTTTCCCGCATGATGCTTACTCCTTCACCACCCTTCTCCTTTTTTGTACTGACGTAGCTAGGGCATCGCGAGTCTCTACCTTTCTTCACTTCCCCCCCCTTTTTCTGCTTTTTCCCATGATTTAGGCAAGCCATCCAAGCAATTTCTCTAAGCTCTTTTAGTTCTCTTCCGTTCACCCTGCCAAGTTAAGACAAGGTTAGTCTTACCCCCCACTTTGACTCGATCAAACTTTTTCGCCCCAGATTTCCTCAGCTGCTGGCACGTCCTTTCCACCTTGAGGTTGTAAAGATCTTACCTTCCCTCCAGTTCCCTTTCGTATGTGTTTCTGGATTTTTTTGAGTGCATCTCCTTTTTCTCCTTTCCCCAGCTGCGTCTCCTTTGTTGCAGCCCCCTACCAAGTAGCTCTCTTTTCCCTTCCATAGGACAACTTCCTGAGATTTCGTTATTATTTGGATTACTCACTTCGAATTTTCACGCCACTCGACCTCACTAGTCTTTTCCCTTTTTATTATTTGGTCCCCCCAACTGCAATTGTCACGAGCGTTCTTCTTCATCCCCACATTTTTTCAGTCCCCCCCTGGCGTCCCCCGATCTTCGACATGATTCTTTGCTTTTCCCCCCCCGTCCCCCTTCCTTTTTTCGCCCCCCCCCGCGGTATTCCCTTTCTTCTAGCAAAACAATTGAACAAGCCCCCTCTACCGCTTGGTTCGAGCCGCTCCCGACTTGATAGCCCTCGTGTCCTCTTTTTCCTTTAATTCCGCCTCTCCCTCCTTTTCCTCCTAATGTCCACTTTTTTTGTCTGAAGCTTTGATGGCAGCTTTCCCTGCCCTCGCTTTTTTTTTCTGCGGAAGGAGTGGGACCACGATCTATAAAGAGTTCTTAGTACCCGCCTCATTTACCACCTCTCCGAGCACATTTCCGTCCTCTTTGAAATGTATCCCTGAGACTCCCCATTTATTTTTTTTTTTTCTAACTCCTTCAATCCCCCGCTCCGACCCCATCCCGGGGTCAATATAAAAAAGAATGCATCCTTTTCTCCTACTTCCCGTCCCCTTTTTATCTTGTGCTTAGTACCATACGGTCGTTTTTGACCTACCCACCCTCCTGCTCCCCCCCCCACTCCCTTTGTTTTTCTCCCCTTTCAGCTATTTAGAGGCCCTTATTCCACACGCCTCAAACGTCGGTAATCGACATTCTCTTCCCCCCCTCCCGTGAATACCCGTATTCCTGAAGGATTACCCCCATCACCCATTTTTTGTCCCCGCCCCTTTCCCCATCACTCCCTTTTTTGCCACGACGTGTCTAATCTTCGAATGAATCCTCCTCTCCTCCTCTTTTCTCGCCTTTTTTTAGAAGACGAAATACCGCACCTACTCGCATCATCCAAATATCTCCTCCTTATTGATATAATTCTACTTTTTGGCGGGGAGCTGGCTACAAGTGGTCATATGGACCCTGTCCCCGGCCCCGTTTCGAGAGTTTGGCAAGTAAAGATCTCTTGACCTGATTTTTTCCCCCCCCCCTTCCGCGTGCCCCCCCCCCCCAAATATATGTTCGCGCCGGCAGTGTTCTGTGCACGTCAGTCGGGGCATTCCTTTTTTTTTGCTTATCGTGAGCGATAGCTCAGTAACTTTCCCCACTATTTCGCCCAAAGTTCCCTGCCATGCTAACTCCTTCGCCCTGCGCCTCCTGTTAGCATCTCACTCACTTTGCGTGTTTAAGGCAAGGAGAGACCTCTTTTCATAGAGGTAGTGGAATTTCGGATTATTCTTGCAGATCACTTCATCAGACCTGAGGATTCCGTGTAAGCCATGTTTAGAGCTGCAACTGAAGACCCCCGTTCCCCCCTTTTTTTTTCAATACCCTTATTCCCGTATAAGGAATTATTTCCCCGGCGTCACGAAAATAGTGGCCTCCCCACATTTATGACTCCCCGATTTCCTCCATCCGTAAGTCTTTTGCACACAAGATCTTCTCCACCGATAAGAGCCCCACCAATAATCTTGAGTTGCCCCGCAGCTTCAGTACTGCCTTCACTTTTACATGGAATTTCCGATATTTGTTGAGTTTTGATTCGGTGAGTTCGACCCTCCCCCCCGCTCGCTGTCCAAGTCGAAGCGGCCGATTTCGGCCAAGGAGAGGATCCCTGCTAAGAGTGGGAGAGTTCTTTCCCCCCCGGGGTTCCAAGATTAGGAAGGCTTTGATCTCCCCGTTTTTTCGGGGTGTCTTTCCAGCCCCCTGATCGCAGCCTTAGAGCAGAGTCTTCCTCCCCCGCTCGTGCCTTTCCGAAACTTCTACTTCCGCCGACTCACATGCTGACGGTTTGCCCTGTTTGGTTATCCCCCCCTAGTCTAGGTGTTAGATCTTCCAAAGTTCCCCCCCCCCTAAAGTTTTTTTTCTTTCCCTACTGGAGAGTGCTATTCCAGGTTTTCCCCAGTGTGACAAAGAACGAAATTCCAACGACCCAAGCAAATCCTTGGAGTTTTTTTACCCGAGTTTCGTGATCTTTTCCCCCTTATACTTATCTGAAAATCCTCTTTCGCCATTTCTTTAGGACGCATCGTGACTACAATTCTCCTTTAAAGAAGCATCCCCCATGATCTTGAAGTATTGCCCCATTTTTACGATTCCGATCTGTCTTATGAGCTCTTCGCATCGTAATCCCCACGCTTTTCCCTGCTGTGAGCGGCTGATATTTTTTATCCCACGCCTTGCCAGCCCCTTTTTCGGCATCGTTCGAGGAGGTCCCGCCGTCTGATTCTTGCTGCGCTCTTGTGATTAGCGACAAGGTCCGCTACTGCAAGTCCCCCTGTCCAGGCCCTCACCCGACACCCAGTTTCTGCTTCCAGAGATCGCACGAGTCTGGCCCGCCCCCCCCGAAATTAGAAATGGGGGCCCGTATAGCAGCACTCATAGGATGATGTGGAAAGAGGCGGTATAAGATCTTTAATCCAGGAGGTCCTTCCCCTTTCGGTCTACGACCTTTTTAATATGCACCCTCGAGCTGACCCTTTTCCTTTTTTTTCAAGATCTCTGGTTAAAGTGTATTGGCGTATCTACGCCCCCTTTTTACACTTAACGTTTCCCCCTATGATGCGGTTTTTTAGCATTTTGCGTCCTTTGGATCCTTTTTGGCCCCTTTCGACGGTATTTGGTCCTCGTCAGATATTTATGTGTAAGAGTGCTCCCTGTCTTCAGAAAAGATCTCATAGATAATTTTTCTCTTTCGCGTCCCTTTTAGCCCCACTCGCGCTGTCATTTTTGGTCCCTTCCTTCTTTTCTACTTTTAAAAGAAAATGCGAACTGTTTCTCCCATCTTCTTTTTCCCCTTTCCCCTTAGAGAGCAGTTGAATTTTTTTCGATTCTACCATCCTCTAATGCTAGCCACTCATCCGCCGTTGTTTTTCTACCCTCTGCACTGGCCGTACTTTACAAAAATAAAACCGCAACAACCCCCTTGTCTCCAGTCTGTCCTTTGGATCCCTTCCCCCCATCCGATGTACCTCGATGCATAGCTTACCCCCCTCGGTCTCCCCCGTTCCGCTGTCGTTTTGCCCCGACTTGACAAGCAACCCCCTTTTCACATGGGATCCTTCTCTTTTGTTTTCCTTTTTCACTACCAGCCCCTGCTAATTAACGAATAGAATCTTTTGCGTGATAATCCCCATTCGGCAATGCCTTTTTTTGTATAGCGGCCCTCCTCACCGATCAGTTTCTTCTTACGTCCTTTGAATAACCCCGAAGAGAGGCTCCCGTACTCGCGGCTCTGACCACTTTTCATCTTTTTTTTTTTTTTTAGGCTTATTGTGAGACTATTTAAGCGCCGTCTAGCTTGGAGACCTCCCCCCCCTCCCCTTTTCCCTGCCTCCCCGTTCCCCCCTACCCCCAAGAAAACAGAGCAGGCTGATATTCCCTTTGCCCCCTTCCTCTTTTCCCCGTTTTCAACCTCTATGTGAGAAAGATGTGATTCCCGATCATGCGCGTTCCTTTTTCTTGTTAGACTTTGGAGACCAGGACACCTTAGGATTCTAGGATCGTGAACTTACCCCAGCCCCTCCCTATACGACAGTAAGTCTCCTGCATTTACCTATTCAACATTTATATTTTTTTTCCGTCTTCTTACGCTTTATCCTCTTCACACGGACGAACTCAATTGGCTTTCATACCCTGATTTCCTTTCTTCTTCCTTTTTTTTGCTGTTTTTTTACGCTACTTTTTATGGCCAATCAGAAAGATCCGTTTTTATTCCCTCGTCCTTATTAGACAGAAGTATATGACACAGATGATAAGTTCGCATCTTCTATCCCCTCCTTACCTTTAGCAGTAGACACGAATCTATTCTTCTTAAGCTCGAGATCTTCCGACCTCTCCTTCAGGACCTTCTCTACGGTGCTTTGCCACGATGTCTACAACCTCCCCCCCTGTTTCCTCTCCCCTCCTTTTTCCGCCCGCTCCCACCCCCCGACTGTCCCCTAATCAGACTCTTTTATCCGTAATCCGCTCGCCCCTGGAGAAGTTCGCTTCATGCGAACCAACTCGCGTTCCACTTTTCCTCCACACTTTTCCTAAGCTTTAATTTGATTTAACCCTCTAGTATCGTCCCCCAAGCCGAATTGTCGACTGCTTTCTTTCCCGTACCCTCGTATGATATGGTTTGTCCTTTTTTTCTTTTCGACCCAGTGACCTCTCGCGTGTTAGCTCATCCCTAGAGCCACAATGTCCGAACGCTGAGGTGCTGGCCCCCTGAGAGAGGGATTTTTTTTTCTTTTTTTTTTTTTCTATTTGTAACCGCTGCCGTCACCATCGTACAAGCGCTACCCCCCTTACAGCTTTCTGCGCCTTCTTTTCTTGCCTAATTCACACTCCCCCACCCCCTTCTGACCTCCTATTTGCGCCTCCCCGGGAGAATTGACAGACGGTTTTGGCCCTAATTTTTCTCTTCAAGCCAGGCTTTGGTTTTCATTGGTTTAGCCCTCTGGCGATTGATTTTTCCTCACCTTCCTGTATTGACGACCAGGGTCTGCTACAGTTTCCCCGACAATAAAACCGGAGCCCCCCCCTCCCCTTCTCGTCTTCCCTCTACGCTGACCCATGCTTCGCAACTTTTTTTGTTATTCGGCCACAGTATTCTGTCTAACTCTGCTTTTATACAACCTGGCAGATAGCTGTTTTTTTCGCACTCTCCTCGCGACTTTTTTTTTTTTTTATTACTGCCCCTCTCGCTTCTATACGCTATCACTTGCGAGCGCCCCCCCTAAGACTCAGCTTCCCTTTCCAGTAGTTTTTGGTGATTACACGATATTTTTCCACGTTTCCCCCCCCTGACTTCATCGTTTATAGAGAGCGGGTTAGTGTAGCTTATGAACCTTTGCGTCGTTTCCTCGGTCCGTTTTCCCCGCCAATGCATTCCACCCCGATGGCAACTGTCAAGTTACCGACTGAGCCTCTGCCTTTCTTTGATTCCCCTTACTGACGTTCTCCAATACGCCGCGATTCAGGTCCCCTCCCCCTGAGGCCATCTGACTCTATGAAGTCAGAAAGCCAACAGCACTTAGGTCTTCTTTCCCCCCTTCCTTTCTCTCCCCCTATGGTTTTGTAACCGTCCGCAAACCGCAAGAGCAGAGGTTAAGGTCTTATTCTTGCCCCTAGTTTACTGGGTTACAAGATGACCTCTCCCCTTAGTCTTGCCTTCCTTTTCTGTTCGCGGACCCCTCCCATCTATCCTGACTTTTGATTCCATTCTTTTTTTGACGTAGTGTAGTCAAATTTTCTTTCCCCTATTTTTTTCCCTCCAAGCCCCCCCGTCTGTTTTCACTTTTTTTCTTTGTTTGTGCAAATAGTTTTTTTTTTTTTTTTTTTTTTTTTTTCCCCTTTTTTTTTATTTATTTTTATTTTTTTTTTTTTTTTTTTTTTTTTTTTTTTTCAGCTAGCGTCTTTAACCACCCTTTGCGCCGCAGTTATCGTTCCATGCCGCTTCTTCTTGCCTGCTCTTCTTTTGCTTGCTTCTCGGATCTGGTCTCTTTCCCGCCCCCCGATCTCATCATACCAGACCCCGGCCCATCGAGCCTCCGCTTTCCCATGAGCTACTCTGTTTACTTC
>Ga0179593_1439337_pt1 | contig 12831 bp, 14 predicted proteins | sample CZODoug2_1_08_16_FD_185931 | JGI IMG/M metagenome (GOLD analysis project Ga0179593, IMG submission 185931) | Vadose zone soil fungal communities from Angelo Coast Range Reserve, California, USA - CZODoug2_1_08_16fungal (PacBio error correction) | ecosystem: Environmental > Terrestrial > Soil >... | reverse complement strand
TCGCCACGTTCCCTTGTTCACCTTCGCCGGCCTTTTTGATCAGTATTTGGCGCCTAAGCCGCCCATCCTTCTCCTTCTAGCTCAACCTCGCGACTATGAGCTACCTTTTTTTTCAGAGTCCTGCAGCTCGGCATGCATCCCCAGATGTGAGAGCTATCTCTTTTCTGCGCGTGCGCGACCGGTGGTTTTTGGGATCCCTTTTTAGTTTCAGCCATCGCCCTTCGTTATGTATGGTCACTTTGGCAATCTAGACGGGAAGACCAGGATCCCCTGCTAATCCGCGCCTGGTCATGAGAGGCCCCTACAAGCACCCTTCAGCTCGAGTTGCCTCGCTTGAACGTACAATTTTTCTTTCTATTTTCGTCCGGGATGAACGTCGCTTGGAAGTTGGTGCAAATCCAATAAGGCTTTCGATTCTTCGTTATCACCCCGTCACGACCGGGCGCGTCCTGATCCAAGCTTCTCCTCATACTTAGAATATGCGCCCCACAACAGAGAAACAGTGCCGAGGAGCCAATCATGGCTACTTGAGTTGAAGTGCCAAGAATTTCCCATTGTTCTAGTTATGAAACCCCCGTTTTGGGTTGACCGGTCCCGCTAAACGCGTACCTTTGGAATTGCTTTAGCCTCTATGACAATTCTACGATGACAGCCCCCCCCGTCCGCCACATTGCGCGACCTTCATCGTTGAGCCGGGCGGCGTGATCTTATTTTTTTGAGATACGTCGTTGAAAGATGGACAGATCGCCTTGCTTTCTATTTTAAGCCGTTTTTCCCAGAGGCCGTATGACGACCCAAGTAAATCATGTAGAACAAACTTTTCGATTGGTGTATGCCTACAAGCCCCCTTTTCGTTGCCTGTCCCCTACCATTGCCCCTCTAAAGGGAAGAGAGGTCCGTTTGCTCCTCCAAAGGGCCTTGTTGCGCCCCACAGAGATTTCTTTGAACCCCGGTGACGTCTGGCGGAGGACTCAACCACGTCTCACCCACTGTTACATCTACAATCTTTATCTGAGAATTGCGACCCTAATGTCCCTATTCCCAATTGGGATCGTGGAGCCGCGGAATCACCCCCCACACGGCAAGCACCATATCATGGCGGCGGCCCCGTCTGGCCCTCCACCCTTGGAGGACTACTTAAGCGTTCTCCGAAACTTTTTGTTTTCTCTTGACCCGTCCCTTAGTCTGGCTTTCCCGGTTCAGATAAGCCGAGGGCTCTTTTGAGACCTCTGATCCGCTATTTTGCCCTGGTCTTATCACTCAAAGTGTCCTTTCCTGGCCATACACACCCCCAAAAACCACCCCCCAACAACACCACCCCCCCCCCCCCCAAACAACCACCCACCAAAACCACAAAAACACCCATCATTTCAACCCCCCCCTTATGCCCTTAGTCTTTTTTTCCCTTTGTTAAGTCTGATGCTCCCCCCCCCCTCCTTATTACATGACCTTTTTCTGTCGAGTTTTTTCCCAAAACCCCCCGGAATTCGTTTGTCTAGCCAACCTCCCGGTTTACCCGTTTGAGCTTGGCCTTCTCCCCCCTGCCACTCCCTCAATCGAAGGGACTTGGTTCGTTGAAAATTTCCTCAGCACTTTGTCCTAACCCCCCCTCTCGATTAGACTGTTGTTCTAGGGTTTACTCGCGCGATTTTGGAATTCCCCCGGCCGGTCGTCCGCCTCCACTGAACTTATACCGCTCCCGTTCTTTTTCCGCGGGTACCCCCATTTGCCTGCTGTTGTCACGAGGTATTGAATAGCATCTTAACCCGGAAATTTGGCAGATCTTGTTTTCCACAGTCAGGGCCCGTATTTCTTTTTTTGTTTTATTATGACTATTCCGAAGGATGAGGCCTTCCGCAGTTTTTTCCCGCTTGTTTCAAGTGTTGATAGGGCAAACGATTCTTAACCTGTTTCCCACAGCCTTTCTTTCCCTTATCACCCAGCCTGACCTGTCACCCATTTGGACAAAGTTAAGCCTATAGCCCGTTGCCGTCTGCTCTTTTCCCTGCTCAAGAGATGTTTTGGTTTTTTGAAATAAGGCTAGTCTTTTGATGTCCCTTGCCCATACCCTTTGACTAGCACAACGCCCCTCAGTTTTTTCCTACCCCCCTTTTCCACTCAGGACCGATGTAACCCGATCCCCACACTCCGCACGTGGCAATCGTCCCCTTGGACCCCCCTCCTCGTGAATTCGCCGCGGACACAACGGTGGAATTTAGTCTCCCCCACCTTGGTCTACCCGTCCCCGTTTTCTTCTCAGTAGTATTATACAGATGCAGGCCTGGGCAAATACTCGCCCTCTTCCTCCCCCCTCCTCTCTCTCCCACGCCCTATAACTGGGGCCCAATCCCCCGAGACCCCCCCACCCGCCCCCTATCATCTCGTTCTTTCTCCCCCCCCCCCCCTCTCTCCTTTTTTCCCTCAACCCAAATTCACTTCCCCCCTATACCTCCCACCTATCATCTCCCCCCCTTACGACTTTACGCAACCCAAACCCAGAAACGCCTTTCTTTCTCCCTTCATTTCCAAGAATGTTTCATAGCTCCCTTTCCTTACCTCCGTGTGGTCCCCGTTTACCACCCTCCACAGGTTCTATTTCCAGCCCCCGGGACCTCCTACCCCAGGTAACTAAAGTCCTTCTTCCCCCCCCCAGCACAGCTCCTCCCCCTTCCCTCCATCGAATACCTCCCCCCCGGAGCAGAATCCCCTTTTATCTTGACCCGAAGTTCTGTATGTTCACCACCCCCCCGGTCCCCGCCCCCCTTGCCCCCCGTTACAGAATTCTTTCGTTTTTAAAATGACCCTCAGCGTCCGTCCGTCCCCCCCCCTCTACCCCTATTTACATATTTTTTTCCTCCTTAGTTACCGAAACTCCGTATGTCTGCGCACACTGAATTCGTCCTCCCCAGGCCAATTCGTGTGAGCCCGATGCTTCGGCGCTTTCGACTTTTTTCCTTTTCCTGCTTCTAAAGCGTTAATTCCAACATTTCGGCCTTAGCTTTTCGACCTATCCAGCGGCCCCCCTGTCATACCGTCTAGTGAAGTAGGGCCGGCAAGTTTCGGCGCCTCACACTGATTTCCCCGACTCGTTGACCCCTCGTATCTTTTGGGACCCGCCCGTTTTACTGCCTTTTTGTGTAGGACCTTTTGTACTGAAATGGATCTCGCCGCTATTCTCGATTTTTTTCGATATCCCCCTGGACTTTCTCTTTCGATTTTCGTTGTTTTGATAGCGGAGGAGCTTAGGCCTACGAGACCTCTTCCTCCTTCTCGTAGTCGCATCGGATTCCCCGAGAAACTTTCTTTTTAACAGCCCCCTTTGCGTTGTCGCGAGATCTGATTAATATGACCCCCCGGATGCCCCATTTCTTAGTATCGGAGACAGCCGAGTGATCTTAAGGGAATTCCCAAGCTCCTTATAGCGACCCTTTGTTTTTTTTGTCTCTACTCTCTTTTTTTTGTCCGCGATTTCATTACCTTGGGCGGACCCCGATAACTTCGGTTTAGCAGATCCCTTGCGAATGTCCACTCATAGTCCCCGCTCCCGTAAGCTTTCCTGTCCCTTCTCCCCCCCTGAGTCATGTGGCTCATAGCGCCCATAATGGATCGGCGTCCCCGTCAAATCTCCTTCAAAATCATTTCCTCCCCCATGCCTTTCCCGACTACCACTGTACTTCTTTTAACCGACAGTTGACCCACTTTTTCTTTCCCTGCCTTTTATGTTGCTTTTTTTACCTCCCCCATTTTCCCCTGTTCTTTTCCCTCCCCTTCACCCAATATCCCCTAGTTGAGCCGGGGGATCCCGCCGTCCCTACAGTCGGTACTCGTATTTTTAACGTTAGCTGAAAAAAAAGGTTTGGTCGACCTGGTTCCGTCGATAACTTTTCACCCGTAGCCACCCCCCCCCCCGTAAGCACACCCGCTAAGATTTCCCCCTTATTCCCCGAGGAGTCGCAGGAGTCTCCAATCTCTCCCCAGCTCTTTTTCTGCTCGCCCCCCTGACCCCTAGAAACCTCCCCAGATGGATCCCTAAAAGGCGAGATCCGACTAAACTTAGGCGGCTTGACTACCCGTTCGCCCACAGCCCCATCCAGCCACCGAATGGCCCGCCGATCGGCAATGCCCCCTCTTAGGCGGGTCGCAGCTTCCGCTGTTTATCACTGTCTTTTTCCCCTCCGTGATCAATTACGTAGGTTGGATCTCCCGCGTAAGATAGGGAGGCAGTACTTCCACCCCGCAGTTTGCCCTAGCCCCCCCGTGATTTTTTCCCTCCTTTGACACTTTCTGTTCACCTCCCCAAAAGTTCAGGTCGCTCATAAGAGCCGTTTTATCCTCCCCTCCTGCCTGTCACTACTTTATCTTAGAAGGTTAAAAGACACAACCCCCCCCTCCTCCGGGACATTTTATTTATTCCCTTCTGACTTTCTCCTTCCCTTTCTTTTCCTTGTTTTGAGTTGAAGATAGCTTCTATTTTTCTTTCTTTTTGCCAGTCCCCCCCCCCCCTTTATTTTTTTCCCCCCGTCCTGCCCTTGCCACCTTCTAGCAGGACTTTAACTTTTTTGAATGTCTCATATGTCCCCCCCCAATTTTCCTTTTCTTCTCTTTCCGGCAGGCCCTTCCCCCACTCCCTTTACCGTTTACGGACCCCCCCTACCCCCGACCCCCCCTTCTCGTGGCGAAACCCCCCCCTCTTTCTTTTTTTTTCTGTCTACTCCCTCTGAACCGTCTTTTCAGTGGTCAGATGGACCCCTGTTACACCGCCCCCCGTTCGTCCCCCCCGACACGCCTCCCATACAGAGTAGCAGATTCCCGCGCGTTTGACCTTAGTACAGATGCCTTGACTAAGAGTCTTCAAATCCTGCCGTCCTTCGAAATTTTTCCAGATTCCCCCAGACCTTTCTTCCATCTCCTGAATTCTTTTTTCAGTTTCGCTCTTAATCTCTTACCACCCATTTTTGCCCAACATGTTTCTCCGCGTAACCCTGGTGGTTTACAATTTCCCAACGCACCTGATTACACGTTCCCTTTGCCCTTTGAGATAGCCCCGCAGTCCCCCCCCCCCCTAGTCCTGGCCTGCTAACCACGCCCCGCTCCCATCTTCCCAAACCCTCCCGTTTTTATGTTTTTTACCTCCCTTTCCGTAGCCCTTCACCCCTTCCCCCCCGGAAGTTCCCTGAACTGGGTCCCCTGTGATCATTTTCCCCGAGACAGCTTCCCTTCCCTCGACGCGACCCGCTTCCCCTCTCTCGGACGTGGATCAGTCCTTACTTTGCCAGGCCTCCCCTTTCCATGAGGCCCAAATTCCCCCCCTCTGCCGTAACTAACCCAAAGTTTTTACTTCTTCCCGTCGACTTTCCTTTTTTCCAAGACCCTCCCTCGTATCTGGTTCCACTTTTACGCAGTCGTACCAATCCCCGCACAACATCTGACACACTGTCTGCATTCGCCCTCTACTGTCTCTATCCGCTCCGTATGACCCTCCCCTTTAACCGTTGAATGAGACAGCTGTTTCTCCCCGACCTAGCCCTCTTAGATTCCCGCCGGAGGCACCATTTCCGGCCCCCGAGTGCGCAGGCCCCGCTCGAACGGCACCTCTTCCCCAATGATTTTGCCTGCGAAAGAACACGGGAACATACCCCCCCAAATGCTTCTGATCCCTTACTACTCTCCAAAACATATGTGATTCCATAGTCTCTCTCCCTCGAACCATTCATTCATCTGTCGCTTGCCTCTTGCCCTGCGTCCAGACCGCAGCTTAGAGACCCCCCATGTAAAGCTGCCCCCAAGTCTTACCCTTCTCGTGCCGAAAATGGTTTTTCTTGCCTTCTTCCAAGCTGTTTCAACCTGATTATAGATAGATCCCTCTAGCTCATGTCACCCCTTCCCCCTGATCCCCCAGGCTTTCTATATCCGGCTTTTTCTCATTTATAGACTTACTCTGGATTTCCTTTGTCCTCGCGCCCATTTCCATCCCTTGCGGATATTTTTTCGAGTCGGCCAACGCATGGACCCTTGACCGCAACCCGTTTTTCCTTCCCCACTCGTCCCTCTTCTATTTTATTTCCCCGCACCACACCCAAGAATTGGCCGCTTTCCCAAGTACAAAGACAGACAATCGCCGTCAATAGCCCTTTTCCTTCCTCGTATCCCATGATACCCCGGGAAACCCCCTTGGCGACTGTGTATTCACCTACCTTCCCGCCCCCTATGTAGCGGTCCCCCGTCTTCTCCCCCCCTGGTTCTGATCTGCAAGACACCCTTATCCTCGTTACTCGTTTGCTCCCCGGCTTCGACTACCCTGAATTTGCCCCAGGATTCTCCTTTCAACTTTAATCCGCCGTGAAATTTCTCCCCCTCGCCGCCAGATCCGCCCCCAAGCGCCCCTGAATTCCCCCCTGACCATTGGTCCCCGCTTATCTCTCAACGCCCCCTCCACGGATGCCAGTGAACTGCCCCAGCCTCTCTCCCACTTTTCTTTGTTGCTCTTGATTTGGCCCTCCCCTGACTGAGCCTGGATTTTTGTGGACTGACTGGGACCCCGAACCTGACTAGGGATGACTCTTCAGGTCCCCCTCCTTAGCGCACCCAACCGAGTACCCAAATAGGGCCCGAGAACTCCTGAATAGACTTCTCTCTGTTTGAAGTCCTACTTGATTTGAGCTGAGGCCCGTATTTAATATATTCCCACTGATCTCTTGAGTTTAGCTGGTCCGTTTTCCCCCCTCGCCATTCCTGAGGCCTTCCGGTACTAAGATCTCCTCGGCATATATGACGGCGTCCTTCCCATAAGACTGATTGGTCTAGCGCCTCTCTCCCTCTTTACTACCCTCCCCCCCCCCTCCCTTGTTGAGAGAGATGCCTCGGTAGTTGCCATAGGGCTGTCTGATTGATCGATTTGCAAGAGGGATCGGTCGACTTTAAGACCGCCTTCCTCCTCGAGCTCCCTCGATTGAACCTTCCTCGGATAAACCAGGTCTTTGGTTTCCGCGCGCTGCCCCCCAGTGCAAAAAAATCTTTCTATATAATATTGTCCTGTCTTTCTCTTTCCTAGGCATCGAACGTCTTTTTTGGTGTTGGTTTTCGCGTTTTGCAACTGCAGTCAACCCTCCCTTCGTTGTTCTAGGACCCTGGCTCCCACGACGCGCCTATCCCACTCGATCCAGTCCGCTGCCCCCCGAAGATTGCGACAGTGACTAACGTACAATCCTTCCCCTTCTCCTCTTTTGTCTGCCTTGCCCCCACCATTGACCATACTTCTGTAGGATGACTCGCCCACTTAAGGGCAATCCCCCTTCCGGGTCAGTCTCTTGCTTTCGCACCCCTACCAGAGCCCGGGCTCTTCCCTTCCTTGACCCGATCCTTTTCCCTGTGACTTTTCCCCTACTCCCACCAAAATTTCCGCCATTCCCCGAGTCACAAGACCCATTGAGCCTTGAAGGCCTATCTCTCGGCGGCCGTCCCCTTTTGGCCCTGCCCCTCAGTTTTTTCCCTTGCAAAAACTTCGTCCTCTTTTTGTCCCGTTCCCACAAAGTCGGTGACCGGTGGCTCCCCTTTTCCAATGCGGTGCTTCTCCGCCTGGTCCTCCTTATGTGACCCCCCGCTCCCTCATACATTCGCGATTTCTAAGTAAGCCGTCTGCGTCTGCTAGTTGCCGTTGTTTCTCTCACCCCCCTTTCTACTCCAGCTTGCATCTTGCTATATCGAGCTGTTTCTCAGTTCCCTCTTTGCCGCCCCTGTCTGCCCCACCATTTCCCCCAATTGTCGCTACCACCCGCGTGGGCTAGAGGCTTAGCCATTTCACACGCTTGCTTGCTTGCCCCGCTTTCAAGTTTAGTGGCCGTCCCGATCTCCTTTTAGGACCTAAGCACCTCTTTTTCGTGCTTGACTTTCACCCCTCCGTCTTCCCTTGCTCGGCGGCGTTCACTCTTGCACGCTTCGGTTTTTCCCTCCCGCTGAACCTCTCCCTGGCTCGGCGACCGGTTTGCCCTTCTTTTCTCCTATTTTCACTCGTCAAGGATTCTCGCTTCCGGCCCGTAAGGCCACCCTTTCTCACCTTCTTCTGCCCTCGCGTCACACATCCCCCTCCCCCCCCTCACCGGGTGGATTTGCAGCCTTGAAGTAGCCCGCCGTCCTCTACGCTTTCCCCCAACTTTTATTTTCGTAGAACGCTCTTGAGATTTGTCCTCTTTTCCCGTCATCCACCGCTATTGGCTTCTCGATTCGATCACGAGAGGAGACCTGAATTATTCTTTCCTCTCACCCCAAGCTCTTCCTTTCCCCTCATGATGACACCATGAGGAGGTTACCTCCTACCCTTTTCTTTTGGTTTTCACCCTCAGTTTCCTTCTTTTTGTTGAACTCTGCGTGTTCACGGCGCTACCCCGTGTAAGCAGCTGTAGGGCACCGTCCGCCTTAGCCCTGCCCCGTCCCCCGGAGACGCGGGTATCTGTCTTACAAATGGCTTTCTATCTCCCCCTTTTCCTGCCTTAATTCACAGCTTGATTCGGGTCTTAGTTACGTGAATCTAAACGGAGTGCGTTCCCGCAGTTTGGCGGTCCTGATTTGCCCTTTTTATTTGTACCTTTTTAAGAGCTTTCGTTTCGCCCCCCCTCCTCCCCTGTACCTTCCGACTGACTGCCTTCTTTAACGATTAGGTGTACGGTGCTTGCCCAATCGCCCACCAGAAGTAACAATGATTTACTCCCCTTTTTACGTTTCGGTCGCTTTAATGACAACTTAGTCCTCTACGCGAGGTAGATTCCGGCATCCCCCAGCTCTGCGGGACCAGTCGAGGGCAGGCTCTCCTTACACGCAAGTTTGTTACCTCTTTTGATTCTCTTCTGACTTCCAGTTGTTCTTCTAAATTATTTTTCAAGATCGTTGTCCTTCCCCCCCGTGTAGGTCACCCCGGACTTTAGCTACGATTTTAGTTGGACGGCCCTTGACGACTCTATTCTTGGTGTATTTTCTCCATCAAGCACCTGACAGCCCTCTCGGCCACTCCTACCCCCCTCAAGTAAGATTTCCTTGACCAAATCGCCGCCGATTCCAAGCTCCCCCCCTACGACCCGTCTGAGAAATGAAGAGATATCCCGAGGCCCCATCTTCTACTCCGGACCAAAAGGTTTCCTTCTCACATTTATCCCCAGTATCTGGCGCTGGTCATACGCAAGGGTTCCTTCCACTCCAAGTGACCTTTCTTCTTGTTCTACTTCCATTTCGTTCGGAGAAGATGCTTCCCTCTAATCTTCCCCTGCCCCCCATCATTCCATCAAGTAATTTTTAATCGCCGACTAGTGTTGCCCCCCCGAAACGTTCAAAGCGTCTTCCCCTCTCAGCTGTAAGGTCGCGCTTTTCCCCCCATGCAATATCCTTGCCCCCTTTTACGGCTCCCATACACGGTTTGCTGTTCTCTTTTTCCATCACAGTGATCTGTACCACCGTCCCCCCTGCTGTTTGTGGCCAATTCGACATGTGCGACCTTTTCCCTACCTCTTATTAACCTATTTATTGCCTTTACAGAAAACTTTACCCCTGGATTCGATAGTCCTTCTCAACTTTCTCGAGCGTACCGTTGTTCTTCTCACCTCCCCTTCTTCCTTGATTGCTTTGAGTGACGATCCTTCTTCGCAGCCGTGAAAGATCTTTTCTTAATCGCCTTCACCACGGCACGTACGTCTGCCCCTCCTCCTCGACATTTCAGTGTCCACCTTCCATTCCGCGCCTATCATATGGACGCTTTTGCGACGAGAAATTCACGGAGGCTTAGATCGCTTGCACTGCTTGCTTTTCCCCTCTACTCTCGTTTTTTTCTGACCCTCTGAAATTGCGCCCCTCATTCGATGACTGCTCGACCATCATCTCCCTCTTTTAATCCCTTCTTTTTGTTTTCCATTGCCTTTATATGCTTCTCTGGAGACCGGATCCGGCAATTCTACGTCTGCACTCTGACCCCGACCCCCCCGGGAATTTTCCTGAAATGTGCTTCCCCCGCGACGGTTTCACTTTGTATCTTCTAAGGAGGATGAGGGATCCTTAACTCTCCTTACTTTCTCTGTTTCTGCCTTGGCCTCCTTCGGAGAGGTTTAGCTAAGTGCATTCTGTAATAATCAGTCTCTTTCCTTTTCAGCTTTCTCCCCTTTCCCCCTCGTCCCCGCTTTTTTCCGGCAACCTCCCCACCCCTCCGGTATGGAACATGCGCTCGCTCGCGCTAGTTCACCCCCTTTTTGTCCTTATTCCGCGCCTCCCCTTTTGTACGTGCAACAGACCCACCGAAACTTAATATGGTTGATCCCCCCCTTCTTTGCATCCCCCCAAACCGTGATGACCTTCCATTTGTCCCAGGGACTGCCCCCTCTCCCGTCGAGTTTCCCATGCGAAACTACCAAGCCGTATTTCTCTCCACGTTGTACTTCCCCGCAGTTTCGGCCTTATACTGTTTTCCCCCTTTTCGACCTTTGAAATCACGGAGTGACCATGGGCGTTTTTTCTCCACTCCCCCTCGGCCCACTTCCCCGTTAGAAAGGTAATGCCTTACTGTCGTCCGGACATCTTCTCCCTCTACTCAATCCACCTTACTAACTCATCTTAGCCCTAGAGCCCCCCTTCGAGAGTACCTTTCCGACTAGCATCGAACTTCCCTCCCCTTTGGTTTTTTTTACTCGCAATGTCACTCGCGTCTCCCCGGCACTTGTCCCCTGTGGTTTTCTCCGGCATCGTCAGTCTTCGCTACCAAATTCCCTCTGCCTTGCGTCCCCCGAGTCTACGTTCCGGACAGCCCCAGATATCCCTATCTTTTCCTTTACTGATTAAATCCCCCTGCCCTCCAGAGCCCTTATTTCTTTGCCCCCCTACTCCCAGTAATTTTTATCTTTCTACCTTTTACAATTGACAAGGCAGTTGAATACTACTCCTCCTTATTCTTGGCTGTGTTAAGCAGCCTTTTCCTAACAACCCACTTGCCCCCTCATACGCCTCCTGTCGCCGCTCCTCTATCTTAGTGTTCCTTCTAGTCGCTCTTTGAAAACATAGCGTTTCCCAGTTTCCGTGCTTGATTTCCTTCACTGCAACACGTTCTGTGCACAAGACACGCTCGCTCCCATCTTTAAATTTCCGCGGCCCTATCCCGGAATGGTCACCGGACCCCCATTCCCCGCGCCCTTATGAACGCCCAGAACAGAATTTCCCAACCATTCGAGCTTTCTGCTTCCTTCTTCTCCAATGGGCAACACCCTGAATACCCCTTCCTTCCTCCTGTACGTTTTTTCCAGAACAAGTGACAAACCGCTGGTCCCCGACCACTGATCAGCTGTTTTCCAAATAGGAATGGTGGCCCACTCCCCGCCCGACAGTCCTCTCTGAACCCCGGGTCATCGACTCTCCCCCTTCTGTATCTTTTTCCCTCTTTCCCCAACCTAGGTCACTTGGATGGCATCCCTAAGTATCTCTACGATCCGATACCATCTCCAATCGATTATGGCGCCCCTTCTTCAAAGAAACAATCTCACCCTCTCTTTTTCAAAGCAATAAAGTTTAGGATCATGAGTAGATCAGACTTGCAATCCTGTTGCCACCCCTTGAAGACGGAGTCAGACCTCGATATTTCTTTTTGCCCAATTTATTTCAAGTCCCTTGTCACCATCGTCTTATTGCCCCACCTCTTGGGCCCCGAATCTGTAACCAGTCACAACCCGAGCCAATCGACCGGATGAAGTGAGGCCCCCCTCGTCTGCCCCTTTCTTTGCAGTGCCCTCAGCTCCCCAGTCACTGCATTTTTTTCTCGAGTCCGAACTCCCCTTTTCCTTGGTTTTTAGTCCACATCTAACCCCCCTTGACTAATTTGTTTGCGCTACGGCGCTTCCCATTTCAGGACCAACATCTGACCAATGGGCCAAGAGCCCGATAAATGGGCGACCTATTTTTTTTTTTAGTTTAATTTTTTTGAGCAGCCTTGTGTACTTACCCCGGATTACACGAGGAGTTTAGAGCTTTTCTTCATCTTTTCCCCCGGTTCTCAATGCAGCGCTATCCGATATAATCGTCCCCGCCCCTTCTTCCTAGTGACAGTTTTCAGCCATTTTTCGGCTGTATTCTTTTCTGTTTCTTCCCCCTGTAGTTTGAATCGCCACCCAGCTTTGTACCCCCAGACTTTGGTTACCCTCGCTTCCCCAAACAAAAATTTTTGCTTTTTTTCTTTACCCCCACAAATACCCCAGATCGTTTCCATGTACGACATGTCGACCCTTATCTCTCCTCCCCTTTCTCCTCTTTGGGTGCAACGACCTGGCCTAGGCTGTTGCCCCTATTCTTTTCGCTTGATACTTGAAGAATGTAGCATTTCCCGGTGCACCAACCACCCTGACCACGCCAGATAGCGCCCCATCCTAGTGCTTCTGGGTCTCACATTTATTCAGAAGAAGCCGGCACACGCCCCACTACACTCCCGCCCTCTCCCTGACTTCACACGGCTTCTTCTTCCGTTCAGATAAATGAGAACGAGCCGTCCAGAGCAGGATATAGTATCTGAGCGAAGTCTTTAGGCCCCCCCGCCTTCCGCTGCTACTCACTACTGACGAGCTTGGCCTCTCCCCTGTTAATTTTACGGAACCGACCTTGACTCGCCCTCTCCCTTCTAACAACCTGCCACGCTCTCTCGTTCTCCGTTTGCCTATCCAGCTGGATTGTCCTCTGCCTGACGCCTTTTCTTTTCTCGTCTCGTTTCTTTTATCTCAATTTTCGCCCACTTTCCATTTACCTGCCTTCCCATTCTCTCCTCTTGACATCTCGTGCATGCCGCCTTCCTCCGATGGCAATTTTTACCAGTCCGCCATA
>Ga0179593_1419897_pt1 | contig 12831 bp, 11 predicted proteins | sample CZODoug2_1_08_16_FD_185931 | JGI IMG/M metagenome (GOLD analysis project Ga0179593, IMG submission 185931) | Vadose zone soil fungal communities from Angelo Coast Range Reserve, California, USA - CZODoug2_1_08_16fungal (PacBio error correction) | ecosystem: Environmental > Terrestrial > Soil >... | reverse complement strand
GCCGTATATACACAACCCTGTTTTTTTTACTCCTTTTGCCGGTGGGAAGGTTTTTCCTTCCGGTGCCCCTCTTGTTTTGTCTAGTTCTTTTCATCTGAACCGCCGAACGCACGCCTAAGTGTTTCCCCTTGTCCCCATCATCCGTCGTTCCCCCCTTCCTGCCGCGTTTTCCACAGAAGGTTGAAATTTATTCGTCCAGCTTCCTTACCTCTTGACGATACGGCGGTCCCCCCCCAGTCCCTTCGGGTGCTCCGTGGTGGCATTTTTTCCCGGAGCAGCGAAGATGACGCCGTCCTGCCTGACGGGACGTCCCTCTCGTTCCAGCAAGTGAAACCAGGAAGCTTCATGGTCCCACTCTCCCGCCCTTTTTTATTTTGGAACGGTTTATGCTTGATTCATTGAGACCATGTTTTTTTTTCGCCCGCCGGGCTCCCCTCCTTTCCTCTAGCGAACCCCAACAGCAACCTCCTTTAGCGTACCTCCTATCAGCGCTCGTGGTTTCTTTTTCGTCTCCCTCTGTCAGCGTGTTGGCGATTTTTTTTCACGAGCAACCGAAGCACCTCCCAGACACCGCCCCGTCCCCGACCCGATTGGCCTTCCCCAGGCCGCCGGCGGCCTCTTCCCCCCCCAAGTAACGCAGCCGGAATTTGGCCCCAGAACTGCTTGGACCACCGTCCCGAGGCTCTTCCGCGTGACGAGAGCAAAAATAATCCAGAGTATTCCTGATCCCCACCTCGCAACGACCCTATCTTTTCCTTTTTCTTGGTAGTCGATCGCCCGTTCCCTTTTTGGTGCCGCTCTGAACTAGGCCTTTTTCTTGGATGCGGTCCCTTTCCCAGTCTCGTCATTACGGGTGGAGGAAGAGTGACCTCAACTTGGGGGTCCCAATAGGTAAACCACAAGCGACGCCTGATCCCCCAGCCCCCAGCTGATTTTCTTCCACACGCGATCCTTTGAAGCGATCGGTGGGACAGTTGCAGCTAGATGCTTTGTTAGAACTTTTACCAGCGCACTGGTCCAGAACTTTTGGTCGAGTTTTTCCCCCTAGGTCGACAGAAGGGAGGCCTTGAGCTGCGCCGATTCCCTCGTAGCGTTCCTGGGTCGGGTACGATTATTGTTCCAAGAACACGCTGGTGGTGGCCGGCGCCCCTTCCCCCGTGCCCCTCCCCCACGAGCCACCTCTTTTCACCGTCGTGTAGGTTAGAACTTCCCTGGCTTAACCCTGCAGAAATGGAAGACCCTTAACAATAGTCTTGTCGAAGAGGTGTTTCTTTTCGACTCTAGCTCGCTTACTCTGCGCGGCCAGCCTTCCTCACCGCGTGAAGAAAAAAAAAACACTAACCCTTAACGAAGGCGACCAGGCCCCCCAGGTCCCCCCCATGAAGAAGCATTAAGTGTTCGTCTCGGTATGATCAGCACGCCGATCCCCAACGAGTCGGAAGATTGTCCATACCCACAACCTGGGTGGTGATTCCTCCCAAGGTGATTATTCCATCCAACGCCCCCTCTGCCCCCCCCCCGGATGACCTTTGTCTTTTTCCAGGCCAGGGCGGTAGGCACCAGGTAAGTCGCGAACCCGGAGGGCCTCTTCCATTCTCCGAAAGACCCCCCCCCCTTTGGTCCTTCCCTCTCTCGTAATGTGCAGTGGGCCTTTTTTGCCCGAGTAGTCCCGGTATCTTCCCCCGCGACACTCCGCTTAGACGGGTGAGTTATATGAAGAGTTGTGTATTTCGCATCTATATATTTACTACCCCCCTTTTTCTGTAGACTGTATTTTTTCTTTCACGTGGCATGACTACTCTACGAGGTTCGCGGCGGCCACTAAAAGATAGGAGTTCCTACCTATTCTGTCCCTTTCAGACCCTGAAAAGTTACCCGGCGTTTCTTGGCCCTTTTGTTTTTTTGTTCAGGTTACTAGGTATGTTCGCTTTACTTTTCGGGACTCAGAAGAAAAAAGTCATCCATGCCCCGGTCCTTGAAGTTTTTCCGTTCTTTTCTTTCTGCATACCGCCCTCCAAAGCACCTGTTGCCTACCAACAGTGTGTGTTTGCGTGTTAATAGGAAATCCACTTTTTCAACGTTTTTAGAGGAGGGGATTCCCTCGCCGAGTCCAATTTCTTCCCCCCGGGATTTCTTTTGTTCTTGTTCCTGGTAGCCGGCAGGCAGGTGATATTTCTCCTTTGTATGAGATGGCCCGGTTCGGGCCGGATTGATTGTATCTTAACGCGTTCGAACCCATCCCTCCCCCCCCCCCCACTTTCTTTGCCGATACTCCTATTTTATGCCGGGGCCAGGGCGGCCTTTAAGCCGGGCGCGTTCTCGCCAATGCCACTTCACGAGTTTTAACCCTTGTGTTGCGTCGTGGCTTCTTTTCCCTTGAGGCCGCTTTTGTTCCTTTGAGACGCAGGGCGCAACCCAAGCCGATCGTCGGCGGCGTGCTTAGAAAACTTATGCCAGGCTGCGGCTGACATCGTGCTTCCCTCGGGACACCACTTTCCCTTGGCCCCCCTTTCGTTGCCTCCTTCTCCCCCTCAAGCTCCACCACATCCTGGCTTCCAGATCTTTGGGTATCCTCACGTGACGATGTTGTTGTTTTCTGCGTCGTCTTTTGGACTTTTCGTTTTCTTTTCCCCCCTGTCAGCTGTCCTTCCGGGACTCTAGAGGGGACCGGCCACTCCTTTCGTCGTTGTCGGACTTACGAGATAGTTACCCCAACAGGTTCTTTCTGATCGTTTTCCCCTTTTGCCCATGTGTCCTCTTCTTTGTTGCTGGCTTTTAGCAATGTGAAGATTCTCGAGCTGCTTTGCGCTTCGCTTAGGGGGCGATTGTTGCGCGTGTTCCCGTTCCGTCTTTCCCCCTTGACTGTGGACCCGGCTGCGCGGTCCTGTATGCTTTCTTTCCAGATCGGTTGCGGGGGCCGGGCTTTTTTGGCGTTGATTGTTTTTAGCGGTTTAGTTTTCTCATCGCCCCCCCAACCCCTCACAGTCTTCCTTTTCCCAGGTAGTGATACGTCCGGATTTGGCTGGTGGGTGGGTCAGATCTTTTTTTTTTACGTAGGCTCTTTTTTTTTTTTTACCCCTCCTCAGAGGGTGCAGTTTCCCCTCTCAGAGATACAGTGGATGATAAACCCTTTCCGCCTGAGTCTTCCCTCTTTACCTCGTGGAATTCTTGATGACTGATGGTTGACCTTTTCTTCCTTACGTTAGTAGGTCCTTCTGGCTTGTACCTACTGGGGCGGTTTTCCTCGGCGCACCGGCCAGGATGGAATAAGCAGACCGCTGCGAAAGCTTTTCCTTCTCTTTGTTCCTTCCTTCTCGTTTTCTCAGTTTTTTCCCGCCTTTTTGCCCTCGCTGGGGTCTTTTGCAAAAGGCGGTTCCGCGCGACTGTTACCGCCGGATTGATGTTCCCCTCGTTAGAAAGGGAGTATGGGAGGATGGTCAGGGGTTTGTTTTCGCTCTGTTCCCCCACGTTGAGACTGACTCCCTTGGGTCGAGCGCCACCCCTTAAGTCAGACTGTGACTCACAAGCTGCATTTTTGGAGATCAAATGTCATATTCTTTGATAATAAGACGTGTTGCTCTCTTGACCTGGTCTCCCATTCCTCCTTTTTTTTAGATTCCCTGTCTTCCCCTGGTTCAGGTTTTTCTTCCCGTGCCCAGTCCGGGAGGTCATGAAAGAGTGTGGCAAATTAACCCCCCCTGCCGACCACACGTCAGCGCCCCACGTGAGACTTTTCGTTTCCAAATAATACTTTTTTTCGTGAAGAGATTTGCCTCCCCCTTTTTTGCCTCTTCCCTCTCTTAAGCGTTCCTGCCCCCTTCCCCGGACCTCCGGCCGACCCCCCAAGTCGACGTCCCCCAGGGTGTCCCCTCGTGGTCGTCGATTCTCTTGACGGTGGATAAGTCAAGAGGACGAAGCCTCGGCGAGTTCCCTTAACTCTAGGTCCTGCCTTTCCCCAAGACGACCTGGATCCCCTCGTCCCCCTGCAGTGGAGCTCGGCGGATTTGGGTGAGGATATGCCAGGATATACTTTCGCGAGGGGACAGGCCTATGAAAAGGACAGGGTGTCACCCCCCCTCGGTAGATTCCCCTCGAGCAAACTCCCTCCCTTCGCGTTCGAGAGTTCAGGGTCGGAAGATGTTTCCTCGTGGGGTTGGCGATTAGAAGACCCGTTTCAAGAGTACCATCAGACCCTCCCGGCCCTACCTCCCCGCCCCTGGCTCTTTACAGGAAGACGCGCGCCCTTTTCCGGCGCCACACTTTAAGGTCATGACTTATTTCCAACCTGCCCCCCCCGACCTCCCACCTCCATTTTCCCTAGGATCTCGCTCCCCTCTCTCCCCCCCAGAAGGTTCGCTCTTTTTCCCCCCTTTGTGACCAGAAACACATCCCGAGTCACCTTTCAAAGTGGTAATGGAACGACCGAAGAAAAGGGGTTTTTTTTTTTTTTGTGCCCGCGAGATCCCTCTTACCTTCTCCCCGGACTTGGCTTTCCCTTGACCCAGGCTAGCAGGTATTTGTGCTGATAGCCAAGGGTACCCCCTTTTCCTCTCCAAAGTATCCAAGAGAGGAACAAGGCAAAAGAGGACCAGTTTCGTTTTTCTACCCCTTCTATACGGGAACTCCCTTCGCTTTTGTGGGCAAGGTGTCGATTGAGACGTACGGCTACCTGTAGGCCAGCGTCCACTGGCCCTTGTGGTGGGTCGATTCAGAAACCTTCAGTCATGCTATGGGCCTTCTTCAGCCTCGTGACTCTATTTATGTTTGGCTTTTCCGCGCGCTTGATCTCCCCGCCCCGATGGGAGGTTTCAGCTCCGTGGAAAAAGAAAGAAAAAAACTGGGCCAGTGCAGATCGTTTCAGTTTCCTTCGCGCCCCGCGCCTTAAGGAAACGGTAGCTTTCTCGGTGCCTGCCCCCTTCGGCGCAGCGTTGGTTGCTATTTTGGAAGAGTGAATATCGACGCCCGAAGCCGCCCGAGCCCAGGGCCGCCTCAGCAAAGAGAGCCACCGGCCCAGCCGGCGAAGCCAGTGCAACCACTGCAGCCTTCTCCTTTTCTCTCTTCTTTGATTCTCCCCCCCTCCCCTCGTCCCAGCCCTTGAGGGCGGTGAGAGCACTCACCACCCCCTTGTGGTTGCTTTCCCTCCCAGTGCTGGGAGTTTAAGGAACACCGCCTCCCTCTCCACCCGTCGCCCGGTTTTTTTCTTCCCTTGGTGCGCCGGCGGCTCACTCGCGACCCGGCTTTTTTCAGCGATCACCAAGACATACACCCAGTTGATAATCCTTTCTGCCCAGCCGAGTTGAAACCCCCCCCCGTTGGCCTGTTGCGGCTTCCTCAGATGTAGCGCCGGCGCGTTTGCCGCCGCTCCCTCTCGTAGACGTAGGTCTCGGTAAAGCGTGTCAGCTTGACCTTTCTCTTTTTTTTCCCCCAGTTTTTTTTTCTCTCTCTCGGCACTCTGTCCCCTTCCCCGGACCTCTTTGATTTTTCCCTCCCCCCCGCTCCGTCGGTGACCACATTTTCCTTCGTAAGGCCCTTCCCCCTTTTCCCCCTCTTGTTTTTGCTGTCCTGGCCCCCCCCATTGGTGTTTGTTTAGTTTATCGGATCCGTTGTTAAACGGTGTGTTTACTCGATGGCGGCCCATTTTTGAAGTCCCTGGCCCTGTCCTCCCCCTCCCCCTTTCCCTTAGTGTTTCCTCTGGGGTTGACTAACAGCCCCCCCCCACCTGTTCGGCCTTTTCCCCCCCCCCAGTTTTTTGGTTGGCCATCCCCCAGAAATTTTCAATCCCCATTCCCTTTCTCGTCCTGTGCTATAAAGAAGTTTTCCCCACTTTTGCGGATGAGGGTGTGCTGTTCATGGGTAGCCCCGGCTCTTCCCCCCCTGACCAAGAGGTTGATTATGTCGTGGCCCGGGGATTGGCTTTTCCTATTTCTCTTTCGCCGTTTAAAGCGAAAAAACACCTGATCCTTAGAGAGGTGTTGACGGCGGCAATTTCCTGGAAGGGTCATCCAGGGCTTTTAGAGAGAGAAATTACATGAGGTTACACTGGTTTTCTTTTCTGCCTGATCCTTTCCAAAGCTTTTGCTTTATATCCAGCGCTGTCCCTCCCCCCCCCTGTAAGATTACTTGAGGTTTTCTATTTCTGGCAATGCTTCTGTTTGACAGAGTGATTCTGGAGAAAAACCAACGGTGTAACGTGGTTTCCTAACTGCTGTCACCCGACCGGGTCGCTCTTAAAAAGGCCCCACCTCGCCGGGCTTAAACCTGATTCTGAGGGGTAGAAACAGAAGGGAAGAGGTTTGTGATCGGCTTTGTCGTCTTCTTGGTCGCTGCGGGGTCCCTGTAGAAGGAAACCATGTTTCTTTCCCCCTTGTTCCCCTTTTGGCCGGACACTGACTCTTTTAAGGGTCTCTTATGGAACCAAAACCCCTCGTGAGTGCATGTCGGAAAAAAGAAGGTGATGGTGGTGCTCGAACTGTTTGATTTATCCTTTTTTTTTCGCTCTTTCTCGTCAACAACCGTCCTAGGGGTTGTGGACGGCGCCCGGATGTTCCGTTCCGCATGAAGGAGTGAGATACCCCCGGCGCGCTTATGTTCTCTTCCTCGTTTTTAGGGTGCCGGTGAGCTCGTTTTAGGTGATGATTGTGGATGATAGGCTACATTCCCCCCCAACCCCCGGAACAGAGTCTAGACGGTTAACCGTCGCTCTCTCTGTCGAGCCCGTTTGTTGTGGTGGTGGTTCTAGGATAATGGTGAACAGACGAAGGTGCATCGAACCCTCCTTTTAAACTCTCCCCGCTTCCTAGCCTACCCTTCCGCCGACTCTCTCCGTACTCGTTGCCCCCGCCGGCTTTTCTGCGTTCAGAGGGGAATAATCCTTTTGAAGTTCGTCGGCGTTCCTCTGTTGCGGGAGCACCGCCTTCCTATCTACCAAGATTTCCCTCCTGGGGACCTGCGCTTTTTTTTGCCGTTTCTCTTCCTCTGATATCCTTAGGGACCCACGTTGGTCCGAGTTCCAATAGGTTTCAACGTCTTTCCTCCTGCTGGTTAACGCACAGTTAGACAATTTGTGCTGGCAGTGCTGTTCTGTTTTTTCTTGCGCCGTGGGCCCCCCGCTTGAGCTCCCCCCCCCCCTCCTTTGGCAAATTGAGGATTCAGTCAATGTATCACAAAGCTGGTGGTTTCTCTCAACAGGCATCTCTCTTTAATCCTTCTTCAGTTGGTGTTGTGCTTCTCCAAGTTCGATACCTGCAGCTTGGTGAGCCAAGAAGGTAGGACCGGGTGGCGCCTGTGCCCCAGTTTTTTTCGTTTTTGGCGCCGTCAGCTTTTAAACTTGTGGACCCAAACCAACAACCCAGAGACGACTCACAGAAAGTCCAGTCTTTACCGCCCGTGAGACTTCTTTTTCAAATCCTCAGGCTTTCCCCCCCTTTAGTCGATTTCCCAGCGGTTGACAAGGAACCCCGACTGTAGCGCGTCTACAATTGCTCTGACTTCCCGGCCTTTAAACAACCAGTTCGATCAAAGTTTTTGCGGTCAGCGTTTCGTGAGAGATGTTTTTTTTTTCGCCGCGACCCCTATTCCTCCCTAGGACGCTAATATGGAACCGCCTTCCAAAGTCCCCTCCCGTCCGGCCCACGATTTTCCGGAAGGGAACTTTCTTGACTTGTTCTGCTCATTCCGTGTGGCAATACGGGGACAGGTCCGATGCCTTTTCCTTTTTTTTTTTTTGGTGGGGTTTTTGTGTTTTTGTTTTCACCAGCCGGGCCGCCGACTTCAATCTCTTGCCAACCACCCCACCCCGCATGCGTAGATCCCCAGAGCTGCGCGTTAGTTTCTTTTTTTTGTTTTTTGTCCCTATGATCTCCCCTCCTAAGAGCCACCTAGAAAAGTCCCCCTGACCTCAACGGCACCCCCCACGCTCACTTCAGAACCTCTCTTCTCTTCGTCGAGTCCCTTCCGTAGGACAGGGCCCCCAAATGATCGCCGCAGAACCCCCCTCCCTGCCGCTTGACTAGCGGACGAGGAACATTCTTTTTTTTCTGCCAAACCATGCAGCCACCTTTGGCTTTTCACCGTGGTCCTCCCTTTCCGCCCCTCCCCGTGTTTTTTTTTCCTCTTCCCTCATGCACTTGCTTCGGGGGTCATGGTCCCCTGAAAGTGAACAGTGAGAGTTTCCCTTTTTTTTTTGGTGCAGGCTACAGGGGGTAACAATCCCAGAGCACCAACCTCCTCTCTTTCCCCCTCAAATCCAGTTGAGGTGATACACCCCAGCGAAGGTTGAAAGACCGGCTGTGTTCAGGTGCGACGACCCGTGTCTCTTCCCCTTGTGGCGAGAAGGACCAGACTTTTTTGGGCGTTTGAACGCAAGCTTTCAAGTACGCAGCATGGCTGTTTTTCGCAGAACGAAGAAGAATCTTCCTCCCGCGGTATTGTTGCTTTCCGCTCGATCCGCAACCGATGTCCTTTTTCCTGATAACTCCGCCGACCCAGTCCTAAAACACCCAGGTTGAGAATTAGTGGATTTCGTTTCGTTCGAACTTTTTCACCTGAGAGTTTTTTATCCTTCATGAAATCGTTCGTCTGCGCAGCGTTTTGCTTTTTTTAGCGTTCAAGCCGACTAGTCATTCTCTCCGCCTCTCTCCCCTCCAAGAGTTTTTGAAGTCCCACAGGTTCACGCCGGCTTTCAACGAGAAACAGAAATGCCCATCCCCAGACCGTTCGCGCCGTTGATTTTCCCTTTTCCCGATTCCCGAACTTGCTGGACTTTGCGCTTTTCCCCAGCCCACCATGTTTGCAGAAAGTTTTGAGGATGTCCCCTACCGAATTAATCTTCACCCTTAGTACTTTTCGGCGGACATTTTGCGTTGATTTTGGCACGACCGGTAGTTCGTACCAGAGTTTCCCTTCTCGTAGCTCACTCCCCACCCCCAACTTACAGGAAAGCCCTTAATCCAGAACGGTGTGCCTTTTGCTTCGACGAAGATACAAAGCCGGGCGGGGGTGTGCGCACGCTCATCCCCTCTTTAGGTCGCGGTTGTACTCGGTTTATCTGCTAGTACCCCCTAATCTAAGTTGGTGTTGTTGATAGATATACCTGCCCGCTGGCCACCGCTTTTTTCCCGCGAAAGAGTTTTCCTGACGGAGGAATAAAGCCCAGGCCTTGTTGACTTCCCCTTTCCTTTATCACGGCCGCCCTTCCAATTTTCCTTCGGCTGCTGTCCGGGACAACGGGGTGTTTCGGTGTCTAGGCTTACAAGAAGTTCAGAGAGTATTTCCCTTTCCGACATTTACACTTCGACAGTTCACCTTGAAGGCCTTTGTTTGGGCAGCGGAGTGGGATGCCCTCCCCTCCCCTCCCCGTTCGGTATACCACAGTCGTGTTTGCTGTCCCCCTTCACCGCCCTACACTTTTCTCTGGGTGGATCACCGCCTCGCGAAATTCTTTTATGCGTGTTTTTGGTCTCGAAGTGCCCTGGTGATTCTACGGTCTGTCTATGGGCGGGACGGATTCGTCGTCGCTTCTTTCGCCCAGCTTGCCCCAATGCTGACAGCCCGATGTGCTTCCCAGGTCTTCCCCGGGCCGGGGCATGGCTCTTTTCTCTTTGACCTGACACTCCTTCTTCCCTTTTCTCCGTTTCAGGATTAGGCGCCCCGCCCCCTCTGGTCTTTTCTTCTCAAGCCTCTCGTGTCACTCGAAGCTTCGGAGTGTTTTCCAACGGCCTGTCCATTCCTGACCGCGTGCTTCCTCTGCGCCACCCACACGGGTTGTCTGCCCCTCTTCCCTACTGTCGCCCAACCACCCCCCCCCCCCCCCCCCCTCCCCCTTCCACCCTTCGCCCCCTGCGTGATAACCTGGTCCTTTGGCTCCCTTTCTCCCCTTCCCCCCGATTCTTTTTCTCTGCGTGGCTTCTTTGATGGGTCCCCCTGTCGTTTGGCACCACGTCTCCTTTTTCCCTCCTTGTCACTGGACCGGCGCGGAGTGGATCTTATTTTCCCGGGCCGATTCCCCCCCCCAGGTGGCGATCTTGCTGACAATTCCACTTTTCAGATCGGGTGGGATGATGCTGGTCCTCTCCTGTTTTGGGTTCAGCCTTTCCCGCAACTCGGGCTGGCATGGTTTTCTGCGTTTCCGTAGAGGTGGTTCAGTTCTTCTTACGTTGTTTATATCGCGGCGGAGGTCTTTTAGCGGGTTTGCTGGCAGGTGTTTTGGCATTTTCATTTGGTAGGGCTGCTTCTTAATACAACCGTCTTATCCTTCTAGCCTTAGAGTCTATTTTTTTTCCCCTGAGGCCGGTGTCGTGGTCTCTTTTCCTCTTCTCACGGATTTCATGGAACGAAATGCTCCTCGAGGTTTTCCTTGATAGAATGAGAACCACCTTCTCCTATCTCCACGCTGCTTTCCCTCTTGGCAGAGGAAGTGGGATGTTTGTACCGGGTCTTTCCTCTTTTGGTCCCCTTAACTGTCTTTCTTGTGACTCAGGGTTTCGTTATAACAGGTAGGATCGCCGACCACTCTTCCCGCACCTCCGGGACGTCTTAGTGGTGGTTTCCGCCTTAGAGTCTTTTTGCCTGCGCCTCCTTCTATTTGCTGCTGAAGAGGGCAAAGGCACCCGGACGGTCTGATGACTTTTTTTCCACGACCGTTCGCACTTTGGCTTCCCTCGTTACTTTGATGTTAGTGGTTCGCTCTTGCAAAAGATGTTCTCTGCACGACGGGCCCAGGTTTTGTAGCGTCCCGCCGGCAACCTGCTGCTTCCCCCCCCCTGCTGCTTTTTTTGGCTCCTCAACGGTCTTCCTCTCTTTTCAGCATCCGTTTTTGTTGGAGATCTCTTTTTTTTCTCCCACCCTTCTGCTCGTCTCTCTTGTTTCTTAATGATAAGGGTGGATGCTCCCTTTGCATTGGAGGTAAGATAAGAGTGTTGCAATCGAGACCCCCCTCCTGACCAGCACGTCCAGCTGACGCCCCCTTGAGAATTTTGACGGATCCCGGTCCCCTTCCTCTCGTTTACCCGCCTTTTTTTTGCCTTCTGTCAAAAAGTAGTCCAGCGTTCGCCCCCTGACGCAGTCAAGGACGGCAAAGTAAGTCCCCCTTAGGTGCTTGTCCAGCTTTTTGTCGGCCCCGTCTTCGCTCTTTTTTTTTTTTTTTTGAACCCTCTTCCCCCCCCCTCGCCCAGCTTCCTCTGCGTAAAGCCTTGTCCATCCCGTTGTCCCAGAAGTCACTAATATACCAATCTTGCAGCGGTTAGCTCTGCGACCGTGTGGCCCTCCGTCGGGATCTTCCTTTCTCGAGAACTTTACGATGACTTTTTTCCAAAAGCAGGCTCTTACAATGCGCACACCCCACCCTCACACCCCCTTCCGGTTCTAGTTAAAGAGAGAGCGTTTCCACTTAGATTTCTGTTATCTTTTTTTGAGAGAGACCTCCTGCGCCGACCGCCCCCAGACACCGCAAACCTCCCTCAAAGGATCCCCGCGTTGGTCCCCTGCCCCCTCCGCCGCCGCGGCCGTAGAAGCAAAATTAAGTTTTCCTTAGTAATTTACACACATCTTTGTGACCCTGCCGAAACTCCCAGCCAGGGATTCTTCGAGTCTAGCGCCCCCATTTTTTCCATTTCGCGCTGACATTGTTCTTAGAAACCCCTCCCTTATCTCACCGGTCACCTTTTCCCAGAAACGAACTCTCCCCTAAAACGGGGGTTTTTCCTTCCAGGATCGGAACAGCCTTCTTCCCGGTCCCTTTTTTCATGGACCTGCAGCTGATCCCCTTTTGGTAAACACATCGCCCGAGAACCCATTTTTCCTAGATAAAACCGACTTCCGAGTTGTATCCCCCGTCATCGGTTTTTTTCTCGCGCAAGGTCGTTTTTGGCACTTCTCTAAAGCGCCCTTCTAAAGTGTTGGTGGAGTCTGAAGTCATCCCTTTCCTCAGCGTGTAGCAGGCACGCAGCGCCTCCGTAGCGTACATGTGGGGACCCGCCTTTGTCTAACACTGAACCAAACCCTTGACTTGTGTTTTCTGTCAGCAGCCCTCCTACCTCCCACCCAAAAGGGGACAGGTTGATTCTTAACGCGAGAACCTAATCCTCACCCTGCCGAACTGGGATCCTTCAGCACTTTTTCTTTTTTTCGCGCAACGTTTTTTTTTTTGCAAAGCGGTCCAGCTCGCCGAAGAGCCGTCGCCCGGGCCAGAAATTTTTTACCTCGCAGCTTTTCACCAGGTTCCCCCCCAAGACGGAGAGAAAGCACAAATGCAGCAGACTCTCCTCCTCGGTTTTCAGACCACAGCACAGCTGGGCGGGCCGTATTCCAGCACCAACACGGTGGTGATGACTTTAAATTTGTTTTTTTCCCCCTGTCAGGTCCACCCCTCCCCGATTCACAAGTGGCGAATTTTTGACAATTTCGGTCCCGGCACGCCCGGTCGCGCTGAAAGCGTTCAATCCTTTTTTCCCAGCGTCCAATCAGAACAATTTTTTGCACGGAAAGAAGAGGTCACCTTTCCTGTTATTTGACTCAGATGTAGTCACCTCCGGAGCGGGGGCGGCCGATTCGACGAGGACCTTAGGTTGACCTTTTTCCCAGAGTCCTATCTGAAGAGATAGTTTTTTGTCTGAGCGATAGTAACCCTTTTTCCCCCTCTCCCGCGACCCTACTTCTCAGTTGAGGAGTCGCGCCCAAAACCCCCGTTTTCCTCCATCTAGTCATCCTCACCCTGCCCATTTAGGATGGATTCTTTTTGTGAAAAAAGTGTGTTTTAGGTATACCTGTTCCGTTCCACCCCTCTTCGCTTACCTTTTCCCTGTTTAACTGGCCAAATGGCGCCACGTTGGTAAT
>Ga0179593_1321552_pt1 | contig 12831 bp, 17 predicted proteins | sample CZODoug2_1_08_16_FD_185931 | JGI IMG/M metagenome (GOLD analysis project Ga0179593, IMG submission 185931) | Vadose zone soil fungal communities from Angelo Coast Range Reserve, California, USA - CZODoug2_1_08_16fungal (PacBio error correction) | ecosystem: Environmental > Terrestrial > Soil >... | reverse complement strand
TTTTTTTAGTGTTCCTTTCTTCTTTCAAACCCACGCAGTGCTTCCCCTGGGTTTGGATTTTGATTCCTACTGGTGCCAACACTCTTGTTCTGGTAACGGTCCCCCATTTTAATAATTTCAATTAATGCATTTACCCTCACTTTGTTTGCTTTTTTTGACTTGTTTCTCTTGTGTGCTTTCTTTCTTAAGTCAAAAAAATTGGTCCCAGCGCTTGCTTTCCCCTTTCAGGTGGGGTTTGCTAATAGTGGTAATGTCTCCGCTCCCCTCCTGGACTGTAAGCCAATTCCTGACCCACCCCGGCTCCGCTTGCTTTTTCTCTTGGGTTGGGATGTCTGGTATTTCCTTTACCTTTTGCTTCCGACTTCCCCCCCTTTGTTTTTACTGTTTCTGCTTCGGCCCATTTTCGTCTGCTTGGGTGTGCTTTTTTTCTCGTTTTCTTTGTCCTGAATCTCTTTTTTCTTTGTTATTCCAGACAAATAATTCTTGTTTATCTTATTACTCATTGTCCAATCGTCGTTCCGCAAAGCATGCCCCCCTTTTTTACACGCCTTTTTTTTTTCCAGGTTTGCCTGTAGTCACTCACCTCGGAGGCCGTGCAATTAATCCCGATTTGGTGTTTGACTAATGTCTTCACATTCTTTGTGACTGTGAATTCTTCCCCAGTTCTGAGCATTCATTTTTCTGTTTTTTTTTTGCATGGTCCACCGGCACTCTTTTTTTTCCTTTGAATTTTAACCTCACCTGCGCTTTTTGTTGTCCCTTCAGCGCTCCCTTTCATCTAGTTATGCCCGGCGATTAGTGTTGGACTTCCAACCCCCCCCCCACCTGCCAGTTTAGGTTTTCTTTTTCTTGAACGATTTTTTTCCCCACTGGTGCTGGTGGAAGGGAAACGTTCAATTCTTCCGGGGTAACTTTCTCACTCGATCTTAACCCCTCATTTTCTATTTTCCATTGTTTTTTCCCTACCCCGCCTCTTTTTTTCCGGGCCTTTCGAGTTGCCTCCTTCTCATCCTTCTTGCTGCTTTCCCCACCGCTGTTTTCGTCTTCCCCGTCGTGGGATTTTTGTTGCTAACTGTTGGGACCTTTTTCTCTTCTCCCCCCTTCGGAAGGCGGCCAGGAGTTCGACGTTGCTCTTTTGGAGACCAGGTGCCTGTTCGACCTTGAACATCCGACCTTTTTGGGCCCCTTTTCCGCTGGTGTTGTAATTTTTTTTCCTCTTTTTCTGCCTGTTTGATGTTTTTTTCACTTTTTTCTTCGCAAGTGGGGGGGGTGACTTCTTTTGCTGCGTTCACGGGCGTTTTTGTCCGCAGGCTCCGTTTTTTTTCACTTGCTGTTTTTCACCATCCTTACCTAGTTTTCCCTGCCCTTTTCGTTGCCCCGGTGAGAAAATGGTGGTGGTACCCCCGGCCCCCACACAGTGGGGTTGTTCCCTTCGTAGTCAGTTGGTGTCAACAACTCGATCTAACCGATTTTTTTTTTTTTTTGCCATTTTGGATCTCGTCTTCTTCCCGCCCTGCATTTTGTTGATTTCCACCTTTTTACGACAGGCATCTGATCTCTTTTTCTTTGGTTGTTTTCTGTTTTTACTTTTTGTTTTGAGGGTAGTAGGAAGTGATCCCGTTTCAAGCCAGCGGCCTGGAGGGATGTTGGCCTTAGTGGTTCCTGCACAAATTTGAATACTGCGGGATGTTCACGTGCTTAAATACCATATTTCCCCCTTTTCTATCCCCTTTTTCATAGTAACTTAAAGACCTCAGCTTTCGTGCGCTCCTTGGTTCTGCCTGCTGAATCATCTCTCTCATTTTCTCCCTTTTGGTCGGTGTTTTGACTTTCATCTCTCCTGTCTAGATTTTTCACCCTTCCCTTGCTGCACTTTCTGGATTGGTCGATTGTAGTCCTTTTTCCTCTATTTTGCGCTTTTCCCCCCTCCCCGGCAAGTTGTGATTGAGACAAGCAGAGGACCCGGCAGTGGTCGCTTGTTGCGGGTCCCTCAGTCTCAGTACTGACACGTTTACAGGTTTTTTTGACCATTTTTTTTTCCCACCCGCCCTTTTATTTACGCGCAGAGCTGGTTTTTCCCTTGGGAAAGCTTGCGATTACCCCGGAGAAAACTTTCCATCGTCACCTCTTTCTTTGTTCACGGGCCTTTCCTTCCTCCCCCTTGTCAGCATTCTTTCGTGTTTTTGTCTCGGTGTTTCCTTTGTTGACCTGATGTTCACCAACCGTGGCAAGGGCCCTTCGTCCCTGGCTTTCCTCCAATCATCGCATCCTCCCCCCCCCCCCCTTTCGATCCCATTTCTTGCCAGTTTTTCCCCGTGCTGCCGCCCAGTGCGCGATTTTTTCCTGGTCGGTCTTTTTTTTTTTTTTCTTTTTCCATTTTTAAGTTCGTTTAAAAAAGGATCATTCTTAATACCCTTGGCCGCGTGCCTTCCAGAGCATCGGTCGTCCCCAGGGTCCAGCAGCGCCACTCCGTGACGGTTGTGGGCCGCGTCTTTTCTTTCTGCTTTCAAAGTCGCTTGAAGAGCTTTTTTGCTCTGAATATTTTTTTTTTTTTTTTCCTTGCGTTACAAATCTTTTCTGGTCTGTTCCCCAGTCTTTCATTCGTCCAAAGTTAGGCGTGAACCTTTCCTTTTTCTGTCTTTCACGTTGTGCCACCTGCACCAGGGGGTCGCGTTTTTTTCTTCCCTCTTTCACTGGAGTTTTGTGATGTTTTCAAACTCCTGCGATGGCGGAGTGAAGGGATTTCCTTGCCCCTTTGGGCTGTTTTTCCCTGCTCACTGCGGGGCGTCTTGACACCTGTAGTGGCCTTGCTGGCTCTTGTACCCTGCTCTTTGCAACTGTCTTGCCTTCTACAAGGCTGGCGATGTTTCTTCCCCCAAGGGGACGGTGGCCATTCATGCGACTGTTGTGCCGCCCCCTTCCACCTGACTGCCTTTTTTTGCGGGGCCTCTCCTCCCCTTGCCATTGGCCCCTCCGTCTTCCTTAACCTAGCGCTTCTTTCTCTCCACCCTGTCACTCTTTCCCTCGAGGCCTCCCCTTGACTGTTCACAATGAATCCCCTGACCGATTTTTGAGACGATCCCCGTTCCCTCTTGACTTGTCGGTATTTTTATTTTCTCCAGGTTTTTTTTTTTTTTGTTGACGTTTCAGCCAACCTGTGTGCCGGCCCCACGGCTGGGTTTTATCCTTTTTTTAGTCTTCTTGGTAGTCGGCCTGCGTTTTTGAAGCCTAGCGCTTTTTCAATTTTAATAGGTTTTCGCCCCGTTCCCTGTCCAGGACAAGTTTTTTTCTCCTGTTCATGTTTTGTCCCCCCGCGTGGCGCTCCTGCAGATCCAGCATCACCCCCCCCGGTTCTTTCCTTGCACTTTTCCGTAAGAGTGAGGATAGTTTTTTTCGTCCCCCAGAAACTTTTTTTTTCGCACAATCGCTCATCCACCCAATGGGTTGTTTCTTTGGACGTGTGGTTCCCCAAGAAGCATTTCCCTAATCCTTCTCCTTTTCTTTTTGTTGCCAGAGCTCTTGAATTTTTTTTTGTCACCAAATTACCCCTGGTTTGCTCTTTTTTGGACTTGAGGTCCTTGCGCCAAGACCCCTACCCCTGTTAGTTATGGGTTACGTTTTCCTATTTACTCTTTCTTGAATTAAAGAAAAGTTGTGCTCTGTTTTTTTGCTTTTTCTGACTTCGGCTTTTTTCTTCCCCTCACCCCATTGCCCCACAGAGCCATGTGTATGGTTCCCCACCTGAACCCCTTTTTTTTCTCGATCTTTATTTGCTCGATCTGCTCCTTTTTTTTCCCCGAGAGATGACTAACTCTTGCCCTCCTCCCCATTGCCGACGTTCACGTGTCTGGTTTGATGGGCCCTTTCAGGGAGTATCCCTTTGCTCGTCCTGTTGCGCCCAAAGTTTTGGTCCTTTATTCACGGGTGATCTTCGGTGTCCCATCGCGATGTTTGGGGATAATGGTTTCTCTGTTTTTTCCTTTTTCTCCAGAGTTCAATGTGGAGCCCCTTGCTGTTAAGAAGTAATGCCTGTTAGCGCGCAGGCTTATTTTGTTTCGACTTTAGAACAAAACAGCATGCCCCCAAGTTCTAACGGGATCACTTGGTGCTTTTTCATTTAGGGTCTTCCGTCAACCCTGATTATGCACTGGACCTTTCTTCCCAGTCCCTTTTTTCGACCCTGCTCTTTTCCCCCTTGTTCGCCCTCATTTTTTGGTTTGCACGAACCATCTGGGCACTTGTCGGATTCGCCTTTCTTTCCCAACTCCACCCACTACTTGTAATGCCTGGCCCCCTAGATGTCTTTTTTCCATTCGATTTTTTTTCCCCTTCCCCACAGTTAGTTCCTTTTTCCCCTTTGGTTGCGACTGTTGTTTCATCAAACCCGTATTTTTTTTTTCCCTCACCTTTTTTCTCTAAAATGGTTGCTTGGGTTGTTGGGCCGGGCCCCCCTTCCCCACCCGAGTTCCCGCCCCTTTAGTTCGCATCGGCGACATCTTTTCGACTTATTAAATTGTTTCCCGCTCTTTTTCTTGACCGCAGTATTATTTTAGTAGCCTTCTCACGGGGCGTCTTTTTTCTTTCCTTCCGAAACAGACCCGAACCTTTTCCCTTGTCCCTTTCAGGATCTTGTTCCCGACTGGAACCTGCGCCTTATTATACTCATTTTTGTCACACAGCGGCCATTTTGTTACGGAGCTTCTCATTGTTTCCTGACCATTTTTAGATTTTCTACCGTGTTTTTTTTCAAATCGAACCCTTTTCCCCGTGACTGGTCGTTTGAGCGGCCTTATGCACTCGGTCCTTCCGTGGTTTATCGCCTGTTTTTTGAGGGTCTTCCGCTTTTTTTTTTTTTTCTTACTTGCGGAGCTTTTGACGGTTTTTTTTCCCCACCCTCACTGGGACAGTCCAAGGCAACTGCCGGACATCTTCCCCTTTTCCTTTTGAGCATGTTTTGTTCCCGGTGACCCCTGCCACACCCTGGAGACGGTGAAAAAGGCATGGTTTTCACCAGCGATCTCTTTCTACAATTTCTGTTTGTTTTTTTTTTTTTTATGAGATATGTTTTGTTCACAATGACTCTGAAATGGAGAGTTTTCTTTTTTGGCTTCTGTTTTGTCCTAAATGTTTCTTTGCCGGTGTTTTTGCTAGTGGCCAGTCCGCCATTTCTCCCCTGTCCTTTTTTTTCCCTTTTTGGATGTTGGCGAAATCCAATTCCGGTGTGTTGCTGGTCACACCAGCGCACTAATATTCTTCCCCAATTGTCCCTCTATCACTCCAACCGTCGCCCCTCCCCTTTCAGTTCTGCAGGTGAGTTGTTCTCGCTTTGCCTTTTCATATCATTATTTATCCCCACGGTGTTTTTTTGCTGAGAGATGGCACCTTCTTGATTTTTTCACAAGTAAATTGCGTCCAATTGCGGCATTGGCTGTTTCGTTTCCTTTTATACGCCGAGGCTTTTTTTTTTTTGTCCTGCGCGTGCCCTTCTTCCGTTGTTTGCTGTCTTGTCGCCAGCCGTCTCTCTTGAACTCTCCTGCGTTTGCACTGAAGTTTGAGCCTTTCCCTGGGTCCAGTGTAACCCCCCATTTCCCACAGCACCCCAGGCCCCTTCCAGAGAGGGCCCGGGTGCCCCTTTTCAAATGCTCGTATCAACCCGTTGACCAACACGCTTTTCCGGCCTTTCTTTTTGGGGGGTTGTACCTTTCTCTGTCCGTTTGTGGGGCGGCAGGGTTCCGGTCTGGCACTGCTGTTGAAAGTTTCCCAGGTGCCCCTTTTCCTCCCCCACGCCATTTTGTTTATCCGGCAGAGCCTCCCCTGATACCCACCCGTTTCCTCTTCACAAGCAATTCTTTTTTTCTCGCTCAGTCCACGAGAGTGTTCAGTGTTCCGTTCGCTGTGTTCCCTTCGGTCCACACTTTTTTTTTTTTTTTTTTTCTGCCTTCGTATCATGGAGCCTTCCTCGGATGTTCTCTTGTCCAGCAGCGCTCGTGGTGACGTTTTTTCCCAGAATTATTGGTTGACCCCCCAGCATGTCCTCCCGATTTGAGTTTCCTTTCGTCCGGCTATTCCTTTTGCTTCAAGATCTTGGTTTACCTTTCATGGAAATCGCCACCGAGTTCGATTTTTCTTTCCTCCCCCTAGCCGGATTTGGATTGTCTGGGCCTGCACACCTGCACCAGTTTTTGGGTCGGTTATTCCCTTGTCCCCTTTTGGCAAGGAGTTTTTGTTCAAAAACTTTTTTAAGTAATTTTCCTGGCTTTTGGATCTCTTCCCCTCAGTCCTCAAGTCTGTCGGCCGTTCCCCCCCCAGTGAGTCTTGGTTTTACGCTACCCCATTTTCCTTTCCAACTTTGACCCCCACACAGTGGGTCTGCTTTTTTGTTCACACTCTGGCCCTTCCTTTTGTATTGAGGTACTGGTTTGAAGAACACCCTTTACCCCCTTGAGCCGCGCTCAGCGCTGTGGTCTGTCTTTTTTCGCTCGGTGCACCCCCTTTTCCGTCGATCCCTCTTCCAGTTTACTTTCAGAGTGCACTCTTCACTCGTGTAGTTAGTTCCCCGACCCCCCCGATGCTCACACATGCTCCCACCCCGTATGTCGTACCTTATATTTTTCTACCATGTTTTGCGTTTTCTTTTGGCGGCTCCCCCCCCATTCTTGTGAAGGACCCCTCCGACTGCAGCACTGGGCTTGCGCCTTGGTTAGGTTTGGGCAAGGAGCTTATTGGCGTCTCTTTCCCAGGTATTTTCGATGTGTAACCCCATCCCCATCTGTTATCGTGTTTTTCCCCCAATTGGGACCCGGGGTCCCTGCCTATGCGGCAAAAGTTGTGTATCTCCCCTCACTTATTCCCAACACTCCCCCCGAAGCTCAAGGGGCTGCACTGCCTTTCAAGTAAGGGAAATAGGTTTTTTTTTTGGTCCTTACCCCCCATCACCCCCCCTGGGACTCTTCTCTCCTTTAGGCTGATCCCCCCCAGTTTTTTTTTCCCTGTCTGTTTTTTTGTTTTCCAAATAAATGTCCTTTTTTTCCGCATCCTTCCCCACCCTCTGTTGTTTTTAGATATCATTGTTTGGGGATTTTATTCACCCACCACACCCCTTTCCCCTTTTCCCTTCAAGGGTTGTGCTCGATTTTTCTCCAATCCTCCATTGGTTGTGTGTTTCCGGCCCAAATTCCCCCTATAACCCCCGGGCCATTAACAGACCCACCCCTTGTTTGGAGGAAGGGTGTGGTGGAGGACCTGTCCTTTTCCCGTTTTGTTTTTTTGCTCGCCGATCTTTACGGACCCCCCCCCTTTTACATTTGAGACATGGCTGGCTGGGACCGTCTTGTGGTATGCGCTACTTATTGCGGTTTCCTTGCTCTTTTTTCACGCCTTTTTCTCCGTTTCAACTACCTTCCCCTTTTGTCCCCTCCCCCTTCACCCCTTTACTCCCCGCCCTTCGTTTTTGTGTTTTTTCCCCCCTTTTTCTTCTGGGAGAAAATCCTTTTTTCTCTTTTTTTTCTGGGACCAACAAGCTGTTCCATTGGTATTTTCTCCTCCCATTTTTTTTCCTTTTGATTTTATGTTGATTCGGTACTGGGCCCGTGTCTCATAGAGTTGGTGTGAAGACTTGGCCTGGGAGAAGAAGTTTACTGATTGGTTTCCCTATTATAGTCCCTTAATTTTCTCCCGGAATGTGTTTCACCTTTTCAATGAACCCCTGTTCCGTTTCCCTCAGGTTGACCCCTCCCCTTTCTCCTCCCACTTTTGGCCCCCTTCCGCGTTGGGGACTTTTTGACCACGCTTTTTGGGCACCTTCTTTTTCTCATAACTTGCCACCCCTTCGTGTCAATGAAAAGTGAGTCCCCCTTTTCGATCTGTTTTTCGGTCCGTCCTGTATGCCTACTTTTTTCCAATTTCGCCCAATGCTGGTTTGATCGAATACTTTCAAGGGCAGTAAGAACTTGACTTTAATTTGTTTTTTTCCCTCCCCAGCTAACACCTACATTTTTCTTTTGGTAGTTCCTTAGTGAGTGCAGCCCCCCCCCAAACTGTTTGTTCTTTGTCTTTTCCCCAATTCAAACTCGCCAGTCGGCTTGGGGGTTTTAACAAAGGAGTATGGTTAAGTTGGGTCCCCCTACGACCCAGAAGAATCCTTTCTTTTTTTTTCTCATCATTTCCAATACTTTAAGAAGTTATATCTTGACCCCTCCTGGACAGAATTCAGTTTTTTCTTTCCCTTTCTTTTTGTTTTTTGAGAAACCTTCCCAAAGCCCTGGGAGTTCTTTTCCCCAGTATCATGGTTAGTTTATGATTTTTTTCCGGCATTTTTCTTTGACCTTATCTTTTTACGCAGTCCGCGGACCAGTTAGTATAGTCTCTTGGTTTTTTTCCCGGGAATTTTCCAGCCCCTTCCTTTCAGTACCCCCCTCAACTATGCCTCGCTACTGTTGGAGGTTTACTGCATTCCGCGTTTCTTTCTGGTGCTTTCCACGGTTTCTTTTTTTTCTTTTGGGTTTGTTGATCGTCACCGTTTCTTGGCGATTTTTTTTTTAGTCTTCCCCGTTTTTGTCTTCGTCAGGTGTGAATAGGATTTGAAGTTCTCCTGCTTTTCCCCCCCCGGTTAATGTTCCACTCCGGCACTTCCCCAGAGCACCCTTCCTTAAAAATCACATTTTGAAAGTCCCCGCACCCCCCCTGTGTTACGGCTTGTGAAACAAACTGCCGTCTTTTTTCCCCACCCCCAAAAACCGCTCCTCTACGACTTCCAATTTTTCTGTCTATCACTTGTTTTATTTTCCTGTAGCAGTGTTGTTCAAATTGGCCTTCGGCTATGAGGAAGTTGCTGTTTGATGTGTGGCCTCAGTCATTTTCTTCATTTGGTAGTTTTCAATTTTTCACGTTCCCTTTATGAAGGGATGTGCTTTTTTAGTGTGTTGCGCCATCACTCTGTTTTCTTTTATTGTAAAGTCCCCGAACCCCCCCTATTCCTTGTCCTCTCCGACTCCTTTCCTCACCATTCCCAATCCTCCCCCCTTTTTTGAATGGTTCTATGCATTTTTGCGCCACAGTTACAGTTTCGCGCGTCAATTATTCATACTTCATTCTTCCTCCTCCTTCCCTTGTTTTTGTTTGGTTTGTTTTTTTCTCGGCTCTCCACCCAGTACTTGAGACCGTGCGGTCTGTGGCTGTCGACGTCGTGATAGCGCAGGTACTCCGCGTTTTTTTTTTGACTTCAGTCTTTCACCATGCCAAGACTGCGTTTCTTTGCGCAACGAAGGCGGCAGGTTGCTGTGCGTATCAGTCTGCTCCCTTTCCCCCCTTTCCGACCCCAAATTTCGCCACACTTCCAGCCATTTTCCGCGCAGCTTGCTTTTGGGAAATTGTTTGTTTTCCATTTTCTCTTTTCCCCTGTTGTTAGCAAAGGGAACTCGATCCTCTTTACGGCCTTTCCTCCCCCTGTGTGGTTTCGTTCGTGGTCCAGCATTGCTCCTATTTATATTTGATGGCCAGTAGGATTGTAAATTTTGGCTTTTTACCATTTTTGTCAAGGGCCCCTTGCTCTTCCACACTCCCCCTTCTTTTTTTCTTCGCCAGAACCCTCAAAGGCGCTACCACTTTTTTGACCTCCCTCCCCTGAGCCTGGACGTGGAAGGAATTCTGTCGGCTCTCTTTCCCCGGTCTTTGAGTGCCCGTTGCTGCTTGTCGGTCACCCCCCCCCTTCTCCCGTCTCGACTTAATGGTCCCCCTGCGGCCCCTTTCGATGTCCTCTATTCCATTTCGTTAGCCAAAGAGCCTCCTTTACTTGGACGTGATTCGTGGCGACCCTTCTCCTCTTTTTCCAGACTCGCTTTTTCCTTAGATAACTTTCCGACAAGCTTTCGGCGGAAACAGCATGAATCCCTCCAACCATCCAGGTGATACTATTTCCCAAGTGCTCCTTGCTTTACTTGCCTTCACCATGCACCCCCCCCAGGGGCGTCTTTTTCCCCATCAAGCAAGGGTGAGGGGTTTGTTCTGCACAACATCTGCTTGTGTGACGAGTGTGAATTTTTCGATTCCTTGACACTTTTTCACGCGGGCGCATTTTTGACCCCCCTTTTCTTTCAGGGAAGGTAATTGCCGGACCTGTTCTTCTTTTTAAACCCATTTGCTTCTTTATAGCCTTTTCACCCTGGCTTAAAAACTAGTTACCCGTGGGCCTGCGGCCTCTTTTGTGTTCCGAAGTACGTTTCCCCAACCCCTTCGGCCCGGGCGTCTGGCATTCTTTTCTTTTTCGACCCCCCTTCCCGTCAAGAACCAATCGATAATTCGCGACATTGCTTGTATAACCTTCCTGTACCCTAGAGTAGTCAAGAAACACCTTTGCCCCTCATCACATGTACCGACTTTTTCGACTCCATTCTTTCCTTCTTCTGACCAACTGAATGGAGACCCCCCATTTGTTATGAGCCAACCGTTTATTCTCCAATGTTTTTTTTAAGTTAGAAACGGTTTTTCAAAAATTCAGGTAGGGCCATTGTTTTTTCTTGGGGGGGGTTTCTTTCTTACCCCGGGTATTTGGGCGCGATTTTTTTGCCATGCCTTTTTGATCTCGCCCCCCTGGCAAGGGGACTCCGCGGCCCCCCGGTCCCAGGACCCAGCCCTGTTTTTGCGCTTTGTTCAAATGGTTTTTTATGTTTTCCTCCAATCCCCCTTTTGTGAAGGTTTTGGTCTGCCATCCTCACCACTTTTTCTAGGCAGGAAGTACCTTGTTTTTTTCTTTTTGTCTAGTTGACGTACCCCCCCCCCAGACCACAGGGATGTGATTTCCTCACCTTGTCGACCTCAAAAATTTGGGTTTTGTTGTTTTTTTTTTCCCCCTTTTGTTTCAGACTGAATTCCGATTCTCTCTCTATTACCCTTTCCTTCCTGTCTGTCTTAATTGTGCTTCTTCTTTTTTCCTTTATTATGGTTTTCCAACACAAACAACGGTCCCTGGAGATCGGGGATTTCGCTCTCTTCCCTCCCATTTCTTCTGGTGGGTCCCCCCTCCCCCCCCATCCACCCATAAATACAATGCCTACATTCCCCCCCTCCGTTGTTTCTATTGGGCTCTGCTTTTCTCGTCGTCCTGTGCCCCCCGTTTAACGACCCCCCCTTTTTAACCTTTTCGCGGTCTTCCATTTGCCTTTTGTTCATTTTTCGATACTCTGTTTTTCTTTTTGTGAGGGCCTTTTTTCGGCCTTTTTTTTCCCTGAGAGGAACCGACGAACCTCTCCCGGCCCACACCTTTTTCATTTTTTTGCCCCAGTGATTGCTGTGCTTTTCTTCCCCTGTGTTAAATAAATTTATATTTTTCTCCCCCAGTGTCCATCTTTCCGGGTTTTCTTTCCCTCCCCAACTCTCCCTTTTTATCATCATTTTGATCTTGGATGTTTCCGTTCTCCCGTATCATGTTTGTTGGCTTTTTTGAATCTCTTTGCCGTATATTGTTTCTCTAGATTATAGTCATTATTGCTTGGCAGAGTTTGATCACTCTTGTTTACCACCGAGGCTGCTTCAGGTGCCTTTTTTAACGAAAATAAGTTTTCCCATTTCACTGGCCCTCCATTTCCTGTTCGTGGAAGACCCTCGTAACCTTTCAGTCCTGATTCCTTCCCCTTTTCAAGAGTCAGTGGTTGTTCCCCCGCGAGGACCGTTTCCCCAGACTCATTTCATGCCACCCCTTCAGTTTAGTTGAGCAATGTCCCCCGGGATCTCTCCCCCATCTTAGGTTGCTTCCCTCACCTGTGCCTGATTGAGGCCCTGTGGCCTCCCCCCAAACCCCATCATTTCCGGAGGGAAAGCCCTCGTCCCCCCTTGTCTTGGTTTTTTTTAAAAACCACCAGTTCCCCCCGGCATCCGTTGCCCCGGCGCGTGTTTTCCCTCACAGTCCCAGTGGTTTGTTTGATTTCCTCTAATTTACCAAAGTATTTAACTCTTTTCCGTTTTTGTAAAACGAATCTTTCTTTTGTGCTAACTTTTTTTTTTCTTCCATTGCTGTAAGGGAAGCCTTTCTTCCCTTAGTTTCCTTCTCAATGGTCCTTTTTCGTATGATGTGCGTCACGGACATAGTTTTCTGCGGCATTTTTCTTCCAGGAGTGTTTGCTTTCACTTGGTGATTTTGCTTTTTATCTCGAGTATTGGCAGTGAGTTTCCCCCTGTCTTCTTGATTTGAATCTTTTGCATTTTTCCCCTTTCCGTCCCAAACATTAATTTGAAACTTTGACCCCCTTCTTCCGCCCTTGGCTGTGAATTCGGCTTCTTTTCTACTTTTCTGGTCATTTTTTGGTTTTTTTTTTTTTTCTCGCAAACGTTTGCGGTTCTTTTTTTTTCTTTTTTGCTTTTGCGGACGTTGCTTTTGTCCTAGGCGGTTCCAGGGGCCCCCCCCCCCCCCCCCTTGCTGTTTCACCGGGCAAGAAGGTCCTTTCCCCCTGTCGTGCACCCTCGGTCGTTCCATCTTTTTTTTGACCCGGTCCCCCGCCACCAAAGGGTGAGGCTGGCATTGACTCGGAACCTTGAGATAGTTTAGGTTTCAATTTTTATTCCCTTTTATCTTCTGATCCTGGGTGCCCCTTTTTCCAACACAGACAGTGGTGATGGAGCGTCTTTTATTGTGCTTAAATCTTTTCCTTTTGTGTTTTGATAAGCTTTCATTTTCCGCAGCGAATGAGGGCTGTGTTCTTAGTATGGGATCAATCACGACGTCTTTTGATATTTTTTTTTTTAATTCATTTAATATTTCGACTTTTGGTAGATTATTTTTCACTACAACATTCGCCCTTCATACCGCCCATGGTTTGCGCACCCTTACTTTTCCCCGCT
>Ga0179593_1667215_pt1 | contig 12832 bp, 18 predicted proteins | sample CZODoug2_1_08_16_FD_185931 | JGI IMG/M metagenome (GOLD analysis project Ga0179593, IMG submission 185931) | Vadose zone soil fungal communities from Angelo Coast Range Reserve, California, USA - CZODoug2_1_08_16fungal (PacBio error correction) | ecosystem: Environmental > Terrestrial > Soil >... | reverse complement strand
ACTTCCGTTCCGAAGTTTTTTTCTTCGGTTTTGTACGTCCCTCTTTATGCCATGGTCTTCCCGATCCCTAGGAGCTTTAGCCCTTTCGGAGAACGTAGACTTACATGATGCTTCCTTCAGAGCTTTCTTGTTGCTTTTCTGGGTTTGGTTCTGGAAATGGTAGGCTGGTCCCCTTCTGGTTCTCAGTCATTACGCCTGTTCAGCCCCTGTTGGAGATTTTCCCTATTTCTGTGTTAGTTAGTTTTTTTGTCTGCGCAGTGAAGTTGCTTCCTAGGCTGTCCAAGGGGGATGCTCCGGCGCCTGAAGTGCTTGAATGGCCTCTTCTTTCAATCCCGGTGGGTTTGTTTTTTTTTTTTTTTTCCCTCCCGTTTGATAGATAGGGCAGAGTTTTGTTCGCGGGGTGTTCCTTTCCTTGTCCTCAAGCTGGCGGACGTGACTGGATATTCACTTCCCTTATCGGTGCGCTTTTGGTTTCCTTTCCCCTTTTGATTCCGTCAGCTCCTATTGTTTGTAATTTTTTTTTCTGGTCCTTTTAGAGTACGCTGCGATTTGGATTCCTGCCCCAGAAGCAGTTTTGTGCGCCCTTTCTTAAGAATTCAATCTAGCGACGTCGATCCTCCCTTCCCTTTGCGCGATGTTGCGTTGCTTTCTCCCGCCGCGAACTCCTCTGTTTACTGATTGTTGCCTGATGTGAATCCTTTTCCCAATTTGCCTGGTGATCGTGTCGGGCTTTTTTTCCCGGTCACCGGTTGAATTTCTATTAGCTTCCTTCTTTGCTCGCATTGACTGCCTGTCCTGTCATCAGCCCCCGAGCCCCTTTCTTTCAAAGCCAGGCCACCGTAGGTTCTTGTTTTTAAAATAAGGGGCCCTTATGCCAGGTCCACCAACGACAACCCGAATAGCCAGCGAACCCTTCGACCCGGTGTCGTCGCCACCCCCCCCCCCCTCCCCCCCCCCCCCCCCCCCCCCCCCCCCCCCCCCCCCCCCCCCCCCCCCCCCCCCCCCCCCCACCCCCCCCCCCCCCCCCCCCCCCCCCCCCCCCCCCCTCCCCCCCCACCCCCCCCCCACCCCCCCCCCCCCCCCCCCCACCCCCCCCCCCCCCCCCCCCCCCCCACCCCCCCCCCCCCCCCCCCCCCCAACCCCCCCCCCCCCCCCCCCCCCCCCCCCCCCCCCCCCCCTCCCCCCCCCCCCCCCCCCCCCCCCCCCCCCCCCCCCCCCCCCCCCCCCCCCCCCCCCCCCCCCCCCCCCCCCCCCCCCCCCCCCCCCCCCCCCCCCCCCCCCCCCCCCCCCCCCCCCCCCCCCCCCCCCCCCCCCCCCTGCCCTCCAACGTGCCGGCCTTGGAAAACCTGCCCTTCCGTCGGTCCCTCTCGCCCTGGTACCTTCGAACAGTCGACTCGATTCCCCGTTCGTGAGTTTCAAAGAATCTCCGGGTTCTCATGCCTGTTTCCACCAGAAACGCGCTTTCAGGATTGACCTTCATGAGACCCAGCCGTCTTGACCCCCCGCGTCAACTTGGCGGCGGGCGGGTCAATCAGTCCGTCTCTTGTTGACCCACCTTGTGTCCACCCAGATCCCCCTCCCCCTTTCTTTTACCCCCCATCTTGATTCCCCATCTATATTTCCCTTCGAATAAGGCGAAACACAAAGCCTTTCCCCCACTGGTCCGCAGCTTAACACTTTCTTCTTTTTTTTGAAATAAGCTGTTTCGCGTGGGTGGTAAAAAAGGGCTTCCTTTTTAACTCTCCTCAGCTCGGTTTTAGGGTCTGTTATCGACCGCTGCATTTCACCCTTCTAATGAGATATCACTCAGGCTTTAGTTGGAAGGCCGCACCCGAGCACTCTTTTTTGCTTCTCCCAGAATCAATTTTCCATCGACGTTACTACAAACCCGGGGCTCGCCCCCCCTTTTTCCCCGAGAGTAAGCTTTCTCTTCCCCCGCAGTCTTCTTTGAAGCAGATCGGTCCTCAGAGAGGCTTTTTTTAGTCTCCGCTGTCCCCAGGGAACGTGGATACACCAGCCCGGCTTTTTCCAATCGCAGGACGACTTAGCGTGGCTGTAAACCCCCCACCGGTCGGAGTTTTTTCGAGAAGAGCTCTTCCCCCCTTCGTTGTCCAGCCTTTTTCAGACTGTAATTAGCTCCCTGAACCAATCCCATGTGGCTTTCAACCTCCCTTCTTCCCAAGAAGGTTTTTGCCTGACCACCAAGATCTTCCGGTGCCTTTTTCTTTCCTCCGGAAGCGGACATTTAGTGCTTCGTCCCCTCGCATGCTCCCGCTCAGCTCTTTTCCCTCCCTTCAGCATTTCGCAAATCGCCTGGCCCCTCGCGCGATCCGCGGATACATTTTCGATCATGTTTTTGGGTCGTGTTTTATGGCCACCTTCGGCGTTTGAAAGGTGAGACACTCTCTATATTTTCCTTCCCTCACTCGTTTTTTTTTTTCCGGCGCTCTTTGCGCCCTCCTTCAAGGCGATGTGCCCATCAACAAGTGCACTGGCCGAAGCCCCGTCCGCGGATCGCGAGAAGGACCAGGTCTTCCTTATTCTGCTATTGGTCGATTTTGCCTAGGGTCTCTTAAGCTGACTGAGCTCCGTCAGCGATACGAACCGATCACGCTTTTTACCCGAGTGCCAGATTTCCCCTTGCCTTGGATGTCTGTCTTTTATGGTAGGCCCCCAAACTTTTTTCAGTGGAAAGCCGCTGATCGGGTCGAACACAGTGTTGCATGCCCGCGATTTAGGCTTCCTCAAAGATGATGTACTACTTTAAGCTCTGTCTGTTTTCTCCGACCTGGTCGTTGTTTCCCGTCTCGTGCAACGATTGGCGGCAAAAGATCCTAAAGTCGTCCACTGGGTACACCCGCGGGATCACCCCTATTCGTGAGTTAAGCTCTCTTTCTCTTCCAGACCTTTTTAGAGGAGGCGCTTTTTTCTCTACGCCGTAAGTCTTCTTGGCGCGGGACCAGGGGTTCCCACTTTCTATCTGAATCTTGGGCCAGCGTGTTGCAAGAGAAAAGACACGAAGTCGTCCTGACAGTGATTATCTCCACCTTTTGCAAAGTTTTTGGGTTTCCTGCTCGTATCATAAACCCACGCCCCAAGACTTTTCGGGGCTTTTCTTTTGCAAAAATAAGACCTGTGTCCACAACCTCGTCCCGAACAACAGCCGCCACTCAATTTTTCTTTTCTCAGTTGGAGACGATTTAGAATGACCCCCGCTCATTCTGTTTTTTTGCCATAGTCATGAATCATGATGGGTATTCAGAATCCTGTACCCCGATTCCCCCCCTCCGGCGTCTTCATTTGAAGGACGCAGTTCATCTTTCCTTGGGATGCCTCTTGCCTGGACCCCAAATTTTTTTTTTTTTTAAACAGTTCGGTTGGTTTGTTTCCAGCACCTCAGGGTCTGTAGGTTTATTGAAACGTTCACCGCGTTCTTCGGCGACTGGTTCCCCCCCCCCGTTGTTAGGGCGGTTTCTTTAGGTTTCCTCCTTCATTCCATTTCCTTCTGAGACGGCCCTTCAGATCGCCGTTTGTTCTGGGGTTTCCCTCCACGGCGAAAATCGTGCTGATGGGCGAGTATGGTAGTTGTGGTGTCCAGGGACTCAAGTGACGGAGCGTTGATTTTGTGGTCCAAACCACACGTTCCCTTCCCTATCCCCCTCAGTGGCCTCGATCAGTGGCACGTGACTGCTCAATTCGCCAGATCCTCCTCTTTTTGATTCACCCCGGTGCGCCCTCCTTCATTCCCATGCTCTTAAGTATGAAAGAGGTAGCATCCACCCTCTTTAAGATTTCTCCCTTTGCGGGACGCAACATTCTTCGCCCCCGCCGCGTCTCTGTGATTTCTTCGACAGGCTCAGTTATGAAGGGAAATGAGCTCTTCCTTTTACTCAGAGACCTGCGCATGCAGGTTGACTACCCCCTTCTCATTTCCGACCCCTTCTTGTCAAACTTTCCCACAGACGTCCCTCCCTGCGTTCCCCCTCTCTCCGCTCTGTCAGTCACGGCCGGCCCAGTGCCTAACAAATTCGCCCAGCAACGCGAACAACCCCACACGCGCGGATCCAACGACGTTTTCTTTCCCCCCACGAAACATCCAACGATACCCAAAGATGTACCTCTCTTTTTAAGTGCCGCCGGCATTCTCCTTTTCGCCCAGCTTTGCCCACGCCGAGGAGAGGCGGCCAATTCCCTTCGAACAGCACAGCAAGCAGCTCAGAATAAACAGTTCAGGTTCCCTCCTTTAACTAAGGAAAAAGTATTTCAACATCACTCCAAGGAGAGTCCGAACTCTCCCTTTTGCCGGGCAAGTTTGCCGTCCCCCCCTGCCCCTTCTCCCCACCCCGAACACTCACAGGAATCGCGGAGCTTCGGACTCCTGTTCTTTCCTTTTTTACTTTTTTTTTCCCTTTTTTTTTTTTGTACCACGGCAGCCAGGTGCGACGAGCATATGCTATGACCATTGCATAAAATGTCTTCGTCAACGCCCCCCCCTTTCCCTTTGAAATGTGATCTATTAACCTCCCTTTTCGATCTATTACTCTTTTCCAAGTTCAGTTCGATGTTTGTTCTTGACCTTCTATGAAATGGTTCCGGCATTCAGATAACTCACTGTTTGGAGTATTTTTGACAACCGCCAATTAATTTTTGATTATGAGAGAAGATCTCTTTACTTTGGATTTGGGTTAGTAAGTTAGGGAAAATTGGTAGTTGCCCTCCACTTCTTTGTATCACCCCTTTCCCAGGGTAGACTTTTCGGATACGGGCTTATTTCCTTCGTATTGTTCTTTGTTGGTCCCACGTCTTTTCCGGCTAAGTTCCTCATTTTCCGTCGGTGCGCCTCGGAGGGCCCTTCTTTGAATTGCGAAAGGCGATGCTGTCAGTTCTTCTCTTTTTTTTATCTTGGGGATTTTTGGTTCCACCCCCCTTGTCGTTTCTCTCTCTTTTTGGCAGAAGCGGTTCCTGTGTAGATGTTCGGAGAGATCGTGGCGTAATGACGGCCGTGACTGGCACCCGCTTATAATGTAGGACCACGGTTTCCGACCCCTAGTGAGTGGTGTTTGCCCTTTGCCCTCTCTCGTAGCGCGTTCCTTTCCCCTGTCTGCTATTTCAGTCGAGAAAGTGTTCCCAATTACAGCGCCCTTTAGCCCTGGCTATTCAAGAATCCCCCCAGTAGATGACTCGTTGAGAGTCCCCTGTTGTGACTCTGCCCTTTCCCCAGCTCTCCTCGCCGTGCACCTTCGGCCAAGACCGTTTTTATCGTTTCTTTCCTTGTTTTCCCTAAAAGTTTCCCAGCTGAAGTCTGTTTATCGACTTTTTTTGTCCGCATCCCACTTCACCGGAAGCGGACTGCCCGTCGGGGGCGCTCTGAAAGGTTCCCCCCGTGGTTTTAGTGAGAAGTATGTGATCAAAAAAAAAAGAACAAAAACCAATAGCAATAAGCATTTCTATTTCGCCCCCCCCACCCCTTTCCGCAAGCCAACTGCGAGGAGGCTAGGGAGTCTGCTTTGAGGCTTTTTTCTTTCAGCCACATCCAAGGTCCTATGTTTTTCCAAGCCAGAGACCGAGGTCCTTCCTTTTTCCCAGGACCCGTTCCCTTTCCCCCCTTTTTCGGTCTCCTTGTTCAACGCCACCCCCTTCCCCTGTTGCCTCGCCCTCTGTACCACAGTGCCTACCGCCCTTTTCCGGGTGTGTCAAAACAAAAAAAAAAAAAAAACCCCAAGAGTCCACCCTTTATCGCGGTCGTGTTCCAATATCCTGTTTTACCCTTGGAAAAAAAGATCTTCCTTCTTCCAACCCACCCATCCTTCCCCTCTGCCCAACATGGCCTTCTTAGCGAACACCTCGTCCATGGCAGCAACGGTGCTCCTTGATTTCGTTTGTGCGGAATATCTTTTTTGCCTTTCCTGGTGTCCGTTTCACGCTCCAGCCACGACGCAGCTTTTCCCTGAGAAGTCCCACCGGTTGGGCGAATATCCTCTCTTTCTGTCCTTCCGACCATCCTTTTTCGAAACTTTCTCACGTGGCACCACTCAGCTCCTTCCCTCCTCGGCAAGTTTTCACACTTCTGTCCGCTCAACCCCCTTTCGTACATGAGTACTTGCTTGAATCTTATCCTTCGCTCCTTTGTCCTCTTCTTCCCCTAAGCGCTTTGATCTCGAAATAGCGCTCTGCTTTGACTTGTAACCCATGCTCAGTCTTTCAAATTTTCTCCGTCCCTTAGTTTAGTTTTGCACTTTTTTTTTTTTTTCCTGAAAACCAATTCCCAGGTCGGCTTCTACCCCCCCTGCTTCCTTCCCTAACATCTCGTTAGTACCGGCAATCTCTTGTAAGCAGCATTTCCGTCTGAAATGGTCCCCATTCCTCATTTCTTTTTTCAAATGCTCGTTCCCGACCAGATACCAGACAGGTTCTTCCTGCGCCCAGGCCCGCGTGAACCTCGTGATCGCTTCCCTCGGCTTTCGACGGTCTACCTCTTAATCGAAGGGCCCCCTAGACAGCATCGATGATAATTAATGCTGGATACGACCGGGGTTTGGGCCTTGCGGATAAAGTCTTCCTTTTTTTTCCCATCCGCTTGCGGCGGCTTGCCCGGAGTGGTTTTTTCCATACCTCCTTGTTGTTTAGAGATCTTGGCTCCCCCCTGTTTTCAATTGAGCTTGCACTCTTTTTTTCCCTTCAACCTGCAACTTCCCTCTCCTCCAGCGCGCGGGATTCGCGCCCCTCATGTCTGGCTATTTTTCGGCGATGAAGAGGGAGACGGCCTCGGCCTTATGCTCTAGGGATTAGAAGCGACGTTTCACTTTTTCCCCTTCTTTCCCCTCATCCGTCCTTGGCCTATTCTTTCCTTCGGTAGTCTGCCCCAGTGTCCGCCGTTCTGCGATGAGGGGGACGGACGCGGAGGTTGATTTACATCTTTCCTCTGCTCCCCGATATTCTTGAAGGAATCTCTTTTATATCAAGCCGGCTTGTCGTTGTTTCCACGCCGCGGTCCCCAACCCCCATATTGGCGGCTACACGCCTGCGATTTTTTCCTTCAGGGTTCAACAGCGATCCTCGGCGTCTTCTCGGAGCTTTTCTTCCCTAGTCTTCTCGCTGAGTGTGACGATCCCTCCGTACGCCCCCTTTTGGCGCGTTACCGGGTTTATCGGTAACCCTGTTAGATGTCCTGATAGTCTGCCATCTTGTTTTCCCCAAGTGGCGGAGTTTTCTTCTTTTTTTCCCCCCCTCACGCCCCCTCTCCGAGTGGAGTTTCGCCCCTTTTTGGTTCGATTTGCAGCTTCTTCCGAACCCTCTTGTGGCGGGTTGAGTCGTGTCCCCTTGAATCTTTTTCCCACTGCCCCGATGATTCGCACAACAGCCTATGATGCCGTGCTGGCAGTTTGGCTTCCCTAGGTGGCTTTGCGACCTTTCTTTGTTTTGTCACCAATCTCTTTCAACCCTGATTTTGGAAGATCGACTTTTGTCCCGACGGATTATTGGAACCCCCGCGCTCACTTTTTTTCCTTTTCACCAGCGCGCCGTTCTTTTTTAATTCCCCTGTTGTACATCGATCTCCCCACCTCTCCCTTTTGTTCGTACGGCCAATGCCGCATAAGCTTTTTATTCACGTTCCCGCGGCTTGAATTATTTGCTTCTTTCGATTACCGGGGCTATGGTCTTTGAGCGAATGGCTCCTTGAAAAGTTCTTTTCTTCCCCCTGAGCCGTTTCGCGTTGCGAGTGGTCCTTAGGCGCCCATTTTTGAAGGGCTTATGGGAGAGGTTGGGTGTTGGTCTCACCTTTCACATGACGGCGCCCTTTTTTTCTTCCCCACGTTCAGTCGCCCCCGACGTGGCCGCGTCTTTTTGTTTTTCCTTTATGCGACGCGGGCCATTTCGCAACTCTTATCCACGGTACTTGCTGTGTTTTGTTGTGTTTTGTCCCAAATCCCCGGTGGCCGACCACGCCTCACTTCTGCTTGCCGAAAGTCACGCGCCGCCCCTGCCCCCAGAGCTGGGACGCCCCCTCTTCCCGTGATAACCATTTATCAGCGCACGCGTCCCCCTCACGACTCTCTCTTCTTCCCCTTGCCCCGGGGGCCTCTGTTCAGTAGCACCTCACCATCGCCAGCTTTACTCAGTTTACAGAAAGCAGTTGACGTACAAATTCCGATTTTATCGGCCCGCACAACAGAACGCCCGTACCTTTACAGTGTCCCTCCCCCTTCCCCTGCTCGCGTCCAGTCGGCCGCCAAGTTCTTCTGCTCGTGACCATTTCGACCCCAGGCGTCCCCCCACACCGCTCCCTAGCTATCCCCCCAGGGATAGCAACCTTCTCACATCCCCCGATTCCCCCTCTTCCCCTGTTTGGCCCAGTGACTTGCACAGGCACTGCTGCTCCCCTCACGAAGAGCCCCAGTCGGCCACCTACTCGCCCAGACTGCCAGCCCCTCGCCGACCGACTCCATCCAGGAAATCTCTCCACGGTCCATCAACAGGCGTTGGCCCCGATGGCCCCCCCCGTTTTCGGGCAATCCAATGCCTAACGCCCACGACACTCCCATTCAATCGCGGCCCTCTTGGCCTTTCTTTTTTTGCAAACCCGCATTTCCGCGCCTTTTATCGGTACCGAGCCGAGCGATTGCATTCCCCCACGCATCCCCCCCCCTTCGGAAACTGACCTTTCTGCTTGAATCTCTTTCCCCGTTGTGGTGTTGAGTTGATACTAGAATACCCTCTTTCCGACTTTTTGTCTTTGGACGACTATCCCCCCTTTCCCGCTTTCTCTAAGATCCAATAGGCGCTTCGCATTTAGGCCCGTTTTTGCACCTAGTGAGGACAGATTTTTTCTTCCCTCGATTATGTGGAGGGCCCCCCGGTTTTTCCAGCTGTTTCCTGGTACTCCCACTGGTGAATCTTAGTGCTCTCCCGATTCTTGGAAGACGTGAGATTTAGTCTTTTTCCCGTCTTTTTTTGGCCCATTGGATTTTTTCCCGAAGTTCCTTTGGAAGACTTGTCTTCTGGGCCCCTCTTGGCAGCCGGCAGTGCCGTGGCATTTCCTTCCCTCGGGTGGGATAGTTGGGATATTTTAGGGTGTTTCCCGCAAGTCGTTGTGCCTTTCTCCCCTGGTGTTAGCGGGGCTGGGCATTCGGAGATCGCTTCTTCTGTCCTCCGGTTGCTTGCTTGCCTGGGACCGCGTCGAAGTTCGGCAAGGGCCCTTATTGTCCGAGATCGTCAGCTCGACCCGATGGTTTGGTCACCTCTTTTTTTCTTTAGTACCATCCGTCTGGCGATTTGCTCTGCCCTCACCGGTCCTGGCGAAGAATCCGAGCGCTTGGAATGCGGTGTGCGCGGATCTCCTTTGATCTCCCTGCGCGCCCCGTCCAAGATCTTGTCGCTTGATGGCCGTCGTGACAGCCTTTCTTTTCCAGTCCTTTGGGGATCGTTGTCGGCGGCTCCCGTGTGGCTTTTGAAGCCCAGACCGTGATATTCGAATGTAGCTATTCTCTTTCTCCTTCATTCCGTCCGCATGAAATGGATACACGCGGCCTTTTTTTCCCGAGTCTGAACGTTCTCCCCCCCTCCGTCCCCTTTCTAGTAAGTGATCCAGTTTCCCCCACACCTCCCCCCCCCCCTCCTTGCCCAATCAGGATCCTCTTTTTCCCTCCACAGGCTCGCCCCTCCCCGCCAAGCGGCGGATTTTTTTTTTCCGGGGGTCCCCCAATGCTTTCCTGGTCGTCCTTTTTACCGGTAACGAAAGGCCAGCGCCGAGCCGTGAATCCTCCTCTCGCCCTTTACGGTTGCCGCTTGGGCGAACAAGACAACGCGCCTTGCTCGCCCTCGCCCCCCCCCCGTGCATACGCCGTCGGGCGGGTTGAACCTGCGTCCTCACACTTAGCGCGTTTCCTTTGTTTTTTGTCAATGTCCTGTGTCCACACATGGCCCACAAAGATCCTTCCAAACCCCTCCTCCCTTCTCTTTTTTTATCACCCACAGGCAGCGCTACAAAAGCTGCTGTCCACAGGAGCCTCTCGAGGTCGGTTCTTTTAACTCTCTTTTCCCCCCCCATTTTTACAAGGTCCTTTCCTTTCACGCTCCCTCCGACACGCAGCTTCCTTTTTTATTGGAGCCGACGTCGCGGCCCCCGGGCCGATGCGATCATCCTTCAGGCTCGTTATTTTGTTCCCTTTCCCGCTGCGTCCTGTGCACCTCCGAATCATCTCGCTGTTGTTACCTACAAACCGGGCTCCAAAAGGGTCCCGTAAGCTTACGGTTCTTCTCCGCGCCCGGGCGCGAAGCGCTTATCGTTTCCTCCCCTCAACATAGAGATTCGCTGTGGACCCAGTTTCTTCCACCCTTTACGCTGGGATTGTAGCCGCCCCTTTTCTGTTTCCCCCTTCACGCTCTCGCGTTTTGAACCCTCCCGTGGCGGATAGTTCAGCCGCTTCCTTCACTCACCATCTCTTCCTTCAAAATCGCTAAGCAGCCGGCCCCGTGCCCCTCCTTTTTTTTACCTCCTCTCTCCCTTCACTCGGATGTTTGGCAGACGATATCAAGGACAGGACGGCGGCCTGTTTGTTTTTTTTTTTTCCCTGAATTCATGGCCTGTTGAACAGTGTCCTTCTCTTGTCATGCTTTCCCCCTTTCTCCCTCGACGAGCCAATATCCCTATCTTCTCAATGCCATGGTCCCTTCGCGATTTTCTGTGCTGGCGGAACGTTCGATCCTCAGCTTTTTGATGGCCTTTTTTTGTTTGCTTCTTTCAGGCTTGAGCAATATCTTTTACTTCTTTTGTTTAGAGAGTTTCCCCTATTCCCCCCTGCCGGGCACGCCGCAACGATGTTTTCCTCTGCCCCACATTCCGAACCTCAGGCACGAGGATCTTTGCGAGAGCCCTTTCCCCTTCCCCTTTTTGTTTCCGAGAAGGAGGGAGAATTTTTGTGGCCTTACCTAGCGATCGTCCTTCCGGGCCCTCGTCCCTGTTCTCACGCCTTTTTCCCTTGATTTTTTCCCGCGGCATTTTTTTCCTTCTGGTATTTTCGGCAAAATCCTCTTGAAAGCTTTATGGTCGACCCCAGTGCTTTTGGCTTTTTGGTACAGCGATTTTCGGGACCCACCTTAGATGTTTTTCCCCTTCCTCCGCTCTTCTCATCCGCGACCTGGTCGTGTTTCAGAGCTCAAGATTTTCTTCTTCCCCGATTCCCCCTCGAGCTGTTTCACTTTTGGTCACAAATCGGATCCCTTTTTTTGGCTTTCTGAGTTGATCCCGCTTTTCGATCCCGAGCTTGCTTTCTTTCCCTCGGCGGAGAGATCGCCCCTACCCATCCTTTTGGAGGCGGACACGTTTTCCCCCTTGTAACCGTTTTGAATCTTTTGAGTATTTAGGTTCTAACATTTCGATTTGTTCTTCCTGACCCTGCACAAGACGCCTGAATTTGATGATTCCATTCCTTCCTTTTTGGTGGCCGGTTCCATCCCCCCGAAGATGCGTTCGTGGCTTTTCTTCTTCCCCAGGCAGCCTGGGGTCCACAATTGTATACGCAAACAGCCGACCATGTGGATGCCGTGCTTCCCTTTTGGGGTTTTTTAGCTGGACAGTCTGCATTTTTTCCCAACTCATGGTTCCTGTTGTCCTCTTTAATAATTTCTGATCTTTCACCTTACCGACGGATGGAACCCCCCGCGCTCCCCCCCTCTCCCTTTTTTTCCACCCTCGCCCTCGGAGCTGTTGGTAAATATGAGCATTCTCCTTTTTTCTGTTACCACGGCAATGCCGGCAGTAAGCACTTCACTTTCACCGAGGTGCCCTTTTGCTGGCTCCCTTGCTAGGGATTCTTAAGGGCCTGACCGACTTTCCAAGGGCATTTGGCTTTCCTCTCTACTTCCCCTGGCTGCCGAGGCGAGGCGGTCAAGCGTCCCTCTTTGCTGATCTTTCAGAGTCGTGGTTTTTTTGTTTGGTGGCGGCAGAAATGAAGGGACAGTTTATTATTTTGAGAAAACCTCTAGCTCCCCTTTAAGAGCCCCCCACCATGTTTCAGGTGTGGAGACTTTCGCTGCATCCATAGTCTCCCTTGAATGAACCCACGGTACTTTGCTTCCCTCCGCCCGTTTAACGATATCCCTTTCTTTCCCCCGGCTTGCGCGGCCGCCCAATCAGCCCACCTTTTCTGTGACGATTTGCTGCTCACCCCTTCCCTCGCACGCGTCCCCTCCGCGTCTCTTTGTAATCTTTCAGGATCCGGGTGCGGGCATCTCACTCCCCCTCCTCTTTACTCATCGACAGAGCAGCTTCGTCCCTGGACCCCATCCGCCTCTGACGTCAATTGGCCCCCCCCTCCCTGCCCGCTAAAGGCGCACCTTTTCCTCCGGCTACGGTCACGCCGGCCCCCTTCGACTCGTTCTCCGCCTCGCCCCCATCCCCGCCTTTTAACCAACCCTTTTTCCATCCCCCTCCCCCCGAAGGGTCCGGCAACCCCAGAACCCCTGAATCCACGATGACCGAGCGGCCTCCCCCATCAGTAACTGCTCCGTTGCTTTTGCCCAGCTTGGAACATTTTTTTTTCTTCTGCCAATCGGAATCGCCCAGCCTGCCAGCGCGCATCACCAGGCCTCGAAGCGTCCACGTCGTCCATCCCCCCCATTTTCTCGGCGCACGCCACTTAACTCTGTCCTTTGGACCGGCAGCTGACGACCCCAATCCTTAACGCCTTTTCTCTTTTTTAGGCAGACTGTAAGTTCTCGTGCCAACCCGCCCTCTTACGACCTCTTTCTCGGTACCGAGCCGGCGACCATGTGAACCCCATGGTAGTTCCAACGAATCAACACCTTCGTTTTTACGGAAATGTGAGCTTTT
>Ga0179593_1630543_pt1 | contig 12832 bp, 13 predicted proteins | sample CZODoug2_1_08_16_FD_185931 | JGI IMG/M metagenome (GOLD analysis project Ga0179593, IMG submission 185931) | Vadose zone soil fungal communities from Angelo Coast Range Reserve, California, USA - CZODoug2_1_08_16fungal (PacBio error correction) | ecosystem: Environmental > Terrestrial > Soil >... | reverse complement strand
GGCCTTCCACGTCCTAGTCTGTGGCAGAGCGCCCTTTGCTCGTCTCCGTTGCCTTCCAGACGTGTAGGACCTTCTGACCTCCCCCCACAATCCCGGATGCCTCTGCCCCCTACTTTTCCTCACCTCCTCATCGATTACTTCGTTCCCCACCATTCTTACCCCCCCCCCATTGATATTCCCCGCTTCATCATGGGGATCACCTTCCAAACAAGCCTTCATCTCGCAATGAACACCGCCCCCCCAGGGAACGGCACTCCGATACGTAGCCTCCGTAAATCCTTCTCTATACCAAGCGGCCCCAAAGCAGAAAGGTTTACCCCTGAGTACACCGGCAAGTGGAATTCACCTTTCTGCGGGCGATTTGGGACCTTTGTCCACCCCCCCCCCCATAGTGGAACCCCGTTTAGCGTGCTTGTCTCGAGGACGCCTTGGAAAAAAGGTCGGATCCTGCCGAGGATGGTGTTTCCCAGGGATTCCGTATCAGGATTTTTCTGGTCAGAGAAGGGTTGAAGTAGAGAAGCCAACTCTCCGTGTTTTTTTGGACCGGGAAAGAGCTGTCGAACCCCGTCGATGATAAGGTTTACGAGAACCCCCTTTGGTCGGAGTCCCCCTTCCGAGCAGGGTATCTCCTCCCTGTGTAAGGATCGGTGGTTTGCAGTGACCCCGAACTGTCCGTTCCCTTCCTTTTTCAGGCTGTCTCTTCTTTACCTTGTTTCCTTCGCCCGACTGTTATCTTCCCCGCCGTTCGGCTAGCTCCGGCGCTTCTTCTTTTTTCTACGAACCCGATCGGTCCCAAGAGATCCTACCGGCACACGTCTTGGTGCTCTCAGCCTGACGTTGGCGGCTTTGGCCTCCCAGCACGGATGCTGTTATTTTCGCTTTTTTGCTTTCAGAGGTCGTCCGGTTCGGAATTTGCATTCTCATTGAGTCGGCCTTTTTGAGTGAGAAGAGATTTCGCTATCCGTTGGCACGTCATAAAGACCCCGGTGACCGACAAAGATCCTCGGTCTTTCCAGGGCCCCTACTTGCGAATTTTACGAGCTTCTATTTCTCTTTTTCCATCGTGTCCGCGTCGCGACCCACACCAAACGTAATGAAAGAAGCACTGTGCATTGATGGCCTCCTCTCCACGACCCTTGGCGGCCGCGCGCGATCGGCAGTTTTTCCCTTCCGCCCGTGAAGATCCCTGCTGCTTTTACCAGTCCACCCCAAAGGTAACGAGCACGGCGCGACCCATTGTACAGTCCCAGGTAGACCGTCCGACCCCCTGCCCCCCCCTTGCCAAGAGTCGCCGCCAGCGCGCATCGCTCGCTAGCCCAGGACCCGGCGTCCCAGCTCCCGCCTATGACCGAAGCCCCCATCCACTAAAGGTGGTTCTTCGGCGCTAGTGAAGGAAGTGACCTTGAATGTTTCGATCCCCCCTTCAGCCGGCCCAGTAAGTTTTTCGCGCGCTTAGTTTTTAGCCACTCGCGCCCCGGCAGACGTCCGGTCAAGCGGTTTGCCTTTCTTGACCGGATTGATCAGTGAGCTGTGTGGTGTACGGTCACGCCTAATGATGTCGTATTCTCAGTGTAATCCCGGTTTTTGCGATATACCTTCCTTTCTCACTAACCCCATTTACGGGGAAAGCCACGATCAGAGAACTATATGAGGAGGTCTCTGGCGTCTAAAACTTGGAGCATGGAAGATGTCTTTTGCGTCTCGGCCGCCTGTATTCATGGTTTCCGGGGGCTACTGGAGGAAGATCTGTTAATTTTTTTAAATAGAACGAAAGCGAGCGCCCTTATACACCATTTAGGGATGGTATTGAGAGATTAGAGTCCATTTTTACAGCTCACGTTTTAAGCAGAGGTGGCAACGTTGGCTCAATCGCAGATGACTCTTTCCTTCCCAGTATATTGTGGGTTCTTCCCTTCTAGTGTGGAATGCAGTGGCAGTGAATTTAACGTTTTGCACTTCCCCTTCAGGCTTGAAGTCTAGGGTTTCTAGACTGAGAATCATTTTCTCATGTGATCGCTCTCCCCTCTTCGCCCCCCATAATGAGCCCGTGCTTAGGTTTTGATTGATGAAGGCAAGCTGATGGCCTTTAATCGATTCTTTCCGAGATCCTGCGACCTTTCCGGGTTCCTCCCTTCCCCGTGATTCTCTCTGCCCCACCGCGGTCTGTTCCTGATCTAATCGGTTCCTTTCGCTTAGCTGCAGATCTTCCCACTTCAGCGCCTCTTTTTGACCTTTAGGAAGCTTTTCGCCAGCCTCCGACTCACTCTTATAATTGCGTGCGGCTCAAGCTCTCCCCCTCCGGTATCGTTCACCTACTCAGGTTTCCCCCTTATCGCTGGTACTCCGATTGGGAATACTGATGCTCCGTCGCCCTGAGATCCCTTGTACCGAATACCCCCCTCAGCGGTGTTCCTCCTTCTCCTTGTGTCGGGCGGCGCCATGGCCACTCTCGGATGGCCTTGTCGTTCCCCCCGTCCCCACCGCCTTCCGCTGACGTCAGTTCAGCCTGTCTGCTCTCCCCTATGATCGGGCCTGACAGTGGCTGGTCTCGTCACCACTCATTAGGTTCAGTCTGGTCTCCCGGGGCTGCCCACTCACAGGCTTGTGCTTGTTTTGAATTTGGACCCAACCCATCGATAACAGTACTTTCTACGAAGTGAGAACGCATTCTCGGCAGGGTTACGCCGGGGGTTTCCAAGGAGAGGCTCTATGCACCCCTAATTCTCGCAATTAGGAAGACGGGGGGGGGTGCCCCCCAATTTCCCGCGGAAGGACACTCCGTTAGATTTTCCCTTCCCTTTTCTTTTCCAGTACCAGTCGATATTCCGCTCCTTATCCTGCTGTTTTTTTATTTCCGTTCCCGGTGGGGTTTCGCCGATAGCAAGCTCTTTGCCCTACAGTGGTCCAATTTCTTTAACTGGCCGGCATCGCAGCTTGCGAGAATTTGGACTACGGAGTTACATTATTAGGGCGCCCTCTTGACGAACTCTCTGCCTTTCTTTACCCCTTATTGCTGGGTGCTAAGAATTATCTTTTCTCCGCGTGCAACGAGCCATCATGTACACATATGCCTTTGTCTTGCTGTCCGGCTCTCTTTCTATTCGTTTTGCGATATCCCCATCCCTCCCTTCCCGTCTTCCCCCCAGTGCGCGTACTGCCGAAGGCCTCTTCTGGCCCGCTTTTTCTGCCCGGCGCCCGCATGAAGGAAAGGCCCAATTTTCCCCTTGGACGCTATTTTTTAAGATTGGCAAGAATCGATGACCGTGTAACACCCGCGGTTCTCCTCACCCCCTGAAATTTTAACCTCCATTTATCATCATTGGATTATCCCAGTGCTGCAAAAAAAGCTATTTTAGCCCCGGTCTCCCCCCACAGGGAACTTATTCCCACATTCCGCGGTGCTCTTAACAAGCCTTCCCCCCTTGGTTCTTTTTAAAGAGACAGGTCCGGACCGTAAATTCCCTTCCGGCGCTGGTTTAGTTTTTCTTTCAAAAACCCCAAAAGAGTGGCCCTACCTCACATTTCTCCCGCCCTGCCCGGTGATCGACATCTCACCTAATCCGCCACACCCCCACAAGGGGAGAGACCCAGTAGCCCTGCAGAGGATCTCGTTGGTTCACCGGGACCCGTGGCCGTAGCCCTCTGGGCCTTTTTTCCCTAGGGCCCGTGTTATATGAGCCCATGTCCTGCCCTCGCCCTCTTCTCCTTTCGTGCTTTTTGGCGGGCCCCCAGCGTCTGGACTCTGATGATAATGCGGTTGTAGCTGAACCCCGCCAGCTGTCCGGAAACCCTTTTTTTTTCCTTGTTAAGCCGGCCCTCTCTCTTTCACCGTTCCTTGTTGATAGGCAAACGAGCCAATCACCTCTTATCCACCTTCACCGTGAAAGTTCCAGTGACCTTTCCCCACCCGAAGCCCAGCTATAAGATTTCCTGGCTCCCCCTTTAGTGAAATGAACCCTTTTCAATTTGCAAGGTCGCGCGGCATGCCCTGTCCTTCCCACCTTCCGGGTCCGGGTTGCGCTTCACCAATTTGGAAGTTGGAGGCTGCTTGCTTGCTCCGGCTGAGTTGAGGGACGCCTGTGTTCTTAATGGTTTCGCGGCTTTCATCGGGTCGGCCTCTCTCACTTCTTCTCCCCTTGAGAGCCAACCGTTTTTTTCCTTCCGCCAAGAGTCCACGGAATTGGGGATCACGCCAGCTGGGCCCCAGGGTACGCCAGCCCGTATCCGTGGGTGTTTCCCTCGCCTCCCTTTCCTGAACATCCCTGTTTTGAGTGATTGGACGTTTGCCTCCTCGATCCCTCACCGAGCGCCGACTGCAGGGAATCCGCCAGCTTTTCCTCGAGGCATCGAATGGACCAGGGACACTGGAAAGTGATACTTTGTCCCGCCTCTTCCCGTCTCAGGAGAATCGCTCCTTTAACCCCTCCCAGGCGTCCATAGAGCAGATAAGCCCATGTTCTTGGCCAACGCAGTTCGCCGCAGAGAGAATTCCCAGCCCTCCTTGTGAGGTAGATATCTGTGCCGATTCGTCCCACCAGCGATCGTCCCGACCAGACGCATTTTCCAAGATCTTTCTCCTATGCTCGTGTGTCTCCTTAGAGGAGCAGCGGGCAACTCGGCCATGTTCCGTTCTCTTGAGATGAGCATTGGATTTTGATGGTCCTTATAGAGTCTCCCGTCGGGATACTGGACCCCCAGTATTATTCCTCTCCTCCAGTTGTTGTTGTTTTGTTATACTCCGGTCCCTTTCTCTTACGTGAGAAAAGAAAGCAGCGCCCTCTTCCTCTTCGCGTTCGCTGTGGAGTTTAAATGGACCGATGGAAAGGCGCTTTCAGTATCGATCTCGTCCTCCACGGCCTTCTCTACTCGCCATGCTTGTGTTGAGATAGACCGTGGTCCATGATGGACCCCCGAAACTATTCGCCTCTCCCCCCGTTCGTTTTCTCCTTAGGCGCCCTTCTTTAAGATTATTTCTCCTCCGAGGACCTGGGATGTCTATCTCTATGTAGACTGGCCCCCCCTGTAAGTGAGATTCGAATCGTTCTTTTTCATTCATATCTGTCCGTGTCCCCTTATCGATTTCTCCCACGGGTTTCAGTGTCCTTTTCATTCTTGAGGAATCTTTCCGGTAGCTGAAAGCGCCCTACTTCCCTCATCGTTGGCCCTGGTGGATGAGTAAATACCTGCTTTAGTTATTAGTGCGGTCCCCCCCCCTCCCCACGAGGGCAAGCTTATATTGAGAAATACGCAGACGGTTACTCTATAACGGCTGAAATGACGCCTTTTTCCCCCAGTGATTTAGTGTCCTTGAATAAGTTTTTTCCTTCTCCTAGTCCTGGGCGGATTTCAGCTGCAGGAGTTTGAAGAAGAGAGGACTCGCCTTCTGTGACTCATTCTCCCGCCCAACAATCCCCAAGCAAGTTGGTGACTGAGGACTCCAACTCACGCGCCCAGCCCTCAGCATGAGCAGACCACAGTATTCGAGAAATCCTCTGGTGACCTCAATCGGGGGGATATTAATGCCAGATCCCCCCCCCGCGCCTGAGCAAGTGCCTTTTCTCCTGCGTCCCCCATCTTGAGGAGTGAGTCCCCTCAGGTTAGGCATTGATCTCTCCGTCGTAAAGGACCCGCCCCCGCTTTTTTTCCGCTCTCGTTCGTGCTAGTCACAACCTCAGCCTGTGAAAGTAGGCAGATACATGTTCTAGCCTCTGCTTGCTTTTTACGCTGCTTTTGTCTTCCATAGATGTTCCAGTTCCTTTCCTCCCTAGTTCTTTACCGTATTTCAGAGGCGCCGCCAAACTACCGGAGGATCATGATGGCAGAATGGCTCAGCCGACGCTGTCCTTGGTCAAGAAACCCAAGGTGGCTTTCGGTAATAGCAGGTCTGACCGCCCTTGTGGGAGGCCCGTCGCCCAGCCGCTCTCCCCCCGGGCAGGTGGGGGGGTGCACGAACAAGAACCCGGAACCTATTCCTTCCATGACCGTATTTTTTTACTTCTGTCCAGTGATTTTAACGCTTTCCCTTTTTTCTTGTGCATTGTTTATATTGCGTGAAAGATGGTCGTCTGTGCGCGGGGAAAAGAGTTTTTTCCCGACCCTTTGGTGCCACTTCAAGGCCCCTGAATCGAGTTTTTGTTGGACACTCCCGCTGGTTGGTCTTTCCCTGATTAAATACGTAGGGAGTCAACTTTCGCCGCTGCTCCGTTCTTGTTACATTGCTTTGGCACTTTCCTCCCTCCGTTCTAGTTACTCGCCAGAGGCCAGAAGACGTCCCTTATCGTACCTTTGCCCGGTGCGTCCTTTTCTGCCCCCGGTGTCCCCTCGTCTTTTTTCCTCTTTTGTTTTTTATATCGATCTGCTCCACCCCCCATCACTTAGGGTCCCCCCCTATGCTTCATACGAAGGATTGCCCAGATTCTCTCCCTCGACGTCTTCCGTTCGCCTCATGACGGAACAAGGCCCTTGTTTTCGCTATCTCGTTTCGCCGCCCGTTATAATCCTCTACCCCCTTCGTCTTTTCCCCCCACGCGTGCCGAGAATTTAATGGCAGAACTGGCTGCCCCCGCTATTTCCTTTTTCGGCAACCGTCCAGGAACCGTAAACAATCCCCCTCTTCGTTTTTCTTTCTTTACAAGTAGTTCAAAGTGGTACTATGACCCTCGACGGTCCGCATTCCCTTCCGTTTCCGCTGGTTGAAGTTATTGTGGACAAACTTCTTTGCCCTCGTCTCTTTCCCCTTCTTTGTATCGTCCCTCCTTTCCCAAACTCTTAAGTAAGAATTCCTATTTGCCCCTTGCTGAACCTTTCTTAGCAGGAGTACTAGATGGCCTGGTTTATTTTTTTCCCCAATCTCCTCCGCCTGTGGAGGGAGACCTTTCCCTCTTCTTTTCTAAATCGTTATGAAAGGCCCTGGCCCATGCTTGCCTAGATTGCCAGCGGTCCCTTTGCGGATATAAGTCCTGTTACTCTGCCTCCCCTGGTTATGAGTTTTTGTCCTGGGCACTTGAGACGCCTCACAGAGGCAATGGAATATTCTATCCCACTTCTTCTCCCCATCGGCCTTTTTACCACGAGCGATGGATGCAAGGAAGCCCTCGGCTATGAACTGAGGATGATGCTGAAACCAGCGCTCTTTCGGGCACAAATAGAAGGTAAAGGTCCCACAACCTTAGGTTGCAGCTGCTAATTGCTTTCTCTCTTGAGCTCCCTCCCCCCCCGGCTGAGGACTGAGAGGGAGAAGAGGTTCGTTCTTGGCTTGATCAGTAGTCACCTATTTCCCTCTTCTTTTTCTCTAAAGAACGCTCGAACTGCCCCCCCCCCGCAGCCCGAAAAATAGCACTGTCGGTCCCCCCTCCAGAGGTGTCCCGCAAGTTTGATCGCAGCCTTTCTTACTCTTTCCTATAAGTCGTGCAGCATGAGAAACATTGCTCCGTATTTTCTTCCTCGATACCACCACGCAAAAGTCGGAAGCGTGGATCTACGTCGTATTTCAAGTCCAGGCCTGCATCGTCTTACGAGGCTGGACCGGAAAAAGTTGAAGCGAGCTTCTAAGGGTGAACCGGTCCAAGTTTTTTACCGCCCCACCAAAAAGAGACCGACCCCAACGCGTAGCTCGCCGTCGTTCGTGCACTAGTAGAAGACTTATCACGAACTTGAGAGCTAGGAGATTCCCGACTCAAATCCAAGCAAATTGGGCGCAGGGAGTAAATGGTTGTCCCAACACTGCTCGAGACCCCAGCCACTCAATGCCTATTCCCTTACATCCCCAACCCTGCCCCTCCCCCCCCATTTCACCCCCACTCCGAAACTCTACCCCTTCTCCCCCTCTCCCCCCCCCTTGTCCCCCTCTTTCCACCCCCCCCGGCCCTCATCTTCTCCGCCTCGGTGCAGCTAAGCAGACTTTACTCAGGGCCACATTGGTGTTTCCCGACGACAGCCCGGCATTCCCGCAGCTGTCGAGAAACTTTCTTCGTTTTTGATAAGGAACATCCCCGGGAAGCGCAGGGTTCATCCTGTCGCTAGCAGGGAGTTTCGTTTTTTCGGGATAGAAGAGAGGCGCAGGGCGCCGGCCCAGGATAGAACCTTAGAAGATATCATTTTTTTTTTTTTGTTAGCGCGAAGTTTACTTCCCAACTCTACTTCAAAGTAAAAAGCCAGATATTCCCCTTAACCCTAGTCGTTGTTAGGTCCGCGTGTCCCTGACTTGCTTGACTTATCGATAGGCTAATCCCACGGATAGGCTTTTCGCAATCTCTTTCGGGGGATTTCGGCCGATCATGTCCCATTTTTACTTACACATGCAACCGACATGTTTTTTGATGAGTGCATCGGCTCTGTCGGCCTCCTTGGTACAGAATAAGAGGTCCCGGAGAAATGTCTCAGACGCGATTGAGCGAGGGAGTCCAGCTCGGTCTGCCTTTTTCGGCAATAACCTGTGAGCCCTTCAGTTAGAGCTCTTCCGCTTTTTGCCCGGTCTCCCGGCGGACTCGAAAAGGCTTGCGTCTCGCACTTATCCCTTCTTTGCGATCGTTTCTTCTTCGTCTCGCGGACATAATCCATGTTTAGGTGCAGATCTCCGAGATAGATCAATTCTTTCGCGCACTCCCCGAAGACGGACACGGCTTTGCCCTTCAGATGCGGACGCTTCTTCTCTTTTTGCAATTAGGTGGTTAAATGTTTCCTTGATTCTCTCCTGTTGTGGCGCTCAGACGACCCCTGAAGAGAGTTAATATCGACGGCCCCTGACTCCCCTAGGCGACAGAAATAACCCTCATTCTGTCTCCACACTTATGAAGGCATGATCATCCACCAACCTTTCCCCCCCCCGTCTATGGTACTCAATCTTTTGGACTCGGTAAGACCGAAGTACGCCTTTGCTCTAACTTTCCGCTAAACGATAGGTTTTCCTCATCCTATGATCTTCTCTTGGATAGCCCCTCTTTACTGGAGTGACGCGGAGGAGCCTCGTGATCTTGGTCTCGGCACCCAGCCAGATTCGACGCCTTATGTAGCAGTTTCGGCCTTGACTCTTTTTATTCCAAACTTCGGCAGGAAATAATTTCTACCTTAAGTCTGAGGGATAACACGACCTCTTCCTTGTCGTTTTTCACCCTGAATCAGATAACAATACCACCTTCCCCTTGTCCAGACTTTCCCGCCCTCCTCAAGATTCCGGCCGTCTGTATATCCTCTCAAGCTACCTCAGAACACCCTATTCTTTTTTTCCACCTCTTCCAACCTATGGTTTGCACGCCCCCACACTACTCGAACCTGCATGGGTTACGCAACTTTCCTTCCACCTCCCTCCCCCTCGTCAGGAACCTTTATTTGACTGTTACGACATAGCTGAATTGTGTATCTTCCGTCCTTTTTGCGGTTGGAGTAAAGTCATGGCCAAAACTATCTTTTTTTTGCAATCCCCCCCCCCCGGTTCCCTGCCCTTATACCCATGGAAGTTGGGGAGAACCCTAATCCCTAGTACTCTATTGGTTCCTTCCCCCCAATCGCTACCCTCTCTTAGAGCAAACGGTTTCTTTCCAGTAATTGCGTTTTCCCCTACTTCTTGTCTTGCTGAATCGAGCACGGAATTACGTTCAATTCTTTCCTTCAGTTCCTTCAGTGTCCTTTTCGGCCCCCTCTTCCCCCGGTTGTTTGATAGCGAGGCTACTTCACCTCCACGCTGCCCGGAGGCCCCCCAGATTTTCGTTAAATACGTCCGATTTAAATTATATGCCCCCTAGACCCAGGCGAGGACCGTAGATCCTCATGAGTTCCCCCCAGTCCCCATTTCCCCGGTTCCTGCTTCGATTGTACGCACAGTTGTGTCATCTACCCTTCCCGAGCCCCATGCGGTATTTATCCCCCCAGTCTCGATTTTTTTTACGATCCACAATTGGACAAACTCTATGTAAAATTCCCTCTCCCTCGGTCCCACCTCCCCCACGTTAAGTCCTAGAAATCATGATAAGGAGAGTAATTTTAATCCGTCAATCTTTTTTACTATGACTCTTGAGTATCACTCTTGAGTGGCTTTCCTCTGACTTTTTTCCGGGGATTGTGGGAGGTACCAAAACCACCCAATGGAGACTTTGTCTCTTTCTTGTCTGATGAAACAGCCTGCTTCCCACATTTCAGTAGATCTACACAGGCCAGAGGCGGACCCTTATTCATTTAATTCTTATTTTATAGATTTCCGGGGCCCCCTCCTCCCCCAGAAGCAGTATAGTGTTTGGCTTCCCTTGCCCTTTTCCTTGAAAATAGTTATAAAGTTCCTTGACAACTTCCGGCTGAGTCCCCCTCCTTTCCGTTCTTAAAGATCGATATCCCGATCTTTCATATGCCAATGTACAGTTCTGTTGTCAAGTAACAAACCATACTCTTCCTTTGCCATTTTTTCTGTACCATCCCCCCGGAAAGAGCTAATTTCGCCTGTCCCACCGTGGTGTATATGTCCGGAGGAGGGCCATCTCCCCTTCTCTTCTCTGCCCCATTACACGCAACCGTTTTCTTTGAAACTCCGATGGTACCCCGCTTTTGCGTTTGCGCTTACTCCAGAATTCTTACTTTGAGGGAGAGACGAGGATCATCCCTCCCCCAGGGCGATTGCGAGGATACGCGTCTTCCTTTAGAGCTCTTATACCTATATATTCAACGACTGCAGCTGACCGGCGCCCCTCCCCCTCCGTTTTTTCGCGCGAAGGACCCGCTCCGCCCCTTTGTGCATTGCCGAAGACCGGAGAATTCTCCCGGTCCCCCCGCCAGCGCTTTACCGTTCACGGAACAGGATGACTTTCTTTTACTTTAGTTCCTCTCATGTATCATCCCCTTGACAAGAAGTACATTGCTATTCTTTTCTCCCCAATTCCCCCCCGAAGGAAGAGCTATCGGTTGCTTTCCTTATCCTGCCCTCATCGGTGGTATCTTGAAAGCACGGTCCATCTCCCCCCATCCCTTTCCAGTCAACGTTCTTGTCCATTCCTACCCCTCTCCTCAGCGTCAGTCGATGCTCTGAGGAGAAGACTTTTCCTCTTCGGCGGACAATACAGGAGGCGCAAGCAGCGATTGCGTAAGACCATCCCTCCGTAGACGCGACAGTCCTTGAGTAATAATATGGAAAACGTTCTCTCCCCCTCCCTGTCAAGATGGCTGTAGAGAAGCCCTTCCTCCTTGGAGGCAGCCCGGCAAGCACATTTCTCTCCCTCCCGATAAGTGATGGTCCTTGTTTTTCCTTTCTTTCTTAAGTCTCTAGAGATAACTGAACTATCTTTCTTCTATTTTCCAATAATTATTGTGAGAGAGATTAACTTCCGGTCCCCTCTCACTATTATACAAAGAAAAGAAGAAGTCCCTTATAACTTCTCTAGTTTTTCGCAACCCCTTGGATGGAAAGTGATTTGACTTTACTACCCGCCAGGAGTTTCCGACCTTAGGTGATCTTCTTTTGCGGTATATAGTCTTTTAACTTCTTCTGCGCACAAGTAGAAATCTACCTTTTTATTTTTCTTAGTTACTCGATTTATGACACCCCCCTTTGCTGCTTCCACTTGAACCTTGCGCCTGACCTCCTGCAGCTGTCTCCTGGGGAACTCCCTCCCCTCTTTTACCGGCATTTAGTAAGGAACCGAATGACCTTCCACTTTTATCTAAGCATTAAGTCGGTTGTTCCTTTCCCCTTCTGACCTTCCTAACAGGCTGGATCTAATGACCTCCTACTCGATTCGCACGCAATCTGGGTTTATCGAGGAGCCCCAATTGCTCCATTTTTTCTGTCACAAGGAAGGTTCTCTGATTGAGGGACCCCCAGATTCTCATCTACCGATAAGAAGGGCTCCTCCTGGGCCCCATGAAGATGGATCGTGTGCGTGATTATCGTGGTCGGCTGACAAATCTTTAACGTGGTTCCTGACCCCGCGCCAGTTTTCAGATGAACTGGCCAAAGACGATTCCCAGCTCAATAACAGGACGAAAAGGACCCTCCGTAGTTCTCCCCGCTTTGCGGTCTTCCTTACAGCGAACCCCCACGCCAGCCCTTCTCAGCTCCCAGACCGTTGACTTACCGTATCTATTGTTTTCCGGGGAGGGTATGCTCTCCCGTCCGGCTCTGCTATAGTCCTCTTTTTTTTCCCTTCCCACATCCACTTGAATCGGTAGCTCTTGGCTTCCGGACGTCCAGACCTGGACTATTTCCCCCTCTGGATTGGGAGGTTCAAGAGTTGCAAGCACCCAACCAAATCCCACCCGAGTCAGAGACTCAGATTGAGTCTCCGAGATAGGTCGGACACGTTGGGGTGTGCTCTTTTTTCCCCCACCCTTTCCATAAACCAGAGGGAGCCAGGACGCTTGACGGTTACAAGCCAGAAACTCCTCTTTCTCTTTAGACCACATCAACCACCAGCCTCCTTCCTGCCCAAGTCCCTTGTTCCTCCAGGTCCACGGGATGACCGAAAGTGTGGTCACTGCCGGTTCTCTTTTTTTTCCCTAGCCTTCACTATGGTTTGGGTTCTCCGCAACACCTAAAACAACAGCGCATGCCCCTTCCTTTACGCCGTTCCGTTCCTTTATCTTGCACTATCCTTCTTGATGCTGAGGAGCCTTCCCGCACTGCTTTGTATCGTGCGTTCCTTTTTTCTGTTGTTTGGGTTTGTATTCTAGCTAGAGACATAGCTTTTTTTGAAGAAAGGTATGAATGAGATAACTTCGTCACTCTCTTTTGTTGATAACCCCCGAATGTGACTCCTTGTATCTTCTGAGGAAATTATTAGCTTCCCTTTTAATTGATGTAAGTAATAAGGTAGATACCACTAGAATTCTAGGTTCTCTTTCATGATTTCAG
>Ga0179593_1507238_pt1 | contig 12832 bp, 11 predicted proteins | sample CZODoug2_1_08_16_FD_185931 | JGI IMG/M metagenome (GOLD analysis project Ga0179593, IMG submission 185931) | Vadose zone soil fungal communities from Angelo Coast Range Reserve, California, USA - CZODoug2_1_08_16fungal (PacBio error correction) | ecosystem: Environmental > Terrestrial > Soil >... | reverse complement strand
GTTCGACGCTGGCCCCGTCCACATCTTCCCCCAGGGTTGGTGGGCTGCGGCGGACCTTTTCCACTTTTATTTCCTTTCTTATCGACAATGTCCTGCGTGATTGATGGCCTCCCCGGTTCCTAGAGGTACAGGGCCGGCGCGTTCCCCCCCTGCACTTTGGTTCTCTTTTTTGTTGAGGGTGTTTTTCCCTCGGGTTGTTTGAACTTTTGGCCTTCCAGCTGCACGACTGTTCGGTTTGCTTAACTTTTTTTCCCCTGGGCCCTTGACGCTCGCACTCGAGTCACTTCGGTCGTCGTCTTAGAAAACCCCGGTTTTCCCCCCCCCCCCCTGACGCTAGTATTTTCCCCGGTTGCCCTCTTCCCCAGCCAGGCGGCGCCGGTGGTACCCCCAAGGACTTCTCGCAATGAGGGTTTTTCCAGTTGACAGATATTCCCCTAAGGGTTCATCTACCACAGACGATGGCTTGAGGACATCGTTTCACTTCCCCGGCTCGCGCCACCTTCCCATGCTCTTTCCTGTCGGCTGACCTGCAGGCGCCCCTTGTTCGAACGTCATGGTCCTTTGTTTAGAGGAAACAGCTAGGCCGCTGTTTTCTACGGCGTCGTCCGCCCCCCCTCTTAGTGAGCGATTGACCTTTTTAATCTTTTTTTGAGTGAGGATGTGGGAGTCACCTGAAGCATCGGTTTTCGCGTAGGAACCTACCAGGCTTGTAAGTTTTCCCTTCAGAAAAGTTCTTATTTTGATAGTACCCCCCCACCCAACTAGTATCTTACCCCCGTTTCTTGTGTTAAACGTCCAGGTTTTTAGGCCCTTCTCTTTTTCTTTCTACTCCTACCTTTAGGAAGCCGCCCCTTTAAGTTCGCTGGGTCCTATATTTCCATTAGTGGCACCCATTCTTTTCGCTGTTTTGTCTTCGATTCAAGGATGTTTTCTATTTGCTCACGGAGATCGCTTCCTTTTGTATAGTGTGTGTCCTCGACCTACTGATGGATAGTGATTCAGGTTCTCCCACGACCCCCGACCGTGAGGAGAACTCCCTGTTTCATGTTTTCGCCTTTTCTCTGATCCCAGTCCCACCCTGACTTCTGTCAGCCCACCCCCTTTTCCCTTTTTTTTTTTACCCCCTGGCCTCTGACCTCCTTTGCGCAAGTTTTCCCCCTATACGGTTCTTGAAAGAGGTGGTATCCCTTTCCCCCCTTTTTAAAGAGCATTGTTCCGGATTCAGTTTTTCTATTTAGTTAAAAATTGTCTCCACTCTGCTTCCCAGTACGTCTTTACCACTCCTCAGGTATTTTTTTCCTCGAAACTGTTCGCCCTTTTTTTACGACTCGGCCCCCCCTTCCGATTCCGTCCTTATTTTCTCCCCCCTGTCTTCACTCCATTTTGAGGGCGTTCGTGGCGTTTCACCCCCTTTTTCCACCGGGGCACCCCACCCCGCAGGGACCGGCAAGTTCAACTAACCCTTTTGTTTTTGAGCTTCCGTAAGCACCAGAGAGTTCTTTTCACCACTTCTCTTTCAGTCGATTTTTTTAGGAGTCGGGCTTAAAAAGGAGATTTTACGACAATTTTTTTAGAACAGCCCGAGCCCTCGGTTTTCAATGATTTCCCTTGTGTGGGCAAGAATTCGTCCCCTTCTCCTGTCTTCGGGTAGCCTGTCCCGTTACCCTCTTGACAGGGTACCCATGTTCAACGCCCTCGCCGAGCGACTCTAACTTTATCCACCTGGTTCTCCTTTTCTTTGAGTGGGCTTTCTTCCTTCATACGTGACGTACAGTCTCACCCAAAGGTTGTAGGACTTTCGGGGTGGGAGACCCCATTCCCCTCCCACAGGCCCATTTTTTAGAGCCCTCTCGACCCATGGTAAGGAGTCGTAGGTCATCCTTTGTGAGATTTCATGCCTTACAACTCCTACCACACGCAGTTTTGCAGACCAGTAATTGGTCAACACCTCTTTCTTTTCTTCGCATTGGATGGAGATGCGTCGATCTCGTTCACCCTCTGTGTTCAGCGGTCATGCATTTCGTTCCCCGATGATCACCGTCACCTACTCGTAGGTCCCCCCTGACACGGTCTCAGCGTGAGCTTTTTCCTACACGCTCGTCTTTTACCTCTTTTTACTTTTTCGATTCTTTTTTTAGGCTACGACCCCGTGCTTTATTAGTTCTCCAGTTTTTTGTTTGAGATTTTTTTTTGTTGAGGTTGACTGTCTGGGTGATCGCCTACTTTTTTTTTGAGAGGTGTTTTCTTCCTTTGAATTGTATACGGTTTTCCTTTTTGTATTAGTTTTCGTCATGGTGCCCGTTCTGTGTTTTCTTTTTTATTTGATTTTCTTCGAGCCGCCCCCCCTTCCCCTTTCCCCCGCTATTTCACTGTTTTGCCACCTTTTTCACATCAGACGTTTTTCGACCCCACCATTTTTTTCCGACTGCCCCCTGATAAACCTCTACTGCCAGTTTACCCTTTCTCAATCGTTCGAATTAGAATTCGTCCCAAGTGTGTTTTTTTGCGATTCAGGCTAGGTCCTACGTTGCCCCTCCGGTCGTTTGCAATCTCTCACGGTTTTTACAGTCAATGTACTAGCCCCACACCAGATTCCTTACCCCCAACGGACCCTTTTTACCATCCTCTGACTGCAGCCAAGCCCTTTCCCTCCCCCTCCACGGTTTTTTGAGAAAAGAGGACTTACCGGTTCTATTTTTCACAAGTTGCGGGGCGAGCGAGTCTTCCGATTTTGAGGACACTCGTCCCCGGGGTTTTCGTTTCCCGGCTTCCCTCGCCCGTGCGTCAGGACGCAAGTGGGCTTCCCCGGAAGAAACGGGGAAGGTGCACAACCTATCTCCTTCGCGGGGTGGCTCCATTCTCCCCACATTCTTTACCCAGACATTTCTTTTGACTTTTCTCCGGACCTCGACCCCCCCTTCTTTGTGAGGTCTTTTTTGGTTTTTTTCCCACCTTTCCTCTGGGGGTTTTATAGTTCGGTCGTGCGGCGCCCAGCCAAGAAACCAACCCCAACGTTTTTCACACAGTTTACCTTTTCCAGAGACCGGGGGAGAGGATTTTGAAGACGATCGGTGTTGCCTTGTCCCCCTTCCTGAGTGTCCATGGTCTTTTTTCTTTGCTTTTTTTCTGAGGTCACAGGCCCTTTTTTTTTGTGGGCACCTCTATCGGCCCAAAAAGTTGTCCCCCCAAGGCCGCGGTTTTCCCTACCCCTTTTCCTCCTGGCGCGGATTACGTCCAACAAGAACCTCACATTGGTCGACCTTTCAAGTTTGGCAACGGTGTTTTGTGCAGCAATCCAGACTGCTTTTTTCTGACTGGTTTCGATTGGCTCCCCCCCCCCCAAGTTTTTTACCTGTTTGCACAGCCTAGCCCCTGCCGTGCTTGTGTTTTCCGACCTCACCCCGTCTTTTTTTGCTTTCAGGGCCCGAGGGTTGACAATTTGTCCGTTAACGCTACTCGGGTACCCCCTTTTGACTCCGGCGGTGGTGGGCTCCAAGGGACCGTTCAAAGGCGAGTGCCCTGATTTCTAGGCTTGTCATCACCCATAGCTCTTTTCTCCACGACCAAATATCTCCTTCGACCCCTCTGTTCTATTTTTTTTTTCGGTCCTTGCGCCTTTTTTCTTTCTTTTTTTGCGAGAAAGTGATCTTTTCTTGTTAGTTGGGCCAACCCCAGACTTCTCCCTCCAACCTGATATTCGGTTCTTATGTCGTTCTCTCCCTGGCCAGAAGATACAAGCCAGGGGATTTCTGCTTGTGGTCTTGGATCTTTCACAGAGCTTGCAGTCTTCCTCCTCATTTCTCTTTGCCACACATCCACCTCGGACAATGTTCCCCTTTGGGCTCGCCTTGGGACCGCATTTTGTTAGACAACCTCCCGCCTTCGCTTGGTCATGATGGTTCCCAGCTCCCCGTCGTCGTGACTCGTATTTGGGAAGGCCTAAACTTTCTCGATCACTGGACGGTTGATTTCTCCCGGAACGCCTCCAAATGTCCCCCAGTTGATGTGTCCCCCCTCCCAGTGCGCTCGCCCCCAATTTGGGCGGGCTGAATTGTTCCTCATACTTCGCGACCTTCCTCCCTTTATCTCGAAATACCCCTCCACTGCCCTGAGACATAGCCCGTTTTTGGGACCCAAGTCCATCCCTTAAAGTGCTCGAACCTTGTCTTCATCGCGCGAACGCTAGTCCCCAGTTTGACAGTTTTCTCCTCACCATGGGTGAAGGCTGGCGTGCCTCTCGCCGTTCTTTCTATGTCGTCTGGCCCCTGGTTCCTTGTTTCTTTTTCCCTGAGGGACGCAAGGATCCAGCCTTTTTTTCCCCTGGAGAGGTCTGACCGTAGAGAGGAATAACCAGGACTTTCCCCCGTTAGCGACCCTTCAAACTTCGATGTCCCAATTGAATGTTCCCCTGCTAATCGTACTCTTTAGTTCGAGTTGTTGCCCCTGGGGGTTAGTTGAGACAGGACCTCTTTTCCTAGAGGATCAGTTTTTCGCTCCCTTGTAGTTTACAACATTAGACCCCCCAACTACAAGTGAGACTATCTGCAGACAACGTAACGTGTTGCACCCCTGCACGTTTACGGATGTCCAACACCAAGTTCTCTTTGCTTTATGCGCGTTGTTTCTGTAATATTGGTCAGAAAGTTTGTGAATTCAGATATGGGCGAGGCGCGTTCTCTTTACCCTTCGTGTTTTCCCTTCTCATTTAGCCGAGGCCCCCCACCTTACGTGCACCAGTCTGATGGTTTGGTTGTGGGCAGGTGAATCGCCGTTGAACCCCTAGCAAGGCGGCTTTTTTTTGAGGCACCTCCCTCAGGTTTTTTCACGAGTGAAAGTCGACCCCAAAGTCCCCCCCGTCCCAACGTGATTGGAGCGCGTTTTTTTTTCCGAGGACCTTACGCTTAGGGCCCACGAAAAACTTTCAAGTTGGTCCGTTTGTGTGTTTGGAAATCGTTTCCGGTATTTCTTGGGACATCACTCAGCCTCCCCCCGGCTCCCTAGAACGCCAAACGTCCCTAGCCTACACTTCTCTTCACCGTGTTGTCCCTTTTTTCTCCTTCCGAGCTCTCCGGGCCCCTCTAATCCTTGCGGACACTTCTTGGGGAAGACCTTCTTTTTCTGTTCATCTGACCGAGCCGATCCTCGTTTCCTTCCCCCTCCAGGGTGTTTGTTGAGGTTTCTTTTCCTTGGGTTTTTTCGATTGGGTTTTTTTTTTTTTTTGTTTTCTTTCTTTTTTTTGGGGTTTTTTTTGTGTTCTTCTCTGACCACCAAGATGCCCCTTTACTCTGGTGTTCCCCTCCAGGGAGGTAGCGGGTCCTCTTCCGACCCTCAGAGCCTTGCCCTGTTGACAAGGACGCCCACTCTTTTTCGGTTATTTCCCTTCTTTTTTTTGAGTGGTCCCCTTCCCCTTATTTATGCGTCCCCAACCTAGTTCCACCGAAAAGCGGCCACGCTCTTTCCCTTCCTATGGGGTGCAGTTTCCCGTTTTCCAGAGTGCGTTTCGTCTTCGTTCCTTTCGGTCTCTTGACAGTGTGAGGCTGTTCGGGTAGTTCTCTGAATTCCAGAAGAGGCGTACGGGCTTTTTCGTTAGGTCAATCCTCCATTGACTTGTTTCCTTCTTTCCTAGAAAGTGCTGTCTTGTCTATCTCTTCAGATTTGGCATTCGTTTTATTCCGGGGGGCTCGGTGCCCAGAACACCCCTTTCCCATGTTGGGTTTTTTTATTAAAGACCTTTGACTGTTGGGGACAGTCCTTCCCCTTTTTTGGACTCTTTGCAGGCTCTTCTCACGAGTTTTTTTCCCTTTGGTTACTCTTGGCAGTGAAAAGGAGGCCCCCTCCGCCCCAGGTTCTTCGATTTTTTTTACCGAATTGTCTCACCCGTTACCTAGCGGCTCGATTTCTCCCTTCCCCCCCTCACCTTCTGCCGCCAGGGAGCTTGACCGGTTTCTATTTTTTTCCCCCCCGAAGGCCTAAAGGTTGAAGTGCCTTCCCTTCCCCAGGGAAGCCGAACCCTGTCCGATGACGGGTGACCGCTCAGCGTTCCCCCGGCCCCCCGTGGATGCCCCCGCGCTTTTTACGAGGGCGTCCTGACTTACAGTTTTTTTTTTTTTTTTTTTTCCCTGGGTTTTCTCCCCCCCCTCTCGTCACCCGGAAATTCTTCGGCCGGCTCTTTTTGTGACCGATTTTTTTTTGTCCTTTTTTCTTCAGAGTCTTCGTAGCCCAAATGCTCGGGTATCTTTCCCTTTTAGATCGATAATTTTAGATAGCGGATGGTTCGATTGCATTTTCCCCATCCAAAAGGTCTCTGCGCGGGAGACCAACGTTCGGAGTCTTTTTCTTTATTACAAAGGCCACCGGCACAGGTTTTTTTTCTTCCTTTTTGTCCACACCTCGTTGATTTTCCATCTCCACTTGTGAGGCGTTAAAGACAGTTTCTCTTCCTCTCTTGAATTTTGAGTTTCACCACTTTGGGGTATTTGCGTCCCACCCACGGAACCCCTTTTCATTTGAGGGGGCCTCTTTTATTTACTTTATTAATTGGCGCGTTGAGCTTTTTGCTGCGTTCAGTAAAGGACGTCCCAGTCTTTTTTTTTTTTATTTTCTTGGTGAAGGACCCCCTTCCTCCTCGCTCTTTTTCAGTAATTTTTGTCGAATACCTTTTTTTTTGGAGAGACTCTTTTTGTGTTTTTCTTTTATTTTTTCCTTTTCCTCCAGGCGGCCTGAACCCAGATCAACTCCTTTTTATCGGTTTTCCCCTCTTTGTCAGAGTTGAGCCACCACGTGTAGTCCCCCCCACTTGCAGTTTAAGGGTTTCCTCTGAATCGGTGGATCCCTCCCGCCCCCAATGTTGAGAAACTGCTATGTTTTTTCCCCCCGGTATCTAATCCACTCTCCCCTCCAAGGGATTTTTCTTTGCTTCTGACCTTCCCCCCTTTTGTGTCCTCTCGCCACGTTTTTGCCTTTTACTTTGTTGGTTGACCACGAAGTTTGCGTTTTTTTTTTCGCGCGGATGTTTTTTTGTCTTGTCGCGTTTTAAATGTCAGCCTTATTTGAAATTTTATTTTAGTGCATCTTCCCTTTTGTGCGTCAACCGGCACTGGCACACCCTCTCGTGCGTGGCACCCTTTTAGCCCCCAAATTTTTTTGGCGCCGTTCTTGTCGTCATCTTTTTTCCACTTTTATAGTTCCGATTCGAAGCGGGGCTTTTTGCATAGATGTCGTCCTTTGTTTCGATTCCCTCAGCCGGCTGGGTGGCCTGATGCCGTGCTTTCCTCCGTCGTCCGGCCCGGTGTCCCTTTTTTTCTCCCTTTTTTCAGGTTTCCCCCTTTTCCCAGGGCGCCTTTCCCCTCCCCCGCGGTGACTTTTTTCAGACTTTTGGATCCCAAGTGGTGGCCTTTTGTGATTTGGGAGTGCTTTGGCCCTTCCTTTTTGGACGTTTTTTTACGTTTTTTTAGTGTCGTGTTCGGGTGGCCTCTCTTCTTGTCCCTTGGCACCGTTGAAGTTCTAGTCGTCCTACCTCCCCCCCTGTTTTTCGTGGCGGGCCTTTTGACTTGTACTGGCTCTTGGATCTCGCCTTCTTTTTTTTCCTCCCGTAAAAACATTCCCAGAATTTTCCTTTTGATAAAACTGAGTTCCTGTTTCCTTCTCTTTGCTCCTTTTTTTTGCCGTCTGAGTGCCTGGTGACCTCTTTAGGGAAGTGCGTTTTTTTTTTCCGTTAGTCACACTACCCATTCGGCCACAAAGAAGGGGCGGGCATCTTTCTGCTATCCCTCTTCATTGGCATTCCCCTCCGACATCTCATCGACCCTTAAGTTTGTGGTTGTTTTATTTATTGTTTCTTTTGCCTGCTCGATTTGGACGCGTGTAGTAGATGATGTCTTCCCTGTAATTATTGTGCGTTTTTTTTTGTCTTTGATGTAGGTTTCCCTTTGAGGCGTTGTTTTTACCTGAACACGCGTTCTCCTGCCCGCCAAAATTTTTCAAGCTTTCCTCTCGTGGAACGCAGGGTCAGAGAAGAGATTCCTCTCCTTGAACCCCCACTTTATTTTTTATCCCATACGTCTTCCTTTTCCATTTCTGGAGTTGGAAACTTTCTAATCCGGTACGGTTCCGCCAGCGCTCTGACTTCGGTTTAAGACACTCCGGTTTCGGTTTTCCTTCGTACCCTATTTAAAGTTTTTTTTGTTTGAATGCGGATCGGGGTCCCACAGATTACCTTGCCCCTTTTTCTTCCCCCCTGTACGTAGCGTCCCAGCAAACGTCGCCCCCCCACCTCACCCTGAGTTCCCCCCGTTTTTGATCTTCGCCTTTTATCGGTACCGGTTAACTTCTTACTAGTCAGGGCGTGGCACTTTCTTTTTCCCTCCCCTGTTCCCCCGTGGACGACGGTCCCCAAAATCTCATGCACCCCTTGCTGCTGCTCAAAAACGTGTCCCCCCCCCCTTTTTCGTCCGCCCGCGTGATCCAAGTTTTTCCCAAAGGACCCTCTTCGGAGGCTTGAATTTCGTCTCAAAAACAAAACCCGTGAACGTTTTTTTTCGTTCTCTTTGTTGTCCCCCCCATAGTTGCGTGCAGCTTTTGTTTTTTGTACTTGCAGACTTCCCCTGCCCAAATCTCCGGGAAATATTTTTACGACATTTGATTCACCCCGATTCCTTCCGCCCAACCATGTCAGGGACGGGCCTTTTTCGTCGAGTTTTTACAGAAACCCTCCTTAGTGGTATAATGTCCCTTTTTGCAGCTTCTTTGGCTCCCCCCCAAAGTGTTCTTCCTGTATCCCCCTCATCTCTTAACTGCGAGTTCGTGACCCGCATCGTCTTCATCTAGTAGCAGGGCTCTGAGAAGGTTTCTTTTTGATCGTGTTTTTTTTTTTTTGTGGAACGGCTATGCCTTCTTTTTTGGGCTGACGGTTCATTGTTCCAAGTACCCGTCGTTCGGTGGATACCCCAATTTCATTTGCTTGCCCCCTGCTTAATGGGGAGTTCTCCTCCCCTTTTTTGGAAGATGCCCCCCCCGGCAAATTCTTTCGTGCAGGCCATCCTTCTAAAAAACTTGGCTCGTTTTTTTTTAGGGCTTTTTTTTCATGCTGTGAAACTGAAGTCTTTTCTCCCCCAGGATTGACGTTTTTGTTGGTTGTTACGATTCTGTCCTTTATATCACCTTCTTCCAAAGCCCTCGTACCATATCTTTTTTTTGAACCCAATCGTTCACTCCTTTGATCTTCCTTTTCAGTCCGCAAGTGGGGACACTTACTTTCCCTTCTCTTTGGGCCTCTGTAAAGACATCAAGTTCGGTCTACAATTCTCTCTTGTTGTCTTTTTTTTTCTCTACCTCCGGTAAAACTCGGCTGTCTTTTCCTCCGAAAGGTTTGCAAGCTCCTCCACTGGCGCTGAAGGAACTCCTTCCCCCCTCTTCCCTCCGTATATAATGAAATTTCTCCCTCCTGTCAGGGTCGGTACTACCTCCTCTTAAAGAGATTGACTCTTTTTCCCTCGCGAGGCAAGTTGAGTCCCTGTTTTACATGGACTGCTACCTTTGGCAGGAATATGTCAATGGTTCCTCTTTTTTTCCTTTGCCTTCTTTCCGTTCCTCCGACCCTCTCCGTATGACCCTTTGTCATCCTACCATTTCCATTTGGGAGATTTCCGTCCCTCTTCCCTCCCTCCTCATAGCAGACCTCCAAAAACCTCTCCCCCGTAATTTGGAGGCACAGATTTTTTTCCATCTCTGATATTCTATTCGGGACCGGTCTTTTTGGAAATCCCCTTGAAGCTCTACACCTCTTTTATTAGGTTCAAGTGCCGTAAATGACCTTTCTTCCCACCATTACCCCACAGTACCCCCTTTCGTGGTGTTCGTTTCTTTCTGGCCAACGTTTTTTCCTTTTCCCCCCACCTCACTTACCTTGAAAGTAACCAAGGGGATTTTTTTTCCTCTTGGAAGGAGTCAGATTTCTATCTTACTTCTCCCTCCCCTTTGAAGGAGATCCGGATCCTCCGTTCCTTTCATTTCATTCAGTTAATGGAAGTTCGCCGACCTTTCCCCCCCGATGGATAAAAATATGGAATTTATTCAACCGGATTCTTTCCTGGCCCTCCCCCCCCTGACACTCACCCCCTTCCCCTTGACCCCATGAAGGTTAGTTGCTAGTATTTTCTTGGTCCCCCTCTTTTATTTTTTTCCTCCTTTGCGGATTCGACCGAACCCCCTCTTTACCGCTCCCTTGGTTTTTTTTGTCGTTTCTGGTTTTTCTTAGGAGGAGTGTGGCACTTCTCGTCCGCCGTTACTCTTTAGTAACTCACGCGATTTGGTTCATCCCTTTCCTCCTCCCTTTTTTGGCCTTATTTATCCGTTGTTGTTGTTTTTTCTAGAATCGTCTCGCTAGACCTCCCCTTCTTGTCGTTTCTTTTTTGAAGTATGCCCGGGCCTCTTGATTTTCCCCTCCCTTCCTCTGAACATTGTTTACCTGCAACACTTTCGATTGTCGGTTCCTGCGTTTGCTTTTTCGTGCGGCCCGGCGTCTGAGTCCCCCCCCTCTCACGGAATCGGAGGTCGTTTGGAGCTGCCATTTTCCGACTGTTTTCTTTCCTTTGGAGAGGAAAACTCCTGGCGGTTTTGATGGCCGGTTTTCCCTTTTTGGCGATGGAGGTTCCGTTCTTTTTTCCCCCTTTCGCTCGATCCTCAGTTTCCGGTCGGGCGCACCTCTCCCTTGCCCACTTCGGAGAAGAGTCCTTTCCGCGTCTTTTTTTTCTCCTTCCTTTTCCCTTTTGGAAATGTTCCCCTCACGGTGTTGAAATCGAAATGTAGTTGTTACTCCCCCTTTACGGTTCGGGGGATAGGCCCGGCTGTGGACTTCTCCGTTGTTGCACGCGGCGGTTGCTTCACATGTTTTTTTCCCCGTTGACCTGACGGCGCCTGGCACGTTGTTGCCTATTTTGAAGGGAGGAGATATGTTTTCAAACTGCGTCCACCTTTGTGTTCCCCTCCTCCGATGTCGGCTTTTTTCCTTTTGCCCCTTTTTGCAGCACGTCCGTGGTGTCTGGTTGTTTCACTTCAGTTTGTTGGGTGTGGCCGGCCTCCTGTCCGGACTGCTCTCCTACCTTTCAACATCAAGGACCGATGGCTTTTTACTGAGATGTAATCCGGCCGTGCGTCCCCCCTCGTCCCCACGATGAGTTCCCGTCCCCAGTTTGCTTTTCGATTTTTCTTTCTTCCCAAACCTGGAATTCTGCTGGCCCCTTGTTACCACCGTTCGCCTTTTGAAGTGTTGGGGAGAGTTGTTTCTGTTACAACAGTCTTTCTTGATTGGTTTCCGATCAGTTCGTTTTTTTTTTTGCGTCTCTTAGGGCGCCTAATTCACCCCCCTCTTTCGAGCGCGTTGCGAAAGCCGGATTGGGCCGTCTTCCCCGTCCCCACCGGGTCCTTTGATCTGTAAGAAACTTGACTTCCGGCGTACTTGGGTTTCACCGAAGGAGCGCCATATAGTCGTTCCTTGTTGTGGCCCTTTCGTCCTCGAGCCACGTTGTCCTTTTTTTTTTTTTTGTTGCTTGATTGTCCCGGTATATTTTCTTTTGTCCTTGCATGAGGCTGCTTTTTTTTTTCGTTGATTTGGAAGGTCCTCCGTTCTTTTTGGCATCTTCTGCTGCTGAGAGTCTACACAGTTGACTCCTTTTGTATTTTCCCTTTTTTTTTTTTTGAATTTGGCCCGTATTCTCGTCAGTTCCGCGCCCGTGAAAAGATAACATTAAAAGGTCTTTTTCAAGGCGGTGACGGTTTGGTTGCTCTCCTTTCCTGGATAAAAGTCTTTCTCCACCCCATTTTCCGTCCCAAGGTCTATGAATCTGCCCTCGACCACGCTTCCTCCGAGCACCGATTCTTCCGGTATTAGTTCATGAACTCTCACCAGGTCTTCGTTTTTTATGCTCTTCTCGTACCCCCCCCTTGGTCGCCATTACATTTTTTTCCCCCAGGGTTTTTTCCCGGTTTCCAACCTTTTCCCAGAAGTGCTTTTCTCGCCATTCTTCCCCTTCTTGGCTGTCTTTGCTCGTTTTTTTTCTTCTTTTCGATCGGCTCTCTAGTTGAACGTGGCGTGGTTACTTTTATTTCCATCCCCACTTTTTTCTGGACCGGTCTTCTTTTTCCCCGGTTCCTAAATTTACCCCCGTTGTTTTGGGCGGTGCTGACCATTTGGGGCCTCCTTTTTGTTTTTTCCTTGCCCACCTGCCTTTTCCCTCTCGCCGGAGTGCTGAGACTTTCCCCCTTGTTCGACTGTTTTCTCCCTTTTTTTTTGACTTGGTTTCCCTTTTTCGTTCTTTTTGAAGCGCTACCCCTGCTCTGTCTTTAATCAAGTGGGGCCTCCTGTGCCTAGTGAACTGAGTTCTTGTGTTTACCTTTTTTCTTTTTTTTTTCAATTTATGACTCTGAACGGCCCACTTTGCCTCCTGGTGCTGATTTTCCTTTTTGTGTGCTTCCTTCTACTGGATCATTCGTTTTCTTTTCTAATCTTCGGTGCCAGACTTTCCTTTCGCCTGGGCCCCGTGGCTTCATGTATACGGACGACGTATTGGTTCTTCCGGGACAGGTTAGACGACTGGTGATCTCCGATTTTTTCCTTTTTTTTTTGACCCAGGGAAGAAGGACGTCTTTTTCCCCCTCCCTTTTTTTTTGTTAGAGGCGATTGCCCCGGTCTTCGATCGTGTTAGTGGGGGGTGTTTCTGGGATTTTGGTTTAGGCGTGGCTATCCTGATTCCCCCTTCAACTACATCCCGCGGCCCCCCCCCCCAAAATGAATTTCGCACGGTATCTCACTCCCCCCGCTAGTCGAGAAGGTACG
>Ga0179593_1441086_pt1 | contig 12832 bp, 16 predicted proteins | sample CZODoug2_1_08_16_FD_185931 | JGI IMG/M metagenome (GOLD analysis project Ga0179593, IMG submission 185931) | Vadose zone soil fungal communities from Angelo Coast Range Reserve, California, USA - CZODoug2_1_08_16fungal (PacBio error correction) | ecosystem: Environmental > Terrestrial > Soil >... | reverse complement strand
CGAACCTCTCCACCCATAAAGGATTTTTGAGTGTTCTCCCCAACTCTCCCCACCGCTTTTCCAATCGGCCTACTACCCTTTGACCAGGCGTGTTCTCCCTACGAGTGTGTCTCATTCTCCCCCCTTGCCTTTTGCTAACTTGTAGACCGATCCACAGTAAATTGGAAATCAACTTGTTTCTCCACATTTTTGAGCAGTCCTCCCCCCTCCCTTCCCCCCTTTATGTCTCGGCTTTTAGTTCCTCATCATCCCTTGTCCTTCCTTGTAGCGCTCTCTTTTTCGGCAACCCTCCCACTGACTGTTTTCCCGGGCTTCCTGGAAAGGTAATACGGCCCCTTTTTTCTCCCTCCCCTTTTTGTTTTTGTTTTCTCTCTCATCTCTTTGAATACCGCTCCTGCTCGATCTCCTTACGTTTTTTTTTAGTCGAGAGCGCACGCTAATGCGTTTAGGAGCGCTCATATAGAAAAGTTTTTTTTTTTCCTCTTCCTCCTATACGATGCTTTCTTCTTGGTTTTGTATCACTCTCTCGGACCGGGAGTTCCTCCCCCCACCTTCTTTTTAAGCTCATTTCCCATTTTTTGATGTATATTGTTAGTTCTCTGTTACCGTCTGGCGCAAGGTACGATGTCCCCCCCTTTTGGCGCGGGGGCGGGAGAGAACCCATGCTTTCTCTGACAGGTTTCGCCGTTCTCCCCCGAGGAGTTTTTTCTGTCGTTTTCTTTTCTGTTTATCCCATATAGCTTTTCCCGATCTGGGTACCTCTATGTATTTACTCCCGTCCGCCCCTTCTTGTCGCGACTTCGTAATAGATACCATTTCCCTGGTCTTCGTCCTGATAAATGGTTAGAGGTCCTTTTCTGCTCTTTCCCCCGTTTTTGCGGCAAGTACGACACCAGAGTTGTGTTTTTCTTTCCCCTCTATTTGAAATACGTGTCTTTCCTCGAAAAATTCTCTACTAACCTTGCAGTTATGTTGTACTCTTCTTGGGAGCCCCTAACGGTATTACTACTGAGGCATCGAGATTAGGAGAGTGAGTCATGTTGTTCCACCCTACTCTCATTACACTTGTTTAATTTTTCTCCTTCAGCACCCGGTTTTTTGGAACTCTGTAGTGTCACCCTCCCCCCCGATTTTTTCTTCTGCCCCCCCCCCCTCCTCTTTTTTCTATTTCTCTCTTCAAGGTAACTAGCGATGTTTGGCATAAATCGAGAATTTTGATTTTCCTTTACACTTATTTTCCATTGTTCCTAGTTCCCGTTTTTCGCTCTTCCGCACTTAGTGACATCTTCCGTGTGATATCTTAGTGCCCACACCTTCTTGTTCATTGATCAGTCCTCCAGTTTGCGGGTGTAGTTCGAACTCTTACATGGTCTTTTAATGTGGACGTTTGTTTCCTTTCCCCTTTTCTCCCTTGCGTATAATTTTTTTCTCTTTTCCCTTCGTCCCTTTGACTGCCTCTCCTATTTTCCCTCTCCTTTAACTCTCTTTTTCTCTCCTCAAGGATATTTTCTTTTCGTCATGTGCACTCTCCCCTACCCAGCCCTTTCACCCTCCTGTGACCACTCCCCCTCCCCACATTCCTTTCTTCATATATGCTCTCGCTCACCTGTTGAAGGTATTATACTTTAGTGTCACCTCGTGTTACCAGATGTAAACGATTGATTGTCCCAATTTACTTCTTTCCCTTCCAGTATGAGTTGTTGCGTCCCCTTTGGTTATCTCTACACTGCCCCCCGTTTGTGAGACTTAATGTGAATTAATTTTAATTAGTCTCTTCCATGTCCCCCAGTCTCATATTTTTACGCCTCTTTTTGCAACGTCTTGATCGCTTTTCTTATCTTTCCCTCAAGTCCCCCCAACATCCCACCTTAACCTTGATCAATTACTTTTCCTTTTTTGCAACCCACATCCATTTGCCTGTGTTTCCATTTGTTCGTTTCTTTTTTTGCCCATACGTCCAGCATTATTTTCGCTGTGTGTGTTTACTTTTAAGTTACTTCCCTTTAATCTGAGATGATCCTGACACTTTTTCCCTTCTTCCTATTTACCGTCTTGTGTCCTCTGTCTCCTCAGTACCTTTTCCGATCAACTTTCCCCCTGCCCTCCTTATTAAAGTTTAAGCCTGTATACCCCTGGGCCTTATTGTGTCCCCACTGCTTCCTACTTCATCCCATTTATTGTTGGCCATGGTCCTCTGCTTCACTTGTACGCACGGTACCAGTTCCATAGCATTGGAAGGCACATATAATCTTTTTCTCCCTTTGCATTAACAGTTCAAGTCTCTTCTGACTTTTTTAACGACATTCCTCTTCCTGTTTCTCTCCTCCCTGTTTTAAAAATCGTCCTGTTGTCCTACTATTTCCTCTCCAGCCTTTTCCCCCCGTTTACTTCAACGCTTTCCCCTCCGGAATTGTATGTAACCCCCAATAATAATGTACCAGTCTTTGAAGATTTTTCAGCCTTCTTAATATTCTCCTTTGTTTGTTTTACCATATTCGTCCATCTCTTCCATCATTTAAACCTACTTTTATACCTTTTCCTCCCTTCTAATGTCCTATAATTCTGTATAAGTATTTTACTACATTGTGGCGAAAATCGAGTTCCCTCCTCTATCGTCGTATATCTTGTTGTTTCGACCACTTTCATATCCAAATTAGTTCAACCCCTTCCCCCTTTATCCGGTAAAGTCCTATCTCGTGTCCACATCACCTTCTATGTACGCATCATATGCTATGGTTGTGCAACCAAAGTAGTAGTTGCTTTTCCTTCTGGTCCTGAATATCTTTCCTTTCCTTTCCTATGTCAAGATGGTCCTTAACCTTGTCTGTTTTGTTTTGACGTGGAGACTCACCAATTTCCTTTTGCCCCATTTCATCATTACACTCTTTCCCGGAACTGTATGTTTTCGTTTTTTTTCTGAGTTAGATCATTTACGACTTATTGACTTCTTTCCAGTACGGCTCTACCCATCTCTTCCCGTCGTCGTAAGTTCTAATCGCTCTCTGTATCCCTTTTTGTCCAGAACAACCCACTATCTCTATCCCATATCGTGCCTTCTGAACCCCCTGTTTCCTCTAATTACGACCATGGTATTTCATCAGCCCCGTGTGTACCATAACTGAAGATCATCGTTTCTTCTTCCTGTCTTTTTTTCATCGATTTCCATATTTGATTACTTTTAGTTACCCCCATCCATCGAAGTGGGTGTCTTTTTCTCCCTTCCCTCCTCCTCTTCCTCCCGGGACGTTCCTTTAAAGTCTTGTCTTTTCCACCTATTTATTTCGTATCTTTTGATGCGTAAGAAAACAGTACCTTGGCTTTTCTTTTCCCCCTCTTCGTAGTCACTCGGTGTCCTCACTGATAACACTGCAGGGTCGAGACTTTTCTTCCGTCGGTTCGTTCTTGGCCTACCATCCTTCCCTGCTGTGCCTACCGGTTTTCCTGTTTGTTTATTCCCCCCTAGATCAAAAAGGAGACTCGTTTTCCCTTGCGCCTCTCAGGTAATTGATCTAGAGAATTTCCTTTCCCCCTCCGTTTTAGAACGGCCTTCCGAGATTGGCCCGCCATTTTCTCGCTAGAGTTCTTTTACCTCTGGCCATTAGCGCCTTTTAGATCTCCCTACTAGGAACCAAAGCTCCTTTTCTGCGTTCGCTGGACGTCCCCCTTACCTCTTTTCCCTTTCCCTTTCTGACTCTTATTCATCATAGCGTACGTTTTTTTCTGCTCCATGAGACTTCACGTCCCCTTCAGCACCACTTCCCCTCTGTGGATGTGTCATTACCGCGCTTCCTACGTCTCTCCCGTGTGGTAGGGGCAGTCCCCAGCCTTCTAGATTTCTCCCTTCTCTGGTTGGTCCGGTCCCTGATCTTGCCCGTTTTCCCCCAATATTTTGCGTTCCCTTCTCCCTTTGTCTCGTGGACTACGTTCCTCGCTCCCTCTCTCTCGATTTCTTTTCTCCTGCGTTAAGTATATGCGTCTAAATATCCCCAGTAACGCCGGCAAACGTTTTGGCCCCGGAACGAGGAGTTTCCTTGTGTTGTTTTTTTCCCACCCGCATCCAGTCTTTCCTTTGGGTGCCGATCGTTTATTTCTCCTCTTCCCCTTTCCTCCTCTTTGTTTTTTTCTTTTTTGAGAGAGAGAACCTCTGCTATTACCACCATCAAGGCTGCGGTCTCTCCCACACACCTTTTTTTTTTTCTTCTGATTTTGTCCTAGGCTACACTCCTGTTTCTCCTTCTATACTTATTTTTCGTTTTCTGTGTTTTTCCCTTCCCGCCGCTCATTGTTTCCGTCAGATACCGGTAGTATACCAGTTTTCTTCATGTTACCGCATACAGGGGTGACCCTCCAGGCCCTCCTTGACAACACACGGCTTTGTGACTCTCTCTGACCTCTATTTCCGTTTGTCGACCGTTTTAGGTCTTTACCCTCGTCTACGGAACTTTGTCTGGTAACTCCTGTTCCCACTGGTTTCCTTTCTTTTAGTCATTCCCTTTTTGGATCGTAGTTCTCCTTTTTTTTTTGTCCCCCTGGCCCGAACGACCGTTTTCCGTTTCTTTATTTATTCTTGATGATTCCGCATTCTGATTTCCCTTTGTCTCAGTAGTTTAGCTCTGGCCAGTTCCAGGGTTTTAATTCCTTTGTCCTCTTTCTCTTTCTCAAAGGTATTTTCTCTTTTTTTTGCCAGTTCGTGCTTTCGCTTTTTTTTGGCGATTTCCAGCCCCTTTAAGCTTGTTCCCTTTCCTTTCCCGCTTATGTTACATAGTATGCCTTTCTTCCGGTAGGAGCCTTTTCGGTTTAGAGTAATATTTTTTTTTGGTTTTTTTCTTCCTTCTTTCAGCCTTTATGTTTGTTCCTTGTCCGTATCCCCGGTCTAATCGGTACCCTTGAGCTTGTCTTCCCTTGATCCCCTGCTTCTGTTCTTAGCTCCTTTTTCTCCCCCTCTCTTACTTCGCAAACTTCCTGAACCAAAAATCGTTGGTTGGGCTGACGCATCGAACCCCTGTAATACGGAACAGAACCTCCGCTCCTTTCCCGTTTTTGGTAGTCCCCTACCCTGTGTATCTTTTCGGCCGAGTCGCTGAGACATCCTTTTTCTCTTCCCCTTGCTAATCATTGGTGTGATTAGAATTTTGTTCTTCCCCTTTGTAAAGAAGAGTTCACGGTTCCTTCGCACTTTCCCCTCGATGTGCTTTTACCCTGATAGACGGTTTTGTTGCTTCCCCTCCTCTCTTCTCCTGTTCTCTTTTTTCTGAACTACCTGCCGGCTTTCCCCCGAGTCGTTAGTGCTTATGTTTCATTTATGTGTGACTCTTCAAACTAATCCACCTTTTTTTTTTTTTTCTATTTGTCCTATCCTCCCCTCCTTCTTTTCGACTATGCCGAGTCCCCTTCACAGTATCCGTATCTTCACTTCCTCCCCCGTTATCATCGGTTCTTTGTGTCTACTCCCGTGTATCTTTGGGTCCCCCTCTCTAATGTGGCTTAATCTTCCGACAGTCCTTCCAGGGTAGTTTCGACCTTCCTTTCCCCTTGTTTCTCCTCTCTTGTAGCATCGCGTCTCTTTTGTGTCAATTAGTTGACTTCTCTCCCCCTCCTCCTCCCTTTCCCGTTCGTATCTATATCTTACCTTGCGGCGTGGCTTTTGTAGTTGTGCCTACTCGAGATAAATGGGGTTTTACCCCTTCTTTGTTCCACCTTGCAAATCGACTTTCCCTGTATATAGCTTCCCGCCGAACTTATGTCTGCTCTTTTTATTTTATCTTTCAAAGGTTATGCTTCCTTCCAACTTCGTTTCTTATCTCTTTTTTTGATATAAAACCGCCCCTTCTATTTATGATGGAAAATAGTGTCTTCTTTCATTGTTTAATTTTTTCAATTAATTCTCCCTTAAATTTTTCATTGCCCTTCTTTCTTATTAAGGATTTGTTCTGGCTCCGTTTCCTCCCTGTCTCTTTTTATCGGATCCGATTCTAAGGTTATGTAATTTTTGTATTCTGTGTTCGCATTCATTGGGCCGATTTATTCCTCTTCCCCGTTTTGTACATTAGTATTTTACGATTCCCCAACATTTTTTATCACCCTTCCATTTATGCATATGCCCCATGTCTTTCCCTCCCCTTTCTTAATCACCTCCCTACTTTACGACATGCCCCTCCACCTCTAAGACATCCTTGTATAAGTTTCCTTAATGTCGAGATCACCCCCATTCATTAAAGTTATTTTCGCGCCCCAATTATGACCAATTTCTTCCTTTTTGCACCACCCCCAACTATGATTAGGCCTGTTTTGCGTTTTCTCTCCCTCATTCTCCCCCGGGGCAGGTGTTTTTTTATTACTTTGAGATCTTTTCCATATTTAATGTCTATTACCGAGCTTTTTAGCGATCTTCCTCCTTTTCTTCTTTTCCGTCTTTCCTTTTTTTTGAGACTTGTGTCCCTGTCTATGTGTCAGGCCCCCTTCACATATACATGAATTATATTTCTCTCTCCTTTCCTTGTTTCTGCTCTTTTCGTCCGCTATTATTAGGCTGTTTAGCACTCTATTTATGTTTTGCACCATTCTCTGGCCTAATTACCCCGTATTTTCCTTTTTTTTTTCATTTTCTGCTCAGATTTACTAGTTAGGCCCCCGAGTTGCATTTATACCAGTCCCCTCTCCCCTATAAGACATTCTGTGTGTCTATTGACTTTCCTTTTCTCCAACCTTAATGAATGAAATGCCCTTTTTCAATACTTATCAAGACATTACCAATCTCCACCAAAGGATATATGCTTGACCCCACCCCTCCCTACATTATATCTTCTATTCCGTTTTCCTGGCAGATTGATTCGTTTCCATATACTACCCCGTTTTATAATCTATATCCCCTCTGCCTTCCCCTCATTCCATCCCTGAATATGTGTACCTGTATTTTTTTTTCTCTGCATAATGTAATTGTCCCTCCCCCCAACCTCTTGCAGAAGAGATTCCAAACCCCGCCTCTTTTCAGTGGGCCAGAAAATTTTTCCTTCCTTCCTTTCCCTTTCTTACTAGATTTATACTCTACCACCTTCTCTCTTTTCCTCTCCATTGTATTTTTTTCCTTAAAATGTAGCCTCCCTCTGGAAAGTATATTCCCCCCGACTACTTCCTGTCACTTTCTGCAATTTCTTTCCCCGTCCACCCTACGTTTTAGCCTGAATCTTTGGTAAACCCTTTTCCTTTTTCTTGATTTTCTGTAAATTTCTGGGGTTCTTTTGTTGACGGTATTTTCTGGACTTCAAAGAAGGTGGAGTTTTCCCTTCTCTCCACGGTTTCTCCCTTTCCTTTCAACCTTTCTATGTCTCGTTTCTTTTTTTTTTAAAACTCTTCGTTGCGCACTCTTTTCCGGTTTCAAGGTATCGCTTTATCAGCATGATAGGTGCCATTTTTTTGTAAGTTTTTTTGCTTCTATTATTCGCGATATCCTTCCCCCAATGTCAATTTCCCGGATGACCTATTTGTATCCTTCATACGCACTCTCCGATCCCCTTGTATTCTGTCATTTCCTCCTGGAGTCTCACAGCCGTGTTTTGTTTTTAGTTAAGTAAGGTACTGTGTTTCTTCCTTTGCTGATCGGAGGGCTTTCCCCTTTTTTTTCGCACCCTATCATGGGGTGTCTTTCTCTGCCCTCGTCCCCTTTTTGTTAATAGAAGTGCGGCCCCCGCTCTTTCTTTCGCTTGCGGAAGCTTATACCTATAGTGTTAGGCTGTGTTCGCGGAAATCATAGCTCCTTCCGTAAAGTCTATGGACAACTAGTGTCTCCCTCTCCTCTTTTTCCCGTGTCTATCCAGGCCCTCAGGCTTCTTCTTTTTCAGGAATACAGTCCCTCTTCACCCCTCCTCTTTTCTCTCTCCCCTCCCTTTCGCCTGCCAAGGCTCCGAAAGGGAGAACTCGACCGCCCCCTATATGTGTTTACGGAGTCCTTCTTCTTCCCTTTTCTTAAACTGTCGTTCCGTTTCCTCTATGTTGTTTCCGCATTTCCCTCTTTCGTCCCAGTCCGCTAGTGTTATGTGCTTGATTCTCTCTCCGTTTTTTTTCTTTGTCTCTTTTAGGCACCTTTATTTTTTTCCCCCTTTCTTCTTTCACGTGACGTTTAAAATAAGTAGCCTTGCGTCTTTTCTTTTTGATTCACCCCTCCCTTTCCTACCATTCCTCGTGTCGTGATCTTGCCCTGTTTTTGATCAAAGTGACCGGCTACCCCTTCGTTTTGTTGTCTTTCCTTCTTGCCCGTAGCTTAGTTTAAGTGTGGCGTTCTTTTCACGGCCGACGAAGGACCGTCTTTTTTTCTGTCCCGACGAGTTGCCTGTTCTTCCCCCCTTGGTTTGTCGGTTTCATGTTCCTTTTTCCCCCCTGTTTTTCCACATCGCGTCTCCTCCTAATGGTGACGAAAATTTTCTTCTCAACTTTCTACTGTTTTCTTCTTCTCCAGCGTCCAGGTTCCCTTTGTGTTTGGGGGATTGCTCCTCTTCCCCCCTTCGACTGATTTGTTTTTGAAGAGGGTGCCCCTTCCCCCTTCCTCATCACTACTTTTGTTTCTCTTCTCATCTTTTTGAGATTCGTCTCTGTACCTGCCACCCCAACATACTTTTCCCTGTGCGGGGAGTCATTTCATCATCTTATTTGTAATTGACTCTCTTTTTGTGGCTTTTGTCCTTCCCTACCCCTTCCCCCTTGCTCTTTTTATCTCTTTACGTTCCTGTTTTCTACGGCTCACTAGTTCTCCCCCTTTGTCCTCTCGTCCATTCCCCCCCCCCTGTTTCTTCCCTTTGAGAAAAGGATGCCTTTTTTCTCCTTTATTTCCCCTGTAGAGCCTTTCTTTCCTTCCATAATCGTTTTTTGCTGATTCCTTTCATGGACCCCGGAAAATATCCCGTTTACCTCACCTTTTTTTTCTTCGTCCCGTGTTACTCAGCCGGCCCGTTTGCGTCCGCGAACTCTTTTTCCGGTCTTTCCTTCCCTTCCAAGCATTTTGATTTCTTTCCCTTTTTTTTCGATGTCGATGATGTCGTATACCGCTACATGTTCTCGAGAATATCCGCTCTCCCTTTTGCCAAAAGTCCCTTGCGCGATCTCCGAAATTCCCTGTCCCCTATTCTTGTGGCTCCCCCTTTTTTTTTCTTCCCCCCCGGACACCCCTTCCTCTGTCCCGTCTGCCCCTGTGAAACACAGTCTTCTCTTTGAATTGAATACTTGAGTTCCTCTCCTGTTCCTCTTTTCTTTTTTTTTTGATGAGACTTTTTGAACTCTCGTCTTTTGGGGAGCGTTGTTTCATTTTTTCCATGTCTTATTAGTTGCCTCGTGCCGTACGTGACAGGAGTGTAGCCTAGCCTCTTTTTTTTCTTCCCTGCTGCAGTTCTTGCTTCATCCCTGCTTGCCTGCCATTGTCCCAGATTTCTCCTCCGGTTATAATTGCTATCTACTCTTCCTTCCTTCCCCATCTCTGGTTTTGTGTGATACGTCAAACGTCTTTTAAATACGAACATACTCTCTTCAAGCAACCCCTTTTTTTTTTATTTTCTCTAATCCGGCGGATGTCCCTTCTAGTCCCTCCCATTCGTTTGACTGCTTCACCCCGGTTCCCCTTGTTTGGTGTTGTCTGCATTATTTTGACTAATTACGAGTCGGAATCAGATTTTTTTTCCCGGTACGACTTAAACTCCCTTGGTCCTTCCTTCTCCTGGCCTACAGACTTTTTCCTTCCATCGGAAAATGATCCCTTTTTTTCCCCCGTCATGCCATGATAGTTGTTGTTCCCTCCCTTTTTTTTTTTTATTTTTCTCCCCTTTAGCCGATATGTGATTGTTTTTATCCTTTTCGATTTTTGGACATTGTTCTCTTCTCGATTTTTAGCCGGCCTGGGGAGTTACTCTTTACGCTTTAACTATACCCTCGGTTCTTTTCTTGAGTGTTTTTCGTTTGTCTTTGCATTCGCCTGAACGTTTCTTTTCCTTTTTTTTCGAAAGCCCCCTTTTCCCCCCTTTCACTTACTCTCCCCCCCATTGTCTCTACGTGCGCGTCTTTTTCTGCCCCTATGAGACCCTTCTTTGTCCCTCCCCTTTTTTGTGTGTCCTTTTGCATATCTTATACTTTGTCGTATAATTTGTGATTTCCGTGTTACTCCTGTACAGACTCACCTCTTTCCCTCGTTTCTCCTAGCTTCTCTGTTCTATTTCACACTGTCTATTCTAGTCAAATAGTTTCTTTCCCTGTCCTCCCCCCCTTTCTCTTATATTTGCATATGATTACTTAATTCTGTGTTCCACATCTCAATTGTTGTACAGTTATAGTCCTTTAGTCCTCTCTTGGTATTTTAACCTTCCATTATTACCCTTTGCCTATTCTTGTCTACTTTAAGTGATGTTCTCCCTGGTCTAGTCCCTTTTCTCTTCTTCTGTGTTGAGTGTAATTCCCTATAATATATTTTAAAGCGAGTAATTGTCAACCCTTTATCTGTCTTTTTCCATGACATATGTACCTACTCCCCCTTCACATCCGTTCTACAAGCATTTATAAGTTTAACCCCCCCCCTCTTTTTTATTACTCTTTCCCACCACATCACTAATCTCACTTTCTTCCCCCCATTTCCCCATAGGGACATGGCACACAATGACCTCGTCTGATGTCCTCGTGGTCTAGTCAGCATTGAAGACAGTGTCGTTTTCTATTTGCCAAGAATCCCCCCCTTTAGGTTCCAGGGTCCTTCTTTGTTATCCCTCCCCCGTTGTTTTGAGTTCTCCAGGGTCTCCCATCTCGACTTTTCTCCCTGTCCCCCTTTTCATCCTAACACCTGTATGCATTACCTCACGCTTGAAACAGTGCCTTCATGATTTATGTCCATAAGTCTTGTATCCTTCCTTTCCTTTTTTTTTTATATGAAGCTCTATTTATGCGTTGTGTGGCCTTATCACTGTTTCCCTTGAAGTAGTTAAGACCTGGCTGTATGATTTCGACTTCCCCCCCCCTCTTCCTTCAAATAATTTAATTTCTTCCACACCCTCCTCGTCCATCCCCTTTTCCCTCATTTTTCAACCCCCTATTGTTTTTCGACAACTCCCCTAACCCCTACCTCTACCTCCTTACCTCCATTTGCGAGCAATCGCCCCTACTTCGAGCTAGTTTGTGTCCCCTTTAATTGATTTGTAACTTAACTCTCCTACCCTTTTTTTCCGAATTTTTTTCAGTGTCTTTTAAGGTAATTTCCTTCCCCCTTTTTTATGAATCCTGTTTCTTTCATCTTTTTCCCAATCCGATCATCCTTATCTGATAAGCTCCCTTTCCCCTTTTCCCAGATTCAAATTAGAATTTCTTTCGCTTGTTAGTATCTAGTCCACAACCCCTCTTTTAAGCTTTTTATTTATATGTCCAGTGGAATTATATTACTAGTATAGTATTCCATTTTCATGCTGGTCTTTTTCTTCACTATATTTTTACTTTTTTTTCCCGCCTTCCCCTCGTTTTTTTCTGGGACTGGTTGGTGACTTTCGGACTTGCGTCAGGTCGATTTTTTTTACTTTTTTCTCAAAGTTCGTTTTGTGCATGTCCATTTGTCGTTCTCTCCTTTAACTCGTTTATGTTCGAGCATTTTCTCGTACATTGCGTTTTCTGTCCCCCTGACGTCCTACCCTCTGATTCTCCCCCTTCTCTTTTCAGTGTTTCCTTTTCCTGAACCCGGGTCGCTGGAGAAACATGCCCCTACCTGGATGATAGCCCACCTATTTTCGTCTTCTTTTCCGCTTATTGGATGTTTCTCAGCCTTTTTTTCCCCATCACTAGTAATAAGGTACTTTCCCGCGTGACGCTTTAGTTTTGTATTCAATTTGCTTTTAGTCTCCTACAATTCTATTCTTTAAGAATTTTTGGGGTGGATTGCCTTCTTCATCCCTCTCCCGTCCGCAGTTAATAGGCAAGCTTGCTTGCCCCCTAGTAGTTGTTTTTCGTATTAAGTTTTTATCCCCAAGAAAGAGATTTTTTTTCGGCCTCCCTGGGTCTTCTTCCCCTCTTCTCGGTATCTATTGATAACACCGTCAGAGCCCCTCGTGTATGTTATAGTCCCAGTTTTTTTGTTGAAGGGAATATGTCTCCCACCCTTCTCCACCCCCTCTCCCATTTAGGCTCTTTTTCATACTTTTTTCATATATCACTCATTTCCTCCCCCTTTGTGAGAATACTTACCTTCGCACCCCTTCTACTTCTTTTTTCTCTCTAGATGTTTAAGGGGCAGCTCTTTCTTTTGGCACAATACCCATTTTACGACCGTGGCATTTTAAGAAGTCTTCCCCCTCCCGGCCCTTCATACTAGCTCTTTCTTTCATGTGATGGCGTTACTCTCCTTCCCATTCTTTTTGGATCTTGTCTCATGTATCCCCCCCTTTTCCCCCCGGTTAGTAGCCGCTCTTATTTACCCCATCTATCTAATACCATCGCCGTTGATCTCCAATGTCCGGGCATGCCAACTTCCACTATCTCTCCACCTGTTCGTTGGTGTTCTTGCTTATTTTACATCCGTTTTTTTTCTGCTTACACTGTTCTTTTTTTTATTCAGGAGTCGGGTACGTTCATCGTATGTGTCCCCCGTGTATTATCCACCATACGGCTCCCATGTAAATTTTGTTTTTCTCTTTTGCTCTTTTTCTATTCACAAAGAGTCCCGTTCTCGTTTCGGGTAGCCTTTTTTTCGCCTATTTTTTTTGTTCAGGCACTATAGTGTATTTTTTCTCCTTCTAGAGGTCTGTCCTTTTTCTTTTTTATTAGGGGTGCGTTCCTGTCCTTTCATTCCGTTTACCGCCTTCTTCTGTGTGTTGAGAGTCTT
>Ga0179593_1683026_pt1 | contig 12833 bp, 10 predicted proteins | sample CZODoug2_1_08_16_FD_185931 | JGI IMG/M metagenome (GOLD analysis project Ga0179593, IMG submission 185931) | Vadose zone soil fungal communities from Angelo Coast Range Reserve, California, USA - CZODoug2_1_08_16fungal (PacBio error correction) | ecosystem: Environmental > Terrestrial > Soil >... | reverse complement strand
ACAAAGAGGTTCTCTCGCCGCTTTCAGGTCGCGACCGGCACGAGTTTAAGCCCCCGTCAAGTTTCTGTTTTTCCTCCCTCGTTTCGCTGGACGATCTCGGGTGCTGCAACATCCTGTGATTCGTGCCCGTGCCGCAGGTTTGTCTTTTTTTGCGGCGCCTGGTGTCGAGCAATTCGAACTTTTTGCGTTCCTCCCCCTTGGCCTTTTTGCGCGATTTGCGATGTACTTTTATCTTTTTTTGGGCCATTGGGATTTCCGTGTTGTGTTCTTTCGCGTCTTTCACTTTTTTCCCCTGGCTATCCCCCACCGTGGGGCTTTCCTGCCGTAGACCTAGCAGATGTGCCTCTTTTTTGTTTTCGCCCCTCTTTTGCGGCTCCGAGATGCCGTCATGCCTCTCGGCTTCGTTCTTCACTTTTTGCTGGCGCCTGGCTCCTGCATTCCTTCTGGCCCCTCCCCCCTTCTCTTGCCCCGTTGTGAGTGGTCTCCTCTCGCGAAATTTAATTTCGTTTTTATGAAGTCTAACTTCCTGAATTTTCCCTTTCCTGGTCCGCGGGCGCGGGGAGAAGGAAGCTCTTCCTACATAGATTATTAGGATGTTTGTCTCTGAAAGGTTTTTTTCCCAACTTTTTTCCTATTGCCCTGGGACCACTCTCCCAGTGGTCCCCTCCTTCCTTCCTCGGCTATCCCCCCAGGATCCCACCCCCCTAAAGCTTTTCTCCCCCGAAATTTTTTTTCTCCGACCTCTTCGACCACGACGTCCCCTCCACATTACAAACGACACCCCCACCCCCCCCCCCCCAACCGCCCCGGCCCCCTTTTCTCAGTCCCCCGCCCTCCTCCACACGTTTGACTTTTTTTCCTTTTTGGTTGCTTTATCAGCGGGGTGATCATCTCTGCTGATTGACGTTTCTTTATCAGCGCCTCCTTTGCTTTTCGGCCCAGAGCCCTTCGTCGGCCCCTGGCAGCTCCGCCTCTCGCGGTTTAGTGCCAAGCTTTTTCAGTTTCAGCTACCCGCTCCCCAAAATTGATGCTTTCCAGAGCATAATTCTTACTTATTCAATTCCTCTTCCTTTTGCTGCACTCCTTCCTTTACACCACAATTTCCTGGTTTACAACCCCTCCAGCCCCCGCCAGCCACTGTTACCTCGAATATATTATGGCCTTCCTTCCGTCCAACTTTCGCAAGGACGCCTGCGACACTCCCCCCTAGAAGTCTTTCTTCTCCTGTAATAGGCTGGACTTTTGCCCCCCCACATCCCGATTTCCGCCGGCGCGGCTTCCCCTTTCCTTAGTTTCCCCTCCCCCTCTCCGCACCCTGCAGCGCGCCTCCCGCCGCGGTTGCAACTTTCCCTTGAATGAATGGAGCACAGTTTCCTCCGCGGATGAACTTCCCAGATTCAAGCCTTCTTCTGTGTTTTCACTTTTTACTACCTTTTTTTCCCATCACGGTACTTGAGCATAAGCCACTGAGTTCCTTCCCTTCGGACGTTTCCCTTGACTTTTTTTGGGTAGACATATATGCCGCTTCTTCATTGCCCTCCTCCGCACTCCTTTCCCGGCACTTGTCCTGATTTTCTCCGGCCTGACTGAGAAACACGCTCCCTCATACGGCCATGTGCCTTTTTCGGAGTGAGAGAAATGGCTGAGTCTTCACAAGTTTACAGGCCGTCTTCACCCCTAATTCTGTACATGAGCTAGGGGTCTTTCCCTCCCCGGCGCCTGGTTGAGGGGGCTGCTTTTGAGCCCCAACCTTTTTCTCCGTTTCGCCTCTTCCGGTGCTTATGAATTAGTATACCTTCCCTTCCCACCTCTCCCACCCTTTCCCCCTTAATCCTCCGACGGGGTTGCAAACAGCGCCCGGCCCCCGCTTTCCCTTTCATTCCAGCCTAATTGGAAGACCCTTTCCCTCTCTCGACCTTCCCCTCCCGGGTTCTTCGCTGGGTCCGGCCCAGATTCCCTCCTCCATTCCGTTCCCGGGTTCCGCCCGATATCCACGGCATCCGCCCCACTAACGCTTTTTCCCGGCCGCCTTTCCGAACCCCTTGACAGGGAGGCGTTCCCTCCCTACCCTCCTCCGGTCCCGCATTCATTAACCTGTTTCTTCCACCGACGGTTTTGTTTTGTAGTTCTGTTGTGTACAGACGTCTCTCTTCCCGCGGCTACCCGTCTTGAGCTTTTGAACCTTGGAGGGGCTCGACATTTCCTGAGTCCGTTTTTTTGGGTTACCCCCCAGATGTTTTCCCTCCTTACGAGTGTCTAGTGGTTTCAGTTGACCGGACCCATCTCTTTTCCCTCTCGTTTCTTGTTTTGTCTCTTAGACGGTCCCAACCTCGTTCTCTACATCTGCTTTTGAACCCCAGCCACAACGAGGTCTCAAGTGTTCATTTTTACCGATTCGCCTGCTGCTTGCGTTCTCCCTTGTAGCAAAGTTCTTCTATGCGCCTATTGTGGCTCCCTCCCCCCAAACAGATCCCTTCTGTAACCCGCCTGTTAGTATTTTTCTGGTCGTGAGCATTTTGCACAAGTTCTGTTGGGGCGGGTCTTTGTGGTTTTTCTGTTTTTTTCCTCTTTTTTTTTTTTTTTTTTTGTTTTTTTTTGTTTTTTTTTCTGGCTCGAGTTGGCGATCCTGAGTTCCCCTGATTTGAGAAGACCCTGAATTTACTGCTGTTTGTGTACGGCTTTTTCTTTCCCTTGCTGGCTTCGGTTCGTCCGCATATCGGGGAGGAGGAATTCCACGCCTGTTCTGCTTGGGACGGCATTAACGAGATGTTGTAATTTTTTTTTTTGCACCCCTTCTTGGTCGCTGGATTGTTTAGAAGTACCGAGCGCTTCTTCTACATCTTTCTCTTCTTCCCCTTCACGTTAATTCTCTAACCCCACCCCCCCCGTGCCGCCGTTGGGAGGCCCTTGGGCGGTAACGCGTGTTATTTACTACTTGGTTAAAACTTTTCCGGCCGTTTCGGCCGCCTTTGCGGCCTTTGTTTCGTGACCTGTCTCGGGGGTTACTTGCCCTTTCCTCCCTCGAGAGTCTTTACGGGATCTCGTTTTCGTTAGTGTGCCTTTGTGCCCCTGCAAGATCTTAAGCTTCTTGGCCCTATGACGAATCCAAAAGACCCTACCTTTTTTTTTCCGTTCAGACGTATTTCGTAGACCTAAACTCCCCCCCGTTTGACGTTTACCATCAAGTTTTGACCTAGGTCTTTTTTTTTTCCCCCCGCTCCTTATTATAGTTACCAGTTCCCCTCTTTCTCGGAGTCAGGAGGAACCTTTTTGTAAGCTCTTAATGCTCGGCGTAATTTCCGTTTTTTCCCCTCTAATACCCCCTTACACGATTTAATGATCAATTGAAGTAGCTTTTTTGCCATTTTTTGCTAGGTTCCGATGGGCGGGTTTCCTAGTTTCCCTCACTCCCCCACTATATCCCCTCCAGCTCGAGATTTTTCGGTTTTTAGGCGAAGCCTGTTTGTTTTTACAAAGTTGATTTAACAATTTCGGGAGTGGGGAGTTTTCAAAGTATAGGCTTTCCCCCGATGTTCGAATTTTGTTTTGGCTCTTCTTTCAAGTCCTATACCTACCAAGTGAGACTATGTTTAGGAATGTTTAGGCCGGTTATGGCCCAGGTTTCTCAAAACATGCTGCCCCTACAAGCCCCCCCGTCCTCTCACCCGTAATTTTACCAAGATTTAATTTTTGATCCCCGTCAGCCGATTCCTCCCCCATGAATCGGTCAGGGCCCCTTTCTTTGTTTCATTTTTGAGCCGTGTCGTGGAGGCTATTTTGTTGCGGTGTGTCGGGTTTGTGTCGTGGTGAGGATTGTCTGGTTCTTATGGTAGTTTTATTCATTTCTTTCAGTTGGCGGGGTAGCTTTTTTTTCGTCCCGGTGTTTTTCCTGGCCTTTGTTTTGAGCTGTCCCCTCCAGGTGTTTTCAGGCTTTTTTCCGTGATCAGGTTGTTTGCCTTCCGCCCGGAGGCATTGATGTCCAGTCCTTTCTTTTTTTAGCCCCTCTTTTCTTATTGGTGCCGCGACGAGGGTGTTGGCCTTCCCCCGAGGAGCCGGGCGTTACTCTCCCCTAGCTTTGCCCTTCGTACCCCCGTTTACTTTTATTTTTTCCCAAGTATTCTAACAAAGATCATTTCCCCGACCCTGGTGGAACTGGAATGAATCCTATCCGCCGCTGACCCCTTTGCTTATCTATTCCCCCCACCCGCCGTTTTCCCGTAATTTTTTTATCAGAAGTTCATCTGTTGCAGGTGCGATCCCTCGTTTTCCGTTCTTTTTCCCAGCCTGCAGGGTCCCATGTATTCCTTAACGTGCATTTTTTTTCCTTCTTTTTTTTTTCTGCCCGTCTCCGAGGGCCGGCATCCCCCCCCCATATCGGAGCTATACCTCCCTTCGTTTCCCCGGTCCTTTCGCGCGAGAGGAACCCCATTTCCCTGATCCGAATTAACTAGAGAATTTGAGTTCCTTTACCCCGGGACGATCCCAGTAGTTCTACCCTTCCCACCCAATTCCCGTCCAAGACGAGGTTGATCCAAGCCAACCGCTACGCCGACTCTCCAGAGGCCCGTATCGTGGACTCAACAGAGACAAGGCGATGTTACCATTCTTTCGCCGGATGCTGGAAATGACAGCCTTTGGGATACCTTTTATTGACAGGAGGATCGTAGATGGGAGTGGCCAGGCAGGGAGTCCCAGCAGCAAATGGGTAAACCCTACTGGGGGCTTTGCTGACGCCTGAGGAGTCCTCGAACAGCCGGGATTGACCCTGACAGAAGGCTCTGCCCGCGCTAGTTAATTGGGACCGGAAACTGTCTTACCCTCCTTCTCCCGCACAACGCAATCATCGGTTCTTTCGTACGTTGTCAACCCTCACCCTTAGTCGGTGCCTTCCGGGAGCAAGGTGGCGCCACGTAACTGAGCCGCCTTTTTGCAAGCTCCTCGTTTCCCCTTTGCGGAGCAACCAGACCGTTGGCAAGGGGCTCTGCGCTCGAGACTTCCCCCACATGAACAGGCGCCCGTGGAATGTACTGACGTCTAAAGGCATCTTTCCCACTCGTGCGACGATTACTGCATTGCTGGGTCAAGGACCTTGAATGCTCAGTCCCAGCCCCGCATGCCACCCTGTAGACCGCCCCCGGTACATTAAAGGTTCACGTCTGGATCGCGCGATCAATCCCCTCCCCCCTAGAACTCCGTAGACCCTATTGAGCTTGTCATCCGCGTTGATGTGCATGGCCTTTTGCACTCGATTCATTCCCGATTTTTCTCAGATTCGCCGACGTCTCCTCTTCCGGCCTTTCTTTCCGATTACTGAGTCCCGCCCACAAAGAAAAACGGCCGGCGAGGACATGCGACGGAGGCGGGGCTCCTTTTCTAGCTTCTCGCCCCGAGAGCAAGGGAAGGAACCGGCGGACTTGCTTCAGAGGGCAGTGGACCGCCCCCCGGGATCGGCCGGCCAGTGGAACGAGTTGGTTTCCGAATTGGTTATTCCATCTGTGCTGGTCGTGGACTTTCTTGGCCCTTCATTTTAGTATCCTATGTACGGAGTGGCTTCACTTGTGCGAGGGCACATGTTCGGTCTATTCACCCTGTCTTCTTTTTATGACCACCTGCTGGCGGTCAAAGTGCCACCAGCAGGCCAATTTTTGTGGTTTTTCCGAGCGGGGGTGATACCATGGATACGAAGATTTGGGACAGATCCCCCTGAGTCCCCTCCCCCACCACCAAGAGGTGACCCCCTGCCCCCCTCCCCCCTAAGCCTGACAGAATTAATTTAACGTACCCTCCGACATCCGCCCCCGTCCCATCACCCCCCCCCCCCCCGGACCACAACCCAGCGGAGCCAAGACCTTCCTGGCCGACATCCCCTTCTCAGGCCCTTCCCCTATTTCCGCCTTTCCCCTGCTCTCTTTTCATGGTATCAATTCTCTTGGAGGAGGAAGGGTTGTTGGAGTCACTTCGAGGCTTGCCGGGCCCGCGCCTGGTTTTTCGTTGTGGAGTAGAATTTGAGCTCAGTCCCGCCGACCCAAGGAGATCTTCCCTGGTGTAAATTTATGCTTTTTTTCAATAAGTTGGTTGAGTCTTTTCCTATAAAGCCTAAAGAGTTCACTTCCTAACGGACCCTGTTTCGTTTTTTTTAGTTCACCAGCTGCCTGTGTGGACACAAATCCCCAACGGGTCGCGCTCCCCCCGCCAGTGGCTGTCTAAGTCCAGCCTTTCTTTCGCAGGGAAACGAGCACCAGCGCCATTAAGCTTCAAGCGACAGTGTTCATCCCCCTAGCGTGCTCTCAGGAACTTTCCTTTTAACCCCCCCTCATCTTTCCCCGGGTTTCCCCGAGTCTCCCTCGTCTCTCTCTCCCGCTCCCCTTAAGTCTCCCAAGCCCCTTTTTCTGCCGGACAGTGCGCCCCCCCCGAAGAAAATTCTCTTGTGATTTCTAAACTCTCCTTCTTTCTCCGTTGACCCTCTTTGATCCGATACCCGGTCCCGTCCTCGTGTCTATCTTCCAGCCCTTGCCGTCGCACTCCTGTCCCTTCCGCTTTTTCATTCGGTATGGACATTGAGGGGCAGTTGGTTTTACCTTCGTCCCGACTTCATCCCCACCTTAATCCCGCTTTTTCTGACTCCCCCCTCTAGTTTCTGACGCACTTTAGCCCCGATACTAATTAATTTCTTCCTCTTTTACCGATCTGTAGCCCGTCGATCTGCCCTCGTATCTTCTAGTCCTTCCTATCATCGGTCTCTTCCCCTTCAAAGTTCAATCACTCATAACCCTCAAGATTCCAGGTTCTCTTTATCCTAACCGGCACTTCCAGTTGTGTTGTCCTATTGATCCCTTTTTCTCGCGTCTTTCCCTCCCTCCCGTCTTCCCTCCTCCTTAGTCCTACTCTGTAACATGACCTTTTTATTTCTGTTCTGACCTCTCCTACTTTAACCACAATGAAGACCTCTGCCCTATCCCGAACTCCCTGCACGTTTCCCTGCTTGAATTCTTTTCCTTTCTCCCCTTAAGAAAATTCCGAATTACACCACTTCCCTACCACAGTCCTTCCCTCCACTCCCTCCTTATACTACCACCCCGTCACGTGCATACTCTCTCCCACCCTCAGCCCCTCTCTTCATCTACCCCTGTACCCGACCTTCTGGCGTGACCTGGGTATATTATACATTTCTCTTAGCATATCATCAAGAGTCCCTTTCTGGTCTTTCCTCCTTTCCCCTTCTCCATGAAGTTCTCCTCAATCTAATTCTACCTTAAGTGAATCCCCAGTACCCTCCCCCTCCCTTATGATCACCCGCCTCCTTGCCTCTGACAAGATCCCAGCTCACGCCATGCTCCATGTCTCTTGGAGGCCCTTAGATTCCTTTCTCCTGTCTTTCTTTTCATTTTTCTTGCGCCCGAAGATTTATCCGTTTCTTTTCGAAGCTCAGTCTCTCCTTCCCTTTTCTGACATATTACGTATGCGTTTTGCACCAGTCTCTTAACGAACTTCTCTGTTTTACTCCCGTCCCTCGATCCGTCCGCTGCCCGTTTCTCCACTTCGTCCTCTTTTCAACGGTGTGATTGACGCCTTAATAGTGATCTTTTCCCCATGATATATTTACTCCTTGTACTTTTTTTTACCGGTGTCCGAATTCCTTTCCAAGACCCTCTTCGCTGATCTCCCTCCTCCTCGCTCCACTTTCCCTTTTCCTGTTTGCCCTCTTCGAACCTTCTTTTTGTAGTAAGGGTCCCCCATGGTTTTTTCTTTTCTCGCTTGTACTACTCACCCCTCCTCCATTAAAGACTCACCGGCTTAAGATCTTTGCACTTCGTGTCTCTTCCCTTTTGACATGGTCCTTCTATTTTCACCCCTCTCCATCCACCTCTCTTCTTCCCAATTTCCAACTATATCAAGCCACTCTCGACGCTTTTGAGATGTCCTTACTTTCTCTTCCTCCCTTTCTCTCTTCCGACTATCTCCTGACTTCTCCAGAGCTGTACTGAAATCCCTGTGTGTGTCTCTTTTTACTATTTAACCCAATAGGTTCCTACCCCCTTCCTAATGCATTGTTCCCCTCCCTTTTTCTACAAGCTGGTTTCTCTCTTTTTATCGGACGGACTTTTTATAGTTGTGACGGTTTCTCTTTCCTCCCTTTTCCTCTTTCAACTTCTTCCAAGTCTGTCTCCTTCCTTGTTCTCTACACAACATACTTCTATTATATATCATTTTTTATGGTATTATCCATGTTTTGTCTCATATGTTCTTTTCCTTTCCTCTCCGACACTTCTTAGGCCGCCCCTTATTCTCTCGGTATCGGATTTTTTCTTCACTACTTTCTCCTCCTACCTTCATCGTTCCTTTGTCCCGTGTCTTTGCGAATACCCAGTTGATGAGTCTGAACCCACCTCCATACTTATCCTTTTTTTCCCACCTCATTAGTTCATTCTCATTTCATATTTCGTCAACGCACATGGTCTCCTCTCTTCTCCCCACCACACCGTCCCGATGATATTTATCGCTTTCTGGCTCTTTTTACTGTTTCTACTTACTTATTGGTCTGTGCAGGAGAAGCTCCTTCTCCTGTGTCTTCTCGACCTAGTACCACTATTTCTTACGCCCGCTAGTCATCTTGGCTTCGCGGAGGCCCTCCCAGAAGGCTTTCGCTCCCCACCATGTGTCTCATACTTTTTTACCAATCGCCTTGAGATTTATTTGTCGTTTTCCCCTACGTGGTGTTTGTTGCCCCCATTTGCCCCTATTTGACCTGTCGGTTTTTCACCCCCAATAGTTCATAACTTCTGCTTTTTGTCTAGTTCCAACCCTTTTTCCTTTTCCTTTCTCTGTCTACCCCTTTACCCTGAGGTGTGCTCTCGTTTCTGCCTCCCTCCCCTTCCAGTTCTCCCATGCCGCGCGTTCTCCCTAAGACCCTTATTCTCCCCTTTTGCCTCGTCGTTCTTTTCATACTTTACCACTGGTTGATCGCCTTTTTTTTTTCCTGTTCTAAGCGGTATCCTTCCCAATGTGGCACCTACATTCTCCCTAGGTTGAGTTTCCGGGCATTCGGTATCATCCCCTCTCTTTCCTGTTCCATCTTTGACCTCTCCCCCCCCCCCCTTCTCCCTTCGTTCTTTCTAACTTCTTTTCTCCCCTTCCCTTTAGTCACATATGACTTAGTGTCGGCTTGGTCCCACTGTTTCCCACTTCCCATCCCCCCCCAGTACACCTACTCTCCATCTTTCCGCCCAGGTTCATCTTTCCCCCCACTCGTGGTGAAGGTGCGTTGAAAGCCGAGGTGCTGCAAACTCCAGACCTTACCCCCCTCCGCGTCTTTTCATCCCCTCCACTTGTGATTAAACAGCCCAAACGACACTTACTACTAACCCCCGTTGATCTCTACTCATGTTGTGGTCAGGCCTATCTCCTCCCCTTTGAACCCCCCACCCTGCCTCTTCACGTCTAGTAGGCTTCGTACATTTCGCGGGCCTCCTTCTTTTCACACAAAAGTGCCCCTCCGAACCCGTAGGGGTCGTTCACACTCCCCTCCTCTACCCTTTACTCTCTGTTTTCCTTTTTTACCTAATATTTCTTTTTTCTCGTTTGCGTTGCCCCAATTTTTTCATCCTCAACGTTTTAAACACTTTACTCTCAGTCCATCTTTCTCCACTCCTTCTTTCTCTCAGCACTTGGCACTCTTTTCACCCTCTCTCCGCTTAGACTATCTTTTGTTTCTCCTCCCGACCCCTGTTCACCCTTGCGGTTTAATCTTCTATCGATTTATACCGCTTTTTACTCCATTTCCCTTTTAGCGGTTTCCCTTTATCAACTTTTCTGTGGGCTTCCTTACCCCCGATTGACGATCCCTTTCTCCTCACTCTTCTGTTCCTCCCCTTTTCCCCCCTTTTTTGATTGACCCACCCCTTATACTTGTGCTGTTTCATCTCCCCCACCTCCAACTCGACCGTTACTTTCACTCTTTTCTTTCATCTTCCCAGTTTAGATCTTTATTGCCTACCTAATGTTTGACCACTGATTCCCATTTCACAGATTTTTTTGTCCGTTGTTCTCACCTGTTCGTTGTGTACATGTTACACACTTACCCCGTCTGGTAGTTGCTCCTCTTTCATTTCCCCCTTTCCCACCATTCAGTCTTTTCTCCATCTTTCTTTCTTACGATTTGCCCTCACTCTTTCACTTGCCCTCTGTCATCACTTTCCTTATATTTCGTTGCCGCCCTATCTCCCAGATGTGTTCTCCTCTGTTAGCGTCCCCCGCCTTTTGGTCGTTTTTCCCGCTTATCTCACCTTTTTTTTGCTTCCTTCATCCTTTTTGGCTCTGTTGGCTACTTTTTTCTTCATTACCCTTATATTTTCACTGCCTGCGCGTTTTTCCCCTTTTTCTGTTTCCTTGCTTTATCGGGGCCTTTCTTTTAGATTAGTGTGTTTTATTGCTTCATGTAGTTCTATTGCCCCCCTTTCTCCCGCTCTACCTTTCTCCTTGCATTTCCGTGCTTTTCTGTCATTTTCCTCTCTCGTTCGTTCTCCATATCCAAGTCTCCTTTCCCATCTACCCGCTCTCCGTTTGTCTAAGTCTGCGTCTGCTTTGGTGTCCCCACTCCTTCTATATTTGTTTCTCACCTATTTCCCCCCTTTCTTTTGCTTCCGAATCACCTGTACACAGCCCCTCTTAGCATGCTCCGCACCCCTTCCATGAGAAGGTCTATCTCTAACCCTTACCCACCCCCCTATCGACTGCCCCTCTAGCCCAGTGTCCCCCCCGACAACACGATTTTTTAATTTAACCACGTTTTTTTTTCTCCTTTTCCCCGTGTTCCTTCTTTACGGATTCCTATTCTATGCCTATTCTTCCTCTGTTTTCCCGTCCGATTCTTATCGTGTCTTGTCCCGTGCTGTACCCTCGTTTTCTTCTCCTTAGACTAGTTGTATAGTTCTGTCAGCGATGCCCTCCGATTTCGTGCATTCCGTTGCTTCGTCGTCGCTAGTTCTCTAACCCTTTTATGGATGGTCCCCTGCGTGTTTGCCCCTTCTCTTCCCGAGTGGGTTTCCCTTTCGGTGCCATTTCTCCCTGTCCAGGCCTGGTTTAAGCCCGCTACGCCTTGCCTTTTCGGTTCCTCTAGGGTGAGATTTACGTCGCTTGTTTTCCTATTACGGCTGATCTGCTTCTTTTCCTGTTACCAGTCCGAATTTCTTTCGCTACCAGTTCCTTTTTTTTCCCACCGCCCCAGACGATTGGTTTCGCCTTGACGCCCGACATTCAAAAGCTTTATCAGATAAACTGATTTTTCTTTGTTCCTCTATTTCTCCTCGTTGCCTCCCGCGGCTTTTTCCTATTGCGCCCCCCCCCTGCCCCTGTTCCCTCCATCGGGATAAACCTCTATCCTACCTTTTGGCCATCTCCCTCCCAGTCTCCCCTTTGTCCAGCTCTTCCTTTTTACTGTGTTCTTTCTGCCCATTTCTCTTTAGTACTTGTCACACTGTCCTCCACGCGCCCGGTCCCGTTGCCCCGGTTACGGCGTGCCTATCTGAATGACCCTATTAATAATCTGATTTTTTTCTTCTTTTTTTTAATTTTTTCCATTTTCTATCTTCTTGTCTGGACGGGCATCCCTATTTTCTCCTTTCATCTTTTCCCCTTCTTCCCTTCCGGAGACGGTGTACGTCTGCGGTCCCCCATCTTATTCGACTGCCGGAAGCAATTACCCTTTTTACCTACTCGTTCTTCCTTTTCCCAAAACTCCCCTTTTATCCCCCTACTTCCCTTTCGACGCTCCCTTTCTTTCTTGCTTTCCTCGTCCGACAGCGTACCTCATATTGTACTTCCTTAATGAAACGTTACTTTTCGTCGTTCTCCCTCTCTCATCCTCCGCGTCAACTTGTCTTCTTTATCCTTCCCCTTGTGCCTTCCCACTAATATGATTGTTCTTTATACGGTCTTATTTACTCCGACTCCTTAGTTTCACCTCCCCCTCATTAACTTCCTGCTTTCACTGTCTTTCCTTTGTCTGTTTCTGTTAGCCTTGTCCCCTTTTTCCTCTTGAACATTGACGTCTGCCAGCCACTCTTCCACCTCTTCTGCTCGGAGTCGCTTCTTCCCTCTCGCTCGAGTGTCATCTTTACTTGTTCGTTAGTATCTATCAGCACCACCTCACTTCTCTTCTTCCCGTGCCTTTGTTTTCCTTGCTTTCTTTCTATTGTTGTCCTTTTATCCATACATCCAGTTTTTACTTTTCTCTTTGTTCTGGGCTTTTATCTTTTCCAATCTTGTCTTATTTCCTTTTGGTCTTCTTTTCGTCTCCCGCTCGTATCTCCTCCTCGCATTTTTCTATGCATTCTCTTTCCCCTAGCAACCTTTTTTTTTCTCCTACCCCTGTTTTGATCGTTAACTTTGAACTCGTTCTTTCACTTTTTTTTTTTTCTCTTCTTTTCCTCTTAGTTATCACCAACTCTTATTCCCCCTACCTAACGGTCTCACTCACTTTTCCTTTGCGGATTCTGCTTTCCTCAACCTGCACCTTGGTTCCTTACGTTTATTCTTGTCCTTTCCCCCTGTGCCCCTCTTCACTACCTCCGCAGCGCTTTCATTTCTGGCCTTTCTCGTCTTACGATATCTTCACTTTTGTGTCTTTCTGTACTATGCAACCTAGGATTCTCTACCATTCTCCAATGATTCCTCTCCACTCATCTCGTTTTTTGTTGAGTCATTTTCTATGCCTCTTTTCCCCATATTCAAACCCTTTTTCCATCTCTTCTGATACGCTAGTATTTCTAGTTCTTCATCAAACCTACGTTCCCACCCTCTCTCCTGCGCCTCCGCACCTAGTCACGATCTGACGC
>Ga0179593_1533014_pt1 | contig 12833 bp, 19 predicted proteins | sample CZODoug2_1_08_16_FD_185931 | JGI IMG/M metagenome (GOLD analysis project Ga0179593, IMG submission 185931) | Vadose zone soil fungal communities from Angelo Coast Range Reserve, California, USA - CZODoug2_1_08_16fungal (PacBio error correction) | ecosystem: Environmental > Terrestrial > Soil >... | reverse complement strand
CCTCGAGGCCTAGTCTAACCCTCTCTTTTTCCCCTTCCCTTGCGTTGGAATGGGCCCTTTTCCTCGTCCTCTTTTTGCAAGGTTTTTTTGAATTTAATGACGGATGATTGAAGCTCGCCCCTTGAGCCCAGTGATCGACGGGAATGCGGGACTTTTCTTTTCCCTCCCCCCCCTTGCACTGTGTTGAAATAGAGGTCGCGCTCGTACTTTTTTCCCCCCCAAGCGAAGAGATCTGCAGTCGGTCTCTCCCTCCTTCTTTTTTTCTTCTCCTCGAGCCTCCACCAAGAAAGAGGGCCTGATAGTACCTTTTTTTTTTTGTTTTTGTTGAGAAAAAGCTTCTGTGTTCCTTGAGGCGCGGATCGAAGTAGGAAGTGCCGTCATATTCCCTTCCTCTTGGGATAAGTAAGAAAGGAGGCGTGTCCTTTTTTCTTCACCTTTTTTTTTTTTCCTGAGCCCTGGACAGAAAAGAAAGGAGAGCCGCTTCTCCCCTTGGCGTTTCCGTTGATGGGAGCCTCATTTTTTTTTCTCTTTCTCAAGGCAAAATGTATGAGGAAAGCCGTGCCCCTCCCTTCCTTACCCCCTTCTAACATGTAAATAGAAAGTAGAAGCGCCGGAACTTTCTCTTTGGTGGCGGGTAGGATATATATATTTTCCTCCCCTCCCCCCTTTCTTTTTTTCCTTCCCCTCCCCCCACGGCCGGCGGGATGGTCTTTTATTGGTCAAAACGTTTAAGGAGTTTCGGCGACCAGGGCGAGGTCCCCTCCTTTCCCTCCTTCATTATTGGTAATCATTTCCTTTCCTTCACCTTTACGCAGAACACAGTTTTCCCCCTCTTTAAGCCGTGCCATGGCGTAGCTCCCCAACTTTTTTTTCCTTTTTCCCCCCCTCTTTCCACATCATAGTCGGCGGCGGCCTTCCCTTCAAGCGAAAACAAGGTGTTGGTATGCCCTTTTCGGGCGAGGAGCCCAAGGAGTTTTCTCGCCCCTTTCTTCTTCCACCTTCGATCCGCGCTTCCCTCCCCCCCCCTCTTGCACCCCACACCCGACACGAAACCTCCTCCGAGCAGGCCCGAGTTTTTTTTTCTTCCTTTCCCCCTCTGGCCAACCGCTCCCGCCTAAACGAGTGGGTCGCTCTCTTCTTTTGGATGGGGATGGGAACACGTCCCCCTCCTTTTTCTGACCTCGATTTAACTCTTCTCAAGGACTTTCCCCCCCCCTTTTTCCTCATCAGTCGAGCACTGGGTTTTTCTTTTTCCTGCACAGGACGGAATGAAATTCTTTTCCGGCGGTATTCGTCTCTTTCCTTTCCCCCCCCCCCCCCATGCCAACGCCAATGAGCATTTTTTTCCCTGCCTGAAAGCGCTCAACCCCCCCCCCACCCCGGTGAAGTCAGCTGGATCTTCTGATTCTCTTCCTTCGTTAAGGCGGTTGTCACCTGTCCTTGGGCCCCCTCTCATAGGGAGCAATCCACAGGGCTTCTTTCCCCCTTTCGGAAAATCTCAAGGAGCTTCCTTTTTCCCTTTTGAGTTAGAGCCTTTTTCCCTATTTCGCCCCCCTTCCCTACGAATGGTAGCATCAAGGAGCCCTCCTTTCCCTCCTGTCGAACCTGCGGTCCTTTTTTTTCGCCATGTTAGTGGACGTGACCCTCCTCAACAGATAGAATAGGTCATAACAACCTTCGTCCGGGCAAGTCTTCCTTTTTTCCTTTTAGTTCCTATGTAGGACAAGCTTTTTTTGATGAAACGGAATTAAAGACTCTTCCTTCCCCTCCCTTTTTTTCCTCTCCTGGCGGTGACCTACCCTCTCTTGTCGATAGGAGGGGTCAACACCCCCCTCTATTCCTGCGCGAAGTTACTCGACTTCTTCCCCCCAGTCCTCTCTCCTCTCTAGAAGTTAGTGTCGCTTTTTCCGTTTGAAAGAACGAGGCGACTCGATTCCGCGATCGGCGTGTGGCAAGACTCGTGTCGTTCCCTCTTTTTCCTTTTTTCGATCCGATGTCGGTCGTCGACACTCCTCCTGATTCCCTGTATCTTAAGAATCGGTCTTACAAGTTCCAACACCAACTTCCCCGTAATGATGTTCCTTCCCTCTCATCTTCTCGATCCTGCAGTGACGTTAGGATCTTTTTCCCCTTTTCTGTTATCGCGTGGTATGAGAATTTTTCTTTTAGTTCCTCGACGTCGCGGCGGTCGCCGTCTCCCTCACTTTCTCCTTTCCCTCTTTCCCCCCCGCCTCCGATGATGGTGTTCTCCTCTTTTCTCCTTTTGGTCGGGTGTTCCAGCCTGGCTTTTTACGCACGCTCTATGCCCCGACGACGATTTTTTTCTCGAAGGTAACCACGAAAGGCAAGGTGATGATGCTTTTTCGTGCCACGGGCAAGTCCCTCTCCTCCCGCCGTTAAACCGCGAACCATACTTCTCTCCGCCCTTTCCGGTTTCGCACTCGTGCCTCCCGACGGCAAGCCACCTGAGGTGCTGGGTGCCCCCCCCCCCTTCTTTTTTTCCCCCCCTCCCACACATAGACACCGACTGAGGATGGCTTTTTAGCCCCTTTCTTGTTGTCGACGGGCACGGCAGTACGAGCCCGTTGCCCCCCCCTTCCTTTTCTTCCTTCCTCGGCAAAGAAAAAGAGTTTATCTCCTTTGCTTTTAGCACCCCCCAAAATAGGGCAACGGCTCACCCTTTTCCTTCTCGCGCGGGCTGGGATCTCTCTATTTTCCTCTCCCTCCTTTTTTTTGTTTTTCTCCCTTCTTCTTTCCCCCTTCTTGTCGACGACGGTGAGCCGCGCCCGATTTTTTTCTTTTTTCTCGCTGCAAAGGAGGTCTTGCGCCGCAGCAATAGATCTCCTTTTGTTACTTGCCGTTTGCCGTAGAACAACTGCACCGCTGATGTTCTTCTGTCTCCTCCTTCTCCTTTTTTTTCTCTGTTTGGGCGATGTTGAACTGCCGGGATCTTTCCTTTCTTTTTTTTTTTTTGTCTTTTGTGGAAGCAAGAGTTGACGTAGTCCCCGCTCCTTCCTAGATGAGCCGTATGGTGCAGCGGTTTTTCCCTTTTCCCTTCCTTTTTTTCCTCCCCCCCGGCACGAAGATAGTCATCAGCACCCCCTTTTACTTTTGGTCTACGTAGTAGGTGAAGATGAGTCCCCTTGCCATGCAGAGCGGCTGAACACGACTTCCCCCCACTGCTCCTTGCTTTTTCTCCCACCATATCGGATGAGGCCTCTCTTTTTCTTTTTTCTCCTCTCCGAATTCCCTGGGGAACTCACAGCAGTAGGGCAGCTTCCCTCTCAACATTGCTCGCGCTGCCCAGAATGCCCGCCATTTCCCCCCTTTTTTCCTCTCCTCTTCCGAGATCATTATCGGAGGAATAAGGAAGGGAAGTTTTTTTTCCCCCTTTTGTACCGGGTTGTAGACAAAGCGCAGGCCTTTGCCTTTTTTTCGACGACCGACATCGGACGTCGTCTCGTCCCCCTTCCTCCCTTTTTCTGGCGGTGCAAACACGACGATCGCTTTTTTTTTCCTTTTATAAATGCCTCGTTCTCCCTTCTCGATCATGTACTGCGCAGCTGCTGACGTTCCCTTTTTTTTTTTTTTCCCTCTTTCTTGGTGTGAACACGCCGATATGGCGCACACGTTTTTTTTTTTTTTCCCCGCCTTGAATTTTTTTTCTTCAGGTGCCGCCCTCTTCTTGAAGCAGTGCATACGCCTTCTATTTTCTTTTTTACCTCCTCCCTCCGTCTCGCGAGATAGTAAGAAGAGGCGAGTCTTTTTTTTTCTCCTTGAACGCTATTTGTGGAAGGACGGCCTTGCTAATCACGGCACGAACATGTAGCCTGGGGCATACGGCCTTTCCTTCTCTTTTTTTCCTTTTTTTTTCTGCGCGTTGTGATCTTGATGCGTCCCCTTCCTCCCCTCCCCCTCTTGGTCCTCAGGCGAGCCGACGCCTTCTATCGTCCCCTTCTCCGTTGAGATGGCCGACCGGGCCTCTTTTTTCCCCTTTTTTTTTTTCGGTGAGGAGAGGATGACCTCCTTGACCCGGACCTTTTTTACCCCTAGCCGACGCCAGGTCGTGCCCTCTACAGATCCTCTTTTCGGGTTGGAGCGCTTGCGGGCCTCGCGGCGTCGCTCCCTTCTTCCCTTTTTTTTTTCTTTCTTCATTTGTGCCCGAAAGTAGCCGTCGACGAACTCGGCTTCCTTCCTCTTTCGCCCCCACCTGACGGGAGTGCTTTGGAAAAGTGCTCGATTTTCTTTCTGTGGCGTACTTGCCGTGAAAATCGTTGTTTGAAATCCCCTCTTCCCCCCTCTTTTGATGGAAGTAGGGGAAGACGTTTTTTCGTTTCCCTCGCTTTTTCGTAGGAGCAAACGAAGGTTGGCCTTCTCACCAGCACGCAGGGACTGATAGTACTTGTCGTCAGCTTCTTTTCTTTTCTTTCCCCCTCAAAGAGCGGGGGGGTTTGGTTGTGGTATTTTTTCCCCCCTTTCTTCTTCCCCCTTCCCCTCTCTTGATAGAAGTAGGCCGTGCCGGTACTCTCCTGGGCTTCGTCCACGGAGGAGTGTTCCTGTCCGGCTTCGCAAGTCTCTCCCGGGCGGAGAGAAGGTTGGCCCCCCTCCCCCCCCTCCCCCTCTCCGAAGAAGAAGATGATGTAGTCTCCGCTCTTTTTCCATAAGTGGCGAAAGGCCAACTGTTCTTTTTCGTTTTCTTCATGCAGCAAAGGGGACCAACCCTCTTTTCCTCTTTTTCTTTCCTCTCGGAACGGGAGTTGCCCAGACCACAAGCCTCCTCTTCTTTTTTGAGAGTACGAACAGCAAACACCGTTTGGCAACCGCCGTTCGGAGGAGGCGACCCTTTTCCCATTTCACGCTGGCATGCATTGGGGTCCCCCCCCCCCCCCCCCCCCCCCCCCCCCCCCCCCCCCCCTGCTGCAGGAAGAAAACGCCGGGCGCCTCCCCCCTTTCCCCTTTTTTTTCCCCCCATTCGATTTCAGCCGTTCTTTTAAACAAGTGTACGACTACCTCCTTCCCTTTCGGTGCTGGCCTTTCCTCCGCCCGGAAGCGCCACTTCCCTGTTCCCGCCGGGCGGAGGAGCCCCATGTTCTCCATTTCGTGCACTTCCCCCCCCTTCCCCCATTGGACAGAACTCAAGGTCCACCCCACCCTCTCCACCGTCCGCGCCTGCGCAAGTACGAGCAGGCCCTTTTCGCGTCGAATAACCTTTTTTTCGTCTTTAAATTAGTTTGTGTCGAGCGCGGCGCCGAGGGGCTTTTTTCACTCAGAAGGGCTGTATCTCCTCCCCTACGAGTGGCACGGCCCTTTTTCGTTTAGTCTAGCACGGGCAAGAACGCCCAGGCGGTCGTTCTTTTTTCCCCTTCCTTTAACTTCTGCCCGACCAGGGCACTCTCTTTTTCCCCCCCTCCCAATCAGCTTGTATCGGCAGCGATCGTTTTTCAAGCGCTTTCCAACCTAACAATATCGCCCCCCCCCCCCCACCGGTTTTTCTCCCTCTTTCCCGACCTGCGTACGGCGTGAAGGCGCCCCCTTTCCTTCGCGTTCATTTCCTACCGGGCGCCATTCCCCCTTTTTTTTCCGGCATTTTTTTCGGCCATCTCATTCCTTTCCCGCTCTCGTTTAAGGCGTCGGCCAGCGCCTGCTTTCCCCTTCATCAAGCCGCATGGTCGCCTCCATTATCCCCCTTCCCCTCCTTTCCCCCCCTCCGATACTCGTCGAACGTTTTTTTTTTCCCCCCCCCCAACCCAACCATGTTCGTGGACGTGACTTCGGCCTTTCCCCTCCTCCCTTTCCTCTTTCATACCTTCGCAACCCTTTAGACGGGCAAGTCAGGCTCGCCTCCGTGTTTCCTATCGCGCCGATCCGATAGTCGGTTCAACATTTTCTCCACTTTCTGTAATGAAAAGGCTTCCCTCAGATCAGAGCGCCTCTCATCCCCTCTTTCCCCCCCCTTACATCTACGTGGGCGAAAGATCAGTCCCCTTAAACCAAGCCCCCCCCCTTTTTCCCCCTCTCCTGGCGAAGTTCCTCTCCCTCCCCCTATCCCGAGGTAGTAGGTAGAGGGATTCCCCCTTTCTAATGGAAACGACGACTATTCTCTCTACCCCCTTTTTCCTTCCCTCCTATCAGGGCGTGTGCATTCTTTTCTCCGCCCCCGAAGATACGATTTTTCGGTCAAGGGTTCCCCCCCCCTTCTCCTTTTCTTGGTCGACGAATAGGTCGTTGTGCCAGCTGAGAACCCCCCCTTTTCCTGATGGACGGTCCGAGAGATCTCGGACGCCCCCTCTCCTTTCTTCCCCCTTTTCCGGTTACATGTCCTTCTTTTGAAGTTTTGCGAGCAATCGTTATAGCGTTTTTTTTTTCTTTCCCGCGGAGGGAGGGCGGTTCCCCTCGGCGGTCGCCGTCGAAAGCAATGACGCTTTCTCTTTTTTCCCCTCCATCAGATGATGGGTTCGACCCTCCCTCTTTCTCCGGTGAAGGCGTGTTCAGCCGCTTCCTCTTCTCTCTTCCCCCTCCGAGGCGACCACACCCCTTGTAAGGTGATGATGACGATCGGTCCGTGTCTTCTTTCTGAGCGGCAAAGCAGTTCCCCCCCTCCCCCCCGGCGCTCTCAGCCAAAGGCGATTTCCCCATCCGTGGTCAACAAATACTAGCCTCTTGTGTGGTTTCCCCCCCCCCCCTTCCTTTTTTCTCCCCTTCCCCAACATCGCACCGACGAGGATTTTACTTTTTCCGCCTAAAATAGAGGGGCAGGTGTTCGGACGGGTCCCCTCTGTGAACACATTGCCCTTCCCTTTTTCTTTTTTCCTCCCCCCCGTCAAGAACCCGCAGTTCATAATCGGACGAGCCTTGGCCTTCTCCTGGAAGCTTTCATAAACGTCGTTCTTCCTCTTCGTAGGATCTCTTCTTTTACTTCCTCCCCCCCTTTTTTTCCTTTTTCCCTTCTCTCTCTTGAAATTATTGTGACAGACGTGATGTCTCCCCCTTTCCTTTCCTTTTTCTTCAACAGATCGCAGATGATGAACTGCTTCCCCAAGGCCGTGCCATGTTGTTCCACTGCAGCTAGTACTTGCCGTTGGCCCTTCTTTTTTTCCTTCTCCGTAGACAAGCCATACTCGTCGGTGGCGATGTTTTTTTTTCCTTTTTCCCCATTCCTGCTTGACGCGGGCGAGTATTGTGACGCATGGCTTTTTCCGTAGATCTCGCCTTTGGGAGAGAGCGCCTCTTTTTTGATCTTTTTCCTTTCTTTTTTGGGCACGTCGATAGTAATAAAGAACATTGCTTAGGTGGTGACCTTTCTTCCTCTTTTTTTTTTCTGTCGTTCCCCGTCGATGAAATGCGCGCGTTTTCCTTTCGTTTTTGCCGTCGCGTTCGGGAACACAAATAATCGTTTTCTTTCCCCTCCCCTCTCCTTTTTTCTCCCTCTCACCGCAGCGACGTAGCGGGAACTCCCCTCCTTTTCCAACGCTGCTAGCCGCTTGCAAAAGACTTTTTTTCCGGCCGCCCGGATCGGTCCGAGATCTATCGGTGCCTTTTTCCTGCCTTTTCTTTCTTTTAACCACCTTTTTTCCTTTTTTTTTGTAGCCTCGACTCGGATCGTCGGCGAGGACAATGCGGCACGACCTTCTTGCGGATGACGGCCCGAGCGCCTCGTCGTCGGTCCTCCTTCTCTCCTTTTTTTTCTCCCTCTCGATAAGGTACTTGCGCAGCGCTGCCTTTTTTTTTTTTCCTCAGATTGGTCCAACACGGTCGGAGTAGGATTTTTCCTGCATCGGCGCGCTGAGTGCATTCTCCTCCTTTCTTCTCTCGCGAGGTCGCGCTTGTCCGAAACTTTCTACTCTTCTTCATGCTTTTCACGGTCTCCGAGTAGGTCGTGTTGACGAAGGTTTCTTCTTTCCCTTCCCTCTTCCTCCCCCCTTTCTCCCTGGGGAATACAAGGAAGGTTCGACCTTTTCTCTTTTCTTTTTCTTGATGACCATGCGGATTGATGAAGGAGGGAGTCTTTTCCCTTTCTCTGGCGACGCCTTCGAGCCGGCAACTCCCTCTTCCCTTTTCTTCTCTCTTTTTTTCTCTTCCGGCGCGCATAAAAATGAGCCGGCTGTGGATTTCCCCTTTTTCTCCTTGCATGACAACAGCCTTCCACGCCGGACGCATTTTTTTTTTTTTGTCGAAGAGGGTGAGTTGGAAGCGTTTTTCCTTCCCTCCCCTCCTCCTCTCCTTTTTTTTCTTTTTTCCCCTCTGCTCATGGGTTGGAATGGGTGACGGATTTTTTCTTCTTCCCCTGCTTGCTGCCTCGACGACAGACTGGGAGTGCTTGGCCCGTGTCTTTTTGCCGTCCTTTGCCGTGCCACTCGGTGTTGCCCTCCTCCTCCCCTTAGGGGAAGGAAGTGGTCCCGCCTTTCTCTTTTTTTTTTTCAATCCTTCCTGTTGATGACGAGCCGCCACCAGCCCTTTCCCTTTGACGGTTTTCGTGCGGGTTGTTGTGCGCCCTTTTTTTTTTTTGAAGTGAGTTCGGTCCAATGGACTTTTTTTCATTCTTAATCTCTGGGCTCCTCGCACGGGGCTTGTTCCCACACACCTTGTTGGCGCTCACGGGCGGAGATTCCCCTTTTCTTTCTCCCGCAGAACGACGATGCCCTTTCTTTTTTCCCCGCTAGTCGATGAAATAGAATGGGTTCCCTCCGTGGCCGTCGCCGGGCGTTTTCTTACTGCATCCTTTTTCCCCCCCCCTTCCTTTCCCCCCTGGACCCCCTCTCCCTGAGTAGACAGCCGGACGGAACGTCCTCCTCCTTTTCTTGTGTCGGTTTATAGATATGTTTCCTCTTTGACCCGACACCCGGCGGGCGGTCTGTCTTTTTTTTTTTTTTTCCCTCTTTCCCCGCGGAGGGGCGACCATGGCCCTCCCTTTTTTGTCTCCTTCTGCAGGAGGAAAAACGCCGGCGGTCCGTCTTCCTTTTTCCCCTTTTTTTCCCCACATTCGATTTCCTTCTCCTCTCCCTTGGGGGAACGCAAAGTTGTCGCTTTTTCTCGGGCGGTCGGTGCTGGCCACACTTCCTCCTCTCCCTTCTCCCCCCTTTTTTTTTCTGCGAAGCCGGACAGGACACGCCCCTCCCCCTTTTCTGGACTACTATTCGGCACTTTTCTCTTTTCCATTTTTGGACCTACCCCCTTCCTTCTCCAACCAGCAAGAAAAAGTACGCATCTTCTTCCCTTGTCGGCGGGATCAACGGCCCAGACCCGCCGGTGCGCAGGACCTCCCCCCCACTCTTTTCTTTCTCTTTTTTTTTCGGTCCCCGTATTACCCTACTAAAGAGGTCGCGTCCTCCTTTTTTTTTCCAAGGACTTGCCACATCCCGTGCGGCCGATTCTCTCAAGCCAAGCCCAGGCGGTTTTCTGCTCTTTTTTTTTTCCTTTCCGCCCGAAAGAACGGCGAGTTTTTCTCCCCCCCTCCCAACAGGGCAGAGTGTCTCGGCCGCGGGGTCGAGGCCCGCAAGCGCTCCAAAATCACCCTCCTCCCCCTTCCTTTCTTTCTTCGAGGGAACGAACTGCGTACGGCGTGTTTTTCCCCTTTTTCCTTTCTGTTTCCGGGAAAGGACTCCATCCCCCACGCCGGCCGCATTTGATGTCTCCCACCTTCCCTTTCCTTTTCCTGAGATGGGAATTCCATTTTCTCCCTCGCTGATGGACCACCACCCCTCCTTTCGCTTCCTCCTTCATCCCTCCCTCCTTTTTTTTCCCAGTGGGTCGCCCACGCGTCCTCCATTGCGGCATCCGCATCCCTTCCCCTTTTTTCTTTACCCAGGGCGACCTCCTTTTTGCCCCTGCCTCGGCCAACCATTTCGCCCCACGGCCCTACTCGGTCCAGGTCAGGCTCGCATCGGTCCGTATCGAGTTAAAACTGCTGCCCTCCCGGCTGCTGAACGGCTTCAAGAATCTGTCTTCCCCTTCTCTTTTTTTTCCTTTTAAGGGGTGACCTCCCCCCTCCTCCCAAGTGTGCGCCATCCTTCAACACCAAGAAAAAAGATTTCCCCCCCTTCTTCCTTCTCCCTCGAAGGTCAGTAAGCGCTGAGCAAGTACCTTCTTCTTGGAGAAGGTAGTTTGCGTCGATGCCTTCATCCGCCAGGTGCGGTCTTTTTTTTCTACTAGTGTTCGTGCCTCCGATCCGATTCCCCGCCGGCCGGGTCCGTTTTTCCGGAAGGAAGTTTCTCCTTTCGGTATGCAAACAAAAAATTTCCCGTCTTCTTCTTTTCCCTTCCTTCCTCTCCTGGAAGGAAGCATTTTTTTTTCGGCTGGGCGTTATAGCGTGGGTCGAAGTCTTTTTCCTTGTAGTTCGCGAGTCGAGGCGGTCGCCTTTCTACAGCCTTCCCCCCCCTTTCCCTCTTTCCGCATAGGAATGATGGTGTTCGACCCTCTCTTCTGTCCTTTCGCGAGAATGGCATCCCCCGACGTCGACTCTTTTCCCCCCGACGACCGGGCGACCCCCCGTGTTTCCCTCCTTTCCTTTTTTTTCCGTTTATATGAAGATAGGCGTGCTTTTCTCCTTTTCCTTAACAGTGCACCCATAAGGCGCCTTTTCCTTCTCCCCCCTTTTTTCTTCTTCTGTACGGAAAAATCGATGCGCTGTTTCCCCTCCTTGATGGGGAAAAACAGTCCCCCCTCCCCGCCCACAAAAATCAGCAAAGCCTCTTTTTCCTTTTCTCTAACCCAATAGAGTGCAGGTGTTCGAAGGAAACTTCCCCCCCTTTTTTCCCTGAAGGCTTGTGAGCTATATTGATGCGGAAGTCCCCCCCCTCTTCCTTGGGACGGGAATTGCGTTCCCCCTCCCCCTTTTGGCGCGCTCACAGTCCCCTGCTTTCCTCTCGGTTGGGATATATATATTTTCCTCCTCCTCCGTTGTTTTTTTTTCTTGCCCTCTGTCGACGACGGTGAGCAGCGGTCCCCTCTTTTTTTTTTTTTAAAACGGTCTCCTTTCTGCTTCCCCTTTTTTTCGCGCCATAGAGCGCACAAGGCGGTGATGTTGTTCCACTTCCTTTTCTCCCACCTCCGGCGTCTCCTTTCCCCTCTCCCCCTCCATCCTAGTAGGTGGAGATGTTGTTTTCCCTCTTTCTGGGAGTATTTGGACGCACGAGTTTGCAGTAGACGTCTGCTTTTCTTTGCAGCGGTTGAACGGTCTTTTCCTTCCGGCCTTTCTTTTTTTTCCCTTTCCTCTTCAGCACATGCCTAGGTGGTGACTTGCGTCCCTCTTCTCTTTTTTTTTTGAGCCCATCGCGCGGCTGAAACGCCTCACCCCACGAGTCGTCATTCCTTTTTTTTTTTTCCCCCCCCTGCTTCTGGAGGATGAAAGACGGAGAACGCGGTCCTTTCCTCCGGACCTTGGACTGAGCAAAGTTATAGAACACGTCCCCCAGAATGACCGACATGGAAAACCTTTTCCCCCCCTTTTTCTTTTTTTCTTTTCTTCTCGGACGTCATCAGGAAGGGGAAGTGGTGTTGGAGCACGTTTCTCACTTAACGCAGCAGAATTGAAAGAACTTGACCCTTCCTCTTTTTCCCCTTATAGTCGTCTCGGACAATGAGGCACGAACCACGATGCTTCCCCCTTTTTTTTTTTTTTCCCTCCCCTGAGAGAATAGTCGTAGGATATCAACCTTCCCCCTTTCCCTTCCCCTGAGCTCTGCACAGTAGAGGAAATAGCCAGTCTTTTCTTTGGTGTTGCCACGCCGATTGGCGCAAACTTTTCTTAGTTTCTTCCTTCTTTCCCCTCCTGCATAGGAGAGATGAGTGGCCTCTTCACTTTCCTCTTGTAGCTTTGGTGACAGCAGGTTGAACTTCGACGATCCTTTTTTTTTCCTTTCCCTGTCTCCGAGTAAGGTCTTGTTTCTCCTTTTCTCTCCTTTTTTTTTCCTTTTCTTTTTTTCCAGGCGACTGCTATCACTTCCCTTTCCCTTTGTAGGCGTCGAGTTAGCGGATGCCGCAATTTTTTCTTTCTTCTTTTCTGCCGGAGGAGAGCGAAATCCTATGGGTTTTCCTCTTCTTTTTTTTTTTCTTTTCCCCTAATGGAATGGCAATATCCGTGATCTTTTTTCCCCAATTCTCGTTGCGTGTGGATGGAGCCGAGGAGTTTTCTCTGCCCTCATGCCTCCTGGCCATGTCCCACCTCCTTCCCTCTCCTTTTTTTTTTTCCTTTTGATTTGGAGCTTGGGGGCATCGCGGCCGATCTTTTTCCCCACGCGCTCCTTTGGCGTTGGATTTTTTTTTTTTTTTTCCAGTAGCAGTCGAAGAACTCGCCTCTTTCCTGTCTTTCCCTTTTCCTTGATGACACTTTGCTCGAAGGGAATGCGCGAACCCTTTTTCTCACTCTTTGAATCGAGGTGGCGATCGCCCCTTTTTCTGCCTTTCTTTTTTTCCCCCTGCCCTAGGCGCACTACTTTCCTCGCCCGTTGGCCATATGGCCGTTTTGCTCTTTTTCCGCTTCCTGCCTCGTACTGAGGCCTCTTCCTTCCGTTTTTTCTTTTTCTTTTTTTTTTTTTTTTTTCCCTTGAGTTAGGTACAATGGAAGCGCGTGATTTCCTCTCCCTCTGGAATCCTCGCCGGCTTTTTCCCCACACTTGTTGGAGCTCAGGCGGAGAGCCTGTTTTCCCCTCCCTTTTTTTCTTTTTTTTCCCCTCCTCCGAATGATGTAGTTAGTCCACTTTTCCCTTCCCGCTTTACTAGAATGTGGCGAAAGGCAACTGTTTTTTCTCTCCTTGCGTTTTCTTCCGCAGCAAGGAGGACCAACATTCCTTCCCTCTTCCCTTTTCTTCCTCTCCTGAAGGCGGTTGCCCAAGACC
>Ga0179593_1533418_pt1 | contig 12834 bp, 20 predicted proteins | sample CZODoug2_1_08_16_FD_185931 | JGI IMG/M metagenome (GOLD analysis project Ga0179593, IMG submission 185931) | Vadose zone soil fungal communities from Angelo Coast Range Reserve, California, USA - CZODoug2_1_08_16fungal (PacBio error correction) | ecosystem: Environmental > Terrestrial > Soil >... | reverse complement strand
CTCATTTAACGCCCTTTCCTCTTTTCTGGTGAGACGCCCCCTTTTACTCGGGAGAAGAGATCTTTTTCTTTGAAACTGATCTGGATTGTCCCCCTCACCATTCCTCTTTCTCCCCACAAAACTTTCCCCTCTTTGTCCTCGCAAAAGACCACTTTCTGTCATCGACCCTTCCCTTCCCTTTCCCCCTTTCGTTGTGTTTCCGTTTTCCCCCCCCATGTCACCCATAAATTTGGAGAACTTTTTCAATTTAATACTCTCTCCCTCGCCTCAACGGACCTTCTGATGAGGGTGAAGAGGCCCCCTGCCCCCTACGTCCAATTTTCAAAACCTTCCCTTTTTAAGTTTAGGCCCCTCCCCCCCTTCTTTTTGGTCGTGGCCCCTTCTCCGGATGGCTCTTTCTGTTTGGTCCCCCCACATAGGGAATCCAGGCCTTTTCTCCCTCCCATGGTGCCCCTCCCTTCCGTGGGCCCCCTTTTCAGTAAAGTTCTTTTAAGGACCTGATTTTTCCCCTCGAGGACCCCCCAGTCCAATGGCTTGAGTTCGGTTCCTCCCTCATCCCTGGCGGCATCGGAACACCTCCCGTCGGCTGTAAACAGGAGGTGGTTCCCCCCCCCATTTGAATGCTTTTCTTTGTTGTCCCCCCTTTCCCTTTGGCTTGACAGTTCTCTTTGGGTCTTTTTTTTTTTTTCCACTCGGTTGTTTTCTTTCCGTGAACCTGTTTCCTCCCTTTTTCCCTGTTTTTGGTTTCTCTTGAAGATTATAGTTCTTTTCCTCTTTTTTTCCTCGGAGATCTCCCTTATTTTCCCTCAAAAACACCCCATGTATTTTTCCGACCCCCCATGAGTGAAGATGTGTTTTTTCTTTTCTCATAAACCTGCTCGTTTGTCCCTAAATTTTCCGGATTCAGGGATTACTTCCTACCTTTTCTCTTTTTTTAAAAGTTCTCCTCCTCGTCGAAACCCCCCCTTTTTTGCGCGCCGACGTTAGTCTTGTCCTGCCAACAGATCGGAACACCCCTTTCCTCTCCCAAGGTGCCTCGTTCCCCGTCTTTTTTGGGCCGTTTGTTTTTTTCATTTTTTGCAATTTTAGACAAGAAGCCTCGGTTTTTTTCTGTCTTTTTCAAATTTCCGCCGGGATGCGTAAAAACTTTCCTTGAAGTCTTTCTCCCCCGGTAAGGCCCCTCCCCCCACTAAGACGTTTTTCCTCCCGAGGGGAGAGGCCACTTCTTTTCCGAAAAGGTGATCCTCCCCTTTTTCCATGGAACCTCTCTTTTCTTTGGGGCAGTTTTGGTCCTTTCTCCTCGTGATAAGAATTTGCCTCCCTCTTGGATACTCTTTTCGTTTGTTTGAGCTTGTTAAATGGCTCGATGGGTGAGACCCCTTGCCGCATCTAGGGTTTGAGAAACATGACAAGCCCTTTTCCAGTTTTCGGGAAAACGCTTTTTCTTCTCCTCGAAAGCGTATTTTGTTTTCCTCAGGGCTAAGGGAGGCTTTCTCCCTTTCTGGTGTTTCTTTCCAACTTGGTTCAGGGCTTTCTCCCCCGGTCAGGGTTTCTTTTCCCCCAATTGAGAAACCTCGTCACCGATGTCCCTCTCCCCATCTCATATTATTCAAGGTTTTTCCTATTGAATAACCCCCTTCCTTTTTGACGGAAAGGTCTTTCAACGACCCCATGGCTCTCCCATCTTCTTTGGCGCCGCCCTGGTTTGCTTTCCTATTAAAGGACCATTTTCCCGTCCCTGTGGGGCGCCCTTTTCCATTTTTTCTTTCGCCGCATTCCCCCCTCCAGCCCAAAAACCCCCTTTTGTTGCCATTTTTTTTCTTGAGCTGCGTGCCGAAGGCTGCGGAGCCTTGTTTCCATACTCGAACCCCCCCCCTTTGCTAGACTTTTTTGCGTGCTTTTCCCAAACCACGTTGAGATGTTTCCTTTGATAAGTGCTGCCAACTCGCCTCCCCCCTTGACCGGCGGACACTCTGGCTTTTTTTTTTCATCCTCATGAATCTGGACTTCCTTCTTTTTTTCGTTCACGGTGCCCTTCCCCCCCCCCCTCTTCCCCTCACGTGTATTTTCCCCCCTTCTGGCCACGGGATTCTTTTCCCCCTGACATCCCTTCGGGCATGGCTGTTCCTTTCCGAGTGGATGGCTTTCTCCCTTTCGGGAACACCGAAACTTGACCCCCTCTTGCTGGTCCCTTTAGGCCTTTCTTTCTTCAGGCCGGGCTGTTTCTTCCCTGCGACACCGGCAGACACTAATCCTTCCCTCAACCCTCCCCCTTCGTTACCCCCAGGATGGATTGCTTTGGTTTTTTTTTCCCCCACCTTCGGCCGGGTCACCTCGAACTCCCTCCCCCTCCCAAGACCCGTTTTTTAGTCCCTTTGGACTTTTTCCAACTTCTGGTGACCCTTCCTTTGGGTGCCTTTTGAGAACCCCTCTCTTTTTTGTTCGCGAACCCCCCCTCTTTTACCCCTTTATGATTTTTTGGATTTATTTACTTCCTTTGACCTTGCCACAGTCAATTTCCCCTTCTGTCGTTCCTTTGATTGAGTTCTCTTTTCCTTTCCCGGCTCCCTTCACCCCAAGCTAATTAAAAGTTCTCCTCATTTCTGTCATAAGGTCCCTTGCATCTTAGAAAGTTTGTCCTTCTTCTTTCCCAAGCCGAGAGAAAGAACCAGTTTCCCCCTCCCCTCCCGAGGCTTATGACGCCAATTCCCCCAAGCTTTTCACACCCCTTACAGCCCTTTTTTTTTCCAGGTGGTTACCGGACCATCGGTCCCCCCTCCCCTCCTTTTTCCCAAAGTTCTTTGTCTTTCTTCTATGTCGGAACGAATCTTTTTTTCGGTCTGTATAAGGTTTCTCTCCCCTATGGATATCCCTCCTGTCAAAAAGTTTTCCGGAGATGTTCCCCCCCCCCCCCCTCCCCCTTGAAGTTTCGAGGCCTCCTCCCCTTTTTACCCTCCTTTCAATCCGTTGTTGTTGTTGCTCTTCCCCTTCCGTGTGAAGCGACAGTCTTTTCCTTTTCTTTTTTTTCGTCCGGGCTTTGCCCTCCCCCCCTTACGCCGCAACCGCAACTGATACTCCTTTTTTCCCCCCTTTTGACAACTGAGAAGGGCAACCGCCTTTTCCCTCCCCCCAACCTTGTATTTCTCTTTTTTCCCCCTTTTGCAACAACCCCCTCTGACGTTGAAGCGGGCTTTTTCTTTTTCTGCTCCCCTCTGTTTTTTATTAGGTGGGCTGGCTTTTTTTTCCCTTTCCCAAAGATAAGGCTCCAAGCTTCCCCCTTTTCCAACATTCGAAATCATTGTTTTTCAGGATTCTGATTCCCCCCCCCCCCCCCTTTCTACGGGTTTGAGAAGTTGTCAGGTTCTCCCCCCCTCGGACAGATCCTCCCTTGCTGGGAAGGTTTTTTTTTCTCTCCCTTTCCCCCACAGGGCCCGATGACATTCTTTCTTCCGGCTTTACTGGAAGAATATGTTTTGGTTCTCTTCCCCCCCTTTTCCCCCCCCCCCCCCCCAAGCCTGGTTCCCCTTTTTTTTCTGGGACCCGACGAAAGGCCTCACCTTTCCCCTTCTTTTTTGGCTGCGCTTAGAGCATCCCCTCCCTCCTCAACTAATCTGGATACGATAGGAGTTTCCTTTTCCTTTCTCTTTCTTTCTCTTGTCCGATAGCCCTTACCCCTCTCCTTCTGCAGGACACTCGCGAATCCTTTTTTTCACTTTTTTTTTTTTTTGGTGGAGAAAGAAGAACTCTTCACTTTTTTCCGCAAAGGTTGATCTCCTGTCTTCCCTCCCTTCCTCCCTGTTCAAGCAACCTCCCCCCTTTTTTTCGTTGTCCTGCGGAAAATGGCCTTTTTTTCTTCTCTCTTCCTTAGTGAAGCGGGAACATAGTTTTTCCCTTTTTCCCCCTGGGCTGACGAGTTTTCTTTCCCCCGTTTGGAGTCCTGCCCCTTTTTGGGCGGAAGTTTTTTTCTTTTTTTTCCCCCGGACCAGGTTCTTTGATTTTTCCCAGCGCCTTTTCTCCTCCTTGTCCGTGCAAATCTCCTCTCCAAAGCAAATGCACTTTTTCGTTATGAATGGCGGTCCCCCTTGAGGAGATGTCTCCTGCTGCCAGTTGACCCCCAAATGTCTTTATGACCTTTTTATCCCATGGGAGTGAAAAGAGATTTCCCCATTTGGGGTCGTTGCCAGTATTTCCTCTTTCCCCTGACTCTTCCCCTTCAATGCATCCCCTCTTTTCCCCTTCGTTATTACCTAGGAACTAGTTTTCCTCCCCCTATTCCCACGAAAGGTTCCCTTCTTGCGATGCCCGGACAATGTTTTTTTTTCTTTTATTTTTTGGACGTCAGAGACCTTAATTCCCCACAACTTCCTTCTTTCCTCTTCTAGCGAGTCACCCCTCTTCCCATTTTCAGGTTCCTTTACAACAAGACGATTCCTTCCCCTAATACCAGAGGTCCCACTTTTTCCCCCCCTTGACAAGGCATTTCCCTTTCCCTTAAGTTCACAATAGTAAATCGCCTTTCTTGATCCTGGAAGGGGAGATAGGCAGCTTCCTTTCCCCAGGTAGTTATCCCTCCCCTGGGTGTCCAAGGTCGTGGACGGGAGAAGGCCCTCTTTTTCTTCCTTTTTAGTTGATGAAAGATGGGCCTCCCCCAGCGATTTTTTTTCCCCCCTCTCCTGAAAGGCCCCCCCCTCCCCTTTTTTTCCGATATAGACCCCTCCCCCCGTTTTGCCAATTGAACAAAGCTTGACTTTCCAGCAAGCGACGCTGCTTTCCTCCCTCTTTTCTATCAGGTTTTTCCCTTCATCTAGCCTTTTTCTTTTTTTAGATGTAGACCCTTTCCCACACTGAAAATCCCATTTCCAAGGAGTTTTTCCCCCCCTTTTCTCTGTAAGCCTGATCCTTTTCATCTCGTTTTTTTTTTTATCCCTATTTCCCCCCCTTCCCGACATGGAAAATTCCCCTTCAGACATGGTGTTTCTGACCAATGTTCCCTATTCTACCAACAAGAAATATAGCGGCCCGTCCCCCCCCCCCCAATCCTCGTCACCCCTTTTCTTACCGGCAACGGTCTTCCCCCTTTTCCCCCCTCTGTTCGTCAAAGAGCCCCGGCCAATGTTCAACGAAAAATTTTCCCCCACCCCCCCATCCTGGGAAATCCGACCATTCAACCTTGCTGTGTTAACTTCTTTCCCTCCTCCCGGTGAGATAGTAGGTGATTCTACCGAGGAGTCTTCTAAGGTTCTTTCATCTTTCTTTTTTTTCCTGGGACACTCTAATTTTCTTTTCCCCCCCCCTTCCCGTATCACCTGGGGATTTCCTTTCCTATTTGTGGAGTATCGCCCCTTCAAAATCGATCCGAAACTTCAAGAAGGCCTTCCCGGGGAAAATGTCCTTAACCCCCCCCCGTAGTTTACATCAACGTGGGGGCCTTCCCCTTTCCCGTGAAGCCGGAGGCGATTTTCTCCTATCGGTGGCAGGGAACGTCTTCCCCCCTGTCGTCGGAAATGGCTCCCCGATTTTCCCCCCCTGACTGTCCCCAAGATGGACGGGTCTCTTTTCTTGACTTCAAACCTCTTTTCCTGATCTGATACTTTCCCTGCACAGTAGTGACCCTTTTTTTTTTTTTTCCCCCAGTCCCCCCTTTTTCCTTCTAACCAACAATGAGGTTGAGGCTCCCCCCCCTCTCTTCCCGTAAATATATATCTCTTTTCCCTCGTTTTTTCCGACCTTTTTAAAGTCATCAGCCCCCCCCCCCCCCCGGCATTGGTGTTAGTTCTGTCCTTCCCCCTTCGATCTTCCCTCCCTTTCCATCTTACGGAGATGGCTTCTACCTCTACGAAAACAAAAATGACTCTTTCCCCCCCTCAAAAAGGCTGTGTCATTTCCCCTTATTAGGGCCCCCCCCCCCCTTTCCTTTTTTGTGATAGGTAAACCCCCCCTTTCCCCAATTGGCGACTCCTTCCCCCTTTTGGCCCTGAAGTCTAAAGATCTCAATTTTTTTTCCCAGGGTCCTTGAGGTGCAAGCGCCCCTTTTGCTATTTACTTTCCCTTTTTCCCAAAATTTTCTTCCCCCTTTTGTTAGGAAGCATTTTTCCTATCTCAGAATCCCCCCCCTTTTATTTTGTGCTCTCTCCCCCCACATTAGGAATCCATTTCCTTAAAGCGTGATTTTTTCCCCTCAGTTCCTCCCCCCCCCCGCAGCAAGATGAAGCCCCTTTTGGACCTCGGTACCCCCCCTTTTTTTCTTCCCAAGGATGCTTATTTTCACTGATTTAAAGGGTAAGCCATTCCCCCCCCCCCTTGAAAAGGTTGGCCAGCCTTCCTTCTTCCAGGCTTTTCTTTTACAATTGATTGCTGTTGGACATCCCTTTGCCCCCCTGGGGAACCGCTTTTTTTTGACGACAGCGGTTGATCCTTCCTTTTCCCGTTTTTTTCCTTTCTCCCCAGGGGGGGGGCTTGTAATTTGAATGGTGTTTTTTCCTTAGGGTTCGTCTTGTATTTTCTCCCCCTTCTGAATAGTAACCTTCCCTTTTCCCCACCATGTCTTGTTTGGAAGACCCCTTTGCATGTGTCTTGGATAACCTCCTTTGGACCAGATTCTTCCTTCATGCTTCCGACCAAGAATGTCCCCCTTTCCTTACGCTCGAAAAAGCGCGCACCCTTCTTGCTACGCTATTTTTCCTGACCCGACTTCCCTCCCCCCCCGGTCGAAACCGTTTTTTGCGTTCGTTAACCGAATTGGTGTCCCCAAGAAATTAGGTGTCCCTCCTCTTCTTTCTGCGGCCGTAATGGCCCCTTTTCTCCCGCGGCAGTTAAAGAGTTCTTCTCCAGAAACGAAGTTTCCCCCCCCGGCTCCCAGGGACCCTCTCCTTTCTTCCAACGCCAGGTCTTTTCTCAGCCCCCCCCGAATGCTGACCCCCCCCATGCCCTGTTTGGTGTTCGAAGCTTTCCCCCCCCCCCTTTAAGTAGTAGGTCCCCCCTTTTTTCCCCTCTTCCATTGCGCGAACAATGAACGGTCTTGATGATTTCCTCCAGCGGCTTCGGTCTTTTTTGTCCGACCCTCTTTTCCCCCATGACGTCACCAATGGAACCCTGTACATTTTCCCTTCCGCGCGACTTTCCTCCCTCAGCTCTTTCTTTCTCAGGCTTGCCTTTTATCGAGGCAGTGGGTTTTTTTTCCCCCCTGGCCACTCTTTTCTTTCTTTCACCGGTTTCTTTTTTTTCCCTTTTGCTTTCCCCTAACTGACTTTCCGATTTTTCCTCCGCAGAAGCCCCCTTTCTTTTCCCCCTTAATAGGACATTGACAAACCCCTCTTTTCATGTTTTTTTTGCTCGTCCCCTCTGGAACTTTTTCCGTTCCAATCGCCCCCTCCCCCAGACGCCCTGTTTTGCTTGCCCTTTTCACACCGCATTTTCTCCATTTGCCGGAAACTTTTTTATGGTGCCCCCCCTTTTGTACCATCTCCCTCGTTGTCCCCTTTCCCATGCATTTACCGCCAGAACCACCCTTTTTTTGTTTCCTTTTTTTCTAGAAGACTTCCCCCTTCGAATTGCGCATTCTGCTCCCCCCGGATAAAATATCCTAAAAAACATGGATCCTGAATGGGGACAACACCCCCCCCAAAAACTTTGGGCTTCCTTTTCTCGTCCCAACGGGATTGACCCCTTTCGGCGTCCCCCCCCCCTTTTTTTTTCCTTTCAGCATCGGATATTTTTTTCTTCCTGCGAGACCTCGACCTTCCCCGCTTCAGAAAAGTGTTATTTGCCTCGGAAACAGTTCTTCCTTTTTCTTTATGTAGTCTTTTTCCTTTTTTCTTTGACGAGCTTTTTCTCGTTTCCATTCCCCAGGCGTTGACGATTTTTTCTTTTCTCGGCCCCATCTTTGGAGTTTTGAAGACCATTCCTTCGAAAGGAGTGTCCTGCCCTCTCCCTCCTCGTCGGGATTCTTTTTTTTTTTAACCGCAGGAAAGACCCCCTTCCCCCTTTTCAAAGAGATAGTTCTTCCCCTTCATTGGATTTGTCTTATTTTTTCCCCTCTTCCCGGAAGATGATCCCCTTCCCCGACCCCGCCGCAAAAGACGGACCATTTTCGTTTTCCCCCTTCCCTGTTTAACCCATGATTGGGGTGGGCCTTTCTCCCCCCATATTATGCTGTTCCTCCCCCCGTTATCTGGATGGATCCTTTCCCTGTCCTTTGGATTTTCCCTTTCCTCGTTTTCCCCAGACGTTTTCAGACATAGGTCGCTGATTTGCTTCCCTTTCCTGTCCCCCCGGCGTCCCCCCCCCCTGCAAAAAAAACCACAAAAAAAAGCGTCCGGCATTTTTTCCGGAATCCTTCCCCCCTTTTTTCCCCCAGTTTGTACTGGAGATGGGATTCATACTTTTCTTTCCTTGTCAATTGACCCCCCCTCTCCTTCCAAACTCCCTTTCCCCCTTTTTTCTTCGGCCCGATTAGGCCCATTCCAGCCCTCCCCCCAATCGACCATGTGGTGTTTTTCCCCTTTTGACCGGACATCGGTCGCACGCCCTTTTACCAAGTCCGGTGCTAGAGACTTTTTCCTCCTCTTTGAGGTTGTATCAGGGTGTCTTTTTTCCCTGATCGACTTTTTTGGTTAAAAGACGGTCCCCCCGCTCCCCTCCTAAACGAAGCTAGATTTCCCACCCCTTTTTACTTTTTTATATATTTTTAATCCTTCCCCCTCGAGAGATGCATAAATTTTTGCCTCTCAGCTTTAGGTAAGGCCTTCCTCTTTTCCTCCTTTTTGACCTTGCCAAGGGAGATCCCTTTTTTACTTAACGCAGATTTAATGTCCCTCTTTGTACATGCAGTAAGGCTCCCCTTCTTTTTCCAAAATTTTTTTCCCCCCTTCCGTGCCGGTGTCGGCCCGGTTTTCTTTCCGTACAAGAGGGGATGCGCCTTTCCCCCTTTGCTGGAGTTCTTTCGTGTCTTTTTTCCCGTTCTTTCTCTTGCTGTCAATGAAACGCTTCCTCTCCTTGCCCTCTTCAAGTACCCTTTTTCTGCTTAAGCTTACTTGGCTTTCCCCCAAGTGCGCCCTTTTTCTTTTTCAGCCGGTAGTCCCTTTTTCCAATCAGAGAAAGATTTTTTTTTCCTCCCCAGTCTTTTTGACCTGGGTATGAATAAATGCCTTTTTTTTCAATTTATAAATAAACCCCCCCCTCCTTTTTTTTTTTTTTTCAGCCTAACCATGGCCGTTTTCGCAAAGGAACAACCCTCCCCTCCCCACCCCCTGTAATTGAAGACCCCTCTCCCTTCCCCCCTCCCTTTGCTGTCGCGGGCTTTTTTCCGATCATATTCCTTCCTAGTCTGGGAAGACAAGAAATCCCTTTTTCCCCCTTCCCTTTGCCCCTTTTGACTGGGAGGAAGGTTATTCTTTTTTTTCTTTCTTTTCGTTCCGATTTCGTCTTTTTTGCCGTCCTCTGAAGGACCCCTCCTTCCATATTTTTCGTTCTTCCCTTGTCCACGCCCGCTTCCCCCTCCCCCTTCAAACGAAGAGGCATTTGGCTGTGGCTCGGGTCTCGCTGCCGGACATTCATCTCCCCCCCCTTTGATGTTGTGACCACCCCTTTCCTTTCGACGCAGGTACCCAGTCTTTCCCTATTCCTGAAAATGTCTTTTCCCCTTTTCCCGGCATCCCGTTTTTTTTCTAGCTTGACAATCCAGTTTTCTTCGCCCCTTTTTTTTTTCGTCCTTGTTTGCCAGTTAACTTTCTCTCTTTTTCTAATTTTCAACGTTTTTTCCGCCCCTTTTAGCTCAGAAAAAGAAAATTTCCTTGGGGCATGGAGTTATCCCCTCCCCCTTCTTGGTCACCGAGAGCTTTTCTTTTCCCATCCCCAAAGTTGTTGGCAGTGGATGAGAAACCCTTCCCCCCCAAAGGCGCGCTTATTTCGAGGCCATGTTTGGGTAGTTTTTTTCCCCTTTTTTGCGAGCTCTTAAAAGCTCCTTTTTCCTCCCAGACTTCCCCCCGGCCTGTATATGAGCGGCGGCTTTTGAAATAGTCCCCTTCTTTTTCGAAATTTCCCTTCTCCCCCCCGGTTGCTAAAGTTCCTTTTTTTTTCCCTTTTTCCACCTTCGCTTTTTCTTTCCTTTTTCCGCCTGATGCATTTCCCCCCCCCACAAAACCTCTCCTTTTGGAATTCAGCTTTCCCTTTCCTTTTTTACCAGGGGGAAGGTCATCCCCCCCCCCGCAACGATATGACGTCGGTGATTTTTCCTTTTTCCCTTGCCTCAGATTTTTTTTGACCCCCTCTTAATTTTGAAAAGGAACCACCCTCTTTTTGGGATCAGACCGACTCCCCCTCTTCTCCCAGGGGCGATAGCACCTTCTCTTGCCTGGAAAGTTTTTTTCTTCCTTTCCCTTGTGGAGTTGGACCCTTTTTCCCTCCTTAATGGAGGGCCCTTCTTCTTTTTTTGCGTACCTGCTTTTCCTGGCTGCGTAAGCTTCGTTTTAGGTCAAATCAGGCCCTGAACAGAAAGTGTCCTCGTTTCTAAATTTTTTCTCCCCCTTGGGATACGCAAACCCTTCCCTCCGCCTTTCCCCCCTGAAGATTGTCGAATTTTCGGGTTTTCTCTCGATAGTCCTTTTACGAACGTTTTCTTCCTTCCCCGACGAAACTTTTTTTTTGGCCCTTGAAATAACCCTCCTCCTTAGGATGGTTCGTGCCTCCTTCTCCTTGTTTCGGAACGAATCCTTTTTCACCCTCAACAATCTTCGGACATGGTCCATCAACAAGACAATTGGTTTTTTTTTTCCCCTCATGTGAGATTCTCTCTTTTACTACCAAGGATCCCCCCCCTTGTCCCAAATTAGTAAACCCGGATTGGGACGCCGGTAACTGCCTTCCAACGCTGTGAGTCCCCCCGCCTCTGTCTGTTTGCAACAGCAAGCCCATTTTTTCCCACTTAAACCCCTCCCCCCTGTGCTTCACAATCGGGAAACCTTTTTTTTTTTCCTTTCCCTCCCTTGGAAAGGGGTTCCCTTTTCCAGAACGCCTTTTTTTCTTATAGTTTTTTTTCCCCCTCTGGCCGAGTTTCCTTCTTTCTGACGTTGAAATTAGGTCCCCCTCGAGGCACCTTTTTTTTTTTGATTCCCCCACGAAAATCATGGATGCCCCTCCCCCCCTCCCAATCTTATATTTCGAATTTCCCTTCGGATACAACCGTTCCCCTTGACTTTAAAATTTGGTCCCACTTGATACCTATCAAGTGTTTTCTCCACCCCCTTCCCTTTTTGACTCGGGAGGAGATGTTTATTTTTCCTGAGGAAGCTTCTTTCTCTTTTTTTCTTTTCATGGGGTTACTCTCCCCTACTGGGGGGCAAGATGAAGGTAGATTCCTTTGCCCCCCCCTAGTATTTTTACCTCCTAGTGCTCCCGAATTCCTTCCCCCTTTTCCTCGACCGCAATTGAAATCCCCCTTTCTGATTCCTCTTGACTTTGGGTTGAGGAAAGTACACCCCTCCTCAGTTGTTGTTTGTTATATAGATATTTCCTTTTCCTCTTCTTATGAGTTTGCCCCGAATTGGGTGTTCTCCCTTTGGCGTCTTCTTGCACGGTACCCCTTGGTCTGGGCCCAGATCAGATCCCCCAAAAAATGACTATTTCATTAAGCCCCCCCCCTACCTTCTCGACCGGAATCTTTCCCCCTTTTCTGTACAAAAATGACACTCCCCTGGACGCTTCCTTCTTCCCCTGACTTCTCCATCGCTCCGGGAGTCTTGTCTTTTCGTGTGAAGTCCCCCCCCCTTTTTTTGGATAGGGTTCTCCCCCCTCCCTTGAAAAAATGGTACTTCCCCCTTTTTTTGGTAGAAGACAACTTTTTTTTTTTATCCCCCGAGAATTCCCCTTTCCCTCTTTTTTCCCCTTTTGGATCTTTTTTCCCACCACCCCTTTTTTTGGACCCCCGTGTGATTCACCCTTTCTCTTCCAAGCGTTGCGTCTCCGATGTCCTTTCCTCTCATTGAAGAGCCCGCAAAACGCGTGGGTACCCCCTTTTTCCTGCTGCGTTCGCTCGAAAGCTCCTTGGCCATGGAAAACCCAGGAACCCTTTCCCTCCCAATTGTTCATAGTGTCCCCTTTCTTTTTTCAGTGGTCTCCCTGCTTCTTTGAGCGGAGGAGGAAAGGCCTCTGGGACCGGCGGTGGTGTTGTAAGCTTGGTTTTATCCCCCCCCACCAAAAGGGTTGCTCCCCCCTCAGACCTGAAAGACCTTTCGTTTTTCCCTTCTTTTCCCCGGATATAAGGTTTTTTTTAGTAGGCCTTCCTCCCGTCCCCCCCACCTGGGGGGGGGGGGTGTTTTTGTGGATAGGGGCAAGAAACACCTTTTTCTTTTCAGATAAGCTTTTCCCTTTTCAAAGATTGTGTTGATTCTCCCCCCGTGTTTTCATGTGGCGTTTACGGATTTTTTCTTTTTTCCTTGAAATTTCCCGGAGTCCTACTTATTTTATTTTTTCCCAATTTTTTAGACAGAAGTCTTTCCCCCCTCCATCTTTAGGAGATAAGCTTCTCTTACAGGAAACCCTCTTTCGTACAAAAGGACTTCAACCGCCTGCGTTAGATCCGGGCTGTTTGTTCCCCCCTTGGTGCGAATTTCTCCACCCCCTCGGCATTCGGTTGACTTGGGGGCGCGCCTTTCTTGACCTTGGCGGTTTCCTCCCTTCCCTTCGTCCTCAAAACTTTTTTCATTCCCCTTTTCAGCGTTCGTCCGCGTCCAGAAAGTCCTCCCTCACGCCGGGATTGAACCCTTTTTTGTTTCCTTTTGGACCCAAACGACCGGTCGGACCCCCCCCTTTGAATCGATACGACTTGGCCATTCAGCT
>Ga0179593_1292164_pt1 | contig 12834 bp, 20 predicted proteins | sample CZODoug2_1_08_16_FD_185931 | JGI IMG/M metagenome (GOLD analysis project Ga0179593, IMG submission 185931) | Vadose zone soil fungal communities from Angelo Coast Range Reserve, California, USA - CZODoug2_1_08_16fungal (PacBio error correction) | ecosystem: Environmental > Terrestrial > Soil >... | reverse complement strand
CGTGACTATTGTGTGCGCTCCACAAATGCTGGCAGCCGATTATTCTTTTGTTCAGTTTGCTGAGGCTTTGGAAAAAAGATTGTCGGGCGCATGTTATTCCCAGATCCCCCCCCCCAATTGAAACGTCCCCACCCACGTCCTTTTGTGCCCTGGTCACGGCCGGAAATAGTGCCGACACAAGACTGGGCCTCCCTCACATTTTCAAACGCAGGTGAGCCATTATCTTTTTCTCACATGAACCAGCCGATTTACTTTCCCCTCGTCTCTCCCTGTTTCCCGTCCCCCCCCCAGTCCCTTATGGTCTTTCCCAATAGACTTGTCAACATGAACCCGACTTGTATTTTGTTTTTTTCCTAATGGGAGACTTCCCTATTTTGCCCCTTCCTCCCCCCCCTCGTTCCTTTTTTTTGCCCATGTCCCAATGGAAGTCTTTACCCCCTTCCACGCCCCAGACTTTTCCGTTCAAAATGAAAGGTGCCCTTTTTTGAATGCTTTTTCTTTTTACTCCCTGCGGCATTTTTTCTCCGCCTACAAGGTTTTTTTCCTTTACAGTTTGTCACGCTGTCTGGGAGATAGGGCGGCACTTCGGGATTTCAACAATGCCCCTCGGCTTTTCTTTGAACCTGGTTTCCCGAGGACAACCCTTTCTACGGTTTTTGTCAAGGACCCGACGGGCTTGGTGGTGTTCCCTTCGGCCCCTTCCACCTCTTCCCTTTTCAAGCCCTGTGCTTCATGGTTCCGAATAATCTAAGGTCTCTTTAAGACCAAAGATTCTTCTCGTTTCCACTCCCGTAACGGCAGTTTTTGTTTTTATGGGGATCTTAGGTTGTCTTTTCTCCTCCCGTATGCCCCTCCACCAAGTTCGTGGACGGCGTGCTTTCCCCGAAAGAGACCTGCCCCCTTGACCCGGCATACCTGCCGCCCCCCAGTATGATCCTACACCCCGGGACACCTTTTAAGTCCACCTGACCCATTTGATTAAAACGACCCAAACTTCACCATCCCCTTTTCCTGGCGGAAGGGTTGCAGTGAATTGGTTTTCAGACCATGTGTGACCACTCTTCTGTGGGTATATGACGACTTTGATGTACAGAACCTTTGCGCGCTGCCCCCCTTTGTCTCAGAAGAGTGTTTTTGGTGTTGGTGCTGTAGAGGATAGAAGAAATGTGGTTTAAATCCCCCCCCCTTTCGACCCATTTTCCACCCTGGCTTGGCGTGTTCGACCACGTTTACGGGCGTTTATGATGAATTTTGCCGCCAAAAACCCCCACCCAAGCATTGAGACCCGCTTTGATTTATGGCACTTCTCCCAGGAGTTTTCAATTCGATGTTGACATTAATTTGTTTTTACAGGTGTTTGTTTTTTGCAGGTGTTCTTTTCAGTGGTTTTTTTGAGGTCCCGATTTTAGGCAATTTTTTCTGGTATAGATCATCGTCTTCCGGGTATCATGTTGGCCTGCTTTATGGGGGTGTTTTTCGTCGGTGTTGTCTGTTTTTTTTCCCTGCAATCCGCGCGTCCCCAGATTTCGATATGTGAGGTGGCTTGAACTCCTGTTTTGTTGGATCAGATATCAGCAGGCGACTTGTTCCTCTTTGGGCCGGGGTTTTCTGGATTGGTCGGCAGGTCACCGTGCTGTGCCCGCCCAAATCGTCCCCCCCCTTTTTCGCTTCTCTTCCCCCACGGCCTCGCGTGCGCCAAATGCGTGGCCCGACCCCCGTCCTATGTATAGGCGCACCTGGGTGCGGATTTGAATACCTTTCCCATAGTCCCCGATCAGTTTATCGCACTCTTGTCCCGGGGCAAACAACAGGAAAGAAGCCCGTTTGGCTAACCTGTACCCCAAATGCTTTAGGTCGCGTATTCGCCTTTGTTTGCATGGGTCAAACGGGTGACTGGTTTTTTTTTCCCCCCCCTGTTTTGAAGCCTTGCTTCTTTTACAAAAGCGGCGTCGCGGCAAACACATCTGAATCCGTTCCCCCCCCTCCCCCCTCCTATTGCGTTTTTTGAAAGGCTGATTAGTTGATTTTTCCGTCATTGGAGACCAGACATTGCGAAGTCTTCAAACTTGTATCTGTGTGTCCCTTTTTGTTCAATTGTGTACCATTTTCCCTTTCTGTACTTCGCCTGTGCACCTCGCCCAAAACGCACTTTTGGGCGCGAGTTCATTCCCCAGCCAATAGCCCCCCGACCCTCACCTTGTTCATTTTTCACCTTCCCTGCACTCAAACTCATGGCTCTTCCCTTTTCCCAAGTTCCCCCTTTCACCACTTCTTGTGGAAAAAATCAAACACCGTTGCACTTGGTTTGGCCTGAGGCGGATTTTTAAGTCTCCAACATACCCTTGCCTGGCAGTCAGAGCATCCTTCCTTTTACCCCCCCCACTGTTTGTTGTTTTATGCGTTACCTCTTGGGCTTCGTTTTCCCCCATTCCTGACGTTTTTTTTTTTGACCTTAAACTAAACCTGTCGTTTGGCCTTGGCCCGGTGGTCTTCTCCTTTTTTGCTGCCTCCTTCTTTTCCTTTTTTCCCCTCCCCTCTTCCTTTTTTTTTTTTTTCGGACAGCACCCTTGTTCGGCATCGCCCTTTCCCCCCAAAGACAAAGGAGGTGAGTTTCCTTTTTGAACGGATCCTGACTTTTGGGAACGAAGGCACCACTCTTTTCTCCCCTCCTTTCTTGTTTTTTCGCTTTCTCCCTCCCCAAGCCCTTTTTTGGGAGCTGCTTCTTTCCTGAATGACACTTTCTTTCAAAGTGTGAACGTTTTTTTGTCTTGTTAGGCTTTTTACCGAACGAGTCGACAACGATCCTTTTTTCCCTCAATCAGTTTGGGCTTTGCCCCCGTCCAAACTGTGCCTTCCTTTTTTTGATTTGTTTGCCGATGCATTTGTTTTCTCGTTCCCTCCCCCATTCCTTTTTTTGTCCGACGCAGGCCCGAGCGAAGGATGATTTGGGGGAACCCCCGATGACAAGTTTTTGTGATTCACTTGCTTTTTCAAGTAGTTCCATTTCCCCCCTGCAGCCTTTTTTCTTTTCCCGGCGGCTTTTTGTGTTTTTAAGAGAACCCCGCTTACGCGCCCCTCCTTGCTGCCAAGGCCCATCAAGGCGGCTTGAGTTTTTTTACTTGCACGTTAAGTCTTTTTTTGCTTTTTTTCTTTTCCCATCCCTGGTTCTGGTTCCACCGGTTAGCACCTCGTTTTTTCCTCTCATTTGTGACTGCGGCGAGGTTGCGAGGTGGATCTTTGTTATCTTTCTATTTCCTTCCCCTTTTTCCCCTCCTTTTAATCCTTCTTATGTTTTCCCTTGGTCTCGCGGCCCCCCCGGCTTTGTCGACGCGGAAATCAGACGTTATCTTATGTCCGACTCTTTCGCGTTTTTGGACTTTTTTTTTTGGATAACAGCGGGCCTTTTTTGACATCCCCAAAGCTTGAAAAAATTTTCTGTGTCCTAGCCGGGCTATCCGGCTTTTTCCCCCACCCCCCTACGGCTCGTTTTTACTGCCACCCCTGAAAAAAACAAATACGCATTATTGACGGCGGTTTTTTTTTATTCGACCACAACTTTTTTCCCCCAGACGACGATGGCTCTCGACCCCCATTTTTTTTTCCCTTCTAGCCTCCACCTCGCCAACTGTCTCTAAGTTCGTGCCCTTTCTTTTGGCACGTGTGACCCCCCCTTCAATTTGGCTCATGCCCTTTTTTCCCACCTCTGGTCGTCCGTTTCACTTCTTTTTTGGTCTCTCACCCCCCTCTTCGTCGTTGACTTTTACTCCCCACAAGATGTAACGAGGCCCCAGGGTGTTCTCTCTTCTTTTTCACTTGGCGTGAATTATCTCTACAACAGTTCCTTTTGAGGTCGCGGCCCAGCTTTATTGATAGCGGTCCCTCCCAGATACTCCTTTTGTCACTTTTTTTCTTTCCTTTCTTCCTGACTTTCTCCCTTCTCCTGCATTTGTGGTGACTTGGCGTTTTGTTTCGAGGATTTGAATTTCGGTGTTGCGACCTTTTTTTTGAACCGTGTGGTTTTTCCCCTTATCGCTTTGTCTTGGAGTTTCATTAAAGTCTCCCGGTCCTCCCCCTATTTTTACGTTCAGAGCGTCTTTCATGCACCCCTTGTAATTTGAATTGTTTTTGTCGTCGGAAAGGATTGTTTCCTCGTCTTCCCCGACCGGTTTGAAGCCATTCACCCTCTTCGGATTCCCGCGATTTTCCATCTTTTCGGCCCGATATGTACAACACTGGCGGTCGGAATGCGGTGCTTGGCCGGTGAAGGATGGCTTGTTTTTTCCATCCACCCACCCTTCCTCCTCCTTTTCTTTGTCCCCCTCCCCTTTTGATGTGTTTTGCTGAAATGTTCTGTCGGTCCCCCCATTCCCAAAGGAGACTCCCTTTGTAATTGTTTGTCTTACTCCCCCAGTCACTTCATTTTTCCCTTTTCCCCCTTCCTCTCCCCCTTCCTCCTTTCGGTACTTCTTGTATGATGTTCGTGGGGATGACCGAATTTCCGTGCGGGGTAGCCAGCTTTTTCGTTCCCCCTGTTCTTATCGCTTCCTTGTCTTTTCTTAAGGGTTTCTTTTCTTTAGGTTCAGACCCAGGATGATTTCATTGGGGCACACTCGAGGTCCCAAAAATATTGATTTTCATTTTTTCCGTCATTTTCCTCCCGGCCCTCCCGTCTTCCTTTCAATTCCCTGGCGCCCGCATACTTTTGTGGAGGACCACGTCCTGGTCCTGACGATGTTAACTCCCTCATCTTCCTGTTCGCCTTACATTTCATTCTCATTCTTCCTTCTCTCTTGGTCTTCGGCTCCCCTTTGCGGTGGAGAATCCTGGTTGTTTTCCCGGTTCTTTTGGGGTTCTTCTTTGCCGTCTTGTACCCGTTCTCTCAAAGCTTTTTCCCCCCCTCCTCGCGCCACTCTTTTGCAAATAGTCTTTGCGGTCTTGTCTCGCCCCCCATCTTTTCTTTCGCTTTTTTCATCCTTTCTCTCTTTTCTCCTTTCTTTGGGTTTTTTTTGAACGAAGTTTTTACCAGGACGCGTGTTACCCATGTCACCCTCTGTTGCGCGGCAACTTGGCAGGTTTCAACCCACGTTTGTTGCTCTTCGCTCGTTCCCCGGCCAACTCAATACTTTTGACGAGTCCCCAAGGACGGTTCCATAAACCTTACCTGACACCCCCCCCCCAACCCCCCCACCCCCCCCCCCCCCCCCCCCCCCCCCCCCCCCCCCCCCCCCCCCCCCCCCCACCCCCCCCCCCCCCCCCCCCCCCCCCACCCCCCCCCCCCCCCCCCCCCACCCAAGGTTGCCCGGAACTTTCCCAACCTCCCCTCCTCCCCCTAATCCACCCCAGCTTTTCTCTGAATGCCGTTAATGCTTTCGTCCTCAACCATCCGACTTTCTTACAATCGTCCTTGGCCCCGTTCTTTCCCGTCCTCACACGTTTTATTTTTAATCCCTATTTCCACGTCCATGACGTTGATTTCCGTAATAAAACCCATCCTCCCTCTCTCTTACGGGGCGACCTTTGATTTTTTTCCCATTTTTTCTTTCATCCTTTCTTCCACTTTCCCCCCTCCCGAACCTTTTCTTCCCCCCAAGAAATGGCCGTCTATTTGTCTTGACAGTTTTTTTTCTTTTTCCCCCCCCTTTCTTTTCTTGCCTCGCTTCAGGGGCCCGTGTACACTACAAGTCTTTTGTGAATCCTGTCCCAAGGGGGCATTTCCTGTTTTTTTTCCTTCTTTCCTTCCAACCCCCCAAAAATGACACCTCCCAGTGGAAGGTCAGGTTGGTTTGACCGCCCTCCAAACTTTTTATTTTAGCTTGTTCCATCACGTCACAGCGAGATTTGCTGGTTGGGTTGAATTCCTTGCCCCAGAAACGGCCCTTTTTTCCCCCTAATGCCAAAGGGAGGTGGTTCTAGCGTATGAATAATTTCTTTCAGACCAGGAGATTGAGTGCCTCCCCCCCCTCCCCTCCCTTTCTGGATCCCCCCCGTTCCTTTTTTAGGAGAGGCTAAGCAACCGTCCGTTGTTTCCAGACTCTTTTTTCCCCGCCCCCTTATTGCCCTCCCTGTCTAACGGATTCCCTCCCTCCCCAAGCCGGATCATGTCCAACACCCCCCGAAACTTACAGAATGCCACCCCCTTAATTCCCAGATTCCGGACCCCTGACCAAAATGTTCCCCCTTCCCCGGTCATTTTTCCAATTTTCTCAGGACTCTACTTACTCATTTCCTGCAGCATACGTTTCCCTCTGCTCCCGCTTTCTTTCCCAACAAACAGCGCTGCAACTATGCAGTGCCTTTCTGGTTTGTCAGGAACCCCACCCCAGGACGGCCTAAGAATTTTTTGAAGTCCCACAATATCCACCCTTCTGAACCCCCCCCGTTTTTTTGCTGCGCGCTTTTTATTTAAATTTAGGGACGCTTTTTATGTCTCCCCCAACATCATGCCCCCATCTCCTGTACGACCCCAACTCTTTTTTTTCCTTCCCTTCGTCAAGGATTTCAGTTAGGGAAGTATGTTCCCCGTTTGTTCCTCCCTTTCAGAGGGGTCTCCGAGGCAAGCTTTGCCTCACTGTCTCTTTTTTCCGCCCGTCTTGTTGTCTAAGCCTCCGGGCTGCCCACGATCTTTTTGTGGTTGTCCTGTTTTTCTCACCCCTCCCTGTGTGTGACTGGCACAGATCTCGGTTTTAGGTGGACCGGCCCATTGTTGCCCTCTGGTGGGCGGGTTCTTCGAAGTCTTAAGCCGCCCAATCGGCTCCATCTTTTCTCTTTCCCCCCTCCCAAGTTCCATTCTTGTCTCCCCCCCCAAAAAGCCTCTGTTTGCTGCGCCCTCCTATTATTTTGTGACTTTTATGGTGACGTTTTTTCCCTTCGGCCGTTTTGGATTGGACAGACTCCCCCAATCTCCTTCCTTCCAGTCAATCGGCACTCTTTTAATAGTGGTTTTCAAAAGGCCCGGTCACATCGTTGCTTGCACACCTGTTGACCTCCCCCCCCCCTTTCTATGTTTCGCGATCAAAACTGTTTTTTAGCCTTGGGAAACCAACTCTCCTTGGCGATCGTTTGGGTTTCCCCCCAATTTCGTCGCGTATGCTTTACCCTCCCATCTGTCTTGCCGCACCGCCAAGCAGGTTTCAAACGCCTCCGGTGTGCTTGTGTCTGGAGACACATAGCGATTTTTGTTTTTTTCCCAACTCCCTCTTGGTCCCGCCCCGCTCTGGCAGTCCTGCCGAGCGCCGTTTCCCCTTCTTTCCCCTCCCTCCAACACGCAATTTGTTCTGGTTTTCCCCCTCGGCAGACTTTTTTTCGAAAACTGCCAACAAAGGGGGGATTCAGGTCATTTTTCTCCTCCTTTTGGTGCTCTTGCTCTTGTCGCCTACGCCCCATTCCCCCCCCCTCCCCCAAACTCCCATACAGTTTACCCCTTTGAAAACCCTGGTCAGGCGGCGGAACGTCCTCCCACATTCTCTTGTGTCTCCTTTTTCCCCCTTTTAATGGTCGGGTTTTTTCTAGGGGACTTGGCATGCTTTCTATGTCCTGTTTTAGGGGACGCATCACTAACCCTGGTAGTTGTGTCTTTTTGCTTGTCTGGCTCACCCTGCTGTTTGCTGATATTTCCCTCCCCCCTCCGTTTTTGTGTTGCGAGATTTATCCACAAGATTGAGCTCTGCAACCCAGCGGCGCGGACAGGGTGAAGTTTCATGTCTCCCTAAGGATTCTCCCCCCTTAGGCTTTCCAACCCGCAGTCTATTGTATCTTCCCTTCCCTTTTTTCCCGGGGTTTTTCTCCTTTCTACTTCCTCCAGCCCTGATGTGGTCGGACGGCATGAAAACTTTCTGTTACAAGTTTTATGAGGTGAATGAAGCGGAGTCGCCCAGTTTTCCCCTCATCTTGGTCTTGGTGTACGGTAACTGACCTGCCTGTCCCCTTGATTTTTTTTTTTTTTTTTTGCATGTCTGCTCGTCGGGGCACTTGAACTTGTTTTTGACGCAGTTCACGAGCAGTGAGCTTCCTGGTTTTGTTTTTTCCCCCCCTTTCTTCCAAGTTTGGGGATCCCGCCCTCTCTTTCCCTTTTCTTTCCCGTAACCCGCAGGATCGGGCTTTTTTTCCAGGCCGCCACCCTGGGGAGGGTAGAATATTGGAAACCCCATTCTTCACGCTTTCCTCGTTCTTTGCGAAAGCACGGGTTTTGCTCCCCTTTTTTTGGCCAGTTGCCGTTTTCCTGTAGCCCTTCTCCTGTTTATTCGCCCTGCACATTATTCCTGGAGGACCCCTTTTTCGGATGGTCTTTCTTCTTTTTTTTTTTCTGATGGTCTTCCCCTGATTGCTGATTTTAATTTTTTCCCTTGTCCCTTAATCGCCGCGTACAACCACCCGCCTTATTTAATTTCGGACTCGCCCTTGATACGAGACTAGGGCAGGTATTTTTCTTTTTTTTCTCAAAGCTTCCGCGATTTTGCGGGCTTTGCGTGCTTTGCCGACCGACATCCCCCCTTCTCCCAAATTGGCTTCAATAGCCGTCCGATAGTCTCAAAGCGGCGATTAACAATCTGATTCTGCGCCTCCTTGGGTCTCACAACGCTCTCGACGAATGATCGCCACTTCTTCTCCTCTTTTTTCCCTATAGTCCCGCAGCACAATGCTTTGGCACTTCGGCCCACACAAAACCTCTTGGACGCTTCACGTTTTTTCGGTTCCCCTTGGATGACTTTTGGCCGCGTTTTCTTTTTTTTTCTCCCCACGTCCGTTGCCGGTTTTTTCACCCCTGGCCAGGGCATGGTAAGTGTTTTTCTTGTTGTTTTTCCAAGGAGTCCCTGTCAATTCCTCGGTCCAAAAGATATTGTGAATTATTGCCAGGCGATTGACAGTTGCTACGTTGCGCATCGGTTCACCCCTTCCCCCCGATATCATTTTCGGCCATGTCGGGATTTCGCCGACATGCCTTTGGTGAAGTTGGACCAGTAGCTTGGTTCCGTTTTTTCCGACTCGTTGAAAGGTTCTGTCGTTTTATGATGCTTTTGGTCTTGGGAGCTTCGCCTTGGGCGAAGGTCGGAGTAGGTTCCGCGTTTGACTTGTTGGTCTGTGCTCTCCCCCTCCTTCACGCCTTTTGTTCCGCCAGACACACTTCGTTTCTGCTCCACTCCTGTACTCCCGTTTGGCTTGAAATAGAGGAAGTAATCGCTTGTTCCGCCCGGTCTGAGTGTAAGTCTTGGCTTTTTCTTTGACTTCACCACCCCAGGGGGGCTCCTCCTTTCCCCTGCCTTTCTTTTGCGCGGCACCTTTCCAGGCGTCAGACTTGCTTGATTTTGGTGAAGACACCTGCAACCGTTAAGTGCTTTTCCCGGTACTCTCCCTCCCCCCTCCGGTTCCCGCCCTTTGATTGATGCTGCCTCCTGTGCGGTAGCGTCATTAAAGCACGTTGCACATTGTCCCTTTTTCCCTCTTTCTGGGTCGTCCTTTTTTTTTTAGCCGCTTGATTGACTTTAAACCTTTTTCCGAGGCTGGGCGCCCAAATAAGAAGTCCTGGCCGGATTTACTCTGGCCCCCCCCGTCTTCTTTCCCTTCGCTTGGCCCTACTCCTGTGTGCCCGGTGAAGGTGCGACAGACTTGGTAATATTTTTGTGCCCTACATTTTCGCGACTTTTCTCCCCTTTCTTTCCGGCGTCAAATCTTCTATTGGGGATTGGGCCGGGATCCCCTTGCAGATCGGATGTGTGGGTCTGTTGGGCTCGTCTTGGTCCGTTCCCACGGGGTCCCATCTTTTCGCTCCTTGCCCAGTGCTTTTTTCATCGGCTTTTCCTTGCGTCCCCTGCAAAATCAATATCATCCTTTCTTTTGACTCTCCCCTGTTTGTTTTTAGGATTTAGAGTTATGCTCACAGATGTCAACTATTTTTTTTTTTTCGTCTCCGGTGGCGTCAATTCACTTCAAGTTTTCCTGCTCTTGCGTGTCACCCCCCCCCACTGGGGAAATTTTCCCCCCCCCCCCCTCAGGCAGAACCCCACCCTTGACCCCCCGCGCTGGCGTCCGGCCACGCCCGCCCCCTAGAATCCAAAGATGAGCCCCCTCTCGAATGAGGATTCCCCCTTTCCGTCAATTATCAACCCTCCCTCTAGCACATCGTTCATTGTGGCCTCTGACATCCACCGTATTAGGCCCCTTCCCGATCCCCCCAGGAGCGTCATTGCCGGTTCCCTAAATTACGGCCCCTTCCGTCTCTCTTTTTTTTTTTGTACCAGTCCTCCCTTTCTGGATTGTGCATGTACAGCTTCTCCCCCAATCAAAGCCCTGTCTTCCCTGCCATGCCCGCGTCTTGTTTTTTACTTCTTTTTCTTCACCCCCTCCATTGTTCCCCCGGGACTTTACCACGACTTATCTTGGTGTTCGATAATGGCCGGTCACTTCTGTTCTCAGAGTATTCCCCCACAACAAGACCCATTTTCTTCGCAGTGTTTGTGGACTTGTTTTTTTTTCGACCTCCCCCCCCCCCCATTAGATCAAAGGGGACCCGAGCGCTTTGTGGTGATTCCCCTCTTCCAATGTACTTCCCCCTTTCCCCCGGTTTCGACGCCTCCGGTTTCTTCCCCTGTATCTTTCCGCCAATTCCGTTTTTCAGGACCGAACGAACTCTTCTTCCCCCGGCGTGATCCCTTCCTGGCTTCCTCTCTTACCCCCCCCCTTTCCCTTTTGACGGCGTGTTGCTTTCGAAGCTCGGACCGACCGAAACCTCTTCCCTCCCTCTTGCGACCTGTATCCTACCTTTGCCTGCCCCCCAAGGCGTCATAACAAAGCTTCAGAAGGTTACCCCCCCCCCTGGGGGAACTTCCCTGCTTCCACTCCCAACCAACATTCCCCTTTTTACTGGGACCATGTACAATTTTGCCGACATGGTCTACATATTCTTTTACCCCTCTGCGAAGATGTTTTTTATTAAACACCCACTTCAGTCATGCCAAATCCTAAGTATCCCGGCCGCGGTTTCTCTTTTCGTTGGGCATTTTTGCGGCCCAAGTTTTGATTACATTTCAACATGCCCCGTGTAACCCCCCCTCCCTTTCCAAATTTCCCCCTATTGACACTGGATTGGGGTCGTTTTCTTTTTACCCTGCACTGTCTATCTTGTTTCCTGAGTTTTGCCACACCAATTAAACTCTCCGGCAGCGTGCTGACCCCTTCTCTTTCCCCCGGTCCTTGCTTTTGCCTGTAATCTGTTCCGTTTTTGCGGGACGATGGGGCGAGTCTTAAATTGTTCGAGTTTTGATCGTTTTCATCGTCTATTTTTGGGTTTTCAGTCTTTTGCTTCCCTGTCTCCTTTTTTCAATCTTTTCTCAAGTCATCTGAGCTTTGTTTTTTTTTGGGGTTATCGTAAAAACTTCCCGGGGGTGGAACCCCGTTTTCTCCCTTTCTCGGCGGGGTTGACCGCCCCATTTTTCCCCGCGTTTTTTTTGGTCGGATTCTCCAAATTAGGTCCCCAGAGGTGCCCATTTTTCGATTACAATTAACCCTCCTTATAATTCAACCTTCATTTCTATTCCCAAGAGATTTGGGATCGGCTTCCCCCCCTCCCGTCCTCTGACGAGGCTTCGGTTTCTTTTTCCCCCCCCCCCCCTTCGGCTATGCAAGATCCAAGATTTCCACAAGGATCCCTCCCTTTCACGGGCTCCCCCCCACCTTCCCCTCCTGACCCGGTGATTGGTTTTCCCCCCTCAACATTTTTGCCTGGTTTCCCTGCGATCAACGGCGTCTGTCTTTCTCACTTGTCAAATAAGCTTTGGCTGCCCTTGTTTTCTTTTGCTTGGTCCTTGCACAAAAGGGTAGGCGTTTTTTTTTTTTAGCCCTCGTCACTTTTTCAATCTTTTGAAGCGCCCCACCGCCCCCAAAGGCCCGTGCCCTTGTAACACCCCTCCGATGTTGTTCGAGGTACTTCCCAACGCTCAAAAACACAACCCCCCCAAACACAAGGGGACTGCCGCCGTTTGATCCCCCCAAACCTTTTACATCTTTTTTTTTTTTCTTCTGGCAGCATTGGTTTCACTTGTTTTACCGAACAACAACAGGTCCCCAATTGTGCTTTTTTTTCCTGAGCCCACATTCCTTTGCAACGCCTCAAAGTTTCCTTCCTTTCTGTTTCAAATCAGCCTTTCGGGTCTCGCCTATGTTACCTTTTCCCCTTTTCCCACACTAAGTAAAAAATCACCACTTGCACCGGAACCATCTCTTCTGGGCCTTGCGACGCATGTCTCCCCCCCTCCTTCTTTTTCTCTTCAGCATTCCTGAATGGTTTGTTGAGACCCGGCTTGTCGTGAAGAATGTTTCCGACCGTATTGCCGACCCTTTTCACACATTTTTCTTTCCTGTTGGCGCTGGGTCGATCGACCCATTTGTTCTTTCCCTCTCTCATGTGTTGGTGGTCTGATCTAAAGCTTGTGGGCAGAGCATTCTTTACCCCTGTACTTGTGTCGTTCCTTTTCGGCCCTAATGGCTTCCCCTGTTCCCTCTCTAGGTCCCTCCTTCCCCCCCGTCTATCCCTCCATTTCCCGGCGCGTTTTTTACCTTTTCACCTGTTGAGGGAGACAACCTCCCTCTTTTTTCAGTTCACGTTTGTTTCGGAATTAAAGAGTCGACTATCGAGCCCCCCCTGTCATAGTTTGATTTTTCTTTTTCTTTTTAAATCCTTTCCCTCCTTGATTGTTTTGACGATTGGCCTGTAGTGTTTCCAAAAATTTTTTTTGTTGTTTTGGCGGACCACGCCAGTAAAGTGGGCGCAGTATGTGGCCCCCCATGATTCTTTCCCGGGAGACCACTCGAGTTTTACCCTGGATTCGATCTCCATATTTA
>Ga0179593_1256564_pt1 | contig 12834 bp, 12 predicted proteins | sample CZODoug2_1_08_16_FD_185931 | JGI IMG/M metagenome (GOLD analysis project Ga0179593, IMG submission 185931) | Vadose zone soil fungal communities from Angelo Coast Range Reserve, California, USA - CZODoug2_1_08_16fungal (PacBio error correction) | ecosystem: Environmental > Terrestrial > Soil >... | reverse complement strand
GAGAGAACCTTTTATGCTCTGTTTTTTCTGTACAATCATCCCTCTTCGAACAGGCTGAATTTTTCCTTGATCATCCAGTTGTCCTCCTTGATTTTGTTGCCCTGCCTTCTTTTTTCCTCCAGCAATTGTTCCCGTTTTCCCTAGGTTCAGTTGCAGTATCTTTTTGTTTTTTTTCAGCCAAGAAAAGCAGTCCCCACTGTTCCTCCTAGTCATCACCCCCCCGTTTCTTTCTCCCTGGGCCAGCTTTCCCCTTCTTCTTTTTTTGCGAACTAGTACCGGTGCCTCCAGAAGTCGCGCTTTTTCTTGCCCCGGAAAAATGCAAAGTCTAGTGCGAACTTCCCCTAATGCCGATGTCCCCCCGGCTCATTTTTGCTGAGATAACTCTCTTTTCCGGCGTTTTGTGTTGCTAGACCTTGTCACCCCATGGTAAGTCTCCCCCCTTATGTCTTCCCCTGTTTCATTTCTGAACTCAAAATGCCGCCCCCCTGTCCCCCCCTCTTTTTTTTTCCGGCAGAGTACGTTCGACCATGATAGCCGTTCAGTTTCTTTCTGCTGACCTTAGAGAAGGCCCTCTCCACTTTTGCTGCGCCATTGGGTCAAACGATGAAAGCACTTCCTTCCCCGGGCGCCAGGGTTTTTTCCCCTTCTCAGAGCTCGTCGCAATTTTAATGGTGTTTCTTTTTTCCTTTTTTTTTTCATCCCCTTAAGACTTAGCTGTTTCCTTTGCTTCGATTCCGGTTTGGAGGGCGACCTTCTTTCTGCATTTCCTTTGTCTTTTTCGAGATTGCCCCGCTCTTCAATGGCGGATTTTGACCTTTGAGCGATCTCCGGGGGAGCCGAATTTTCTACTTTTTCCCTCCATTGCTTGGCACACCATTCTTCCCTTTACCTCCTCAGTCTTTCTTTTTTTGCTTGCGCCTCTTCTTGCTTGATCCCCTTTCCTTTCTCAGTTCCGACCCCGTCCCCCGTCATCTCCCCTATCCCCGCACCCCTATTTTTTTCAGCTGAGCTAAGCCTCTCTGCCGTAGGATAAAACATCTTTCCTGTCTCCTTGTCCCCAGTACGTCTCCCTTTCCTTCTAGAGGGTCTGAAGACGTTCTTTCCTCTATTTCCACCCCTCAAGCCTTTCAACCTTCCCCAGTTTCCAGCTCGTTTTCTCCAACTCGCTCATCAAGATGTGCTCCCCTCCGCAGACCCTCTGTTAATATTCGATGTCTTCTCGACTCTAGCTGCCCCTTCAGGACCCCCCCCTAGATCGTCCTCTACTGAACTCTTTACCTTCCTCGTTGAACTGCTTCATCGTTGGTTTTCCGCGCGGAGTTTCTTCCTTTCCCCCTCCCCTTCCCCTTGCGTTGCCCCAATGGCCGAGCTCCTCATGGTTTACAGACATTTGAAGTTTATAAAACCCTCTGTTCAGTTCCTCCTTTACGTCCCCGTTTTGGCGGTTTGCTTCTACTTTCCCGTTTCTGCCCATGCGCTGCGATCCGAGCAGGCTGCTCGGTTTTTCCCCCAAAATGCCAACGCAAAGCTGCCCCACGCTTTTTCCTGTTGGCCTCCGAGTTCTCGTCTCTCCCACTTTTAATCTCCCCGGATAAAACAAGCCTTTTTTTTGCGTTTTGTTTAAAGCGATTTATTTTCTGTCTTTTTGCTCGATAAGCCGCCTCCGCCGTAAAGTTTGAAAGAATAATTCCAGAACCCCCTCTCTTATCCCCTGATAAGGTCTTATTCCCCCTTTGAAGCTCGTTCCCCTCTTCCCCCCCACTCAACCAGGTTTTTAATAGATCGACGGTGGTTGAGTACCAACATTTGTACACGGATTTTTCCCATTATCGTACGGCTGCCGCTCGAGACCCCGTCTATGTGGGGTACAAGTCCTCTTTTTTATCCTGCGTTGATTCCTCCATATGATTCCTTTTCTAGCCTTTCAAACGTGAGTTTCGCTCGTTTCCCCGCTCCAGCTCTTTTTTCACAACTTAGGAAGCGACACTCCATTCCCGAGCGCGGTTATTTGCAATTCGCTAGTGTATTGTGTTACAAGACTTTTTCCCCCCTTCTTGCTCCCGCCTCTACATCCGTTTGTATGGGTCATTCTTTAGGTCACATCCCTATGGCCCAATGGTTCTTCGGACGATCCTTCCTGCTTCCTTGTCTGTTCCCTTGGAAAAGTGGTACCCCCCCCCTGGGACCCATTTGTTGGTTTTACTCTTTTCCCCTTTTTTCGCATGCCTAACACCCATTCTTTGCTTCGCCCGAGTATCTTCCCCCTCGCTTCTGATCTCCTACCCAGTTCCCCTCCCTTATGCATATCTTTCGATTCTTTTCGCAACCCGAGTCTCTTTTCCTCCTTTGCTTTGACGCCGACTTCTTTTTTTCGGGCGGCAAGGAGGGCGGTACTTGATTAACTTTGTTTTATCTTTTACCCCTTTTTCTCCATTTTCTCCGTGGCTTTTTTCGGGGGTTTCATGGCGGGTTTCGATGCTTTTCCCTCTGGTTCCCTTTGCACGCCAGTGTCGGCATTTCCGCCCTTTAATAATCTAGTCTCTTGCTCCCCCCGGCCGGATTGTCGGTGTATAGACTTACGTCCCCCAGTCTTTTTACAGGATTATGATACGCAGTTTCTCCAAGTGTGATATATGTTTTATGCTGTAGCTCCTCTCTGCCTGAACATCCCCTCCCCCCATCTTGAAGGGGAATGTTTCCCCCCGCCACACTTGCCTCGTGCTCAGAGATTTTCCTTTCCGCTTTTTTATTAAGCCTCGCCGCGCGATAGTTTTTCATCTGCGTTTTCGCCCCATTCACCTCTCATGACGGCTACGAGGATCCCTTCTCCCGTTGACGGTGGTAGGGGAACCTTGTCTTGCCCTGAGGTGCAGCCCCCTCTCCGGAAAAAAATTTTCTCCGTGGCTTCCTCAAAAGTTCTCCCTTGCCCCGTTTTTTACTGAGGTGTTCCTTTGGTTTCTTTCAGTTGTTCCAACTGCTCATGACATCGTTTCTCCCCCTCCCCCGGTCATTCGTTTTAAGTTCCTCGCAGCTTGCCACCACCATTAACCGGACCCCCCCTCTTTCCCCCCTCTGATTTAAGAGATACTTCATTTGAACCCTTGTGTGCATTATCTCTGCAACCTTGGTCGGTTGTTCTCATGAGATCTCCCCGGGCCTGTGACCCTTGCCTCCCGATGGCGCCCGTTTCTGTTTTTTCGCTCAGCCATTTACAGCTTTAAAAGCGGAAGGAAATTGGCCGTTGCCCCCCATTTTGGTAGCTTCAGACTATATGTGGCCAGTCCCCTTCTCCTCAAGCAGAAAAAATTGGTTTTTGTCCCTACCCCTTCAGGACCGGTTTCTTTCTCCCTATCCTCCCTTAATGGCGCTGTATTACTTAGGGAAACCTCGAATCCGGCCAGGTCCCCCCGTAGTCTGCGTCTGTTCGGTCAGCGCGTTCCATGAAGATCTCCTTTCCTCCCAAGCTTTGGCAGAATGCCCTTCGAGGGTCTGTGCCCGTTCTCTCGGTCCCCTACCAGCCGTCACGGAATACGTGACAATTTTAATCCCCCTCCTTCCCTCGAGAGGAATCCTGTCGATTTGGACTTTTTTAACCGAAACGTCTGCCTCCCTTGTTGTATAATGGAAGATGACCTTCCGGGCAAGAGTCGACCTTTTCCCAAGAAACAGTCGCCGCTTTGTTTCCCAAACATCGTCCTCTTGCTCCCCCCCATCCGACATTCCCCGCGCTCCACCTCCAACGTATGAGAAGCGAACCCCCCTTTTCTTTTTCTATGACCTTTCTTCTTGTGATATGAGTGCCAGTAGCCTTTCTTACCTCCGATTCGTTGGCGTTCGTCCCCTTCGCTCTCGATTACGGGTTCCAGAACTTTCTTTTCGAGTTTCCAAGTATTTTCCAGATCGTATGATTTTCTCCCTTTGATCGATCTCCTCCGCTTCCTTTCAGATCTTTTTGCGTCCGCCCCTGATCCATGTTACTTCGGAACCGTCCTTTTTTTCCGTCACGGTACACCGTCAGTTCTCTTTCATGTCTTGGGGATCTTTTCCCCACCTTTGCCTATCAACGTTGTCCCATTTGAGATAATTGATAGTCACCATTTTGAAGAGGTTTTTCTTCGCCTTCCCCTGACCGACAAGGGAAGCTCCCTTTTAAGGTTGTCTCTTAAGCGTCCGGGTCTATTATTCCCTTTTGCCCATAAGTTCTTCTTTTCTTTCATGCCCTTTGAGATATTTTAGTTTCGTGCGTTGGAGTTGAAGCGTCTTTGCTGAGTCTCTTCGGAGATATTCGTTTGTTTTTTCCCTCCTTGTTGTATGAACGAGTTCCAGTCAATACGCCCTTCCCTACTTGATCGGCCTTTCCTCAGATCCGACCGTCCGGCTCAACCGAATCTATTTTTCTTGCTCTTGCAAGAAGGTGCTTGATCTAGCTAATTGCCCCGTGGTTTTTTTTTAGACACCCTGAACCCCCTTCTCGCCAGCAATGCGTGCACTTTCTTTTCCCTCCAAAGGAATTCCGTCGTCTTCTTGTCCTCTCTTGCGAGGATTGCGCCCTTCTTTTTGGCTTCCCCCTGAACTTCTGTCGCCGGCTCCTCAGACCTTCATCTGAGTTCCCTCTTATTTTCTAAATGGCTTCCTTCTTTACGTTTCCTCAGTTGTTCCCCGGTTTTTGTTCGCTCGTGCAAAGGTTGGCAAACCAAGGGATCTGTTGATTTCCCCCTTTTCAGCCTATCTTTGTCATTTCTCGCCTTTCCTTTTCTCTGTTTTCCCGATCTTTCTTTTAGAAACCGCCCCAACGAGTTGATGGTCCCCCTCTTTCTCTTGCTTAATTTTCTGCTTCCCGCCCTTTCCGTTCTTTGGACTTTCATTTGCCCCCTTGAGTCCAAACTCCTGAAGGTTCCTCCCGTCTTCCCCCTAGTCCCTCTATTAATGACTTTTTTTCATTTTCGTCTCCCTCCCCCTTTTTTTGTTTAGTCTGAATATCAACCACAAGAGCATTCCCCCTCCCCGAATCCCCCTGAGCCGTTTCCAGATTTTTGCCCCCACTTTTTTTTAAGCGCTGGTTGTTTCGCTCTCGTTTCTAATCCTATGGGATCCCAATTTCCTTTTCTGTTTTCCCAGAGCGGCAACAAATTTCTTCACGATAATTTTCCCCCCTTTCCCTACGTAGTTTTTGCCCTTTTTAGTTTCCCCGGACATTGAGCTTCGCTTTTCCTTTTCGGTTCCCGATTCGCCAGCGTCCGGTGAGAGAGTTTCCCCCTTTTTTTCTCCCCCTTGCTACGGAGCCCCCCCATGGCACCCTCGCCATCTAACTGACCACTAACTATTCTTCGGGTCTGGTTGGCTGCCTGCAATCCTCCCTTCCCTTTAATCAGGTCCCCTAGTTTTCCTCTTCTCCTCCTTGGGAAAGATCGTCAAAAAGGCTCCCCCCCTTTGTCGGTGGTTTCCGTTTCCTAATTCCCCACCTTCTTTCCCTCTGATAATTGAAGTACCCTGCCTTTCCTAGTTTTGCCGAACGATTTTCCCCCATAGTAACTTTTTTTTTTTTCTCCCCGCAGTCCCTGGAGAAGCTTTCGACCCTGGCGCTTTCATTTATTTTTTTTCCCCCCTTTATTATCGGTTTCGCATTCCTTCGAGTTTAGTTTTTCGGGCGTCCCTTTTCAGCGCCTCGCCATGTCGGGGTCTAGAATGTGCCGGAGGTCCGGAGATTAAATTCAGTTTCCCTTTTTCCTTCTTTAATTGCACACCCCCTTGGGGGTTGGCCTCCCCCCGTTTTTAGGGGGGTGGGGGACTTCCCTAACCCTTTTCCCTCAGCACACGCCTGGAAAGAGCGTCACCCCCAAGTTTTCTTTTTGACATTTCCTCTGGTGCGCTGAGGCTTCTTGTCGATCCTTCCCCGTGCTTGTGAATGTTTCCGTTCTAGGGGTTTTTTTTCCTTGATCTCCCCCTTAATTTTTCTTAGACATTGTTCTCATCTTCCGTGGCCAGGTTTGTTGTTCTTTTCGCAATTGCGTCTCCCTTTTGTCGTTTTTGTTGCGGCGGTCTTGACACGGGGCGTTTACCACTTTCTTTTTAACCTGCAAACCGTATTTTTTTGCCCACCCCCACGTTTACCTATTCTCCCCCATCACCGCGTTGGCTCAACCCCCCCTTACAGATTGAATTCAAGTCTGACCCTTCCCTGCTTCCTTCATCGGCTTGAGTTGTCCCCCCTATCTTCTTGACTGTCCCGACCTTTTCCTTTCTTTCTTTTTCTTCCCCTTTCGTTGTTGTGAGATTTTTTCGTTTTCATCCGCTTGTTTCCTCAAGCCGCTGAGACAGGAAACAGTCTCCATTCTCTTTTTTTCACGGAGTCTTGTCCTTAAGGGATGTTTCTACGGCATTGTTTATGCAGAATTGCCAACGTTGTTCCCCAATACTGTTTCGTTTCGCTCCTTTTTCCTCCGTTGCTTCCAGCAACGCTTTCCCCGCTCAGAAGACAACATGTTTTTTTTTTTTTTTTTGATCCTGGGCGTTACTTCCCTTCCTCCCGCTTTTCTCCCCTCCCAAAGTCCTTTTCTCCATCCCTTTCATTGCTTCTCCGTCCTCGTTTTGACTCATTTTCCCCTTTCTTTTCCATCATTTTCGCGCCGCTTCTCCCTTAGGCGAATTTTTTCTCTCCCATCTTTTTTCCGTCGTGTTGGTGCTCGATTTTACCCTTTTCTTTGTTGCTCTTCGTTCCCGCAACCCCCGTTGTCATGTTTTCCACATGTTTCCTTTTGGACTCTTGGTGCCCGGAATAACGGACCATTCTTTCGTCCCCCCGATTTCCGAGGCTTCATTCGCTTCTTCCAGACCACACTGTTGTTTGTCCCTTAATCCCTTTTTCCCTGCAAGCATCTCGAGGACGGTCCAGGGTAGCCCGTATTAGCATGCCGATTAGGCGGCCGGCCGTACGTGGAATGTTCGGGCGCAGAACTATTTTCGTTTTCCTTCTTATCTCTTAGTCTACCTTCTTTTTTGAGTTTCCCTTATTAGCCCCCCTTCTCTGACGTCTTGGTTGTGCTCCTTCGTCCCCCGAGCTCCCTTTTGAGTATTTTTCGACTTTTTTTCGTTTTTTTTACCCTCCTTTGAATTATGGTAAGGTACCCCCCTTCGTTTGGCCTGACGTCGACTAGTTGTTTTTTTGTGCGATTATTTTGTTTGTGTCATTTGAGTAAGTCTCTCCCCGCCCCCTAGCTCGCCCTTTATTTTCCCCTTGAAGCCCGAGGTGCATGCTTAATTCGCTTTTTCGGGTTCCATTGTTTGAGTACTTCCTTTTACCCTGACGTGTCATTCTATGCGCTGTTCCTCCCCCATCCCCCCCCCCGTATTTCCTCTTCACAAACTCCTTTTTACACATTCTTTCTGTTCTCCTCAGATGTTTTGCAAGACCTGAGAGGACAGCTCAACTCTCCATCCTCTTGCGACGAATTTGCACATCTGTTTTCCTTCTCCTATTGCGCCTTCGCTCCCGATTATCGGTGCTATGAACTTTTCGTACACCAAAAGCGTTATCTTATAAGAATAATGTTATTCCTTTGGACCCGTATTTTTGGTCTTTTCCGGTCTCTGCGTTGGACCGACCTTCCACACTGCCATTGCTTAACGCGTCAGCGCCCAGCTGGAAAGGTAGCTTCCCCCCTTGCATGATCTCTCTTGTGTCCTCCTACTCTTTTCTGTTTTCCCCCCGCAAGACTTTCGTGTGCACAGATGATGATGCTGGATCCGAAGCGCACGCCTTTGCTGAAAAAATGACCTGCCAAAGATCCGTTTTTCCTTCCACATTTTTCTTTCTCGATGCCCGTTTCCCGAACGTTTCTTTTCGAAAGTTTCCCGAGGATCCCCCCCCGCTGACCCGATCGTCCCTTCTTTTCTCGTGCTAGTCTGTGGCAGAGTCCTTCCAGATGGAAGTTGTTGTACTGCCTGAACGCCTCCCCTTTTTGGCACGCACATCTCTCACCTCTACTCCCGTTCTGGAAAGCTTTGGTCGCCAAGCCCTTTCACAACTTTTTTAATAGATGGCCGCTTTTTGGATACAAAACTTGGGTTTCCAAGTTATTCCCCCCCGTTCTTTTCTCTTTAAGATAGAGTGACCCTTTATCTCTTTTCTTGCTACCCCAAATCTTTCCCTTTTTTTCTTCTCCTTCTTCATCTCGCGCTTCAAGGTATCCAGGTACTTGATGTGAGATCGCTTTTTGAACTTTCTTCGCCTCCGATAGAAGTTCCTCTACCTTCAGCCGCTATGTTCACGGCCTTACAATTCCGCACCTCTGACTGCTGAAAGCGTCTCTCTGTTCAATGCCCCCATACTTTTTCCCTTCACCGCTCACCTTTACTTTATTCGTTTTTCTCCTCTTTCATTGTATGCTCATTCCGTAACTTCCACGTTCCCTCTTCAGCGGACTCTCAAGTGGATCTTTTACGTGCCTTTTTAAGTTGGGATCTACCCCCCAATGTTCCCCTTTCCCGGCCATAGTCCCGGTACCCCTGGGCGCCAGATCAGTAACCCCCTATGGTCTTCGCGTAACCTGAGATCTTCCCTCCCTCTGATCTCCTCCTCAAACGTCGCTTTAGACATTGCTCCCTCTGTAAGCGTTTCCACTCTTCTACGATCGAAGCCGCATCTCGTAGTTTGGTGACCTCGGTACTGGACCTCAAGTTTTACTTTGTATGATAAGCGGGTCTTTCGTTTTCCATAGCGAGAGCCCTGTTCCCTTGTACAGCTTGGTCCCGCGGGGCGTGGATCGCTGGTTTCGTTCATCGGTGACGATAGTTCGTTTCCCTTTTCCCCTTCGTCCGCTTTTTCATGACTGCTAGCGAAGATCCGCTTCTGAGAACCTTTTTCCCCGTTCCGGTTATGAAAACGTTCATTCTTATTGCTCTTGCGCTTTTTTTTTGACTTTTTGAGGAGGACGTCACTCCCCCGGATTCTTTCCGTCGTTTCCTTAGCAATGACCTCCTCCCCCATTTGTCGGGCCGGGTTACCTGCTTGTATCGTGTTCATATAGATCTTGCGTCTGCTCTGAAGAAAACCCTCCCTCCGAGACGCCGAGAAGTCTTTTGATTTTGATTTTCCCTCTCACTCTCAGGAAGGCCTCCTCGAGTTATCCCGTTCCCGTCGTCTTCCACGGTCTTTTAACCCCTTCTTCTCCCTGCGGCGACTTTCCTTTCCCCCCCACATTGCCCCTTTTTTACGGAGATGCTACGCCAACGGGGCGCCGCCATCTGCACTTTTAGAACGCTTTTTCTTTTTCTCCTGCTTCTGCATAGAGTCTCCTTAGGCTCGTCCCCTTGACCAGGGCCTCCTAGCATGCTGCAACAAATCATCGTTAAACCGTGCACCCCCTCTAATTTTTCTCTATGGTCAGCCCCCTTTGTTTTTGTGATAGAGATTATCTCTGGGGTCCATTTATACTGGAAGGTTGGTCTCTTCTAATAGTTCCACCTTTGGTTATTCGCCTTTGTAGCCGCTGCGCTTTATCCCCCGTCTCTGGGAGACTGCCGCCTGCAAGCTAAACGTCTGTTCTATTTTCAGTCTTCCTTTGGTTTCCTACTCTCTTCACTCCTCCTAGGTTTGAACTTACGTGCTTCCAAGCACGCTTTTTATATCACTTTCTAACCCTTTTTTCTGACGTCTCCTGGATCTCCGGTGAATTCTTGACTTTCAGGTCGAACGGCCTTTGCTTCTTATTTGCGCGGTGAGTGCCCCCTGAACCTTCCGCAGCGCCCTTGAGCTACTCCCGCTCCTCTCCCATTTTTTTCGTTTTCCCAATGACCAATCATGTCGGGCGGGCGTTGCTCACCGTCCCCCCCACCTTTAACCTGCAATGGACCGTCCTCCACTGCAAGAATTTCTCTCGCGTGCTATTTTCCTTCGGTTACCTTCCTTTATTCTTGCGTTTCGTCCACATGAAACTGCGTTCGCCTTTCTTTCGGTAGATGATTTTTTCATGAGTTCTTCGCCTCCCCCTCTACAGGTTCTCCCGCGCGATTCTCACCAATCTTTTCTCTTTTTTTTTTTAGTTCACCCCCCCTCTTCTAACACGCTGCCCCAGCCCCCGTTGACCCCCTCCCCCCACGGCTGACTGGACACTTGCGAACCAGGGTCTCCTCCGAACCCTACCTTTTCTTGATCCCCCTCAATTCTTTATCCGCTCCGACAGTGCCCGGATGACCCCCCCCCTCAATATCGGTCTTGTCGGCAACGTAGCTGAGAGACTGTTTTTCTCCACCCCTCGGCCTTTCTGAGCTATTTTTTCCTGTCTCTTTTTTTTACGTGTTGCTTGGAGATCCGATCTCTCTTGCAGTATCGCAGGTTAGCGACGCACTTCTTGCCTAGGTATCGACGTTTGTTAACTACGTTTCCCCCTTTAATTAGTTTCTGAATGTTTTCCAAACCCTTTTGGTGTCTTTTTTCCAAACTTTAGGCCCCTTTGTCCCCTTCTCCCGCTTGATATTCCCCTCCCCCCATTTCATGTCGTATTGGCGGAAAGTCCTTCCCCCCGAACAGACCCTGTAACGGACTAATGTTCGCTTGAGCCTTTCGGGTCAAATTTTGACTTTCCAACCCCCTCACGCTTCCCTCGTTTCGTGCGGTGTAGCTTAACCTAAGTTCCCAATCTCCTTTCGGTTTTCGGCTTAGAAGCGTCCTATTATCAACACTCCTGTCTGCATCTATTTCCCTCCATAGTCCGTTAATACTCCTTTTCGTCATTTTCTCGTCCTTTTTTTTTTGGACACCTCCTGTACTTGAGGTAGACGAAATACTATATCGATGTTCTCGGCCAGAAGGTTAATACTTTTTTACTGAGTTCCTCCCCTTCTTTGTTATTGATTCACAGATTCTCGGCGACAAGCAAGTGTTTCTTCCCCTCTTTTGTTGAATCTGCCACACGCCCCCCGGCAGACTCCGTATATGCTCTTGTCTCATCGCTTTCATGTTCTTCCTTTATATTCTTTCGCCATGTCCTTGTTATTCACCCTGCCTTCTGAATGTCGCGGCCAACTTCCCCCTTGAAATCATTCCCTATCTTTCTATGTGAACAGCGGTATGGTGGATCCTTTTAATTGCATACTTTTTCTCCCTCCATTACTTCTCTTGACGGCCTCCGAGGAAGCGCGCCCCACCATTGTCCGACACAACTTCTTCTTTTCTTGTAGATTGTTCTTTCTCCCGATGTGATGATTATTATCGCATGTCCTCTCCTAGCTTGTCCCAAAAAGATTTATGTCCTCTCCCAACTCACCGTTGTCTGTAGGTCCCAACGCTCCTCCTCGGCACGTTGTGAGGAGGGACTTCACTTCTTTCGTGAAGGTAATGTTTCCCCCTCACTTTTTCATTTGATGCGTCCTCAACCGCCGCATAGAACATGGCAAACGCCCGCCTTTCCCTCTCTTCCTTTACGTTTAATGAATTCTTCCTCTCACTTTTTTTTTGGTCGTGTTCAGAATATTGCCCACCGTTATCTGTCTGTACGCCTCCCTCCGTCGAATAAGAAAGATGTTTGCGTCTGACTTTTCCCCTTTTCCTTTTCTGCGCAGGAGGTGATAGCATGCTCTTCTTTTTCTTTCACTTGTATGGTTCTCCCCCCATGTGTTTTTTTCTTTTCCAAATTCTTTTCGCAAAGATCGCCGATTTCCCTTACGTAGGGTTCCTTCTCTTTCCAGCATTTTTTTGAGCTACGTTGTCTTCCTCATTAGGCCTTCGAATTTTTTCCTCCTTGGACTGGAGAGTCTTTTTCCGTTTTGTGACACATCTCTTACTCCAAATGGCCTTTCCGACCTCTTCGGTTACAACTCAACCACGACTATCTACCTGTTCCGAATGGTGGATTTCCCGGCCAATTTCTTAAACCCTTCGAGCCCCCGTAATTGACAGACATGCCCCATTTCCCCCCTCCCTGAGAAAGGATAGTTCACCTGATCTCTCCCACCCCACCACGCGTCCGATCTTTTCATTCAGTCGCATCCCCAATCAGGACCTTCTCATAATGACTTGAAAACGTCGTCTATCTTCTTTTCTGAGTAGAGGGAAAATCCCCCAATTTAGGCCTGTTTCCTCCTAGTCTAGGTTCGAAGATTTTTGATACCCCTTTCGGCCTCTACGATTGCTGCAGCGTTGTGCCCTTATGGTTGAAGGTAGGGTCGCAGCCCACGTTTCTAGGTTTTCCGGAAACCTCCTGTAAGCGTCCCCGAATTGAGGGTTTCTTGCATTTTTTTTTAAGCGGCGATTTCCTTTCCCATTAATTCCCCTTCCTGAATGTGATTTCAGTCCCATTCAACACCAAGGGTTGGTGCGTTGTACCAGATTTCCTACGGAATCTTTTTTACCTGGTTTGCCACCCAAAAAGCGGGAAACTGAGTTGCTCTGAACACACCACGTGCCGATGGGGGTTTCCTACTCGGGTGCGAGAGGCCCATTGGGGTCGGATAAGTTTTTTTCCTTGCGTTGCATGTTGTCCTTTCCGTTAGGAGGGAGTCCGGCCTTGATGTCTTTTTCTGGGAAGTGCCCGGTCTTTTTGGTCGCACAAGTTGGTCTTACTGCCTCTTCCTCGTTTTTCCTGGCTCGAGACGTTGTTCTCACTTGTTCTTTTCCTCAGTTTGTGTTTTGACGGGCTTTTCCTTTTTTTCCCAGTCGCTAGAAAATGACCCTTCTTTTGAACACCACGTTTCACCTTTTTCTTTCATCCACCCATTCCGCGTGGACCCCCCCCCTCCTCCCCTCTTACTTTTTCCAATATTCTTTTCCTTTCCTTCTTCTGAACTGTCTGTATCATCTGCTTTCTTTCGGTTCCCACTCTCTCTCTTGTTTTCCTT
>Ga0179593_1518532_pt1 | contig 12835 bp, 20 predicted proteins | sample CZODoug2_1_08_16_FD_185931 | JGI IMG/M metagenome (GOLD analysis project Ga0179593, IMG submission 185931) | Vadose zone soil fungal communities from Angelo Coast Range Reserve, California, USA - CZODoug2_1_08_16fungal (PacBio error correction) | ecosystem: Environmental > Terrestrial > Soil >... | reverse complement strand
CCCATTCCTCTGATCGATTTTAACTTAACCATTTTCGGCCGCGCTCCGGATCACGCCGCCCCACTACTGAAAGCGACCCGCTGGAGATAGACCCCTCCGACCCCGAAATTGTTGAACAACCATATCAGTGGGTTGAACTTTTTCCTCTTTCCTTGATCCACCAATCTTCTTTCCCCCTACCCACCGGTTCTTTCGGGCCATCACGCTAAATGTCTGAGCTTTCCTAGGCCCTGCTCCTGCTTGATTAGACGATTTGTCCTTTTCCTTCCATTCGTTGTAACTTTTTTTCTTGTTTGTCAAAACTGGGATGACACCCTATGCCCCTTAGCGCAAAGACCCGACTTTTTGTTTCCTCTTGATTATCGGTACCACAGTCGTTCGATTCCTCCTTTGATGTCCCCTTTCCTATTCCTTTGGTTTAAAAGCTCGCTTTATAGCAAGGTTTGGGACCTTTTTCTTGTTCAAAAAAGTAACCTCCCTCTTCCTTCTAGGCCTTTGCCCCAACGTCCGTGTCTCTTTCCTCACCCCCTTCTATTGCCGCGCGTCTTTCGTAGTCCCTCCCTTGCCTTCCTTGCTGGCCGATGTTGAATCTCTAATACTTTCGCACGTGAGACCTTCCCAAAGGAGAATTAATAACTCTTCTCTTGCCGATCACCCTTTTCCCCTTCCTGGTTTTAGTTCTTTAGTCTCCATGATTTTAGGAAATAAAGATGATGCATTTGTTATCGTTTTTTCTCTCCCCCCCCCCCCCCTTTGTAGAGATCTTGGCACCCCATGACCCCTCTTCACTTTCGGCTCTTGCCAGGAATCGTCGCCTGCACTTCACCCGTCTAATTTGTACTTTGCAGAGTCCTCTCCTTTTTCATTGAGAGCAAATTTTTCCCGACAAATAAGGTGAGTTTGACTTCCCTAGCGGACCTCACGCCCTGATTTCTCTGAGCCCCTTAGCTACGACCTTTTTCTACTCCATTATTAGAACCTGTCGACTTGAGGTGTTTTGACAAAAAAAGAGCTTTGCTACCTTCTATTTTAAAGGATCGAGCTGCGTCTTTCCCCCCCCCCCCCCCCCCCCCCCCCCCCCCCCCCCCCCCCCCCCCACAACAACCCCAAAAACCCCCCCCCCCACACCCCCCCCACCACCCCCCCCCCCCCCCCCCTCCACCAACCCAACCCCCCCTCCCCAACCCCCCCCCCCCCCCCCCCCCACCCCCCCCCCCCACCCCCCCCCCCCACCCCCCCCCCCCCCCCCCCCCCCCCCCCCAACACCCCCCCCCCACAACCACCCCCCCCCCCCCCCCCCACCCCCCCCCCCCCCCCCCCCCCCCCCCCCCCCCCACACCCCCCCCCCCCCCCCCCCCCCCCCCCCCCCCCCCCCCCCCCCCCCCCCACCCCTCCCCTTCTCGTTTTCAATGGGGAAGATTCTATTCCAGGATTCTTTCCTCCTTCGTGTCTCCTAGATTGAAGCAGCTGACCCCTTCCATTCTACCACTCATTCTCTTCCGAGCTCGCCATATCACACTTTCCGCCCACCCCTTTCCCCCCCTCCTTCTGAAAAGCTGGCCCCAAGCTGCCGCACCAGATGCGAGAAGTCGCTTCCGCGTTTGGCCGAAAGAATCTGGAACATAACTTCTCTCCTAACGACGCGCTTTTCCTACCTCATGCAGTTTTTTTATTCCCCCCCTGGTGGTCGGGGTCACAATCTCCCTCCCCCCCTGCCGGCGAATGCGTGCCTAGCTTAACATTATTTTGTTCCTTTCCGTCCAGCGATAGAAATCAAGGTTCTACCCCCTCCCTTCCAACTTTCCTGCCCTCCTTCTCCATGCCAGTATCGCCATTCCCTCCCCCCCCCTTCTTCCGTTTTTTGGCCCCAGAAATCTCCGTCGCCGAAACTTCGCCTACACCGCATTGAAATGCTCCCCCACTCCTCGTCCAGCTTTCCCCCGAATCCGTTACCGCGACGCTTGTCACAGCCCCCCCCCCCCCACCTTTCCTTCCCGTTGCCCGGAAGCGTATCATAAATTGCTCAGGTAAACGACCCCCAACGCCCTCCGCGTCCCAACTTGATTTTCCATTCCCGACGCGCCCCCCCACAAAGGGAACTTTGAGTTTCTTTTTTTCCCCCAAAAGGACAACCCCCCTCTTGTCCCTACCCCTAAATTTTAAGAATTCCATCCCAATACCTCTTCCCCCCCATCCAGAAGCGCTATTTTTTTTGATTCCCGCCCCCTGAAAATTTCAACGCCGCCAAACCACCCCCTTTGTTTTATCTGCCCTTTCCCAATGTTTGGGGGTTGGGGGTGCGTTGGATCCCCCCTCTTTCCCCATCTCGTTGTTTTTTCCTCTCCTATCGCCATGCGCTCCCCAAACCCCCAATGCTATGTTGGCTGAGGTGTGTCTGCAAATTGCCTTGTTCCCAGTGGCATTCGCTTCGACATTGTCCCTTCGCGCGTCACTGTCGAATGGTGTGTCATTTTTCTTCTTTCCGGTTGAGGGACACGGTTTCCTTTTTTCTCCTGGTTTTTTTTTAACAAACATCGGCGCAGTAAGGCCCTACGTTGTTATGTTGCAGCTTCCGACAAATTGGCCTTTCACAATTTTTACGAGCGACGCGCTGTCTTCTTTTCACCTCCCCCCCTCTCTTTTCTTCTTCCAGGCCTTTGGCCCTTCCGTGCCCTTTTTCTTTCCCCTGTTTTTTGGAGGTTCGAGCCCGGTAAAGGGGTTCCCCCCGTGCTTTGGGTCAGAGGATTTGGCTCGCTTTCCATGCCGTTCCGTCTTCCTTTTCGTCAATTTTTTGAGCTTTCTTTTGCCTCCCTTTTTTGGACTGGCTCCCACTTGGGAATATTCGCTGATTCAGGTAAGTAGGGTGGATGTTTCTTTGAAACAACTATCGAGTTTCTTATTCCTTTCGTCCCCCACCTAAGGGATTCTTCTTCGACGCTTGCCATTTTCTGTATGGCTTTTTCCAGTTTTGATTTGCCCGATTTGCTTTGCCCCCCCTATTTTCAACAAAGCCTTTTCAATTCACCTGCTTTTCGTCCCCCTCTCGTGACTCTGAGAGGAGGAGCTCTGTATAGTTTCCAGATTCGTGTTTTCCCCCCCAAGTATTCAGCTCTGTTCCCTTTTCCTCGCCATCCAGCGTGGAAGGCCTTGCCTTGCCTCGTTTTTTTTTTGTTGTTTCTTCCTCTTGTGACCACTCATCGCGAGTCGCTCGCGAAAATCAGTCGTTTGGTTTTTATTCCACGATGTCATTTTCAAGCCTTGGTTTCTCTGCACTCTGAGGTTCCTTTTTAACCCCTTGAAGTCGTCTTCTCCCCCCCTATACAGCGAGGCCAGAATGCTCCCCTTCCCGAGATGTTCAATGACGCTCCGCCCCAAGCGACGACTTGAAATAATAAGGTCGCCAGCCTTCCTTTTTTTCGTTACCCGCCTGCCTTTTTTCTTTTCCTAATGGGTCTGTTCCAGAATCCATCCTCAGTTTTCCAAGGCTGCCCTTTTTTAGTTTCTGAGTTATATCGTCAATTCCCCCCCACATGATGTTTCTCATTTGCTCTGACAGTTCTCCCACTTTTTTGCTGGTTTTGTCCCTAGTACGAAATTATCCGCCACATTTTTCGGACCTCTTTTTCCTGTTCCTCTCCTTTTGGAGCGCGTGCAAGAAGTCGAAACCGAAAATATCCTCCTTTCCCCCCAAATGCGTCATGATTTTCTGGACAAATGTGATTGCACCTCCCCTTCCCTTCCCCCTTCTTTCTTCGGCGAGGGTGTAGTTACTTGCTTTTTTTCGCTAGGAGCCTTTTAGGATTTTTCCTTCGACATCATCGGCCCCTTTTTCTTTCCCAAGGAGAATGAACTCGTTTTCCCGGGATTGAATAGCCCAATCTTCTTCCTCTTTCTACTTCCCCTCTTTTTCCTCCCCTGCTCGTTGGATCAGGCCAGCTGTTAATCGGTTTTTCTTCTCTTTAAACCCTTTAACCTCTTCCTCGCTTTCCACCAGGGCCATACAGCCTTGCATCTTCCGCAGCCAGGACTTAGGACCGGAAATATTTCCGCCCCCCCCCCCCCCCCCCTGTCGGACTTGTGCCCCTCCTTTGTCCTTTCCTTTCTTTTTTGCGAGTCCCCCTTTTTCACAAAACCGGTTCCCCCCTTAGAATTTTCGGTTTTTTAAGTACTCCCTTCGTCTCATCAACTCCCCCCCCTTCTAGGAGATCGCTCCACCGCCTCCCCTTTTTCTGGGTCCTCAAACCGTGTTTACCAGGAATCTTGGGACTCACCTTTTTCGTATGTTCAATCCCCCAACGCTATTTTCCCCTCCGATCTCTGCTTCCTACTTCTCTCCTCGGCCGTTCTCCCTTTTCTCCTTTTTTTTTCTTTGAACCCCAGCTACGGGATTGAGCTTAAGAAAAACTTGGTTTCATCGGTCTAGACAGGGCTTATGATTCTCTCCATAAGTTGTTGTTGCGGCCTAATCCGCGATGCACGCTCCCTTTTTTTTTTTCCACCCTCCTCCCTATGATGATTCGCAGACATCACTTTCCCTCTTTCTTTGAGCGGCGATGTGCGGACCTTCCCTCTATCGAGTTACACAAAAAATATCTTTTTGTTTTCCCCCTCTTTCCTTTATCCACCGACCTCTCCACTTGGCATTTCCTCGCATCCCTTCTTTCGCGGCGTCTTAAGCTTGATTGAGACGTTTATTTCTGTTTTTCCGCGCCTTCGTGTAAAGTTTTAGAACCGGTTTGTCTGATTCCCCCTTTTCCCCACTTCGCCCACTCCCCATCCTCCCCTTCAGTTGCCCGTCGAGTGAGTCCCGTATTTTCTTTTCTCTCCCTTTCTTGACAAGATTGAAGGCCTGGTTGTGGCAAGCTCGGCCATCCTTTCCCCCCACCTTTTGGGAAAATTTTGGGAAGTTCCCCAAACCAGTAAGCGAGCCCTTCATTTCACTCCTCTCCTTCCCTGATTGCCACCCCTCGTGCGTCTTCCTTCAAAACCCAGGTATTCAAGTGACGCTCCCTTTGCTGTAGTCCAGCCTTTTTTATTTTTTCCTTTGCGACACTGCTTTGCTCCTGCCTTTTTTTTCTCTCCCTCCAAGTCGCCTTTTCCACCCTGCGATTAATATTAACACCAAGGGATGCCCGACTTTTTCCCCCCCTAACTTTACCCGGTTCCCTGATTCCCTGCTCATTTGGAACTAGTTGTTCTTTATCTTTCGGTTTCTCGCCCCTTGGGAAAATGCTTCCGTCGGCGTGGCACGGACTTTCTCCCCCAATGTTTCAAACCGTTCCTTCCTTTCGTGAAGTTCGAAGCGTTCAGTTGTTTCTCCTGTTAAGGTTGAGAGCACCCCTGTTTTTCCCCTTTCTCCCCTTTATTCTGTACAGGTCCCTAGTCCTCCCCTTCCACTTTTTCTCCGGCTAAGTGAGATCCTATTTTTTCCCACCCCCCTTCCAGTTCCGGGCAACCCCTGAGATGAGGTGTGACAGACCCCCCCCTTCGCGCTTTTCCGACTCCTTTTCAGGCTGGCTCTGCTGCGTAGCTTCCCCTTTTCACACATTCCACCGTGAGGAAGCATTTGCAAGCTTTTCTAAGCGACGCCCCTGTTTGTCCCTTCGCCTCCGGAGTTGCCTCACATAAGGATTTGAATGCAGGTTTCCACTCCCCCATCTCCCCCGGCCCTTCTTTCCCTCATGGCCGCCAGCTCTCTTCGTGAAGAAAACAACCCAACCCCCCCGCTGCTGTCACGGCTGTCCCCCCCTTTTTCTTTTCCTTTCTCGTGCGGAGCCGTTTTTGGCCGTCCCTCTTTTCCCTATCTACTGATCGCCGCTTCGTCCATCACGAGCTGTTTCGACTTTCTCCTTTTTTTTTGAATTGAAACATCCTTTGTTGGTGCCTCTTTTGCGCATAGTTTTACAACCCTCGCAACTTTCCATCCCCCTTTTTGCCCTTCTAAGCGCTTGCATCCCTTTGTTTTTTTCCCCTTTCTTCTCCCTGCAGTTTACTCCCATGACGGATCACTCTTCCCCTTTTATACTCTCCAGTTAAACAGGCTTGAAGCTTGCACGAACCCCTCCTCTCCCGTTCGCCGAACCCCCTCCGCCCCTCCCTGTCCACGCTAACAACCGTTTTCCTCCCCTGTACAAACCCGCGGCGGACCAGCCACCCTAAACCCTAGTTTTTCCCCGTTACTTCCATTGTTACGTTGGCATCCCCCCCGTTGCAAGAAAACCCAGGTGAGTCCCAGGATTTGTCCTTCCCCTTTCAAGAAGGTTCCACACCCCCCCCCCCCCTAAAAATCTGTTTTTTTTCTTGAGTGTCGCTTTCACAAGGCTAAACATTTTTCCCCCCTCCCCCGAAATTTTTGAAGAGAACGCCAGCCGCCCTCCCATTTGCGACCTTATCCCTCCCCTCGCTTTTGTTCAACTGAGAATGACCCTCGCCCCGTCCCTTTAAGACATTCCCCCCCGTCAAAAACCTCCCCCTTTTTCTCCTTTTCCTTGCATGGGCTCTCTCTCTCTTCCTCTTTTTTTTTCGGAGATAAGCCCCCTTTTCCTTTTCGATACCCCCCCCCTTTCTATGGTTTTCTTGTTCGTGGCATCCTTTTTATTCTCGCTTCGAACCGCGACCCGTGTCTGTTACTTTCCTGTATTTTTTTTATTTCTCCCCCTGCTGGTTTTTGGTTCTTTTCCCTTTTTCCTTGGTGAAAAATCTTGTCTCTTCCAGTACTTTGCATCCTGTGGAGTTTTGGACCCTCTTGTGTCCCCTTTAGTACAAACCTGTTTTTCTCTGTCGTTTTTTCGTTTACCGCGCTTGATGATGCCTTTTTGCCCTCCGGTTGCACCCTTCCGGAACGTTTTAGTGTCTTTTTCGCTCTCTGCGTTTAAAGGCTTCTTTTTTCAAGTGTTCCTCCTCTTTGGGTCCTCTCTTTCCTTCTTTTCTCCGTCGAACGGTGAGCTCTTTTGTATTCTTAATTCTGGCTATATAACGGGCCCCTTCTCCTGATGCGTCCTTTGTCTCAGGTATTTCCCCCCTGACTTGAGTCTCCCCCTCTTTTACAGACGACCTTTTCACTTCTTCCCCTTTTTCCTCCTTTCTCCAGGAATATGGGACGGGATTCCTCGCGCAAACACTCTTTAAAAGGAAATAGTTGAATCCACCCCTTCCCTTTTCGAACCCAGCTCGTTATTTTCTCCCGCGGAGTTTTTTTAGTATGTTCAGTTCGTTTTGCCCAACGGGTTCAGCATGTTTTCATAGGCAACCCGCTTGGGGCCTTTCCGTCTTTTCCCAGCCCTTGTGTTTGGGTTTCTTTTTTTTTTTCCTCTTTTAACCTCATAGAGCCTCTGCTTATCCGGTATTATTCTTGATTTCTCCCCGCTTTTCTTCCTCATTGGCTGACTCCGGAGCGATTTTTGGCAACTTTTTTTTCATATTCTCTTCGCCAGAGATGCCAGTAATTCCTCGACGGTGTTTCTTGTGGAATTTCACTTCCCCGCTCCTTTCCAGCTTTCGCCTGTCCCCTTTCCTTTTCCAAGAAGATAATGTAAAACCCAAGCTCTTTTTGTCAACCCATGTCGTGTGAAATCAAACATCCCTCCAATTTTCCCCTTTCTTTCCTGCTAAGGTCTTCTTCCCCCTGCACGTTCCCCAATTCTTTCGTAGCTTGATCCCCTTTTTCCCCAGGTAGCCCTCAGGGAATAGATGTCAGTTTCTCTGCCTACATGCCGTAACGGTTTTCCTGAAGGCTGGGCCCCCTCGTCCTTCCTTTCCTTTTTTTTCCGACTTAGTTTTCCCTACCCCCCCCGCTTTTAACCCCCCAAAACTGAGCTCATCTTCTTCGGGAAGTGAGCGATACCCTCAACACGCCCCCCGCCTCTTCTTTATCGGTAGAGACCCTTAGTAATTTCGCTTTCTCTTTACTTTCTCTTCGTGGGCCTTAAGAGGCCTCGGGTTCAACCTTCCTTCCTACCTAGAGACGTCCTCTTGACATACATCCAAGCCTTTTTACGCGGTCCCTTCCCTTTTTTCATGTTTTACTCGCGTTGGCCATCTTTCCTTTTCTGCTTTTTTCTTCGTATAGTTCACGACAAAAATTTTCCCCACCCCTTTTTTCTGGAAATTGCCGAGCTTTTCCAATTGACTCCCTCTTCACTTCACCTCTAATTGTGCCCGGAAACTACGTTTTACTTTCTTCGTGTTTTTTTCCCTGGAATTCTTTTCTTTCCCTCCGATGTGTCCTCAGTCACCGTCGAAAAACTTTACACGAAGGTCTCCCTGACCCAAAAGAATAACTTCAACTATTGCACCATACACGGTCTTCTCAAGAAAGCGGCTTCCTTTATTCCCACCCATCAGGGCATGGCCGCCCGACCCTTGTTTTCTTTTCAGAATCTTGGGATAAACAGTATTAATTACGCAACCTCTCCCCCCCCCCCTACATTATTTCTGACTTATATACAAGGGAAATTTGTCGCTGTCCCGTGATTCTGAGTCTGAACCCGTTATCGCCTTTCCCCCGCCCCCTTGTTGCGCGGTTCTTTTTCTCCGTTCCTATTGTTGTGTGTTGTTTGATGAGACCTCTTAAGTTTATAGATCCCCCTTCACTCGACCTTTTTCGTTTCCTTGATGATTTGCAGCAATCCCCCTTCTGGTGTGCTCGTTTCCTTTTTTTCTCCCCCCGATAGAGGCCCCAATATCGTTGGAGTGAACAGCCGCCTCCTTCTACCCCAAGAATCATGTCTCCCTCTTTTTGGGGAAATGCCTTTATTTTTTTCTTCGGTTCCTGCCGATGTTTCGCTCTCCTATTAATTCTGATGGATTGACGAGTAGTCCTTTTTTCCTTTTCCTCCCCCTTTGTAAATTTTTCGAACAGTTCCCCCAAAGGGAAACCTAGTCTGCCAATTGCTCCCTCATCGTTCCGGCAGTTGGTTTTAGTTTTCCTTTCTCGATAGATAAAATCTTTCCCGGGCCCTCAAGTCAGGTCTGATTGAGTTAAATTTCCTTTTTGGCTCCTGGTTCCAAGCTCGCGCCCCTTTCCGCTCTCCCCCTTTTTCCCCCCGTGACCGTTCAAAACTATTCCTTGAGAAAGATTTACCTTCCCTCCTTCCCCTTTATTGCCCACGTTCTTTGAGGGCATGAACCCTTTATTCGTTTCTTCCCTGCAACTTTTTCCCCGTTCCCCGTCGCCGATTTTTCCTTCTTAATTCTGGCTGATTGAGTTTTTTTTTCTGGCCCGGCGAACTATTCCGGCTCACTCTTTACCCCCCATGAGTACCCCGGCTCTTCGCCCCGAAGGACTTCTTTTCATGGAGTCGTTAGTATCCCTTGATTTCCGGGCGAACTCTTTTTGATCTCTGCCCTGTTTTGTTACTCGATTTTTCATTGTCGGTGTAGGGACGCTTGCCCAAAATTCCGCGGCTATTTCTTTTTCCAGGCACTCCAGCGTTTTCCCTGTTTTCTCCTCTTTTTCGCATTTCCCGAGTTAAATTTTTCTACGCTGTGCGAGCCACCTTCTCATATCATCATCAGGTGCTTGGAGTTGAAAGGGAAATAGCTTCCCCCCCTGGCCTTCTCCCCCCCCCCCCCCCTTTGATTTTTTTTTTTCCCCCCCTAAAATCTTTAGTCCGAATCGTGGATTTTGTTCCCCCTGAACCACCCCTGGTCTGGTGGAGACCTTCTATCACTTCTTGCGCGCTTACTTTTAAATGTACGGCTTAGGCTCCCTTCGTCCCCTTTATGATTCTATGACTTTCTTTTTTTCTTCGCATAATTGCTGGTAAGAAAAAGTAATGGTTTCTTTCCCCTCCGTCGGTCTCTAAATCCCCCTCCCACCCCTCCCTTCCACAGAGTTGCTTGCGCCCATAGAGATGCGTCCCAATATTTTCCGCCCCCCCCCCCCACCCACCTACCCCCCAACTGCACCTTTTTTGGCCCCCCCCTTTGGGCTTTCCTCCCCCTCTGTTTCTTGATCTTGAGCCCGTTGGCCTCCGTTTGATATGGAAATATATTTTTCATGATCTCCGCTTCACCCGCTTTCGCTGTTTTCGACCAGATTTTTGTGAATTTCCCTTCTTTCTCTTTTTCCGATGTGTTGGACCCTGGAAAATCTCCCCACCGTCCTCCCCCTCCGTCCACAATGTTTTCCACTTGGTAGTGAAGATCCTTATTTGTTCGTCGTCCCCTTCATCTCTCTCGCTTATTAGTTCCCCCCTACAAAAATGACTTCGCCTGTTTCTTTCCTTACAAGTTATCCCTTCTTTACACTGTCTCCGCTGTCAAAAGTTTCGCGCCCCATTCACTCCTCCCAGCATGACGCTATCCAAACCCCCTCTCCTCCCCCATCACTGGCCCTTTTTCTTTCAAGCAGTTCCTGCACCATTTCCCCCCACCAAAAAGTTATTACAGTTCCCTCTTGGCCGGCGCCATAAATAGCAGATTCCCCCCCCCTGAAAACGCCCCTCTTCTTCCTTATTTGCGGACAATTTAATTCCCCCCCCCCCCCTCCTGGTGGTCATGGATTTTGCCCGACTTTTTACAACCCGGCATAACACGTCCCTTTCCCCCCCCCTCGGGTTTTTTTCAGTCCTCCCTTTGACAGTTGCGCTTTTTTTGTGGTTTCCTGACGCTGGAATCCAATGGCCCTCATTTGCGACCTCCCCCTCTTAACACCCTCCCTTGTATTTCTTCTTGCTGATATATCTACAGCCTCTTTTTTTTTTTGTTGAGATTCGCCATCCCCTTCATGCTACCCCCCCACTGGTTTTTTTTTCGGATGGTGAGTCTCCAAAAGGACTTTTTTTCCTAGTGCTTTCTCCCCCCCTCCCTTTCGAAAACAGTTTAGCACAGCTCTCGTCCTTCTCCCCCTTACTGTTTTCCACCCCCGTTTTTTAGGGGACACGGGTAATTATGCCTTTTTTTCCCCCTAGGAACAATGACCCCCCTCTGTCGGTCGTTGTTTTTGTTCCGGGGACTGGCCGTCCCCCCCAAACTCTGGACCTTTTTTTTTTTTTCTTTACATCCGTCGTTGATGATGTTTTTAAGGTTCCCAATTTTTTCCACGGAAGTAACCCCTTTTTTGTTTTTTTTTGGCTGGTTCCCCTTGCGAGTTGTAACGCTTCTGTTCCAGTGTTTCTCTCGGGGCTCGCTTGTTTTTTCTCTTTCCTTTTTCCGGGGTTTCTTTCGTGCAGCTTTCCATTTTTTTTTTTTTACCTGAATGGTCTCCTCCCTTTTTGCAATATGCGCCCTTCTGCCTTCGTTTTGAGGGTTATTCCCCCAATGACTTTCTGACTGCGACTTTATTAGGGCCGAACAACCCTTTGTTATTTCTCAAGACTTCCTTTTTCTTCTTTGTCTTTACTTTTTTTCCAAGATGCGCCAACCCCGGACCCCCACGAACCGATTTTCACTTTCCCCCTTCGACAAAAAGTCTTTGCTTGTGCAGCGGGTCCTCTCCTTCTTCCTTAAGATGAGGCAATCCTCTTGTCCGCCTCCTCTCTTCCATTAAAAGCTTGGTTTATTGCCGCCTTTTTGTAGGTGTTTTTTTCATTTTTTTCACTTTCCCCGATGATTGCGTCATCTTTCTCCTCATTGCTATTTCTCTCTTGATTGTCTCCCCCCGCCCGACAGGTCCCCCCCACTCCTTGTGAGGTCATCCTGAGGAGAACTTTCCCTTCCTCTTTCACTCCCTTTCTCCCTTCCTCTACTGAAGGTGATGTTTGGAAACATTCCCCCCTCTCCCAGCGAGAAGTCTTTTCACAAGCGAAGGTCGGCCTGCCGCTCATTGGGTCTTCACTCCCCTCTCCTACTCCTAATTTAGTTTTTCCCGTATCCCCCCCCGTACGTTAGAAGGACGAAAGACGTTTATGAGTCCCCGTCTTCCCCTTTCCCCCAGAAAGACACTGATTCATATTTTCCCCCCTTTGTCTGCCTTCACAGGTTAGACCATTCTCTCTTGACTTTCTTCATAATGCTGTAACACCTTGCATTTTTCCTGAGGCAGCGCCGACGGAGCGCTAGATTTTCCCCACCATATGGTTTCCTCTCCCCCCCTTTGACAACAATTAACCAAAACTGCGCTTTCCCTTCCTAGATCTGTGCTTTTATTAACCCCCGCGCCCCCTCCCCATTTTCTTTCTTTTCGTTCCTTCCTGTTTGTCGATTAATTCCCTTTTTCATTTCTCCCTTCCCCCTCGTTCGCCGAGGGCATTAAGTCCTCCCTTTTCTTTGTCCCCTGTCCCGAAATAGCGCGGGTACTGTCCTCCAGAAAATTTTCTTTTGCTCTCTCCCAATTTATTAACACTTTTTCTTGCCAATTTTTTCCCACCGGAGGTGGAGTTACCCCCGGTCAAGTTTCTTTCTTTCCTTTTTAAACGCTCCCGTTTCCCCCTTTTTGTTAGGTCATGCCTTTTCCACCAGGGCTTTCTCTTTCTTCTTTTTTTCTTCGGCGGAACCCTCTTTTCCCTCCCTTTTACGATAACTGTGACCGGTGCACACCCTTCCTTTTTCCTGCGATTTTTTTTCTTTCGCGATTTTTTTCTTTTTGCAGAAAATTTTGCCACCCACCCCCCCTTGAAAAAACTTTAATTTCCCCCCCCCCCCCGCCCCCGGGAAAACTTTTTCCTTGTACCCCCTACATTATGTCTTTTTTTCTCCCTCCCTCCCCTTCGTCCTTCAATATGCGGTTTCTCCCGACCCGTTTTGTTAGGAAATTATTTTTGAAATTACGTCACGTCAATATTTTGGTTCACCTTCGTCTCTCTCCCATCGTCCCTTGCCCCAATCAGTATTTCTTTCCCCCTCCCCTTTTCTCGCTTCCGAAAAAAGATCTGGGGTGCTTATCCCCTTTATT
>Ga0179593_1369364_pt1 | contig 12835 bp, 14 predicted proteins | sample CZODoug2_1_08_16_FD_185931 | JGI IMG/M metagenome (GOLD analysis project Ga0179593, IMG submission 185931) | Vadose zone soil fungal communities from Angelo Coast Range Reserve, California, USA - CZODoug2_1_08_16fungal (PacBio error correction) | ecosystem: Environmental > Terrestrial > Soil >... | reverse complement strand
CGTGCGTGTCTATTCGCTCTTGGCAGCTTCCCTGATCACTTGACATCCAGCGACCTTTTGGGGACGACGATTAAAGCTCTAGGAGTCTTTCACCGACATTAGTCAAGAAGGAAGTGTTACTCGACCCATCGGCCCACCAGCAAAGGATCTCGACCGGTGTACGTCCCGCCTGATGTCCTTGAAGATTTCCCCCTCCCATCGCGCTCGCCAGCCTTCAAGCGTAAAACGTTGACAAACTTCTAAGCACTTCTCAATTTCGTATCTTCGTGCGGACGCGACCCCCCCCCCCCCTCTAGGCCATCTACAAGGATTTCAGCCCCGGCCCGAACCCCCTGTACCGGCTCCCTCCGCGGCCCATTGTCCTCGGGTTCCCTAGATCCCCAATCACGCGGATCACGTCAGACTGTTGTACGAGTTCTCGGGCACTCTTCATTGGAAACCCTGCCGTTGCCCCATTTTAATATTCTGACCTTAAAACGGTACTCTTAATGCAGAAGGGCAACCTCTCCGAAGCATTCCCAATGTTAAGTCCGGGCAGGTCGAGCGCCTTCGTCATTCCCGAACCGTTTGATTCTGGCGCTCATCAAAGTGATGTCTCAGATTACGGCGCCATGTTCTCTAGAGTTATCCATACGTCGAGTATGTAAGCCGGGCCAACATGGGCTGCCTCTCCACCCCACACACCTTCTAGACGTCACACGATTGCCTGAGCCCCACTGTTCCTTCAGATATGGCGTGTGCCCCCCTGCCTGCGTGATCAGAGTCCCTTTCCGGGTAAAGCCGATTCTCAAGACCCTCGGTGATCACTGCCTGGCCGCGCAGGTACTTCCCTGAGAGCTCTGAAGGGCAGGCTAAGGACTGGACGGAAGGCTGGACGTCGCCGGACGGTCACATATCCTCGGCCTTGTCCGCCGTACCGAAACCACACGGAACGCCCGGACCGTGTTCAGGTAGAATAGTCTCCAGTCCGGCGGATGTTATACTTTTTGGAAGCGTGCTGCCACACGGTCCAACAGAGTTGTCCTCCCACCCCCCTATGACAAGCGGTTGTTAGCGCAGTGAGCTTTTCGGGATGATGTGAATAGAAGACTGTCCCTTTCCTTGGCTGGCTTCCCCCCAAGGGTACTGGGGTTGAAGGCCTCTTTTTTTTATTAGCGTCAGCGCGTGAGATCCTGGGAATCGAATGAATGCTTCATTAGGGCAACCCGAAAAGAATCTAGCGGCGCTCTCTCCGCGAGACGGGCCGAAGACAATGTTTGAGAAGAGCCTTTGAGACCGAGATAATTTTGAATCTCTACTCCTCACTAATCGTGTTGTCTGTTTGGAGTCCCGTAGATCCTTAAACTCGACTCACCTAATAAAAGCTCTCCACCAAGTTGGCGGGCACTTTAGAGAGACACAATTAAGTAAGGTGCTCAGTGGTCGAGGTTGAACGATGAAGGACAGGCCACCGCATTTCGAGTCCCCATTGACTCCCCCCTCCGTTATTTCCCAACATGTCCCGAGTAGATTAAGAAGCTAGTTCCCCTGTGTACCTGGCAGGCCATGTAGGCAGTCGTAGGTATAGGAGTAACCCGGGAGGAGGTGTCCCTTCCTCGCCAGCCACTCCTCTGCTGTTTGGATGACCCTCCCAGGTGCACCCTCCCCCCCGAGGTTAAAAAGCGTTACAGCGAGCACAGACTCCCCTATGAAGGCAACTGATAGAGGGAAAACTGGAAGCCGGCCATTCTCTTACAATGGCGCAGAGTGCAGTTTCCCATGGAGTCCGACGTCATCAACGGAGTCAGGCCCTTGACCCGAAGGCTCTCGAGAAGGCATTCTCCGCGTGGCAAATAGACAGCCTCCTTATTTCACGAGGAACGGAGGAAAGGAAATGTTCTGCTTCCCCCCCCGGAAAGTTTTACGGGAGGAATTCTGGGTAATCTGCGCCCAAGTGGACTAACCGTCAGGCAGGCCCGTCTCTTGCTCCGAAGGTTTGTGCGATCGGAATCCCTTTTTCAGCCCGGTAGGACATTCCCCATCTACGTATTGGGGCCCTCGTAATACGTGGGCCCCCCCTAGGAAGCAGCCAAGTTGGAGTTGAGGTATCAATTCTCAAGTCATTTGGCCTTAAATGCCTCCTTCGAACTTCGTAGACGGTACAGAGCACAGCTCTCCGCGACAATCCTGGAGCCATCGATCAAGGTAGGCAATTCTCCCTTTTTCCCCTTCCCCGTCTCTCCCTGATTCCCAGATGCTTTTATAGAGGGAGCCTCCCTATCCCATAGATAACGCTTGGCGTTTAGGATATAGTTCCCCTGCGCCTGACAGGTTCGTCGAGTTGAGTCGGCGTGATGTTTTTCTCGCCCTCCTTGAGCATAGATTTTTCCCTTTGTCACGCTACCGCACAATGGACCATACTTGACTTTTTTACGGATTGCATACTGAATTGATTCCTGCTCGCGCGGGGAGCGAGACGGCATATTAAACCCATGGAGTTCCCGTAGAGAACACCGGGTTATATTTTCCGTATAGCGTGCCGTTTCTTCGGACTCTTGGCTAGAACCATGACCTCCCGTAAGTACTTAGAAGACACCACGTAGCACGTGCATAGGCCCAAAAGAGACGGTCTCCTGAGTCAGGGACAGGGGAGTAAGAATTTAAGCTCCCCCCCTCTAGGATGATCAGTCCGAGTGTTAGCTTGCGCTGTAGACGTAGTCCTCCCTCTGATTGCGAGCCAACAGGATAGGCTGAACCTTGAACCTCTCGCGGGATGAGTAACGCTTCGATTTTGACCCGTACACCCCGGCAGTTTCTCCAGGGTCGCGGATACGTGCTAGATTGAGAACTCCGGATAGATGGGATCCCCGCAACGTTTCTGCCCTCGGCCCAAACCACATCAGTGTTCCACCCTTTTCGCCGTCTCGAGAAGCTTATATATATAGTCGCGTCTTCGGGGGACCACCGAAGTCTCGAACAGATCACCGACGGCCCTCCTCGCCTTTGGACCTATAAACATGGTTGGATTCAATCGAATAATAGTGATTGGGACGCCCCTTCGAGAATCATCGACCTAGACCCGATCAGGTTGTGTTTAAGTTTTACCCTTTGATTTGGTACGACTTAGTTCACCCAACCGCCGGGAGGGTTCAGTATCATGCGAAAAGGTGGCCTCTCTGAAAGATTTTGTTGGTCTATGACGCTTCCTTGATCAACCTCAACGCAGGGACTCAAGTCCCCCCCATACTAAGAACAGATCGCTAAGGCTGGAGTCTCCCTATTTCCCCTTTGAAGGCGCGATCGTGGCAGGAATATGGGGCCGGGACTGCGACTGTTTTGAAATTCTTCCCCAATTCCAACACAACCGGATAATTTTTTGTCTAATCCCCCCCATGCCCTAACACACAAGTCCAAATGGTCCAGCTGGCGTCTGCTCACGAGTGGGAGTGTATCAGGTTGATTTCAGCCCTTTGCTCGGTCTCGTGGTCGGAGAGGAGTCTCTGTGGCCCCTGTAGAGGCGCAAAACAACGGTACGGGCGACCGTCGGCCCCCCGGTAAAAGAATGCTTCCTGGAGCTCCTGCACAAGATCTGCGGTGAAAAAGGCCTTCCGCCCCCCATCCTCAACCTAAATCTTCCCGGGCCTGCCCGGGCTGGGAATCGGCTGGTCGTCATCTTTAAGACGTTGTAAAGATGGTCCTTTGCCTCGCTCTTTGGTCCTTCATAAGATGGGGTTGTTCCGGCAGCGTTTATCAAGACGTTTGTGTGTCAAGGGCTGCTTCGGGACCGTGGTTCCACTGCCGGCGTTGGTTCTGACAAGTACCCCCGCTTGAGGGCGTAGTGGTCAGGGGCGATAGTACGAGGCCTTTGTTGAAACGTGTCTGCGATCAGGGTCAAATTAGCGCGCCGGGTGACAAGGGCTGCGTTGCATGGATCGCGGAGCCGATCACGGATGGGCTTGTTTGAAGGTGAGTTTTACTTTCGGGTAGTACTTGGGTTTGCCAAGGCGCGTAGACGGGTTGAGCCCGTTGCGCCCCACACGGCCCATCCACGCGGTTTTCTGTTATACTTGTGTCTCTGCTAGTATCTCTCTCCCACCAATAAGTTGTTTGTTTTTTCGAGAGATCGCTTCAAGGAAGACGGCCCCGACCTGCGGTTTGCAGCTGGCCGAGTTTAGCGCAAAACGGTCTACCCCTCCCGTTTCCCCCAAAAATGACAAAGCTCTCCTCCCCACTTTCACCGTCACCCAAGCAAGTGATCGACGCGCGACTCCCTTACGCCCTGCGCATTTGTGAACGCCTCGCCACCCAGGTCCCATACGCGGTGCGCATAAGCCGCATGACCCCACAGTCAGGCGGCCGTCGTGGCAGGGATTTGCTGTCGGCATTGCTGACAAGTTTTCAAACGATCCATTCACCCCTTGGATTCCCCACCCTACGTGCCGAGGCCAAACCCGCTCCTTTTACCAGCGAAGGAGGAACAAGTTCCAGACCTGTATTACGTGATTCTCTCCCCCTCCGGTCCGCCGGAAGGTGGGGCGTTTCTATTTTTTCTTGTCCCGTACAACCGCCGATCGTGAAGTCAGGCTCTGATCCCGCGGCGGCACGATAGACGGTACGTTTTTGCGAAGCGGCCACTCCTTTCCCAAATCCATACCTCTGAACACGAGATCGTCAGCTCGCCCCACCGGAGACCCACATCACCCTGGTTTCTTGGCTCCCGGGACTACTTGTAACTGGTGTTCCTTTGGCTGGTCGTGATCCAATTCTGAAACGGGTTGGGAGTTTTCTACCTTTCCACAACCAGGCAGGAAGGCACTTCCTCTTACCCGTCCTCACGCCCCGACTCTGAACAATGGACGTTCCCCTTAAGCTCTACCTGTTGTACTATTCGTGCGCGCCTGAGTATGAGGTCGTCTTAACCATTCTCTCTAAGGAAATAAAGACCATAAAACACGTTCTTCTCTTATCTTCACCCCTTCCTGCGTGTGGTCTTTCCTCCTCTACCTCCCGGCCGGGTAGTGCAGACACACAAACTTTTTGATTATTCGATCTTTTTTTCCCCCTTTTTCTCAAAACCACCTGTTTCGGCTCCGCTGCAAATGAGTTTCCCCATGGGCAGATGCGAGAGGGCACAGATCGGTACGAGTCATGGAGTACGACGCTTGTTCCTGGTCTGAACCGCTGGAAAGTAATTCGCTGACCGGCTACCGCTGCGAGTGGATCGCCGGACGATTTTCCAAAAGACTTACAGCCGCATTTTTCCTTAACATTCAAGCTTCCCGCCTGTGAAGAAAGGGCATGCCTTGCGTGGGACTCACGAGCGCACCTATTCCCCCAGTTCCTCTTGACGGAAGCAGAACTTTTTTCTTCGCATCTCGACGTACGATCCGAGAACCCAAGGCCAACCATTACCCGCTAGGCGATAATGACGAGCTAGGGCATTCTTGAGGAGATCCCCGTCATACATAATCATCTACCTTCCGATGCACGGGAAATGCAAGTGAGACTGAGCTTCCCGGGACGTATGTTCCCCCCAGGCTGGTTCAATTCGCGACTACACCTGCAGGATTTTAGAGGAAACGGTTGCCCTAAGTCCCTTTTATGATATTCTCATCCCGCGCTTTCCCTCACTGACGACCAACTCCGAAATACCTCCCACAGAGTCATTCCTTTCCTTCAATGAGATATACTCTTCGGGCGGCGCAGCCCGAAGTTTCGTGCTAAGAGCGAACCTCAGGTGCGTACAGGCGAACTTCAACGCCGTGAGTACGAGACTCCAACTCCTGACGGTATCCAAGGACAGCGGTGTACGTTTCCCGGAGAGCCTTCCTGCCCCATGGTCTTCCACTACGGACGGGCCTGCACATACAGTGAGTCTTTTTCCCCCCCTTGACTGATGTCGGCCCTATTTCACCAAGTAACTTTCGCTGTACTATAACGGCAGGTTCGCGGCGGCCGTGTCGGCAAAAGAAGATGGCGTGTTTTATATTCTTCCCAAAGGACTCTCTCACAGATAAGTACCGGTGGACCTTTTCGATTCAGAGGGGCTCGTCGGGAGAATGGTCTTATGGGAACGGGCTTCTCCGCTCCAACAATCCCCGGCATACACCCTTTACAGCTGGCCTGCGGTGTCCTGTTCTTACACGTTTGGTCTGGCAAGGTCGGACTTTTACACGTAGTTTAGTGATCCGCTAGCAACAGGAACATGGTCTCGCATGATTTTTTTAGGGTTTTAACCAGCGAGCAGAAAGAAATGAAGCCGACAGTAGGGTCAGGAGTTTCAAAGCCAGAGGACGGCACGGATGGCAGTCAGATTTGAACGAGAGCCCGATTAAGGAGCCGGAGATATCCTTTTTAAAAAAAAAGAAGCGCTCCAGGATTTCCCAGGAGACACGAGCCGTTCCCGGTGATTTCTTTTGGTCCTTCGAATACGGTAGAGCCAGATCCTTAGCGGACAAGAGCACCTTCTTTTCTTTTATGGCTCGGTCAGGAGAAGCCATCAGCCGAAGGGAAGATAAGGAATTCAGGCATGGAGGCAAAAATTCCCCCATTTGTGGTTAAAACCAACCCACCACCAAACACCTCTTTACGGAGACCAGATTAAAGAAGAGCTTTTTGGCCTCTCCTGACTGGGGCCTGTCCGAATCGTTCTCAACCTCGCCAATTAGAAGACTTAACCCACGCCTGGGCTGCCTCAGTTGACGACCCAGGTGGCACGTTTTTCGAGAATTGGCTACTAGAGTCAGTGGCCGATACCCTCCCCTTTTCTCCTTTTGTTGTATAAACCCAGGCCACTGATAATAGTATCCAGAGATTAATTAGGCTTACTTTCGGCCCTTCGCGAACTTTCGCTGTCCTTTAGGAGTATGGGGGTGGGTTGGACGATTGGAAAGGCAACAAAACCGGTAGCCAAGGATCTCACCGCCGACGTGAATGAAAATGTAAGAGCTTCCCCCGAGAGCATCAAAAACGCCCTGTTAATGGGCCGGCCAGCCCGTGCAGGAAGAACCTTCTCTCGGGTACTCGCCCGTCAGGATGCTTCTCTTCCCGACTGAATCTCGAGTGCTCTGGGTTAGCGGAAAGCCAGGAGCTGTACCAGCCGACCCCCTGAACCGTTACGAGAAACCCAGAAATACCCATTTCCTCCCTGAAGGCATACAGAGTTTGTCGCCGGGGGGAACCAAGCACCTAATGCAGTCGGGTTTATGTGTCATTATCGAACCAGGCTCCCTTGTTCGTCGGCCATTCTTCAGTAAGCCGGTACGTTCCCGGCCGGAGCCACTGACCCGCGGAAAAGCGATCCCCGGCCAATTAGCATTTCTCCCGCGTCGTTTACGACCGACTGGCGAGGGCCAATCGTAAGTAACATGAATTCTCTTCCACACAGGAATTTGGGCACCTTCGAACGGTCCCAGGCCAGAGGATATGTTGATCGGCGGAAACCTGTTCAACATACTCCCCTAGAACCACCTGTTCGACGCATGACTGGTTTTTGTTTTTAGGGAGCGACACTCCCCCTGTTGCCCCTAGGAGACTTCTCACTAGATCTTAGTCAGTCCACTTGAAATCGATAGGGGAAAGTGGACGGTGTAGCACGTTGAAGTGGAGTAGAACACGCCTCCCTGCTTTCCGACACGACCTCACCTGCCGGTAGAGGAAGTCCCATCGCGTAGGTAATCGTGAAGGCCCTTGTGCTCCTGACCCATGTGCAAGCCGCCCGAGCCCTTGGCCCCGCGACGTCGTGTAATCAGTGAAGCGGTTCTTTCTTGGAGCATAACTCGTTTTTCCTGCCGGTTTCCCCGATGAGTTGGATATTAATCATTTCCTGAATTTTGTGGTTAACCCTCGTGGAGAAGTGTAATCGCAGGTTCTTGCGGTTCGGAATCATTGAGATACCTCCCCCCTCCCCTCTCCCCAGCCGGTAAAGGAACCGTGTCGTTAATGAGAGTCAAGTGCCTTGACGCTCCGTAATGATGGAGGTCCCCAATTTTATTGAATTGAGTAGTCAGAGCGATGGGTCGAGAGGGATTTTGTGCAGCCCCGGGGTAGAACCCTGTTTGTATCGTGACCAGTACGAGGTGGGCAGGTGTCGGGCTTTGACGAAACCTGGCATTTTTGGCGCTGAAGAATGCGGGGTGCACTTTTTCTCAGTTGCACCCCGCGCCCCATTTGCGGTACCTTTAGTGATTCATTGGACCTTCTGCCCTCTCCAGAAAATGACCAGAGCTAGCGGATGATCTTCGACTCATCAGATTTTTTTCGGTTTTTGATCTCTGACTTTCTCCCGCTCGGAGTTAGCGGCAGCCCACAGTCTTTTAAATTCTAGAACGAAAATCCCCTTGCAAGTAGTAACAATTCGGCCCCCAGTATTTGTATCAGGGGTCTGCTGATAAGTGCATCCATCTGAAGACTCTTTTGGATAGTACCAAACCAGCCACGTGATGCTCCTACCTTTTTTGACCCCCAAAAGTAAGTTAAGGGACAGTTTCTCCCCCTTCTCGTAATGCTTTAAAGGTGCCTCCGAAGTTGTTTCCGCGATAGTCGATCTGGGACAAATGAACATCCCAGTAGATATTCCCCAGCAGGCCCTCCTTTCTGCCATCGCACGTTAGGGCGGCGCCTAATCCGTTGCACGAACGCAACGTGAGACATTGCCGGAAACTCCTCTCTCATCCCGAAGGTTGTTTTTTCCTTGCATTTTGACCTTCGGGATTTTAACAAGCCGGAGGGGTGATTAAGATAATTCTCCCATCGGTGTGGATCGTCTCGAGGGGACGATCCGGTCTACTCTGGATCACCTTGGGAACCTTCAGGGCTATTAGACAATCAGATTACGAACATTGATCGCTACGCTGGCGTTTGAGGTTAATTGGCAGAGCGATTTTTTGGCTAGTGACTTTCTCTCTGTGCGACTTCGATTGCTTGTGTGACTTGAGCCCAATCCACCCCGTTCCTTGATCCCGAAAAACGTTGGGCCATCTAAAGATAGTCCTTTATTTAGCCCCCCCGACCCTGAGTGGACTGTGTCTCATTTAGGGCCGCAAGGTCCTGCTTCTATGTAGGTATTTTCTTTGTATGTTCGCAAATGCCGCCGGTCACGTAATCTTTCCCGTCGGTCCGGAGAAGGCTCGGAGCCTCAGCCAACCTATATAGGTGACAGGCCGCCTCCGCCAGAAATCCCCCATGATTTCCTATCCAGCCACAAGGGAGGGGACAATCGGAGATAAGAGTTAAGAAGTTTTTTTCATCTGGTTCGTTCCCTTTCCCCAAGTAGTACTTCCATAGAGGTAATTGTTCCGGATGGTGCTTTATCCAGAAGTGATCACCGAGATGTCTTTTACCTCTTTGAGTGGTAATAACTGACGTTTGGTTCTTAGAACCAAATAACAAAACTTCCTTTTTCCAGACGTGGGCACGACGATAGGTACATTCCCTCCGGAATGTGTCGGTTGGGTGGATTTTGGTTTCCGTCCGAGGCCCTGGTTCACCTGAGTTCAGTTCCTTCTTTGATTAGGAGTCCCCGATCACGGCCGGGTTTTTTCCCCCTGGTGAGTGATCTATTTAATGGTTGTGTCCTTTCTCTCTTTATCCTTTTGGCCACCCACATGCGAAACTGCTTCCCCCGAAGTCCTTTTTTAGGACATGGATCGTGGCCCTCCTTTTGAAGGAGATACTCTTCCTAATCCTTTTTTTTTTTTCTAGAGAAGAACCAAGGAAGACAGCCTTTCCTTTTGCCTTTCCTTCCCCCCTCCTTCTTCTTTCCTCGTTGAGGGAATTTTGGCGGAACGCGCCCACCCGTTCCTTCCCTCCAGACTCCGCATCCCAGTCTCTCCTCCCCCCCCAAAATTCCAGCCTCACAGGTGTCTAGTCTCCCTCGAACCGGAAACTGAAATCCTTCAACACCGGCAGCGCCTTTTACCCTTCCTCAGAAAGGAACCCCGTGGCATTTTTCTTCTATCAGCAGACAAACAGGAATTCGCCCGTCAATTTTTTAGTTGGAGAGCCACACTTTTTCATTATTGAATTGTAACCATCTCTTCGGGCGCCCTCTTCGTCTCACAACCCCCCCTACAGCAACCCCATGTTCTCGCCCCCCCTTCAAGGATGAGGGAAAAGTCCGGACCTGACAGTCTACGCTGACGCGCCCCTCATAACAGTGGCCTCCTCGGTATTCCTTCAGCTGGGTGACTTCCGCGCTTCTGGATGTCAACTCGGCCTCTCCCCCCCCCCACTCTTATTTTTTTCTACGGATTGTTCATCTGAAGGGGACCCCTTCCCCCCAAAAACGTTCGACTGTAGTACTCCCCCCCTTTTGTGTGAAGGCACGGTCCCCTCCTAGCAGCACAAGTAAAGCGAACTTTTCGTGACCCCTTCCAAAATTCGACCAAATACATAGTGTAGTTTCTCCCTCGGGACAATGCGGTTTTTTCCTTCTGTTTTTCGAACCGGTTGGAAGTGTGGACGGTCCGCCATTTCAACACTTCCCTTCCGGAGGACATTCCCCGTAATCTCCCTCTCCCGGACTGACTTCCCAGTTTTTCCATGTCGTACCTCCTAAGAAGAAATCACGATCAATTCTCTCGGAGGCGTTGCGCCGTCAGAATTCCGTTTAGTACTTATTTGGGCGGCCTTCCGCTGAATAGCGCCTCTTTTTGCCGCAGCGATCCCCAACCCTCTTTTATGGCTTATTTTTAACCCATCCCTGCGGTGGAGGGATTCCGTTCCATAAGGACTTTGTTCCCTCAAACTTTATTACCAAAATGTCTTCTTCTAGTAGTAAGTATTATCACGATTTTCCTTTTCCCCCCCCTCCATTTCTCGTAATACAGTCATCACTCATTGTTAAAAATAGTTTAGATTCTGATTGGGCTTCGGCTGAGCTCTCTTTCCTCTCTCTTGCAATGGAACTCCTCTATACGAAGGCCTGCTATCCAAAGCTTTGCTAGACGGCAGCCCTTTTCCTGAGTCCCTTTTTTTGTCTTTCTTTCTTAAGGACACGTTTTTTTCTTTCCTTTACAAGATCCCCCTCTCCCCTTCCTTGGTCTCGATTACTTCCCCCGCCTACTCCCCCCAAAGGGCCTACTTTGTCCTCGACATCGCTGTGTCCTACGACATCCCGCGGTCTAATAGCTTTTTCCTTTTGAATAACTCTCGCCATGTGGCTTTTTCATATCCTCCCTTTAATTTACGTACTTTCAAGCGGCCCTTTCCCACCCCAATCTGAGACGGACGAGGTTTTCTCTCTTTAACTGGGAGTGATGTTTCTGATCTCCCGTTTCCCTCAAGAAGAATTCTTTGTCGGCATGGACGATTGCACGTCCCCCCCTTCCTTGCCCCCTGAAACGCGTAATGTTTCCCCTCTCCTCCCTTGACGTCGAAATACGTCACGATTTACCCATTTATCGTAATTGAAAGTTCTCGCCCAGTTTGTATAAGTCCCCGCTGCGCCTCTTCCCCCTCACTGCATCCCCGAGGACCCCCTCCTTTTTCACCTGCCTCTCCCGTTTTTTTTTTTTTTTATACTTACCCCAGTCGACAAGCGTAATTGCCCCTCGAAAATGCGTGGCCCGAGTACTCCTTTCTTTGTAGAAAGGACCTGCTAGAGCGGTTTTTTTTAGTGCCACTCAAGGCTCGATCAGACAGCACAGCATTTCCTCGCGGTACATTTCCCTCGGTCCAGTCGAATATGGATTAACGTCGACCTACCCCCCCTTTTCACTTTCCACTTACCTTTCCCGAGTTTCCTTTAGTACTCTCGTGATCTACACTTTCATGCCATACATCTTTCCGTCCCTTTGAAAAATTTCCTATGCTGAGGTACAAATTCTATCTCAGAAGATTGACCCCTGACCCTTTTGTAGTTTTACTAAGTTCTCTCTATATTTTTCTTAAGAAGGTATCTGCGTTTACGTTGTCGGTAACGAACCCCTACATTTTTTCGTTTGGTGTGTCTGGATACTACCCACCTTTAACGTGATTCTCAGATCCGATTCACACCTTTCCCCCCGATTAGTCTTTTCATCATACGAATGCACCTCCCCCAGGAGCTGGTAGGATTAGCATTCCAAAACATTCCCAAACTCATCTACCAGGTAACCGTTTTTTTGAAGGCTTTTTCCCCCCTCTAAGATCCCAGCGCCCCTTGTTCTTCCCTGTACTACTGTTGACCCAAACGATCTAGCCGATCATTTAGGTAAGGCCTCCCTCTCCCGGAGGGTAGTCTTGTTTATACCCTAGCGGACCGATACTTCCTTCCTAGGAGTAAGTTTAGGGCCATTTATTGAAAGCCCTCTTTAAGGACGCTTGACTGATACGGAACTCACCAACAATTTAGTTTTCTTAACCTCGCAATTTGAACACTCCCCCAATTTTCACCTGCATGCTCAAGTATGGTCACTCGCACAGAGACCAGTTAATAGGCAGGGTTCTTTCTAAGGTTTTCTTTCTGCCTTTATTAAACTGCTTTTGCCCCATAACAATAGTCACAGTTGCTCTCTTCCGAAGACGCCCCCCACGACAGCAGCATAGGACACCTATTGCCGGAATTATCCTTCCCGAACGTATTCCCCCTTTCAAAATCCCTCCTTCCCGCACAGCGCAGTCTATACAGGAAAAAACTCTTGCAACACACCACCCCTGAGCTGACATTGCCTTTCTACGGCTTTGAGAGCCTTTTCAATGCCGCCCCCAACTTTTTTCTGTCCTCACCTTTTTTTTAACCACTCCGCCCCCCACACACCACTTCTTACCCTTAAAACGCACACTGCCAACACCACGACCCCTGATACTGGAAGAGGTGCCCAGCCACTTTCTCCCATGGAGAACTCCCAGGGCCTTTCTCAGAATTCCGGATCTC
>Ga0179593_1604811_pt1 | contig 12836 bp, 21 predicted proteins | sample CZODoug2_1_08_16_FD_185931 | JGI IMG/M metagenome (GOLD analysis project Ga0179593, IMG submission 185931) | Vadose zone soil fungal communities from Angelo Coast Range Reserve, California, USA - CZODoug2_1_08_16fungal (PacBio error correction) | ecosystem: Environmental > Terrestrial > Soil >... | reverse complement strand
GGAGGCCGAAGGCATGAGGCCGCTTGCCACCTGCATCCATCCTTTCCCCCCCTTTCTTTTCTCGTGATTGCTTTTTTCTTTTATTCTCCCCCCTCCTTCTCCCTTCCTTTTTCTGCGTGGTCCTTTTTGCAAAAGATCGAAGAAGGCTATGAGCTATACCAACCGACTGCACAGACCACCCTCTCGCTCCCTTCCCGGGAAACTTGCTTGTGGTAGTCCACTTCTTCCCTTTTCTTCCTCTTCCTACTCTCTGGCGGGACTCGGGTAGAGGAAAGCCAAGAAGTTTGCAGGATCTCTTCGACTCCTCTTCCTTTTTTTTTTTCCCCCCAAGGTACTACGTTCTTCTATCAGGCTTCCTCCTCCCCCCCTTTCCTTTCTCTTTCTGCCTCCCGCTCGCCCTATCAGATAGACAAATTGCGAAAGAAGAGATCCATTCGGGCTCATTCGCTCCCCCTTCCTCCCCTTTCTTTTCCAGGGAACCGGATTCGGGCTTCCCTCTTTTTTTCTTTTTTTTTTTCCCAAAAAAGATAGAGAGATCAAGTTATCCAGTGCCTTTCCTTCTCCCTCTCTTTTAGTATATTCGTAATACTCTCGATTTGTTTTTCTTTTTTTTTCCCCTTTTCTTGTGCCCAACAAGGATGTAGTTATAGTAGTTTAGAAGGCAGAGGCGGAACCCAGATTTTTTCCCCCCCCCCCTCTTTTCCCGAAAAATGTTCCCCACTCTTTTTCCCCCCCAGCTGCCCATTCACATGAAGTGATGAGTTAGTGAAGAATTGTAGTTCAACTTTTCCCCTTTTTCTTTTTCCTATCTGAATGGCTGGGTATAGCGGCATGTGTTCTTTTCCTCTCTCTTGCCGACCTTCGCTTTCTTCCCTTAGAGAAATTATAAAAGTTTAAGAATAGAGAATCGAAGGAATAGAATCTGCGTCCTTTCCCCTTTCCCTTCTCCGGTGGACCCTTTTTTTTTTCCCCCCCCATTCCCCCTTCTCCCCTTTTTTTTTTTTTTTTTTTCTTTCCCTTTCCCACTCCAGCATTCGCTTAAGGGATGGGCTATAGCAAAAAATTTCTTGAAATGATCTTCGATCTTTTCCCCTCCTTTTCTTTTGTGGAAAGTAGCACCTTTCCTTTTCTTTTCCCCTCCCTTTTTTTTTTTCCACGTTTTGCAAGGAGAGCCTTACGAAGGGTTTAGGCTGTGGCGGAAATTCCCGTTCTCGCCCCCCCTTTTCCTTTCGCATGCAAGCAAGCATTGACCTCCCTCCTTTCCTTCCCACTTCCTCCCGCACCTTCACCCTCGGATTAGGTGTAAGGGTAGAGGGACCGTTCTTGTTGGTCTGTTCTTCTTTTCTAGGTTCAACGCCCATTCCTCTTTCCTTTTTTTCCCCTTTTTCCACGACCAATGCCAGGATTCTAATAGGCCAGCGCGTCTGGTCTCTCTTCCTTTTTTTCCCTTCCTTCGGATCGATACCAGCCGTTTTTTTTTTCTTCCCCCCCCCCTTTCCCCCCTTGAGGCAACTGTCCGATACGACAGGAAACTCTGCTTCAGGTGTCGTTGGCTCCCTTCCCCTTCCAAAGCCTCCCCCAAGCCTTTCCCTCCCCCCCCCCCTGTGTGACGAGTGCTTGTCGCCTTTCTGAAACCGATTTTCTTCTTCCCCCTTTCTTTTTTTTTTCTTTTCCCTTTCTTTCCTGCAATCTCTTGGAGAAGGGAATTTTCAGCAACAGCAATAACAACCTCGTAAAGGCTCTCTTTGCCCCTTCTCCCCCTCTCATAGGATTCTCCTCCATTCACCCTGTTCTCCCCCTTTCTTTCCTTTCTATTTCCTGCCGAAACGCTCGGAAGATAACTTTTCAAGAAAATGTGGGCGATTCTCCGAAGGCTTTTTTGGGGAGGGGTTGGTCCCTCCCTTTTTTTTTCTCTTTTTTCCTTTCAGTTGTCGCTTGCACGAGCCGCCAACGTAAAGCGCAAGAAGGAACAACAGTTTCGTGAAAAAGTCACGTGCTCCTTTTCTTCTTTTTTTGCGGATCGGGCCTTGATCCGTTCTTTTCTTTTTTTTTCCTCTCTGGCACCCCACGTGGATTCATATCTTGGATGAGATCGCAAACATGAGCTAGCCTTCAAGTCAAGCTTCGTCTTCTTTTTTTTCCTCTTTTCGTTTAACGCCAGGTCTTTTTTCTTCTTCTGCGAAAAAAATATAATCGGGGAGAGGTGTGGCGGCACCCCCTTTTTTTTTTTCCCTGAATTTTCCCCATCTGGGTCCTCTCTTCTCCCTTTTCTCTTTTCTGCCCCCTTTTCGCTAGTCGCATGAAAAAAAAATCGAGAGTATCCGGACTCCCTCTTTTTTTCCGGGCCAACGTCAGGCAATTTTTTCCTCCTCGTGGCTCCTGCATTGCAAGTTACACTTGGAGCGTGGCAGACAGAAGAGATGTGAAAAGGGACTACGGTCGAACCTCTCCCTTCCTTCCTTTTTTCTGAAGGTTTCGATATTCGCAATGGCGACTTCCCCTTTCTTCTTCTTCAAGATACATAGTAGTTTATGGAGGGAAGCCGAGCTTTGGCGAGTGCAATGTCTCCTTCCCCTCATTTATCATGCATGTTCCTCTTCTTTCCCCTTTTTTTCATCTGAAAAATTCGTGCAGGGCACTTACAGAGTAAAGCTAGCGTCGCAGAGCAGGTCACATCCCCCCCCCTTCTCCTCATTTAAGTGGATTTCCCCCCCCCCCCCTCCCCCTTTTTTTTTCCCCCTCCTTTTTTTTTGTCTTCACATGTAGGGGGTATAGCTAAGAGACGGTAATAGAGACTTGGTGCAAAAGACCACCCCCTCCTCCCTTCGCCCCCTTTTGTTCCTGCTGAGAGCGCACGCGTTCCTTTCCCCTACTGTTCCGTACCGCTAGATGGCATAATAAATTACCTGGGTGTGAATTCAGGCTTTCTCTCTTTTCCTTTCTCCTCTAGCTTTTTCCTCTCCTCCGGTTTTGTTTTTTTTTCTTCTTTCTTTTCTTTTCCCCCCTTTCCTTTTAATTCCACCCAGAAGGGAGTATTGCCATCGAGAAGTGATTAAATTGCTTTTTATTAGTCCTCACCCTTCCTCCCCCCTTCCCGAGTCGTTCATGCTCCTTTGGGCCTTCCCTTTTTTTTTTTCTTCCTTCCCCCCCCCCTCACTGTCACAGACAAAAATGAGCGAAGCAATTGGAAGTTTGCGTTCAGCAAAACCCTCTCCCTCCCCCCTTTTTTTTTCTTTCCCATTAGTTCCTTAAAACATTCCTTTTTTTTTTTTCTTTTTTCTCCTCCAGTCCAAGAAGTTTGAAGATAGAAGTCAGAATACTGCTTGACGTGTTTCTCGCGATGGCCCGCGAACTTTTCCCCTTCTCCCCCCCCCCCCCCTTTCTCCCCTCAGGATTGACTTTTCCAAGCTGGCGGCCGCACGCCCCTCTTTTTTCCTTCTTCTTCCCCCTTTCGTCCCTATCGAGATCACTTAGGATCATTCGCTAATTAAGGAAAGGGCGCTTGGTTCGACCGTATTCAATTCCCCTTTCCAAGAGCCGTGGCAATTGCACTTCTTCTCCCCCCCCCGTTTCCCCCCTTCTTCCAGTGCTGACGTTGAACGGCCCACTAGGAATCATGAGGAACTTCCTTTTTTTTTTTTTGTTCTTCGGACGAGCTCCCTTTCTTCCCTCTTCCCTTTCTTTTTCTTCCCGGCGGAACCAAGATGGGAGAAAAACATGCAGTTGTCGTACAGCTTCCCTTCCCTCCCCTCGCCAAACTTCCCTTTCCTCTCCCCTTCATGAATGATGGTAGTGGAGCCACTGTCGTTCACCCCTCAGAAGAACGAGCTTGACTTGACTTCTTTTCTTCCTCTTTCTTTTCCCCTTTTTTCCCTCTCGAGATGGAAGAAGTAAAGATATGACCTGCGACCTCCCTTATCCGAAGAGCTATGCCAGCATCGCCTATCTGCCTTTTTTCTTTCCCTCTTTCCTTCTTTCGCTTATAAGGTGGGAAGCTCGTGAAATAGAATACTTAACCTGATCCGGCTTCACCGTCCTTTCCTTCTTTTTTTCCCAAGGGACTTCCAACTCCAGCATTCGTCTTCCTTTCCCTTTTTTTCTCTGCGTTCCCGCCTTCCAAGATCGACTCGGTATAGCAAAGATTTTTTTTTTTTTTTTTTTTTTTCACAGTGACTTTGGCGACGATCTCTTCTTCGTTCTTCCCTCTTTTTTTCTTTTTTTTTTCTTTCTTGTGGCCCCTGTGAAAGTAAAGGTCTAGGAAAGAGATTTTCCCTCCCTCTTGCGGTTTGGCCGCATGTCCCTCCGACTCCATCAGGTTAAAAGGAAAGGAATAAAACGGCGCCCCCTCCCCCTCTCTTCGGTGTAGGTATCCTGTTCTCTTTTTTCAACCATTTTGCTTGGGGTTATAGGGATAAAACGACACATGAAGCAGCTTTCCTTTTTTTTTTTTCGACTTGGGAAAAAATGGGTCTCCCCCTTCCCCCTCGGTGGGTAAGATATAGGGGAATCCTCATCGTTGTTTCTTTTTTCTCTAAACAGAACGATGGCTTTTTTTTTTTTCCCCTTTTCCCAGGGAGGAAATGCACGATACGGGCCCTTCCTTTTTTTTTCTGCACGCCAGCCCCAATCCCCTTTTTTTTCCCCCCCCTCTTTTTCCCGCTCCCTTACCACCTAAAGCTCGAGGGTGTGAAGGAGTGCTTGGTCCCCTTTTTCCGGTTCGAACCTGATTGGTCGTCTTCTTTTTTTTTTTTTTTTTCCCAATTTTAGGGAGAAAATAGATGGAAAGAACGGAATTTCCGCCACTTCCCCCCCCCCTTCCCTTGCAAACGTAGAACCTTCGTCCCCTCTCTCCTTCTACTTTTCCCACCCTCGTGCGGGAGAACGAGTAGATTCTATTTTTCCTTCTCCTCTTCAAGAAATTTGGGCCTCTCTCCTCTCCCCCCTTTTTCTCGATAAACTCTCGATAGTGGATTCTCGGTTGAAGACGGGATTTCTTTCCTTCCCACAACTTCCGATTGCACGGGCCCCTTCCCTTTTTTTTTTTCCATTTTCCCCCCCTGTTCTCCGGAACCGAAGATGCGAGGAGGGCGAGCGAGCTATTCGGGACTTTCTTTTTTTTTTAATTTCGGGAAGGTCCGTCCCCCCACCCTTCTTTCTTGATCCCCCACATGTCCGCTAGAAATTAAAGTAAGGATAGTTCGCTGGCTGGGATCTCCCCCCCCTTTTTTTTCCCTCCTCTTTTCGGAACTTCACAGAATATTCAGGTGCCTTTCTCTTTCTTCCTTCTCTCTTTTTTGTGGCGAAACAATGGTTCGCCGCGATCTGTTCCAAACTGACTTTTCCCCCCCTCTTTTTTTCCCCCTTCCCTCTCCTCCATTCCTTTTTGGCACCGCTATTCATGAAAAAAGTTCGCTCGTCGCTTCCCCAACCCATCGAGAGTTATTCCGGCCTCTCTTTTTTTTCCCCCCCGTCAGGCGGCAAAATGGAGAAATTGATCGAGCGATCGTTGTTTTTGACCTTTTCCCCTCCTTCTTTTGCGTTGGCGCCCGAATCTCTTTCCCTTTTTTTCCCCTTTTTCCCCTTGACTTCTCTCCATGAAGGCGAAGAGGGAGAGAGATATGGGCGCAATTGGCCGATCTGATAGGGCTCTTGTCTTCCTTCTTTTTTTTTTTTTTTTTTTTGCCGCCGGCTTTTTTTTCGCGTGAAGCATGATCGAAGACGTAGAAGACAGTTGGTTCAGCAGTGGCCCCTTCTCTGGCCTCCTCCCTCTCTTTTTTTCTTCGGAAGGAGATCTGCAAACCTTCTTTTTCTTTCTCTTTCTTTTCCTTTTTTCATTCCTCCCTTGGTCCTTTTTGTGAAGAGTTGGGACTAAACACCAGCACTTTTCGGTCGAGGGTTTTCTTCCCCTCCCCCCCTCCTTTTCTTGTTACATGTCGGCTGGTATAGCTCAGAGACGTCTCTCTCCCTTTCCCTCCTCCCTCTTTTTTATCTCTCCCTCTCTACTAGGTGGGCGTATGCCTGGTGAGGACTAAGAAAAAGCAACGGAAGCCGGCTCTCTTCCCCATAATAAATCTGGGTGGTGGAATCCATCTTTTCTTTTTTTTTTTCCCCCCCCTCTCTTCCCCCTCCTTTTTTTTCTTTGGGAGAGATGAGCGAAGAAGGAATGAAGGCCGCTTGCCCCCTGCAGCTCCATCCTTTCTCCCCCCCCTTTTCTTTTTTTTTCCCCTTCCTTGCTTTTCTTCCTCACCAGGCATCCTCCCCCCTCCTTTTTTTTTATTTTTTTTTTTTGCCCCCCAGGATCGAGAACGTTATGAGATATAAACCCCCGAAATTCAAAGACAAAACTTCTTCCCCTCTTTTTTTTTCTTCAACCCTCCGACGAAAGACCCCCCCCCCCCCCCCCCCCCCCCCCCCCCCCCCCCCCCCCCCCCAAAATGATGGTGGTAGTACAAATTCTTCATGAGACCCTTCTTTCCTTTTTCCTTTTGATGTGGACTGCTAGCTGCTCCCCTCTTTTCTTTCCTTCCTCCTTCCTCTCCTCTTGAGGGTTTCTCGCGATGGCACGAGAAGGGGGCCACTGCATGAACCCCCCCTTTATTTCCTTTTTTTCTCCTTTTCCCAAAGACTTTGCGGCCCGCAAGAACCGCCCTCTTCTTCTTTTTCTCCCCCCTCTCATATTCTCCCCATTGCGATATCGTTAGCAAATTCGGCTCATTCGCCTCTTCAAGGGAACGGCTCCTTTTTCCTCCCTTCAGTAATCGGGATTCGGGCTTGCCCCTCCTCCTTTTTCCTTTTTCCCCCCCCCCCCCTTCTCCGATTAAAGTTATTCAAGTGAATGACGTGGCCCGGCCACTCGGGTCCTCCTTTCCTTGAATACTCGATGTGTTTGTTCATTTCCCTCCTCCTCCCTTTCTTTTCTTTTCTTTTTCTCGTTCGCGAAGGAGGAGAAACACAGATTTTTCCCCCTTTTTTTTCCTATCGAGGTAACATTTTTTTCCCTCCCCCCCCTTTCTTCTCTCTTCCAGCGAAAATTAAAATGAATGCTGGTCGTGTCCTCCTTTTCCTCCCCTGAGAAAGACAGCTCCCTTTTTCCTTCACCCATCTCTCCATCCGAGGATACCAAGTGGGGAAGGCTCGAGATGGCGACCTTCCCTCCCCTTCTCTTCAAAAAAAGTCCGAATAGCTCGCTCGCCAGCCTCTCCTTTTCCCCCCCTTCCCCCTTTTTTTTCCCTTTTCCTTCTTTTCCATCGACTAATTACGGATAAGCTTCAAAGAGGAATAATAGAGGAGAGTAGTATCGCGCCCCCTTTTCCCTTCCCCTCCCTCTTTCGGGATCTCCACAATTTCTTGAAAGTGATTCTTCCTTCCTTTTTTTCTTTTTTCTCCGCCTCCCCTGTTGGGAAAGTAGCAAAGTGAATGGCGGAAGAATCTTATTCTGCGTTTTTTCCCCCTCTTTTTTTTTTCCTTCCTAGGGTTAGGGCTGTGGCGAAATTCCCGTTATCTGTCCCTCTCTTTTTCCTTCCCCTCCCTCCTAAACGCCGAACGCAAATAAGGTGTAGAACTGGAAAAGGCATCCTTCTCCTCTCCCTTTCTTTTCGGGAAGGTCCTTGACCGTCTTGGGGGAGTCTTTTCTTTCTCTTCTCCTCTTCTTTCTCGAGGACAGTTGCAGCAAGGGGAAAATGGTCCAGAACCAAGGCCAGGCTTTCTTCCTCTTCCCCTCTTTTCCCTCTCTCTTCCCTCATACCTCCGTTTTTTTTTTTTTTTTTTTTCTTCTCCCCTTCTCTTCCTGGTTCATGTTCTGGAACAATTTTAAACGTGCGGGCAACTGTACCGATACTCCCCTTCCCCTCTTCCCTTTTTTTTTTGAGAACCCGAAAGAACCCCAAACCCCTTTTTTTCCTGCCCTTTTCCCTTAACCTTACACCTAAAGCTAGAGTGAATGATTTTGATGCTCTTTCTTTTCTCCCTTTTCTCCCTTTGCTTGCGTGCAGGAGTTTACTGATTGCTTGGCAGCGGCACCCTCTCCCTCCCCTTCCCCTTTTTTTCCCTTTGCCGAGACGGGAATTTCCGCCCAGCCCCCCCCCCTTCCCTTCTCCCCCCTTCCTGGTCCTGACGCAGAATAGATTCGTAGAAATTCAAGGTGCTACTTTCCATCTTTTTCCCGAAGTCGCTAGGAAGGCGAACGCTCGTTCCTCTCCCTCCTCTTTTTCTTTTTTTCCCCCTCAAAGTGGAGCGAGACGACTCGCCGCTATTGATTCTGGTGAAGTCCCTTCTCCTTCCTTTTTTCCCTCCTCCTTCCACCGTATAAGCGCAAGAAGGACTTCCCCCCCCTTTTTTCCCCTTTTTTTTTTTCTCTTTATTCTGGAATTGAGAACTTGAGAAGGGAGGCGAAGTAAGAGCGGAATTTTCTTCCCCCCCTTCCTCTTTTTTTTTTCCCCCTTTTTCTCCTCTTCTGGGACTCGATCGCACACATTGCCGCATCCTTTCCTTTTCCCCTTTTTTTTTCCCTTTTTTCCCTCCCTGTCGGCACGACCAGCATTCAGGGGAATGTGCGCTTGTCTGTCTTCCTTCTTTTCTGAGCGATGTGAAGGAAACATGTTTCGCCTCTATTTTTCTTTTTCCTCCCCCCCCCCTCTTTTTTCAATAGGGTTCCGCCTCTCTCTCTCTTTTACTCTCTTTCCATGCAAAACGTTCGCTAGTAGAAATGAACACCCCATTCCTTCCTCTTTTTTTTTTCCTATGAGTGTTCCCCTCATGAATGCGATTTTTTTCCCCCTTCTCCCCTTGATCGCAGAGAATCGGGTGTTTTGAACGAGGGCTCCGAAATTGCAAGTTTCCCCCTTTTTTTTTCTAATCCGATTTTCATTGATACGGTCGAACCTCTCCCCCTTCCCTCTTTCTCTCCTTCGCCGAAGTGGTTAGATATTTCGGAAATTGGCGATATGATAGGCGATGCTTCTTCTTTTTTTTTTCGTCCAAGATCTCGTGTTTCTTTCGTTTCCTCCATCTTTTTTTCTCCCTCTTTTTTTTTTCTGCCCCCTTTGGCCCCTTCTAGGGCCATAGCGAGAAAACGTAAGAAGTATATTCGGAAGGAGATCTGCCCCCTCTTGCTTTTCCCTCCTCCTTTTTTTTTTCTAGAGTGCAGGTCACATCCCACACGGAATTTTTTTTTCCTCCTCCTTACCCCCCCCTCCCTTCTTCCGGTCGAGGGTTGGCTGAATGAACCGCAAAATGACAATTTGCTGCGCTCATTTTTTGTCCTTTTCCTTTTGGGTTACCAAGACGTCTGATCCTTGGTGTCCCCCCTCCCCCCCCCTTTTTTTCCCTCTCCTTCGAGCGGCAGCGCGGAATAGGTGGGAGTATTGCCTGGTGAGGACTAAGAACCATCCCGTTCCTTTTTTTTTCTTACAGACCCTCATGGGTGTGAATTCAAGGATGGAGCTTCCTTTTCCCTCTTCCTTTCCTTTTTTCCCTTTTTTTTTTTTCTCTCTCTGTCCGAAGGCATGAAGGCGCGTGCCACTGCAGCTCCATCATTGAATTCACAACCCATTCCTTTTTCGTCTTTTCTCTTTTCTTTCTTCCTCAACAGTCCCTACGCCACCTATTCCGCGCTGCGTTCAGCTGTCCCCCTCTTTTTTCTCCTTTTTTTGTTTTTTCCTTTTTCTCCTCTACCCCCCGAAAGGTCACAGACAAAAAATGAGCGCAGCAATTGTCAGTTGCTTTTCCTCCCCCCCCCTTCCCCCCGACAGTTGGGTGTAGTACAACTTCCCTTTCCCTCTTTCCCCTCCCTTTTTCTTTTCCCCTTTTTCTCTTCTCCCCCCGAGTTGCATTCCTTCCGAATAATGCTTGAAGTGTTGATCGGATGGCCGAGAAGGGGGCACTTCCTTCACCCCCTTTTCCCTTCTTTTTTCCTTTTCAACTAGCCCCGCTCGGAGGCCCGCAAGAAAGCCGTAGTGTTCCCTTTTCCTCCCTTTCCTTCCTCCCTCTCCTCCCCTTCGGCTTTCATTCGCTCCTTCAAGGGAAAGGGCGATTGGTTCGGACGTGCTTTCCCTTTTCCTTCTTCCTTTCTCCACGCCCAAGTGGAACTTGCAATGCGTTCTCCCTCCCTTCCCTTCTTTTCCCTTTCCCCCGTTGCCTGCCGTTGACCGGCAAATCGGAATTTCATGAGGAAAACCTCCTTCTTCTCTTTCCCTTCCTTTCTTCTTTTCCTGCGACGATAGAACGTTTGCATGCCCTCCTTTCCCCCCCCCCTTCCTTTCCTCTCCCTCTTCTTAACCCAGATGGGGAAAACCACATTCATGTTGGTCCTCCCCTCCCCGCGGCGAAACTTGTTCCGCCACAAGCTATCCAGATGATAGCAGGGTGGCCGCGCTCCATCTCCCCTTCCCCCTGAAGGATGTTTTTGACGAACTGTAGTTCAAATTTCCCTTCTCTCCATCCCTCCCTTTCCTTTTCCCCTATCGCATACAAAGAAGAGGATAAAATGGGGTCAAGATCGAGATGGCTCCCTTTTTTCCTCTTCTCCCCCCCTTCTCAAGTTCGAAAGTCGCCTCGACAGCTCCCTCTTCTTCCTTCTTTCCCTTCCTTTTTCCTTCTACGTGCACTCGAATAAGGAAATGAGAAGGATTCAAAGAGAATCAATAGCGGAGAGTCGTCTCGCGTCCCCCTTCTTTTTTTTTCTTCCCCTTCCCTCATTCACGAGGAAGGGCTGGAGAGAGAAAAAAAGGTTGATTGAAGGACTCTTCCGCGCTTCTCTTTTAAAAGTGCACCGTGCACTTTCTCCCTCCTTCCTTTTTTTCCTTTCTTCTTTTCCTCCTTTCTTTTTTTCTTTCTGTGGCGAAATTCCGTTCGAGGCAATCGATGTGCGCCATAACTTTCTTTTCTTCCTTTCTCGGCAAGCCGCAGAACGCCGACGCACTCCTTTTTCCCCCTCCTTTCTTTCCCCTGCGCAAGCACTCTTAACACCTCGAGCTTTAGGTGTAAGGTAGCGGGAACCGTCTTTTTTTCTTTTTTTCCCCCAGGTGATTTTGGTTCTCGGGCTCAACGACACCTTCCTCTCTTTTCCTTTTCCTTTTTCCCAATGCGTCCAGGACAATGCAAGGATTTCATAGGCCGCGTTTGGTTATTTTTTCCTCCCCCTCGGTGTTGTTCGAGAGTACCAGGACCGCGGCTCTTTTTTCTCTCACCCCTTTTTTTTCCGATACGAAATGAACTCTATTAATGGTAGGGGAGCCCGAGCCCCCACCTCCCTTTTTTTTTCTTTTTTCTTGAAACCGACATAACCCAAGACGTTCCCCCCCCCTCTTTCTTTTTTTTCCTTCTTTTGTCTTGGCGCCGTTTATGCCGTTTCCGTTCAGAACCTGATTCGTCGGCGTTTCTGCTTCCTTTTCCTTTTTTTAGCCGCACAAAGTTAGGCGCCACACCCTTTTCCTTCTCCCCCCGCCCCTTAAACAATTAGTAAAGGATCTCCTGCCCACGTTCGCCCCCCTTTCCTTTCCTCCGACAAGAACCATTCGTCGCCATTCCCTTCCCTCCTTTTCTCCTTCTCGATCTAGGAGAAGGCGAACGCTCGGAAGATCCCTTTTCCCGACCTGTTTTCTCTCTCCCCTCCTTTTCCTTAATGCTGGAGTTGGCAACTCCATTGTCTTCTTTTTCTTTTTTCTTCCCTCTCTTCTCCCCCCGAGCCCGTCACCGTATAAGAGAAAGAAGGACAACAGTTTCGTTGAAATTTCACTTTTGCTCCGGTCTCCCCTTCTTTTCTTTTTTCCCCCGAGCTTAGCTTTCGGACTTGAGAAGGGAGGCGAAGTTCCTCTCCTTTCCTTTTCCCTTCTTCCCTTTTGATGAGATCGCACACCTGAAGATAGACCTTCAAGGTCCCTTTTTTTTCTCTTCCCCCTTCCCTTGAAAAGACGGGCGGCACGACCATATTCATTTTTTCCTTCCTTTTCCCTTTTTGAGAGCGTGGGAGGAAAACAATGTTTCGCAGCGATGTTTCCTCCCCCCCTGAATGTGTCCCCCAATCTGGGTTCCGCCGCTTCTCTCCGCCCTCTCCTCTCCCCCCTTCTTTCGTCGCATGAAAAAAACACATCGAGAGTATTCGGCCGAGATATCTTTTTTTTTCTTTTCCTTTCTAGTGGCCTGTCTTTTCTTCTTCTTTTCTTAGCGACGGCTCTGGTTTGACGAGGGATAGAATTGCAATTCCACTGCGTTTTCCTCCCTGCATCAGCCCAGCCTAAATTGACTAAGGTTCGACCCCCCTCCCTCCCTTTCCCTTTCCCTCTCCCACCGCTGGTATCGATATTGTAGAAATGGGCGATATGATAGGGCGCGTCTCGTCATCCCCTCTTTTTTTCCGTCTTTTCAAAAGCTCGGTAGTTTCTTGCGGGACCGCCGAGCTTTTCTCATTCCCTCTTTTCCTTTCTTCTTCTTTCCCCTTCCGAGGAAACCCGTCAAGCAGTATTAGGAGGAGATCTGCAAACTTCTTGGCTTGCCTCTACCGATTTTCCCTCCTCTTTTTCTTCCTGGAGCAGGTTCACCCTCCCACACGGAATGTTTTAGTACCTCATGTTCCCCCTTCCCCTTTTTTCTTTTTTTTTCTTCACCCCTCCACACTGACAATTGCTGCGCTACAGTTTTGTATGTGACATGTAGGGGGGTAGATAAGAGACGTCTTCTCTCCTTTGGCCCCTCCCCTTCCAGGAGCCTTACGAACGACGCGGGTCAGCGCTGGCTTCCGCTCTTCCTCTTTTTTCTTCTTTCTTTTTCTCCTTTTCTTTTAATACTCACTTCCTGGGGTGTTGAATTAAAGGATGGAGCGTGAGGGGGCAGCGTCCTTC
>Ga0179593_1582752_pt1 | contig 12836 bp, 14 predicted proteins | sample CZODoug2_1_08_16_FD_185931 | JGI IMG/M metagenome (GOLD analysis project Ga0179593, IMG submission 185931) | Vadose zone soil fungal communities from Angelo Coast Range Reserve, California, USA - CZODoug2_1_08_16fungal (PacBio error correction) | ecosystem: Environmental > Terrestrial > Soil >... | reverse complement strand
ATGGCTGTGCTTCGAGCTGTAAAATGGCATCCTACCGTGCTGAAGCCCCCGCGTATCTGGGCCTGACCTGGACACAAATACCCGAGCAGCTGAACCCTTTTCCCCCCGTTCACGGGGTCGCTTTCGACGGCCTCCGTAGGCCATGGCTGACTCCGTCGTTTTGGTATCGTATCACGGGTGCGCGAAGGGATGACTTGTTTTGGTCTTTATCAAGCCTTGGAACGCAGGTCTACGCCTGATCATTTCCTCTGTACTGGAGACCCTGTCTGTAGCTTGCTCTTTCGAGGTCACGGGAGATGCGCGTCTTGCAGCGTTGCGGGATGTGTCGAGTACGATGCCTTGTTTTTTGATTTTTCACGGAGAGCATGCTCACGTCATCAGCAGATCCCGCCGATTTGGTTGCTACGTGTTGAAACCGCAATCTAGGCAACGACATCGTCAGTTTTTCCCCCCGCCGTGACGAGCTTTTTCTTCCTTCGCTATACGCCCTTCGACGGCTACGCCGCTCTATAGTGCCGCCCGAGTACCGCAATCCCTTATAGCGTCTTTTGAGCAGGCAACAACCTTCATGCCTTTTTTTTTGAAGGAGGTCATTTCACATTTTTACCTCCCCGAGGCCCCCACCTGACCCACCTAGTCGCGCCGCAAAGCAATTTCTGCCTCCTTCCCCCCCTTGATAATTTTTGAACTGGTGTCGCAACTCATGCTGTGTCAAAAATCCCTCTCTTAGCGCTTCCTGTACACTGAAAGTCTGACCCGCTTGACGTGTGGCAACTTCTTCCCCGGCACTCCCAGAACACGCATGCCCTTCTAGACTACTGGTTGCCTTTCCTCATCTAGGTTGAGGCTAGGACGTCCGATTTCTCACGCTTTCTGTTTCGTACTATTGTAAATCAGCGGTATAACGATACGCAATATTTTCGTGCCGTGATTGTTACCCGTCCCCCGTTGTACAGCCAAACACATCGCCCTTTTGCCATTTACGTATATCGTGCAAGGAAGTCCCCCCTCGTTTTTTCGATAGATCGCCACGAATCTTTAACAGGGCCAGGCCCCCCGACCCTCTTAAGCGGGAAACCTATAGTGATCGACCTCCAGAGCTCTAATTCCTGCCGACCCGAACACGCCTCCGAAGAGCCGTGGCCGGTCCATGTCTTCGATGAAAAAACCCCGACGGAATTTTTCCCCTCCTTCTGACAGTACGCTGCAACCCCCACCGGTGGAGACCGATCACATCCAGACTGAGCAGGCCAGGGACTGGCCAAGTTTCGTACCCCCTTCAAGTCCTCCCCCTCTTTCGTCCAACGAGACAGGTTTGAGTATCCCGAATTTTTTCTGTCTAGAGAAATGGATGAAGCACAGGTTTTCAGCGGTTAAGCGTAGGGGAGGTCAGCCCCTCCCGCCCTGCGGAGCACGCTTACTTGATCGTAGGCTTCCTCCCTTTAATCGAAATAAAAAATGACTAGGGCCTTGTGTTAACTCCAATTTTTTCTACCAGAGTAACAACATTTTTTTCGGAGAACCCCCCCCCCCCCCCCCCCCCCCCCCCCCCCCCCCCCCCCCCTTGCAGACCTTTGAGTTTGAAACAGGCCTACAAATTCCACACCATGAATGTGCCCTATTCTCTCTCGACATGGACTCTTTTTTTTAACCCACAGCGGCGCCCTATTCCTTGTCCTCCCCCCCGGTCCGCATACCTCTCCCCCATCGATATGTGAATCTTTTCTTTCCTAAACGGCTTAAGGCGTCCCCGCCTTTTCCCTAAGCCAGGTACTTCCGTTCCTCCCCCCCCAGATCGGGCGTCCAAGCTTCACATCCCCTAATATTCAGCGGATACCAGCCCGGTCCTGCATCCACCCAGTGTTCCTTTCTCCTTCATTAGCGCAGCAGCACTCTGGCGAGCCAATACTCCCCTCGTTTCGCGCCCCCAATTCGCGCCTCGTTTCCCGCCAGGCTCTTATTCCTTTTGCACCGACGCCTGGCCCTTCGCGATTAATATTCCCTTTTTGCGCGCATCTCTCCCTCCTACCTCCGTTTTTTTTTTTTTGGAGAGCTGAGCGCCTTTCCCCCCCTCTGGAGGAGCATTAATCAGACGTTATAGGTCGGCGCTGTTCCTGAGAAATTAGGGCCCCGGTTCCCTCTTTTTTGTTTGCGCTGAAAGAGCCGGATTATGGTGGTGGTTTTTCTGCCCTCGCGTCTAATTATCGGTCTCATTAGAAATTTTCCATTGAGATTACGCCGCTCGGACCATATGATACGATGTGGAGTTCCCGTTGTTCGCAAGACTACCCGACAATCGAGATAAGTTATTCCGCCTGGTTCCTTCAGCAGGTGCCCTGTCCGGTCCTAGCTTTTTTTTTATTTTCTGGCTGCTCCGTGCGTCCTGTTTTTTTTTGCTGGACGCCGAGAAGAGGGATTGCTGACCTTGCATTTTTGCAGCGAATTTTTTCTTTTTTTTTTTTTTTTTTTTTTTTCTTTTTTTTTTTTTTTTTTTTTTTTTTTTTTTTTTTTTTTTTATGGTGGTCTACCCTTAGCGTTCTTCATTCCCCCACCCGTTTTTGTCGATACCAGTGGGCTTGAGCCGTTTATGCATCCTTTTCTAGACATGTTTCAACAGCAATACGAGGTTTCTTCTCTGCGGGTGGTGCTTGAACTGTTTTCTACACTTTGACTAAGGAGGTTTTTGACCCAAGGAACTGATGACCGACCCACCTTCCCTGCGGAAGGGATCCCACCGAGGCGGCGGAGGGGATTCCTTCCTACCCCTTACTTGCTCCCCCGCACCCTGCTTTTTGAGATGGCCCGCCCTGTTCTTTTAGTCTGGAGACTAATTTTTGAGTGATCGGAATTCTCTTGCCCGTCCTGGATCTGCTGCCCGATCTAGTGCCTTTGGATCTTTCGGATCACGTGGTGCGCGCTCCGTTTGGCGAGCCTGCCCGACGCTGTCCACTTCGTGGTTCCGTCCTTACTGGAGAGGTCAGTTGCCCCCCTTCTCCTGCTGGCGGGGGTGCGGCGCGGGTGGCCCTTCTTTGAACAGTCTCGAGGGTGGGCGCGCTAGACACGCCCCAGCAGGAGTGCCGCTTTTTTCCTCTGTCTTCATGATCCGGTATTCTCTCCTCCCGGACCTCTATGATGCTTTGGCGCCATCACGTGAGGCGGTTTCTGGCCATTTTCTCTTCCAATCATCTTTTTGCTCAGAAACTTTCTTTTTCCACCGCGAGACTACTCTTAACGCGTCTCTCCGCGTCATTCCTTCCCGCTCCGTAGTACGCATACGTAGTGCAATCAGGTCTTTTTGATATCGACTCTTCCAGGACCTGTCCCCCCGTCCCTTGCCCGGCGTGCTAGCGAGGGCAGCTTTGTTCGCTGTCTGACAGCCTCGTTGCGTACCAGCTTCAGATTAAGCGGTCTACAGACAAAACCCTCGTCCCCGCGCAATTTCTTTCATGGCTTTCTAAAGACGGTTGAGAAGAGTAAACCGGTTTTACCCCCTGAAGAATTCCGGGAGGCCATCCAACTGTGGGTCTGGGTGCTTTTCTCTCGGCCGTTAGACTCTACTATTCTTGTACACCCCCACAACCCAATAGATAAACTGCCTGCCTCTCGCCTTGCTTTTAGTGCATCCCTAATTCAGAAGGTATTGTACTTTTCCAGCATTATTCGTTCTCCCTTTAGCCGGTACGTGATTCTTCGCGAGATCCTTGCCCCCCCTTTTTTTCCTTTCTTGAATGACTATGTTCTTCCTAGCCCCTGTACAACAGGTTCCACCCAGAGAAGCCCCCAATGATGTTCTTTTCTATTTTAGAGAGCCCCGCTCGCCCGACACCGGCCTCTCGCCCCTCCCACGTTTGTCTCTCCGACTGTGAAAAAGCATCATCACCCCACTCCTCGCCGATAAGAACTTTGCCCTATTCTTATGTTTTTCCGAGACTTCCGCTCGGCCCGGTTCGCCATCTGCGATTCCACCACCCACTTAGGACGCAGTTCATGTCCGCTCTTCCCGCGTCCCCTTTAACACTACCCCCTGGCTCGGTTTTTTTCGACCAAGCACTGGAAGAAGTTTCCTCGCGGTGCGCTTTTCGTTTTTGAAAGGATATGCCCCCCAGTCTTCCTCAGTCCGGTGTTAGCTAGCGCGCTGCCTTTTCCAGCCCGTCCCTTCAGACCCCTCCCCCGATCTTCTCCTGGTGTTTTTTGAGAGATGTGATATGATTTTGTTTTTCTTTTACTGCGTTGGGCCAAACCGTGTCTAGTTTTTTTTTTGGAAGATTCTGGCCAATACTTCCGCTCGCCGCAAGTTCCCGCGTGTGCTGTACGACAAGTATAGAGTTGCACAAGCGTATTCGGTTTTTCACCTTTGGAACGGGCCCATGCGGACTCGATTCAATTAGCTTCCCTTTTTTTTGTTTTTTTGTTTTTCAAACGCCTCCGTCGACCGCCTGATCTACGCCCCAATCATCGGACACCCGTACGGTCTGACAGCTTCTCAAGGGTCCAGGAACCAGACGGTGATGCGCTTGACTTCAGTGCAGATTTTTTCACGAGCACGGACTGCTAGGGTTCTGATCATGGAGTCCTCGTATTCCTCTCGCTTGCTTGCTTGCCGATGGTTTCCTGTGATGCCATTCACACCTCATAGTAACTGAACCTTGTCTTTCCCCCCAGAAGAACGGAACCCGGATTTGCGACATCTCGAAGAACTTCCCTTCGTACCGTTCTTCCGCCGCCTTCGAACTTGGGAGACCACGCTGCAATAGAGCTTTTCATGCGCTGCACGAAACTGCTTGCGCCGGCGACTGCAGGAACCTTTCATATTTCGCACCGCATCCCCTGCAGGTCTGCCGTCCTGCGCCTCCGGCCAATTCTGGCAGCTTTCATTCCCCCTCCCCTTGGTGTCCGAAAAAACTCCTGACCATCGTGAACCTTTACATTTAGCGACGACAGCCTCTGGTCCTTCTACATGACTTTCTTGAACTTTGTGTCCAACGGCTTTTTCAAGACCCCTTCTCCGTCGGACTTCGTCCGTCTGGATGCGTCAACGATTCGGTCCCTGGCTCGATATGTGGCTCAAGTTTTCTTTTCAACGCTGATGTACAACCCGGCCATTTATACATGTCATCTTCGTAATTATACTCAAGTATTTATTAGCGTCCTGATTTTCCAAAGGCACTCTTTTAGTTAAAATTTTACCCCCCCCGCTCACTTATCGTGTTCGCAACCGCCCCCCTAGGAGTCTCCGAGATGCTGCCGCGCTTTTAAAAAGGCAAAAGCATAGCCCGCCAAACGTTCTCCCCCCCCTCCTCTTTTGCAGCGTGATCAGTCCTCCCTCACTGATAATTCAATGTCTCTCCCCGCAAGCCTATTTTCGAAAATACCGTCCTGCTTTTTTCTCCCCCGACGAGGACGCCAAAGACGTCGCCAGGAGACCTCGTCCCCTCCAGCGGCATGACACCCCCGTTTGCTTCCTTTTTCCCTATACACCCGCCTCGATCCAGAGGAATTTAATTTTTGTTTAAACTACGCCCTCAGCATACGCACGTTTCCTTTTCTTCCTTTCCCATGGTGAGTCCGAGAATACGCCCTTTTTACCATTCACCGGCGCTGCCTCGTCCCCTTTTTTTCGTCTTTATTTGGGAGGAAGTCGCCCCAAACCAAAAATTTTTTGTTTAAACCCCGTAGCAGATAGATAAAGGGTCCTCCTCCCCCCCCAGTCCTTGGCCTCCCCACGAAAAGATAAACTGCCCATCCTGTTCACTTCAACCAGTGCACAGAAACAAAGACCCCTGCCTCCCCTATAGTTGTTCCGGTTCGAGAAACATCAAGCTGCACGTTCCCCCGGCTCTCTGTGTTAACTCCCACTGTGCGCAGTGAAATTTGACCCATAGGCTACGAAGAGACATGTCTGGGATACTCCCCAACCTCCGAGTTCTCCCGGTCGTCCGCACCCGCGCTCCCCCCCGGCTCCCCTCTCCCCCACGCTCCCCCAAATCCCCCTTACCTGAACGAAAACCCGGGAGGTTAATTCCCCCCTAGCATTCTCAATTTTCTTCTTTTTTTTTCGTACCACGGAGAACAACCGTTTTTCGCGCTCGCACATCAGCGTTCAGCCTGCTGGATCACTGGCCTTCCTGTGAGCCGGTATTTCAATTGAACTTAGCGGTCCGTTGTGCGGAGGCAGGACCGGTTTTCCCTATCCGGTTTTTCCCCCCCCCCTCCCCAGAGCAGCCCGTAGCCCGCCAGGGCATGCGCCCCAGCTCCCCCCCAGCCGCGGGCTACAATCCTGCTTCTTATTCCCCCTTCCGCGCCATATTCTCCGTGTGTATGTTTTTGAGCGATCGCTGCTCCCCCCAGTGATGAGGAGATTACTTTCCTCCGTAACCCCCTGGCTGCGGGCGCTGGCAGCTATAGCGCCCTGGCTGGCTGGCGTTAAAGCTGCTCTGGGTGCGACAAACCCCCTAGACAGCGATTATTGGGCTTGTGACAGTTTTTTTTTTTCATCGTACTCAATCTTCATACGGAGGGAGTGGTATGGCCATGAGCCTCGGACCGTCTTGAACGTTGCTCTGTGTGCGAGCGCTGCCTTTTTTCTTCCCCGCCCTCTTTTATTCCTGAGCCGATCCTAGTCTTACCCGCTTAGCCACTTTTTCCTTGCTTAGTATCGCTGCTTGGGCTGTCGACCCCTCTTTTTGCCGCTTTAGACGTTAATGCCGTGCTTCCCCTCCCTGCGCCTTAGGCGGGGGTCCTATAAGCAGGTATCTGAAGCGACACCTATGGCTGAGCTCTTTTGCTGAGATACCCCGGACCGCATTAACGGCATTTCTGCCATTTCTCAGCCACTATCTGAGGGCCTTTTTTCCCTCTTTCGGGTGCGGGCGGTGCCCCCCCCTTGCTTGTGTGACACATGCTAGCTCTTGGAGTGGTTGAAGGGTACTCCACTCATTTGCTGAAGCGTGCGCCCACGTTGCCAAGAGGGCCTGATCCCCGACCTACCGGCGACTTCCCCCCGATGCGCCGTTTGTCCCTTTTTTCCCTCTCTTATCCTCTTCATGTTTGCCGCAGGACATGGCGCGTGCGTTCATTTCGTCAGTAACCTTGCCAGCCTTAGGGATCTGTCTGTTCCTTTTTGAGTTTTGTGCTTCGGGCGAGGATCCTTTTGGGTGGCGCGCAGCCCTTCTGTTGATCCTGGCCTGTTTTTTTATGTAACAGTTTTAGTTTTGTGCATCGACCCCTGGTAAGTCTACGGGGAGCCGCTTTTGATTCGCTGGCGCGCGCCTTGTCCCACCCTCTTATGGAGGGGATGATCACGCCCATTTTGATTGAGTTTAGATCGAGTAGGCATTCTTTGCCTGTTCCAGTGTTAAGCATATCAGCCCTGCTGAGGCTTTTTGCCCCTCTACTTTGGTTGTGAGCTTGTCCCCACGAGCGCCATTCATGTAGAGTAGGTTTGTTCCCCAATCAGCGAACATCTGCCATACTTGCGTCCTCCGCTTTCATTTTTAACGCTCCGGTTAATTTCTGAATCATCGGTATTAACGGTGTTCCTCTCGCTAGATTCTTTCTCTTCCACAGCTTAATTCGGTGGGCCCTAGCCCCGTTGGGCGACCACAGATTCAAGTTCGTGCTTTCATGTATCCCCCCAAAACCCTCGTCCTTTCTACCATCGGCCCGGATTTTGGTCCAGATTCAAAAACCTTTTTTCTTTTCCCCATGCGCCGGCTTGCCGAATTGCTTGCCTAGCGCGCTTGCGACCAGCCCGGGGTTTTCCTTGTGGTTGGCTTGCCGCTCGTTCGGCTAGCGAGTGACGACTCGCTCCTTCCTGCTCTTCTTCCGGTTGCAGGTGCCTGCGTGCTCGCTCGGTCCTTTTGACCCTCTTTTTTCTTCCCCAGGTTCCGGCCTCCAGTAGCCGGCCTAAGTCGCTTCGCCGAGATCCGCTGCCCTTTGTCCGCGTTCCGGAGTTTTCCATGTGTCGTTTCTCTGACACGAGCTACATCGGAACCATCTCTTCTTTTTCTGGCCTTCTCGATTGCTCTGCTCGCCCCACAGCCGGTACTCGACCCTGCTTTTCCTTTTCATCCGCTTGTCCGCGCACCCCTCCCCACCCCCCCCCCCCCCAACCAACCCCGCCCCCCCATACCCCCCCCACATTACCCTCAGCCACGATGAGCGCTCCCCCCCAACTCTTCTGCAGTCCGCGTGCCTATTCGGCGTAGAAACTGGTCTACCCTGCCTTGCGTTCAAAAAACAAGAGGTCCCTTCCGCTTCAGCGGCATTTGCTCCCCCCCGGTCCCCGCAACACGCGTTCACCTGCCCCCGCCCGTAGACCAGCAGAAAATCGTCTTTTTTTGCGGTGCCGAGGTTGGTCTCCTATGCACCACAGGGGCCTCAGACAGTGGTCCTCTAGGATGCCTGTCCCCCCACAGTTACGACCCACAGAACCATCTTCTATACATTCCTCTCTAAGGTTGTTGGTCTTTTTGATTATTGTTTGGAGATGCGTGTTGGTGGGAAACGTTCCTCCCCGACAAAGTTGCTGTATGCCGAATGGGGAGTTCATGATAATAGGTAGTTCCCCCTACCGCCGGCGCAGAACATTTCACTGACCGCGCGGTCCCCTAGATGCTTTTCTTCCGGCGCCCCCCAGGTTGAAATCTTTGTCTTTTGCGAGCGCACCCTCTTCCCGGCCTGCTTTAATTGCCCCCCCCAGTTTTTTGTTTTACCTTTAGCTCCCCCTTTGGTACGAATCATTTTCCTGCGGAGCTAGACCCAGAGAAGAGCGAAGAGTTTTCATTCGGGAGCAAACGTGACATTGTGTTGAACCAGAGTTTTAAGAGTCTAAGACGGTGTATGGTACTCAACCCTGTCTTTAGAGCTGATCCTTGCATTGCATCGTTCGTCCGTACATCGTCTCTTTGTATGACTCCCTGCGGTCTGAAGTAAAGGTTCATCCTTATTCCCAACTGACATGACCCCTTACCGCCGGCCACGGTGGTGCCTGGGCCCCCTCTCCCGCAGAACTCAAGAGGACTCAGGCTCCCAGCTCCCTGCTATTGACTTGGTCTTCTCAGACCCCTTCCTCCTGACAGCGTTTGTTTGCGCTTCACAATGCACCTGCGCCTGTCCTTGCCCCCGCAGCTCCCCAGGTCCGTAGTTAATATCGCCTTTTGACAAGCACTTACGTCTCATAACACCTGAACCCACCCCCTCATCGTTTTTTCGCCACCTAATATTTCTCCCTCCGCCCGGCTCATTTCCTCCCCTTGTCGCCAACACCCTGCTCCGCTGCCCTGAAAAATTCAACTCTGCTTGAACCCCCCGCGACAGTTTTTTCCGGGTTCACTGTTCCATGCACCTGATCAACTCGCAACTGTGTTTCTTCACCCACGTCAATTCCTCACCCGCCGACCCCGCTGACCCGGTTCCCTTCCCTGGACTCTGGCCGGTCATACGGAGGCTGAGCTTTCTGATAACGATGGTTGTCCATCCCCCTTCTCTTACCCTATTGATCTCCCCTGAGTTTTTGGAACGCAAGTGATTTTTTTTAATATGTCTTTTTCAGTTAGTTCCTGTCCTTGTACCCCCCTTCCCATTAGATTGTCGGCCGTTCCCCCCCCTCTCCAACTCTCACTATCGTGCGTCTCCCTATAGAGGTCTCTTGAGTAGATGTGAGTCCGGTCCACCGCCTTTCCGCGCCTTGCCGCGGCGCACCTTCCCATCGAACTTTTTGCTCCGCCGCACGAGACTCTTCTACTTCCACGTACTTATGCGCCCCCTGCGACCCCCCCCTGAGAATAGCGCCCCTTTGACATCGTCATGCGGTTCCACCACGACTTTTCCCCCAATACGTACGCCCCCGTAAAAGGCCCCTAATTACCCGTTAGAGCCAAAAACGACCCTTCCCCCGATCCACCCCCCCTCCCAGCTCAGGCGAGCATTTCCCTGGATTTTCCATTTTTTTCCCTGACTGCCCGTAACAAGCCACGATCCAGTTTTCCCCAGACCCATGCTTTCTTTCCCCTTTAGTACGAAATTACGGACCTTTCCGCTTCTGACGGTTGCCTGCTTTAGTTTGAGGAACATCCTCGCCCCCCCGCGTTTTTCCGTTCCACCGCTTCCCTCCCGTCAGATTCGTCCTTCGAATGTCCCCCAGATTTTTTAGTATCCAAAACTCCCCTCCTGGCAAGTCCCCAAGCGACGCCCCACCCCTCCTTTAGTACCACTCCCATCATGACTTTGCTGGGCTAAGATGACCTTTTTTTCCAAGAAAATCTTCACGTGAAACTGGGTCCTCCTCTTGGCCCAGAGTTTGACTGTCCGAAGAACCTGACCTGGTGCTACCTCCCCACAGTCTTCGGCGCTGCATTCCTCCACCCACTTTTTAAGCCGTACCACGAGCGCCAAGGTTCCGAGCCCTTTAACTTTTGTACCCGACAGACAGGCTTCCACGTCCTTCTTTACCTGATTCAGCATGCTCTTCCCGTACTTCTTCTGTGAACAACTCCCCCTCGATCGAAACATCGATCTTTTAGGAGCCATCGGTTGACAATTGCCCCGCACCTTTTTCCTCGTCCATTGAGTGAGAGGCATTTCTCAGACCTCCACCCCTCCAATTCATCCCTTGCTCGTTTTTTTCTGCATACCCCTATCCGCGGACGGAAAGCCAGGGGTTTAGCAACTGCGCCTCTCCGTTTTTTGAGGAAATCTTACCCCCCCATCCGCTCTTAATACTCCTGGTCGCGCATTTTCCCTTCTTTTACACTCCGTTTTTGTTGGAGTCTATCTTCTTTTTGTAGATCTAATACAGCTTCGTACCATCGGCTGCGGAGTTTCCTTTATTCTTCTTTTTTCTTGTACGCTCAAGCTCTCTTCTCGGGCTTTCCGAAAACCGAGCCGCGATTAAGCCTCGGAGTTTCCATTTTGTTTCTCTGACCCCCTGCCCTCTCAATTACTTCTCCCTTTCTGAACATGTTCAGGCCAGAGTAAATTTATTCGATAGTGCGAGCCGACGTTTTTTAGCCCGAGATACTTCTCCTGACCCCCTTCTCCTGTCATTCCCCCCTACGATGCGTAGCTTTCCCTTCACTATGCTTTCCTTACCCTTAGAGATTATGCGCTACCCCTTGTTTCCCTATGTCTTACGCAGGCGGGATGTTTACAATGCCTGCCGCTGCGGATGTTGGGTCTTAATCAGGTTTCTCTGCAGTTCGCTCTTTGCACTTTTTCGTAACGGTCTTTGCTTAGCCCCCCCCAGTTAACGGCTAAGTTTGTATTTTTCCCTTTTTCCTCCCCTAGCTATCGCTGGTACTCTCTTCTTGGGTCTTGCGCTGGTTTTTCGGAAACCTTTCCCAGAGATGATCTTGAGGCGAGCACTTCTGAGCTTCGAAGAATACTATTTTGAAGAGGACTAGGTTCAACCCCGACCCTGTTTTAGTGGGACCCCCCCCAATTACGGCTGAACGGACTATGCAGCGCCGTAGGACCCGTTGTTTCTTCGCGACTAGCCTCCCAGGGCGCGGCAAACTGCCTTTTTTTTTTATTTTCTAGCTTTTGGCTCAACTCGATCACCTTTTGGTTTCTTCTGAAGTGGGGGGAGTCAACTTTGTGGGGTGCGCGTCCCGTTTTGTCCTGGCCCCCTTATTTGGCTGTCCCTTGGTTCCGCTCTGACTTTTCCGTCGTCGGCCTTGATAGGAGGCCCCCCTGGTGGTTTTTCCCCTTAGCCTTCGAGGACTGAAGGATTTGATCACGCCCGAAGAGAGGTTTTTCTCCCCGGTTCGTGCTCCTCTGCACTCCGTTTCTTTTCCTTTACAGAGATCTAACTCAGAAAAGCTTTTTTTTTTCAGCCAATACTGGTTAGCTGTTTGGCTTTCAATCCCTGGTTAGACGCCCTTTAATTGCCACAATCAATCGAATATTTGCACAGACTACGCAGAATCGTATATTTTACTCTTCCTCCGTGTGACATATAGCATTCGACTCCTAGCAGCGGACCTCGACTTCACGCATCCGCCGCTATTTTCCTTCCCTAGGGCAGTGTGTCGCTGTGCATAGTTTGGTTGACCCGCTCTTTTTCCTACTCTTCATGTACCAGTACCCCCCAAAACTCTTTCGCGATTGCTGGGATTCATTTTTTTCCATCTCTTTGAGTTTCGCCACATCTTCCAAATCCTTTTGCTTTTTTCCCTGGGTCGGCGAGCTTGCGACAGCCCCTTTGGCGTGGTAGGACTCCCAGCAATTCACGAACTTTGCTCCTTATGAGAGCCCGGAGCATTTTCTTTCGCTGCCCCTACCCGCATTTCGCATCGATTGCTTCTCCAGTCTAATTATCCTGCTCCGATCGGTCTAAGGTATTTTTGCTGACAGGCCCCGCATTACCTTTTTTCTCATAGTGAGTTGCCCTTTTATGTTTCCCGCGAGCTCAACTTAAGCACATCTAGCTTAGCCCAATCGCTCTTACGATACGAGCTTTGATATCCATGAGATGTCCCCCCCGCCCTAGGCCACCTAAAAACCTCAATCTTGCCCCACCCTTCTGCGCCCCGGCACGTAGTACGACTATGGCAGTCCCGGCTCCAATCTTCATTTTCACCCTTCGTAGAAAATGAATCTCAAGCCATGGTATTTTTTTACCCCCAACTATTTAAACGTTTCAGTGCCTCCCCCCCCCCCCCCCCTTGTCCGTCAATCAGACGAATGTTAATCTCTCAAACCTATTAAGACCCTAGCCAGAGACTTTGCTCTGCGGGTGACGCGCAGTGATTTAACTCTTTTTCACACTCTCAGGACTCAGCACTTGGTACTGAACCAATTACAAAACCTTCCCCCTTCTCACAGAAAATCCCCCC
>Ga0179593_1530520_pt1 | contig 12836 bp, 18 predicted proteins | sample CZODoug2_1_08_16_FD_185931 | JGI IMG/M metagenome (GOLD analysis project Ga0179593, IMG submission 185931) | Vadose zone soil fungal communities from Angelo Coast Range Reserve, California, USA - CZODoug2_1_08_16fungal (PacBio error correction) | ecosystem: Environmental > Terrestrial > Soil >... | reverse complement strand
TTGAGGGTCCCTTCCCGTCTTTTCAGGGGTGACTGCCTTTTTCGTTCCTGGCGTCTCCTTCCTACGTCGAGGGGGTCCTTTCCTGCGTTCACACTTCCAAAATGCAAGCCCCCCTGTCCACTTTCCGAGACGGTTTTGAGAAGCCCCCTTGCTTTTACCCTCCAATCTTAACCCCCACCTGGTCCATCTTTCCGCGGACTGTCTGTTTTCTTCCTCCCCAAACTTACGAGTCCCCCCCCCCTTTCACTCTCCCCCCACTTCTCTGTTCTGTACCGAACCTTTGTCCTTTTTGCTACAGATCCCGCTTTTTTTTTTTAACGCGTCACCTTGCCCCCCACGCCCTGGCCCATGGTGGGTTTCTCGCCCGCCCTACTGTGCTGCGCCCCATTAGTCCCGGATCGTTGCTCCCCGTGTTAGATTGATTTTTTGTTTGACGCCGCAGTACGTGACCCGCGGCACGGTCCTGACCGTCCTGACTCATTCCTGTTGCTCACTTCATTTTCTTTTAGCTGCCCTTACTAAAGGCCCGGCGGCGATTTTTCTTAGTTAGGCTTTCGGTCAAATGTTGCGGTCTCCCTCGGTCCGGTTCGGTTGACAGTTTCCTCGAGTTGACCCTCCTTCTTCCCTGACATTGATTCGTGGCGACGACGGTTACCCTCTAACTCGTTCCCCCTGCTAGTGGGTGGGAAAGCATTGCACTTTGCGCCCTAGGTTTTCTTTCTGTCCCCCTTTTATGGCATGCGCTTCGCGGCCCCTTGAGTTCGTTTTCTTTGGGAATGCCCCCGCTCTTCTATCCTTTTACAGTCTCCCTGCCTGGTCGTCCGTGCTGGGGCACTCCCCTTTCACCGGCAGCTTCCCCTTCCACTGACCGCTCCAGTCTTCTTTCCACCTTTGCGGCATCCTCCGGTTCCCCGGTGTCCCCGCTACCCTCGATCCCCTTTCTCGGGATAGTGAAGTAATCGACGAGCACATTCCCATGGTTTCCGGTTTTCAGGTACTGTTTTCTTTTTTTTTGGCCTTCGACGTACTTCCCCTGTCCCCTTCTGTCTCCCTCTGCTCCCTTCCACACGTGGAATCCGGGGAACCCTTCGTTTGTTTCCTGTTTTCCAAGAACAGTGTCTGTTCCTTCGTGCGCTTCTGATATGGTAGCCGACTTTTTGTTTTTGCTCGTTTGGATCTGAACGACCGATTCAGGTCCCGCGGCATTCCCACCCACCGGCGTACTCACCCCTTTCCCTCTCCCTTCTGGTTTTTTTTCTTTCCTTGACTCATAACTTGGAGTCCTTTTTTACGACGGCTGTCGTCCGTCCCCGATGTAAGGACGTCCCCCTTTGGCGGGGATTCCTCTTGAACCCGAGGTTGGGTCCGTTAAGATGGAAATTCTCTTTTCCTGTTTTTCGGGTTAGTTTAGTCCGGTGTGTTTTTTCCCCGCCCGTGACGGCTCTTTCCCGGGTCCCTGAAAAACTCAGACCCGGCTCGCTTTCCTTTTTGAATGAGTTTTGGCCAGTGGGGTAAACTGCGTGGCCTTTGACGGAAGGCCTCAGGAGTACTTGGATCCCCCCTCTCACTATCCACTTTCATCCTCCTCTTTTTGTTTTTTTTGCGATCCCTTTTCTGCGCGGTCTTCCTTCCCCGCGTTGCGGGCTTCGTCCCGCCCGTCTTTTTTTTTCTTCCCGTCTTCTCGAAAAATACCAACCCCCAGCCTCCCTCTCCCTCCCCGTTTTAGAGTTTTTACGCCCACTTCTTGCATTGTCCTTTTATTTGGGGCGCCCCCACGCGCCGTGTCTACTGTTCAACACCGTTCCGACACCTATTACGGACGCCCCGATCAGGGTGGTGATTCCCCTGTTTCCACCCCCTTCTTTCCGCCCCCTCAGTGGACGGTTCCGTCATCAAGCCCAAGTCCTGTCGTCTCCTTCCTCTTCTCCATTCCCACCTGCCTTAGTCCCCCCTTGAGACTTTGTGTTTTTAGTGAGTTCCCGCGACACTTACCGTCCATCGTTCCTCTTCCTGACCCACAAGAACCAACCGTTCACGCACCTTCGAGCTTCAGGATGAGGGTTTTCGCCAACGAATATTCGTGAACTGCCCGCTTCGTTTTCCCGCCCCGCAGTGGACGAAAACCCCGAACGAGCGGTGGTTAAGGCCCTTGTCTGGGCTCTTTCCGTAGGGCACCCGACCCTGTTCCTGACGTTGGAGCATCCTCTGGATCACCCCCTGTACACTTCGTGTTTTGAAGACCCCGTTTTTGATCTCTGCTCGTCCCCTTCATTTAACCTCAGTTCACCCCCGTCCGTTTTTCCCCTAGGGGGCTTCGGGTCACCCCCTCATGGTTTTTTCAGGTGGATGTGCTCGTTTCTGCCCCACCCCCCCACTGACATTGACCCTCATTTCACTTTTGAGGTGCGGGCCACCTTTTTCTTTCACCTTGAAGCAGTCGAATCGTTTTCACAGAGCGCCGTGTGTATTACACCACCCTTCCAGCCCCACCATTCCCTTTCTTGTGGCCCCTGGATCGCGCTCCAGAAAACCACCCCCCCCGAACAACCGCCCGTATTTTTCTTTCTGCCGTTCTTGTCCTCAACAAACTTTGCTATTCGTCTTCCTGCGTCTTTTTTTCCGGCGTGCCCCCCCCTTTGTGTCTCGCCCTTACCCAGTCCCGGCCCCTGCTACCCCTCCCTCTCTTTTTAATGCCAGATTCCTGCGGCCGGGCTTCTCCCCGTTGCTTCTTCCTGCTCACGGCTTTCACCCCGTGCCGGGTCCCCGTTTTGAGGCGTTTACTGGCTTTGACACCGTCTCCCCGCGCTCTCCGAACCCACCAACCCTCTTCTTGCTCCGGATGAAAGATTTTGTGGCGCTTCAGGTCTTGCGCACTTTGTCTTCAGTCGAGCTCGTTTTTTTTTCAAACCTTCTCGTTTTTTTTCAAAAACCAGGCTTTTTTTAATGCCCTCCTCTTTCTTGTGCGACCGTTCCATTCCCATGGTGCGTCCTCGCCAATGACCGCGGGCCTAGGGCCACTTTTTTGTAGTTCTATTCCGCTGGCGTGTCAATGATGGGCCACCATTGGTCCCTTCGTCAACTTGTCTGCGGTGTGCCACCCCTCGAAGTCCTTCGTCGTGTGCAGCTGGTTCTTCAGTGGCCTGTTTTTTTTTTTTGATACGCGCAAGCTTTGGTCCCCCGTTACACTATGAAGTGCGTCACGCTGCTTACCGGTCCTCCTCGCGTCGTGCACTGTTCCCCCATAGGGCCGCGGGCGCGCCGGGACTTTCAGGGAGACCCCGTCCCCCCTTGCCTTGAAGCGTCGCCTTTTCCGCGCACGGGGCTAGGAGGTGCGTGTCTCTTCGTCCTCTTGGAGCCCAGAATCTGGGCACGACCGGCCGCCCCCCCCCCCCCCCCCCCTTTTTTTCATCTTCGATCTGCAAAATGTGTCGTGGAGGGCCTGGTGGGTCCTGCCAAGTTTGTGTTCGCGGCTTTGGCTGAACGGCCACCTGCTGTTCCATGTCTGTGCTCTTCAGAACTGGACAGGAACACGGGCTATCGCCCCCTCCCTTTTTCTGATAGGCACCCTCGGAGAAGTGTTTTGATCTCCTGAACGGCCCCAATGCATTCGTGGACTGTTTCCGTGCAGTTTTTCAGGGAGGTGCTGCCCTTTTCATGTCCCTTCCCCCCCCGCGCGGAGTCACCTCCCAAGGGCGTGACTTTCGGCCAAGAGGACAGCTGTGTCCCGAACCTCATTGATGGAACTCCTACGTCGGCATATCTAAGTGTCGACTTCCTTCGATCTTCCCCCGCAGACGACTGTTCCGGGACGCGCAGCTGTAGCGCTGAGACTCAGGTCTTATAGTCGTTTGAATCCCCCCCCAGCCTTTTTTTTTTTGCCAACGTTCCACGAGCGCATCTTACTCCGTTTCCTCTTTTCTTCCCCAATTGTCCCCACCGGTTTGCCTTTTTTTTTCCTTTTTTCGCCATGCAGCCCCGCGCACTGGCCCCCTTAGGATTAGAGTGTCGTCGCATCTTCTTGCGCCAGCTCTCGCCCTAGGGATTATATGCGTGGGGGGCCCCCCGAGTTCCAGGCGAATGCACCCTCCCCAGTTATGCCTACCAGCTTTTCACCACGCACAGTTTTCTTCGGTGAGCGTTTTACTGATGTTCGCGTACCCGGGGTTTGTTTTCCCCGCGCTTTCCGCGGTCTCCCGGATGCCGCTCGTCGTTAAATAGTCTCGGCAATCCTCTACCAGTTTTTGTTTGCTCCCGCCCGCAGGTGAATTGTAGCCTCTTCAGCGTTCCCCTTCAGCGTTGAAGCGGCTGCGCTGCGGTCTTTCCCCTGGTCTCGAAGTATACACGGCTCCCAACTGCACGAAAGGTAGTTTTAAGCTTGTGTTCGCTTGTCTTCCTGTATATTCGTATGTTTGCCCCTGCCTTCTGCTTACCGAGTAGAACCCTGCGTACCTTACCCTTTATTTTCGCCATTTTGTGAATCACCCGTCTCGGCTGCATCGTCCGCCTTTTCTTGGCCGTGGTCCCATCCGTGGAGTCAATTACAAGCCGTGTTTTTTTTTTTTGGTCCATTTCCCCGCGACTTTTTTGTCCCGTTGTCCCCACTTTCTGGTATTGCGGTCGCTATTTCTGCGAGAGAATGGATCCTTTTCGTTTCCAAGCGGTTCCCCCGGCGCGCGCGGGTACGATCGTGTTTTTGCCGACACGTTTTTCTTTTGAGCGGCAGGTTTTTCTTTTATTCGGCGTTTCCGTTTCTTGTCCGTTGTCGAAGGAGGAGTGGTTTCCCCGTAGGACACGTTAAAAGTGCCGTGCCCTTGTCGTTTTCCGTCTTCATCTGTGTTCCCTTTTTTCATTCTGCCTTGGCCATTCCCTCCGACCGTTGTCGTCGGTATTTCTCCCCCCCCTTTTGCCATGAGGGCACCGCGTTCTCCCTGGTGCTTGACCGCCTTCCACCCCGTTCACGAAAGATCGCTTGACATCCTCCCAGGATTTTTCGTTTTGGCTGAAGATTGCTCATGATTGGCCCCCGTGCGTGCCTCCCGTTTGAACCGGCAGGTTTTGACCCTACTCTCTGTATTCGTCACCTGAAAGAAGGCCCCTGGCCCAGGACTCACCGTAATGTACTGTGCGTGCTGCGGGGTGTTGTACCCCCCCCCCCCTGCGTTTTTTTCTTCGGAGGCCAACATCTTTTGCTTTGGTCTCAAAATCGTCCGGGGCTACCCACTCACCTTCCGCCATTAGACGCATTCCCCCCAGTTACTTTGAACCTTTTCCACTCAAGCCTTTTTTGTTCCCCTGCGCCGCTTCTTTGGACTGCACGCCCGTCGAGGTCGCCCCTGTGCGTGCCCGCCCTTTTTTTCGCCTCCTCCTCGTAGATTTACTTTTGAGTTGTCACCCCCAAACTTTCTTACAGTCGCAATGCTCGTCCCTTCCGGGCGCCTGCACCCCCCAAACTTCCCCCCCCAACCCACTGGGGTTAGGGACTTGGTTTTCTTCTTCCTCCTTCGGACTTGGTTTCCCTTTCAGTCGGACAAAGTTTGCCCCCGCCCGCTTCGTTCGGGCCAAGGGCTGCTTTTTCCCGCTTGCGGGGGCAGAAAGATTTCCGGCTCCCTCGACCCGGAACCCCCCCATCGAATTTTGCTTCCAGCTTTGGTGTCCCTCGCTCCATGGTGAAGACGATCGAACCTGGCATCCCCTCCCCCAGTCGCCACATCATGTGGCTAGTATCCAGGCGGCATGTTGTTTTCTCTTGATTTCCTCACGATCCCAGAAGTACGGTGGCGCCCGATGCCGCTTCAACGCCAAGGGCGCATCCCTCATTTCCCTGCCGGCCCTTTCCGGCCCTTTTTCGCTTTTTCCTGGTGTTCTGTTGGCATTAACCGCTTATGTTAGAACCTCGGACACTTTTTTTCTGCTGGCGGGTTAGGCCCCCCACCCCAGGGATTTCAATACTGACCAGTATTTGTTGGCCGGACTTTCAGGCATGCCCCGGCACCGGTTACTATTCAAAGCGTCCCGCCGTTGCCGTTGTGTAGGATTAGCTCGGCCTTTTTATTTCGTCCTCCGACCCTTTATTGTTTTACGTTTTTCTGTTCCTGGTTTCTTCTTCGCCTAATAAGGGCAAACATCTCCCCACTCCTTTTTGTTTTTTTGGCATCACCCCAGAGCTGTGCACATTCTTTCGGTCCGGGCATGGTCGTCGTTTCCGCGTTTATGGTGTTTCCCGTCCTCCCCCCCCGGAATTTTGGGTTGGTGACTTTCGGCTACGAATTCCGAATTCCCAGCGCTGACATACTTGTTTGATTGCCAGGTTCAGTAGGTCCCTTCCGTTTTTTTGAATTTTTTTTTGCCCCCATCAACATACTACAGTACGACAGTAGTTCAACTTCCGTTAGGTTTGCTGTGAATCGTAGCGAGATCGCCCCCCGAACTTAGCACTTTAAGAGTCTTCAACTCCCCCATTTTTACGATTGTCCGGTTTTGAGAGCTATCGGGTCCCCGGATTACCCACTTCCGGTTTAACAGAAAGATGCCTTTCCCCCTCCCTGGTTCCGGGTCGGCCTTCCCCTCCCTGTAGCGCCGAGACGACTGTCCCGCGGGTGGTCCCGTGGTTGTGGTTGGTCCTACACAGCTTCTTCCCAACCCGATTTCAGGTGCTTTTTTTGGCCGGCGTCCTACCACACCCGCGGCACTTTCTAGTTTTTTGTTTTTTCGATTCGTATGTGAATGTCTTTGGGGTTTTTACTACTGATAGATGAGTTGTTGGGTTGTTTGGCGGGGTCCTTTGAGCCCTCCGGCCTTTTGTGATGACCTTTTTTTTGACAATCCTTGAATGGCCCACACGGCTCCCCCCTGGTGGGTCCGTTCAGAGGGATTTCCCACGTTTTGAATTTTTAGGTAGACCGCTTCATTTTCGCTTTTTTTTCCTTCGCTCCCGCGGTTCTTTCGCATTGTCGTTTGCAGGGGAGGCTCGTCCTTGCATGACACGAAGAGGTTTGCGTAGTGGTCCTTTTTTTCCCCCTCTGTCATTGTGGAAGACTTTCGACTCCTTTGTTGGCAGCAGTTTTATTTCCCCCTCCAAATGCCCACCTGAAGATCGTCCTCCTCCCCGTTGTTTTTTTTTGTTGGTTGGAGTGATTTATGTTTTTTTTTGATCAAGTACATGCATTCGGGCTGCAGTAGGCGTCTTGCCCCCTCCCCCGTGATCTTTGCTTCGGTCCACTGCCAACTAGCTTCTTCCGAGGGTTTTCTGACACTGCCTGGTCATCCCCGCCCGGTGATCTCCGTTCCGGCTTCTCAGCACCCACTTGTGTCTTCCTCCTTCAATGTAGGCAATCCAATCATCACCTTGTCCCCCCTTGGGATTTTCCGTGTTCAAAACCACTGATTTCCGTACTCCCTTTTTGTTTTTTCCGTCATTCACCGCCAGTGTCGTCTCGGTCGCTCCTTCAGTATCGACCCTCATCGTTTTTCGAGACTAGATCGTTAGGCCCCATGTTTCGTTTTTTTTTTTTTCCTTTATCCCTCTTTTCGATATCGCCCCCCCCCCCCCCTATGACCTGGAGCTCTCGTCCGGGGGACACTCCAAGGCTCCGCGGTCCACCCCCTGGTCGAGATAGTTCCTCATCCCCTGTCCCCCCGTCCTTTGCCTCCACCCGTTCCCTTTTAATCTGGTGGTCCCTTTGAGCACCAGGCGTGTTTCTGGGTTCTTTCCCTTTGCAGATTAACCTTCCTTTGCCAGTAAGGTTCCCCCACTTCCCCGTCCTCCTTATACACCAGTCACTTCGGCTTGCCGGAACACGACTTTTTGAGCTCCCCGGTTTTCTAACTTTCTTAGGACCTGACGAATAGGCGCCCCCCCACCCTAAATTGTTTTTTTCAGATGTCGCCTTTTTTTCTGGCTTTTTTTATGCCGCAGCTTTTTTGCCTGTTTTTTTTTTGGTCTTGTGACTTCGTCGCCCGATTTTTCGTCGCAGTTCACGAAAACGCCACTCTACCCTCTCTCCCAGGCACGGGGACGAATAGCGTTTTTTTTACTCAGATGAGGGGTCTTCCACTACCGTCACCCCCCGTCCCCCCGTTCCCTGCTTCCGTTTTCTTTTCGCCGATTAAACACCACACCACCCTTCCCAACTGACTGGCCCCTTCTTCCGCGAGAAAGTCAAACACTGCTTTCTTTTTCTTAAAATCGTCTCTCCTTTTATTCATGGAACTGTCCACCCACTTTTCGTCCCTTTCCCCTCCTTCCGCAGATGCTGGTCCCACCCCCCACCCCTTTTTTTTTTTCCTGGCCTATCCTGAACGCCGCCTTTTTGGTTTTTATTGTTTTCAGCTTCTCTTTTCCTGCGTGTCTGTGTCTGCGTTAGCGGCCAGCTCTCTCTTTTTTTTCGTTCGTCTGCGGGAGATCGTTCTCGCGATGCCCCTTGGTTGTGATCCGCGAAGGATGTTTTATGATTTTTCATTTTCCTTGGTTTCCTTTCCTCGGTTAGTTTCTCTCCTCCCATATATTCCCCCCCCCCCCCCTTCTGATGTTCCGGTCCCTCGGTCGCCAGTTGTGGGTCTGTCACCCCCCTCCCTCCCGTCAAAGAAGTACTATTTTTTTAGTACCCAAACCTTCCTCGACCTTCTTTACACTTACGCCTTAGTTCCTTTCTGCGTTGCCCCAACATTTACCCATTTTTTTCCTTTTTTCCAGTTTTTGAAGAGGTTAGTTTTTGTTTTCTTTTTTCGTCCTTTTTTCCTGCCCCAGCTGTTCTGCACGTTTTCCCTTGTTTTACAGTGCCGCTCTTTCCTTGTTGTCCCTTCTTAGGTTTCGACGCGGGTTTGCCCAGATCCACCCTTTTTTGCTTCATCCTTTTGGTTTTTCCCTGTCGGCCTTTTCCCTTCGGGGCCTCGTTCCGTTTTTTTTGCCCAAAGTCCGTTTTATTCCTGGTCTCCCCCTGGGAAGGCGTACCCGCTCCCTTCGTCGTACTTTTTTTCACTTTCTTGGAGCCCAACTTTGAAACGCTGTTTTCCCCCTCCCCCCCCGGAGGACGCAAGGTCTTTTACTTCCCCCTTCGTTCCTGATTTTTTTTTGCTTCCCCTGTTTTGTTCCATTCGGTTTTTTTTCTTTTTTTTTGACGAGAGCTGCCCCCCTCCCTGGCCCAAGGCATTTCTCTGACCCCGTCCTTCGCGGCGTTTTCTGCTCCAACCCTGTGGACAGTTTTTCTTGACCCACATTGAGGTCGGTCGTTGCACTTGCCGTGTCCTTCACCGCCCGGTGTTTTTTTACCTTTTTTTTGTTAAATTTTCTCCCTTTATTAGGACTTAATCTCCCCCCCCTTTCCCGCGATCCCCACAGACCCCTTACTTTCTTCTTTCCCCTTACCTGTGACTCTCTCCGTACTTCCCGGTCTCCTGACCCCCCTCCTCCCTACTCCCCGAGCAGAAGCTCAACCCCCCTCCTACTCCAGCCCTCTAGACCGCGCCGCTTTTCGCCTCTCCTTGTCTTCTTTCGTGCGACTCGGCTCCTCCCACTCCTTTTGACACCCCCCAGGTTACAGAGTCTTTTATTCTCTTCCCCGTTCCCCCCCCGCTTCCCAACCGTGTCCCTAGCAATGGCCCAAGGGCGCGCTGCCCTGTTTTCTTTTTTTTTTGGTATCGACGTAGTTACACTTCGCGGTTTTACGGGGGACCGCTTTCCCCTCTTTTTTCGCATCCCGCAAACTTTCAATCGCCCACACACTTTTCGTTATTTGAAGGTGCGAGCGTTGGTCTTTTCTTTTTTTTGTTTTGCGTTCCACGGGCCCGACGTTTTTTTTTTCCGCGCTTGGAAGGCGATTCCCCCGAAGGACCTTCTGTTTTTCTTTCCTCTAATACGTTGGTGTGTCTCTCTCTTGCGCTCGGCCACTGCTCCTGCCTTTTTTACCTGAGAGAGTGTCGTTCTGAGTGGCGCATCGCATTGACCTGCTCTCCCCTGAACGAAACCACTGTTTTTTTGAAGCTGTTTTGTTGTCGATTGCCTGTTGGTTCTTTACAACCGCGTTTTCGCGGAGCTTTTTTTTTGCGCATTTTTTTTACGCCCCCCCCCCCCTGTCTTTTTTCCTTGAATCTTTTTTTTTTGGCACGCTCGATGCATGTCCGTCGGACAACTTCCCTTTTTTTTGCACATCTTTACCACGTGTCCCTTTACGCTCCCCCCTTGTTTCCACATTTGGCTGTTGGGTTCCGCTCTTTTCCGTACCGTGGGGAATCACTTTCAGTCGGTTTTCCCCAGGTCTTCCGAGTTCTTTTCTTCCCCTGTTTCGCGTGTCGGAGGTCCCTTTTGAGCGGAGTATTTGGGGGTTTATAGAAGGACTTTTTCCCTTCCGTTGGTCAGGCGTTTACCATATTGACGTTTTCCGTTTCCCTCTTTCCTCTTGCCGGTCGCGTGTTCCTGTCTCCCTTCGAGTCCTCACCACCCCCCATTTGCCGTTTTTTCCTGGCCTTGGTTTTTTACCCCCGTTACTTGTTTTCTTGTTTTGCCCTGACTGGCCAGCGACGCCGGTTTTTTTTTTTTGTCTGGGCCTATTTCCCCTACCCCTATAGTTTGAGATAACCGTTCCTTCTGAAGTTATGACTCGCCGCTTGCGTTTTTTTCCCCGCTCCCGGGCAATGGCCGGACCCTCCCCGTCCCTCGGTGCGGCGATTTGACCTGGCGGACCGGGTTTCCCCGGTTTCTTCCCCAAAGCTGTACGGTGTTTTTCCCCCCCAATCCCAGAAGACCCCTTCCCTCCCTCTTTGCGACGACAAACAGTTGGTCTAGACGACGGTTCTCAAGGACCTTCCCCGCCTGGTAAGGGGCCGCCGCTTAACGGAGCTTGATTTGTACTTGCCTCCGATGGGAAAGGCCTTTCCCGGCTCCACTGAAGTCCGCCCCCCCTCCCCTGCATCTTTTTGCGCGACGCGACGAAACCTTCACCGTTCCGGGGAGTGGCGCATGGTGTCTGGCCGTTATTTTCTTTTGATCATCGACAAAGTGTCAGCTTTTTACGCCTCCCTCCCCAAAGTTCCCCCCCCCTTCTTCGGTGCGTTTTTTTGAGTAAGTTTGCGCTCTTAACCGCGCAAGTTCTTTGGTGAACCTGGGGAGATCCGTCCCGATACTCCAGAAAGAAGGCGTCGCCATTTTTTCCTTGTAAGAGTCATTCGTGGTAGTCTTTTTTTTTCGCGTTCCTCCCCTGGACCAGTCGTCTGTACTCTGAAAGCAAGGAATTGTCCCCCCTCCCCTAGGGTTTTTCTTAGGAACGACTTCCCTCCGCTTTTTTCGCCCGGTTCGCCAGGTCTGGCATTAACCTTTGTTCTTCCTGGGTTTTCGCTGGTCTTTTCGGACCGGGTCGTTGATCCCCCCCCCGTTTTCCCCCGATCGCCCCCTGCTACGGGTACCCCTCTTCCTTTTTTTTTTTTTTGTTGCTCCGCTCTGACCCTCTTTTGTTCGGTCTGGGTTTTTTGATTTTCCTACTGTGGCCAATGTTTTTCTTCTTGTTCTTTTGTTAATGCTCGTTGCCCCTTTCGTCGGCTCCTTTTTCGTAGTTTTTTGTTTTTCCAGTTGAATGACATAACCCTGCCGTTCCGTACATTCCGGCCACTCCTCTCTCTACAGCCAGGCAAGGGGATGCCTTTCTTTAGTAGTCTTCTAGTTCCAGCCGGCTGAAACCACACATCTCAGGTTTTTCCCTTTCCCCCCGACGTTTTTGTAAGGGGTTCTCCCTTCCTTCCTCAAATATCCCCCTTTTGTCAAGTATGCTTCGCCCGCCCTTCACAGTTGCACCTCCCGTTTTTTTTTTAGTCGGTTTAAGAAAGTCTGCCCTTCGTTGCCTGCTTTTTCGGACATTTTTTCTTTTTTTGTCTTTTTCGTCTGAGTTTGGTGCTTCGTTGTTTTTTCTTTTTCCGTTTGGATCTTTTTTTAGTTCCTTGCACGCATACCACCACCGCCTGCTCTTTTTTGACTCCCTATTGGGCCGGGGTCGTCTTTTTTTCCTTTTTTCCGTCCGACGGCCGCTGGTTTATGCCTTGACTTCCCTTTTTTCCTTTTGACCAAGGACTCACACCCCCTTTGTACCTTGTTAAGAGAGGGGATTGTTGTACCGTGATGGTAGGGCTTTACCTTTTTTTTTCTCTTTTTCTCACCGACGGTACGTTTGCCGATTCATTTTTTTTGGATTTCGATTGCATGTCCGAAGGATTTGTGCGTTCCCCTCCTTTCCTTTTGGATGTTCTTTTTTTTTTTACTTTTTTTCCTGTTTCTTCTCACCTTCCTCCTTCTCTTTTATCCTTGGTTGAGGAGGACTTTCTGGAGCGGATCAAACGGCTGCTTCTCCTGCCCGCCGGGACAGTTCGTTTTTGGTTCGCCACTTTGTTCCCAACCCTTTTCTTCCAGGCCCTCTTTTTCCGTTATTTTTTCCTTCGCCCCGTTTTTTTTTTTGGAGGCCACACCCTCCCTGTCCTTTCACTTTTCAGAACCCCTCTCTTATGACACCCCCCGACGGCCGTGTTCACTCTACCCGAACCGCCCGGTTTTTTCAACCCCCTTTTGATCTTTTTCAAGATTTTACCCTCCCACCTCCTCTTTTTTTTTCCCCCTTTCTTGGGTGGTATGGTTCCGGGAGACCTAAAGCGTTATAACCACTGTTCCACCCACCCTCCTGGTTCCCCCTGTCTCTTTCCTCAGTTTCTTTTCCTTGACTGCCACTCCCCTGGTTGAGTTTTCCACCGACTTTCCATGCAAAAGACCGCCCTTTTCACCGAGTCGGGTTTTGTTCTTTGTTTGGCCCCTTTTTTTTTACGAATTCCCACGTTCCGAGTGGTCGAATTCCCCCCCCGTA